>Ga0302326_10030139_pt1 | contig 10864 bp, 9 predicted proteins | sample Palsa_T0_3_FD_202264 | JGI IMG/M metagenome (GOLD analysis project Ga0302326, IMG submission 202264) | Peat permafrost microbial communities from Stordalen Mire near Abisko, Sweden - Palsa_T0_3 | ecosystem: Environmental > Terrestrial > Soil > Palsa > Peat permafrost | place: Sweden: Abisko...
CCAGGATCTCGCGGCCCAGCCGGCTGTCCTCATCCACTTCGAGCATGTAAACAGAAGCGTGATCGGGCGCGAGGCGGGCAATCCAGTCGAGCGACTCGCGCCAACTCGCGGCGCTCTGGCCGGACAGGCCGGCGATCAGATCGATGTTAATCTTGCCGATGCCGGAGCGCCGCAGCATATCGATTTCGGCGGCGACGGTTTGCGCGGTGTGCTTGCGGCCGGTGCGCGTAATCTCCCTCTCGACGAACGACTGTACGCCCAGGCTGACACGGTCGATGCCGGCCTCCACCCAGGCGCGCGCCTTTTCCGGAGTGACCGTGCCGGGCGCCGTTTCAAGTGTAGCTTCGAGCCACGGCCGGCCCGGAATGGCAGTGAGTAAGTCGGCCAGCGCTTCCGGGTCCAGAGTGCTCGGAGTGCCGCCGCCTAGAAAAACCGTCTCGGGCCGCCAGGCCCACTCGTGCCGGTCGATCTCCGCGCGCAGCGCATCGAGGTAACTGACTTCCAGGCCGCGCGGAAACACACCTGACGCGAAATTGCAGTAACTACACTTCTGCGCGCAAAAGGGGTAGGAAACGTATACGCCTGGCACTTGTCTCTTATGATAGCGTGCCCGCTACTGCTTCAACTCCTCCACGATCTCCGCGGCCACCGCGCGGGCTTTCTCCAGCGCGCCGGGCTCGAAGCTGATGGCGCCTACGCGCGCGTGTCCCCCGCCGCCGTAGCGCTCGCAGATGGTGGCCAGGTTGTGCTTGGGCACCTCCCGCACCCACGGATTCGACCCCACCGAAATCTTGGTGCGGAAGCTGGAGGGGCTCACCGAGACCGTATAAATAGAATCGGGGAACAGGTAATAGGGGATGAACTTGTTATAGCCTTCCAGGTCGTAGCCGGTGAGGTCGAAATAAACTACGCCATCACCCTCGACGGCGCGCCCCCGGATCATACCCACGGAATCCAGGTGCCTTCGATACAAGGGATCGAACAACGCTACAACCTCGGGCTCCGCGGCGATCTCTTCCAGCTTGCGGTGCTGCATCCAGCGAATGATCTTCCATATGATGCCGGAGCCCTTGGCCCCCTCGATCACCAGGGTCAGCTTCATGGCGGGAGCCCCCAGCTCGACGGCGGTCTTGGCATCCGAGTATTGCGCGCCATCGATGATATTGGCCCAGTCGACCAGTTGCCGCAGATCCTCGGCCTGGAAGCCGAAGCGCTCGCCGGCCACCGCGCAAATGAACGATGTGCAGGATTTATAAGTGGGGTCGTAGAGCTTCCGGCCGCTGCGGTCCTGCCGGAAATGCTCGGCGTCCTCGGGCGTGAGGAAGGCGCTCTGGTGGTGGTCGAACCACCACGTCAGCCGCGGATCGCTCGAATACTTGAAGTCGACAATGGCGTTTTCGTCGCCATCGAAGAGACTCTCCTCGAAAAGCTGGGATGCCTTGTGGGCCATTCCCGTATACACAAATTCAGCTTCGGGGTGGAAGGCCCCTTGCATGAAGCGCGTAAAGTATGCGGCGGAAGCAGCGCCGTCAAAACAATGGTCGTGGTAGAGGATGCGTACCCGCATGGCGAAGCAACAGGTGGAAAACCTACCAGCTTGCCTGAACCGGGCCGGTAAATGCAAGTACGATGTTTTCCGGCACGCTAAAATAGGTGGCTGTGCATCGCTTTGTTCTGCATAATGACGAGATCCGGGATGCCTCCGAAAAGCTCCTGGCGCCGGGGCAGGTGGGCCTTTTATCCGGATGGGGCGTTTTCAGCACCATGCGCGTGGCGGACGGCGTTCTGTTTGCCTTTGAGCAGCATTGGGCGCGCATGAGTAAAGACGCCGCCGCGCTGCGCGTGTCCCTTCCGCCGGAATCCGAGCCGGTCCGCCGCAAGCTCCTGGAACTGGTGGAAGCCAACCAGGCGTACAACGCGACCATGCGGGTGGTGGTGGTACGCAATACCGGCGGTATGTGGGAAGGGCCCGACAGCGGCCGCTCGAGCGATGTGATTGCCCTGACGGCCGAGACCAAGAAATGGGGCGAAGGCGTGAAGCTGTGTTGGACGCCGCGGGCGCGCTATGCGGCTGGGGAATTTGCCGGCGCCAAGATCCTATCCTGGGCTACCAACCTGACCTGGCTCGAGAGGGCCCAGGAGCGCGGCTTCGATGAGACCGTTTTGCTGAACGAGCGAGGCGAGGTCGCCGAGTGTACTTCGGCGAATATTTTCGCAGCCGTGGGAAACCGGGTTTGGACCCCGGAAATCAGCTCGGGATGCCTGCCGGGCGTGACGCGCGAGCTGCTGCTGCACCAAGTCCGCGTTCCCGGATATACCATCGCCGAGAAGACCCTGATGCCCGCGGACCTGGAGCACGCCGACGAAGTATTCATCACTTCCACTACCCGAAACCTGCTGCCGGTTGTGGAACTGGAGGGCCGGCCGATCCGGCATTCCGGGCCGGCCTGCGCGGCACTGAGCGAGGCGTTTGGCGATTATGTTGAGGAGTATGTCACGCGCCGGAAGGAGACGCGGAGACGTGGAGCGGGCGAGCGGGCGAGTTAGTGACGACGCCGGCTTCTGGGGTAGGTCGAGGTAGGATGTCCCTATAGTTCCGCCTTGTGGATGTCAGTGCCGCCGGTTGCGGTGTTTTAGCGATGACACGCGCGGTGAGCCTTGAACGTCGTCCATGGGCCGCCCGTGATGACTTAGATTTTCACGCCTGTCCGGTAAAGCCGCTTGCGGGAGGCAGGCGGCGGGCAGGCCGAAGATACTAAAACATAAAGGGCGTTGTGCGGCGACTGCGCTTCTCATAGTTTGCGTTTGGAAGGTTTCTTCCGCGGTTCCCCAACCGTTGCCTGCTTGCACTCACTTCAATAATTCTGCTATTGTGGAATTATCCAATCTGGAGGTTCGATGGCGGCGGCTGGCAAAAAGCAGACGGAAGAACAGGTGGCCAGGTTTGCGGATATGTTCTCGGCTATCGGTACGGAGCCGCGCCTGCGCATCATGCGCGTGCTGTTGTCGGCACACCCTGACGGCATGGTGGTGGGCGACATTATCAATGAACTTGGCATCACCGCCTCAACGCTTTCGCATCACCTGGACAAGCTTAAAAACGAGGATTTAGTGAAGGTGCGCCGCGAAGGCACGTTTCTCTGGTATTCGGCCAATGCGGAAGCTTTGCAGGAGCTTTTGGGCTTTCTGTACGCCGAGTGCTGCACCCGAAACAAAGCCGTTGAGCCGCAGGCGATCGTGCGCCTATGCCGGTGAGAGGGCATTCGATGATTAAGCCCAAAGTCCTGTTTCTCTGTTCGGATAATAGCTGCCGCACCCAAATGGCGGAAGCCTTTCTGCGCGCCATGGCGGGGGATAGCTTCGAGATTTTGAGCGCGGGCGCGGAAGCAACCGCGCTCAATCGCGAGGCCGTGGCGGCTATGCATGAAGTAGGGCTGGATATTTCCAGCCAGGTGCCGAAGAAAGTTGACCCGTTCCTGCGCGAACGAGTGGCCTACCTGGTCACGCTCTGCGACCGCGCAGTGGAGCGCACTTGCCCGATTTTCCCCGGCGCAACATGGCGTTTGACGTGGCAGCTTGAGAATCCGGCCGCTGCGCGAAGCCAGCAGGAGCGCCGCGCTGCGACTCGCCGCGTGCGCGATGCAATCCGGGAGCATGTTGTCCAGTTCGTTCAGGAACACGCATAAAAGGGAGGGCAAGTTATGGAAATCAAAGACGTAGTGAAAGAGAAGTACGGGCAGGCGGCGCTGCGTGTCCGTAGCGGCGGCAGCTCATGCTGCGGCGCATCGGCCGCGATTGAAGGCTGCGACCCTATCACATCGAATCTGTACGACGATTCCCAGACCGGCGCATTGCCCGAAGAAGCGGTGCTGGCTTCGCTGGGCTGCGGCAATCCCACGGCGCTGGCCCAGCTCAACGCCGGTGAAACCGTGCTTGATTTAGGCTCGGGCGGCGGCATCGATGTATTACTCTCGGGCCGGCGCGTCGGCCCCACAGGGAAAGCTTATGGCCTCGACATGACAGACGAAATGCTGGCGCTCGCGCGCGAGAATCAGCGCAAGGCCGGAGTGGAAAACGTCGAATTTCTCAAGGGTGAAATCGAAAGCATCCCCCTGCCGGATAACTCGGTGGATGTCATCATTTCCAACTGCGTGATTAACCTCTCCGCCGATAAAGACCGGGTGTTGCGCGAGGCGTTCCGCGTGTTGAAGTCGGGCGGCCGGTTCGCGGTTTCCGATGTCGTCACGCGCGGGGACGTGCCCGCCGAAGTACGCCAAAGCATGCTGCTCTGGGTCGGCTGCATCGCGGGCGCTTTGCAGGATTGGCAGTATGTCGCCAAGCTCGCCAAGGCAGGCTTTGACAGCATCGACATTGAACCCACGCGCATTTACAGCATCGAGGATGCCCGGACTTTCTTAAGCGGCCAGGGTATCGACGTGGACGCAATGGCCTCTGCGGTGGAAGGCAAATTTATGAGCGCCTTTATCCGTGCCGTGAAACCGGCAAAGGCCGCATGCTGCGCGCCGGGCTGCTGCGCGTGACACCGGTGCGGCGCATAACCGCCGAAGCGGTGGGTACGGCGCTCCTGCTGGCGGCCGTCGTCGGCTCCGGCATCATGGGCGAACGCCTGGCCGGGGGGAATGTCGCCCTGGCGCTGCTTGCCAATACGCTTGCAACCGGCGCGATGCTGGTGGCTCTCATTCTTACCTTCGGGCCAATATCGGGAGCGCATTTCAATCCGGCCGTCACGCTGGCGGATGCCTGGCAAGGCGGCGTGACATGGCGGGAGGTGCCGGGCTACATCGCCGCTCAGCTCGCCGGAGCGTTCCTCGGAGTGGCGACCGCGCATCTGATGTTTGGCGAGCCGGTCTATTCGGCATCCCTGCACGCAAGGGCGGGAGGTGCGCAGCTATTCAGCGAGTTCGTGGCGACCTTCGGGCTGCTCTGCGTGATTTGGGGATGCGCCCGGCTGCACTCATCGGCCGTTCCCTTCGCGGTAGGTGCCTACATCACCGGGGCATACTGGTTTACCGCGTCCACTTCCTTTGCGAATCCGGCCGTCACGCTCGCGCGTTGCGCAAGCAACACCTTCGCGGGCATCCGGCCGGTGGACGCTCCGGGCTTCATCCTGGCGCAACTCGCCGGTGCCTTCGCGGCAACGCTTCTATTTCGCTGGCTGGTGCCGTCACTGCGGAAAGACGCAGCGGCCGTCGTCGTTCCCCATGCAACAGCTAACAAGGCGCTCTATGAACGATAAGAAACGGGTGCTGATTCTCTGTACCGGCAATTCCGCCCGCAGTCAGATGGCGGAAGGTCTGCTGCGGCACGATGCAGGCGAGCGCTTTGAAGTGGAAAGCGCGGGCACGAAACCCAGCTCCGTGCGGCCGGAAGCGATTGCGGCGATGCGCGAGCTGAGGATTGATATTTCCGGGCGCCGCTCAAAATCCGTCGAGGAATTTGCGGGGCAGCGCTTCGATTACGTCATCACCGTTTGCGACAACGCGAAAGAATCCTGCCCGGTGTTCTTTGGGGCGGCAAAGCGGCTGCATCACAGCTTTGAAGACCCTGCGGCGCTTTCCGGCTCCGAAGACGAACGGCTTGCGCTGTTCAGGCGCGTCCGTGGCGAGCTGCGTGATTATTTGAGCGGGTTCGCAAGGCAGGAAACCTCACGGCCGTAAAGCTCGTTTGGATTATTGCATTCATGCGCCGCATGTTGACATCTGCTTTCGGTTGAGGCGGAGGGAGCGAGAGCCGTAAGTGTCCTGCGCGGCATCCGACTACGCGCGCATCACGTTCAAGATCGATCGCGGGGTCGGGGTGTTTACGTAGCGCGGAACGCGCCCATGGAAACAAAAAAAATGGTTCCAAGTGATCCGACTCGCAGTCAAGCCCGACGCCGGCATGCACGGCCCGTAGCTTTAGCAGCCGGAATGACCGGCGATGGCTTCTTAAGCTTCCCGCCACCGCTTTTGGCGGCAACGGATCAGTGCCTCAGAAGGCCGCCCGACATCCGTTCCGGCTGGAACCGGCCTCTCGCAACAGCCTTTCGCTCCCCCACTACGACTGCCCGTTTCCGGACCGCCATTCTGGGATCGAAGTTTCCGGCCTACTGCTTCGACGCCTTGCTGAACTGTCAACAGGGCCGTTCGGCTTACGGCTACTTCGCTCTCCCCGGTTAGCCCCGGTTCGGGCGAGATCGGCGCCGCAGACCCGTTCCCTGCATTCTGCTCAACAACCCCAGCCTCTCCTCGGATCTCCACTCCCCTTTGGGGCCTTTTGGACCCTTCCAGATCAAAGCGTTCGATCCGATTCCCGGCCGGGAGGTTCACCTTCCGAAAAGCTTCCGGTTGCCCTTCGCTCCCCGCCGCCGGTTCTATTGGAATAGCGACAGCGTCGGATCAACGTTCCAGGCTCGTTTCGCTTCCGGGAGGCTCACTGTTCCTCGAACCTCTTGGAACCAAGTGATAGCTTGCCTCCGAAGGCCGGTTACAGTCAAATGAATTATGTGGTCCGGCAATAGTTTTCCTCAAGATTATCAGCACTTATTTTGTTTCAGTTACAAGACTGCTGCGGAGGATTGTTTGTGGATAAAACGTGAGTGGCAACGGTTGTTTCAAGAAACTTCGCATGCTACACGGAAACCGTAATCCGCATAGCAGAACTCCGGGGGAATGCTGCTGCGCGCGGCGCATCGCGCGATCTTGATGTGATGCCGCCAGGCTCCCCCTCGAGATGCGCGCCGCGTGCCCGTGGGCGGGCCTTGCGGATTCTGGGAGGGCGAGACTGCATAGTATTGCGGATCGTACCAGTCCGCGCACCATTCGTGAACGTTCTCGCAGATATCGAAGAGCCCGAAAGCATTGGGCGCGGAAACGCCCACCGGCTCAGGCCCGCGCGCCCAACGCGAGCCATACCCGGCGCGCTCACAGACGGGCAGATTACCCCACGGATAGAGACATTGCTCGAGTCCGCCGCGCGCGGCGCGTTCCCATTCAGCTTCGGTGGGTAAATGGAAGCGGCCACCGCATTCGTGCGATAGCCAATCGCAATAAGCCGCAGCGTCGAACCAGCTCACGCCAACCACCGGCTGCGCGGCATCGGCGAACTCCGGTTGACCCTGAAAAGGCGTGCAAGGCCGGCCGGTGGCGCGGCGGAAGACGTCGTAATCCGCGTTGGTGACCTGATAACGGCAGAGCAGAATCGGTGCAACCGTGACACGATGCATGGGCCGCTCCTCGTCGCGCCCATCCGGCTGGCCCATCCCGAACTCGCCGCCTGGGATAAGGACCATGTCATCCATGATGTCAACCATCGCTCGCCCCCGCCCTATCGCCCCCTCGCACCCCGGGGAGCCTTACGAGCGCGGCCCCGCTCCGGCTCGACGATGGAAAACTGCAGCTTGCGCTCGACCGCATCTACGCGGTCCAGGCTAACGCGCACCTGATCGCCGATCGAAAACTCCCGCCGGCTGTGCTGGCCGATGATCTTGCGCACGTTCTCGTGATAGGTATAGCGGTCGCCGGGCAGCGTTTCAATAGGCACCAGGCCCTCGATGAACAGGTTCTCCAGCTCGACGAACAAGCCGTACTTAGTGGCGCTGATCACCAGCGCGCCGAACTCCTCTCCCAGGCGCGCCTCCATGAATTTCACTTTCTTCCACTCCACCAGCTCCCGCTCGGCATCCGCGGCGCGCCGCTCCGATTGCGAGCATTCTTCGGCGATCGCGCGCAGCTCCGGCTCGGGCGGCGCGGGCTGGCCCGCCAGCGACGCCCTCAACAGCCGGTGCACGATCAAATCGGGATAGCGCCGGATGGGCGAAGTGAAGTGCGTGTAGCTATCCGTGGCCAGCGCGAAGTGGCCGGCATTCTCGGTGCTGTAGCGCGCCTGCTTGAGCGAACGCAGCATCAGATAGCTGAGAATGCGCTCCTCCGGCTGGCCTTCGATTTTAGCGACCAGTTTCTGGTAGTTGCGCGAAGAAATACTGACGACCGGATCCGCCAGCACAATGTCTTTGCGCACTTTCCGCCCGTCGCGCCCGCGGTCTTGATAGCCAAACTTCTTCACCGCAATCGCGCCAATGCCCAGCGAGTAGCCGAAGTGCGTCGCCACCTCCTCGAACTCCATAACGCGCTTGGGATCGGGCGGCTCGTGAATACGGTAAATGGATGCGTCCAAGGTCGCTTCGAGATGCGACGCGACGGCTTCATTGGCCGCCAGCATGAATTCTTCGATGATGCGGTGCGCGATGTTGCGCGGCGCGCGGACCACCCCGGTCATGGTGCCCCACTGGTCGAACTCGATCAGCGGCTCCGGGAGATCGAAGTCGATGGAGCCCCGCCGCGCCCGCTTGCGGTTCAGAATGAGGGCCAGCTCGCGCATGGTTTCGAAGCGCCCGATCAGCGGCGCATAGCGGGCGCGCAACGCGGCGTCGCCTTCCAGAAGCTGGTGCACGGCGGTATAGGTCATGCGCTCGGCGCTGCGGATCACGCCCGGGGTGAACTCCTGGCTGACACGGTCGCCCTGGTGATCGAATTCCATGAGCGCCGAGAGCACCAGGCGGTCCACCTGCGGCTTCAGCGAGCAGATATTGGTGGAAAGCTCGAAGGGCAGCATGGGCACGGCGCGGTCCGGGAAATAGACGCTGGTGCCGCGCAGGCGCGCCTCGGCGTCGATGGGAGTCCCCGGACGGATGTAGTGGCTTACGTCGGCGATGTGGACGTGCAGGGCGAAATTGCCGTTCGCCAGCCGGTCTACCCAAACCGCGTCGTCGAAATCCCGCGCGGTTTCGCCGTCGATGGTGACTACCTCGAAGCCGCGAAAATCCCGGCGTCCGTCAAGCTCCCCGGCGGCGATCGCATCGGGAACTTTTTCGGCCTGCTCCACCACCTCCGGCGGGAACTGGTGCGGCAGATGGTGCTTGCGGATGACGATCTCGACGTCGATCCCGAAATCGTCCGGATGGCCCAGAATCTCGATGACGCGCCCCGCAGCGCGCTCGCCGTCTTCCGGGAATTCAAGCAGCTCGACGTTTACGATAAGGCCGTCCAGGTCCGCGGGATCGGACACCTGGAGCGGAGGGGCTCCGATACGGTCGATCTGCCGCGTGCCAGCGGGGATCTCCAGGCCCTCTGGAATATCGATCCACTGTTGGATGCGGTCATCCTGTGGCACCACGTAGTTACCCCGGCGTCCGACATGGAACGATCCCACCACGGTGGGATGCGCGCGCTTGAGGACTTTCAGGATCTCGCCATCCGCGCGTCCGCCCGCCTCGATACGCGCGATGCGAACCAGGGCGCGGTCGCCATGCATGGCCTTGCGCGCCGAATCGGCCGGGATGTAGATATCCCCTGTGATACCCTCGACAGGCCGGTCGGAGATGAGGAAGCCGTAGCCGTCGCGGTGCATGTTTACGCGGCCGATGGCGTATTCGCGCGTGCGGGCGGTGACCACGTAGTGGCCGGGGCGGAACTCGACCAGGTCGCCGCGGGCCAGCAGGCGAGCGAGCGAAAGCTCCACGTCCGCGCGGTCCGAGCCCTTGGCCCCCAGCTCTCGAACCAACTGTTTGAAGTTAGCTTTAGCGTGCGGCAGGCGGGTGATGTGATCGAGCAGCGCCGCGTCCGTCATAGTTCGATTGTAGCCAGCCCGCGATCGACACCGGCGGTCCATGGTTAGCCTATAAGGATTTAATCTTGCGCTGCTGATGGCCATGGCTGTGCTCCAGGGCCACGTTTCCCGGCCATGCCTAGCGGCGCAGCAACGCCGCCACGCCCGTGGAAAAGTGAAGTCCCGGTCTCTGCGGCGCCATAACTGTTGGGCAAGCGGAAGAATGTCATCCTGACGTTCGTGCAGGCTGGGAACGATGGTTTTGGTGCTGGATCCTGGCCACTATTACAACCTCCGCGCACGTGAAGTAATGCATACGCCAGTACCTGGCACTATTTAGAAAATTTGCGAAATTAGGGCTTGACTTCGTATCTTACTTGACATACACTGCTTTTCGGACAAGCTTGGGGAACAGGCAGGGTCTCATCAGTTAGAAGCTAGCCGTGTCACAATCTCGCTTAGCGCTTTCCTTGCGCGTGGCGTGGTGTGGGGCAACTTGCATCTTCGCGCTCCGTTGCGCGTGTGCCGCGCTATGCGGTATTGGCGTAACAACTCAAGAGCGTAAGACAAGTAACTTGCAGAGCTTGTCCAAGGGGGACTTGAATGCAAGCCTTTCGTCGAACGCTTTTCTCATTAGTCATCCTGTGCACGCCCGCGTTGTTCGCGCAGGGCACGGGCTCGATCACCGGCGCTGTCAGAGATAATACGGGGGCGGTAGTCGCCAAGGCCGAAGTCACCTTGACCAATACCGGCACCCAAACCCCACTGAAAACAACCACCAACGCGGATGGCGAATACCTGTTTGCCGCGATTCCACCTGGCACTTACGATCTTACGGTGAGCGCCGTGGGGTTCAATACCTATGACGCAAAAGGCATTGTCCTGAGCGTTTCCCAGCGCGCGCGCGTGGACGCCACGCTGGCCGTCGGAGAGGTGAAAACCACGGTGACCGTGGAGGCCGCCAGCGCCGCCCAGGTAGAAACCGAGTCGAGCGAGGTCTCGGGCGTAGTCACGGGCAACGAAGTCACCGGGCTCGTCTTGAACGGGCGCGACTACACGCAGCTCATCTCGCTGACGGCGGGAGTCAGCAACCAGACCGGCACGGACGAAGGCACGGTCGGCGTCTATGGTAACGTCTCTTGGAGCATCAACGGCGGCCGCGTCGAATACAACAACTGGGAACTCGATGGCGGCGACAACATGGACAATGGCAGCAACAGCACTTTGAACGTCTATCCCAGCGTCGACGCCATCGCGG
>Ga0302326_10030140_pt1 | contig 10864 bp, 8 predicted proteins | sample Palsa_T0_3_FD_202264 | JGI IMG/M metagenome (GOLD analysis project Ga0302326, IMG submission 202264) | Peat permafrost microbial communities from Stordalen Mire near Abisko, Sweden - Palsa_T0_3 | ecosystem: Environmental > Terrestrial > Soil > Palsa > Peat permafrost | place: Sweden: Abisko...
GAACCGGTCGACGACCGCGCCGAGCAGGAGACCGAACAGCAGGTAAGGCACGGCCTCCGCGGCGGTGGTCAGCGCCAGGTTCGTGGCCGAGTGGGTCAGCTTGAAGACCAGGAGCGGCAAGGCGAAGATGGTGAACGAGCTGCCCAGCTGGGAGACGGCCTGCCCGCTGAAGTAGAACCAGAAGTCCCGCCCCAGCCGATCAGGGTTCCGGTCTACCGTGCTCACAACCGCTAACATACTCCAGTGATTGATATTTACCAATCACTCAGCCGAGGTGTCGAACATGACCGAACGCAGGCAGGCCACCGACGAGGAGGCCAAGGCGCTGGCGTCCTCGCTGCGCTTGCGGATTCTGCGCGTCTGCCTTAACGAGCCGCGCACCAACAAGGAGATCGCCGAGCGCCTCGGCCGCGACCCAGCCAGCACCCTGCACCACGTCAGGACCCTCGTGCGCACCGGCTTCCTGGAGCCTCAAGGCGACCGGCGAGGCAAGCGCGGGGCACGCGAAGTCCCCTACCTAGCGACGAAGAAATCCTGGCGGCTCAGCGTGCCGGGAAGCAGCCGCCTCATGCTCGAGACGTTCCTCGACGAACTGGCCCTCGTTCCCGCCGTGGACGTCGACACCACCCGGCTCGGCTTGCGCCTCGCCCCGGACGATATGACCGATTTCCGGACCAGGCTCCGGGAGCTGATCGATGACTTCGCCGACCGCCCGGACGACCCGTCGGCGCCGGCGTGGTCCATCTTCATCACGCTCCACCCCGATCCGAATCGGCGTCCGTAGGCCACCCCGGTTATCCGAGGAGCGCCCAGATGGTCGTGTGCCTGATGTCGCTGCCCTCGAGCATGCGCTGACCGGGAACGTCGTAGCTGGCCAGTGGCTTCAGCTGGTCGCGAGGCAGATAAGCCCGGCCGAAGTCGCCAACCAGGACAGCGGCTCCATGGGCGTGGCATCGTGCCACGAAGCGCATGACCTTCCCGGCCAGCTCCGGTTCGTAGAAAGCGTCGGAAACCAGCACCAGATCGGCGCCGGGAGCTGGCAGATCATCCTGGTCCAGGATGTCAGCGCAGACAGCTCGGACCGTTACCCCGTTGGCCGCGGCGTTCATGCCGATAGCGACGGCAGCGTCCGGGGCGATGTCATAGGCAGTCACGGCCGCGGCCCCGGCCTTGGCCGCCGCGATGGCCACCAGCCCCGATCCAGAGGCAAGATCGACCACACGCCGGCCTTCGACCGTTTCTGGGTGGTCGAGCAGGTAACGGGCTAGCGCCAGGCCGCCCGCCCACGCGAACGCCCAGAACGCTGGGTCGAGGCCGGTTCGCTCGGACGTCAGCTCGGTGCGCTGCCACAAGCTGATCGGATCACCGGCTTGATGCAGCCGGATGTCAGGAATCAGCGGCACGGCCCTGAGCTCGGTGCCAGCCCGGATGATCTCCGGCGTATCCCGTGGTGCCCAGGTGCTGCGGTCATGCTGGTCCAGGATGACCGCCCCACCTCTCGCTGCCGTTGAGCCTGCCGACGCCGGCCCCTGGCGACCTTACCCGACGAACTATGATCACACCGCGGAGATCACTCCTCCCCCAGGCCGCGAAGGGTTACGACCATGAGGCTCGCGGAGCACGAGGCGCGGGCCAGGCTTGAGTCGCACGACCACGGGATCTTGTGCACCGTGCACGCCGAGCGGGGCGTAGACGCCGTGCCCGTCGCGTACGCCGTGGACGACGACGGCTACCTGGGCGTGCCCGTCGACCTAGTGAAGCCGAAGGCGTCGCTCCGGCTCCAGCGGGAGCGGAACCTGGCAGCGGACCCGCGGGCCACGCTGCTGGCCGAGCACTGGGACCGTGGCGACTGGTCACGGCTGTGGTGGGTGCGGGCCGAGCTGCGCTGGCCAGGTGACACCGGTGCTAGCCAGGCGGGCGCTAGCCGGGCGGCATCCCTGGCCACCCGGCTGGCGGGGCGCTACCCGCAGTACCAGGACCAGCCCTTCGCCCGGGTACTGGTGCTGCAGATAGTCGGCGTGACCGGCTGGGCCGCCGCCGACCGCTGACGGCCCGGGCCGCGATCTGACCGTGCTAGCCGTACCTCAGGTCCGGGTGGCCGCACGGTCGATTTCCCGTCCGCGCGCGGCGAGCATAAGGACAGGCCGGTGGGATCCGGCCCGTTCGGCATGAGGGTCTGCGGACAGCAACCGGAGCACGTCGCCGGCCCGATGAATCCGGGCCGATGAGATCTTGTGATGGCCCGAGTCATATTAGTTGACGACAGTGATATGAAAAAGCTAGCATTGTGATATCAGTTTTAGATGCGGCCCGATCCGGGGCAGCGCAGCTTTTGGAAGCAGGTGCACGTCATGACTCAGTACGGCACATGGGTCAGCTTTAGCGGGGACGCCAGGATCTGGCTCGCCATCGTCTTGCTAGCCGCCGCGGCAGGAATCACCTTGGCCGGGATCCTGCTGCCGCTGCCGGTCCGGTTCACCCGGCCCGGGCCGGTGGGCCGGCTCACCATGTTCCTGGCCTGGGGCACCTCGATCGTGCTGTTCCTGGTCTGCGCAACCATCTACGTCAAGCAGTACGTCCACGCTTATAACCTGAGCGCGGGCACGACCGCGCCCAAGGATCCCATCGCCCCGATCACCTTTTCGGCGGTCGCGGTCGTCTTCCTCATCATCCTCGTGCGCGAGTCCACGGGCAGCTTCAAGACGAGGCTGAGCAGCGGTTTCGTCGCCGCGATAGCCGCACCGATGATCTTCGAGCTGCCGTTCGACCTGATCGTAATGGCCAGGACCTACCCTCCTATCCCGCCCGACCCGGCCCTGTACCGGGCGCTGTTCTTCGTGCCCCTGATCGCGATCGAGATCACCACGCTGCTGCTCCTGCGGCTGTCGCCGATGGTCCGGCTGACCAGGGCCACGTTCTTCGCCTTCGCCCTGATGGTGGGCATCTTCGGCATCTGGGCGCTGTCCGGATTCGGCTACCCGTCGACCCCGCTCCCCACCACGCTGAACATCGTCTCGAAGATCCTGGCCTTCATCACCGTCCTCACCCTGTTCCTGCCTCACCGCCCCGTGCCCGATAGCAAGGAGCAGGCCGCGCCAGACAGCAAGGAGCAGGCCGAGGTGGGCTCGCCAGCGCTCATCGCGGTTGCGGCCGAGCCGCAGCTGACCGGCCAGCCCGCCAGCAGCATCGTCAATGAGCAGCCGAAGCCGGTCCCGCCCAATCCCGTACACCACCCCAGGCTGACTGCGGTGCCGCAGCTGGCCAAAGCAAAGGAGCCAGACATGAGTGAGCCAGCCGTGGTGGTGCGCGGGCTGCGCAAGAGCTTCGGCACGAAGGAGGCCGTGGCCGGGATCGACCTGGAGATCGCGGCCGGTTCACTGGCCGGCCTGGTCGGGCCGAACGGGGCCGGGAAAACCACCTCCCTGTCCATGATGACCGGGCTGCTGCGGCCGGACGGCGGCCAGATCCTGATCAACGGGCTTGACGTGTGGGCCGACGGTCCGCGGGCCGCCAAGGCCGTCATCGGCGTGGTGCCAGACCAGGCCCGGCTGTTCGAGCGGCTCAGCGGCGCGGAAATGCTGGAATACGCCGGACGGCTGCGCGACATGCCCGCCGCCGAGGCCCGGTCCCGGGCCACCCAGCTGCTTGACGTGCTCGACCTGACCGCGGACTCCAAGCGGCTGGTCGCTGACTACTCCACCGGCATGCGCAAGAAGACCATGCTCGGCTGCGCCCTGATCCACAACCCGTCGGTGCTGTTCCTGGACGAGCCGCTTGAGGGGGTGGATCCGGTCTCCGCCGACGTGATCCGCCGGCTGCTGACCCGGTTCACCGCCTCCGGCTCGACCGTGCTGTTCTCGAGCCACGTGATGGAGCTGGTCGAGCAGGTCTGCGACCACGTGTCCGTCATCAACCACGGCCAGATCGTGGCCACCGGCACCACGGACCAGGTACGCGGCGGCAAGACCCTGCAGCAGGCGTTCATCGACCTGGTCGGCCCGCACGCAACCGGCGAGGAGGGACTGTCATGGCTCGGCGCTTCGTCCAGCTGAAGCTGCGCCTGCTGCGCAACGCGCTGCACGCGTCCACGGCGGCCCAGGTCTCCTTCCTGTTCAGCACGGCCCTCGCGATCCTGGTCGCGATCGGCACGTTCGTGGTGCTGGCCCTGCTCCGGGGCCAGAGCGCGTCCGTGGACGTAGCCTCGGTCACCTTCACGGTATTCGCGCTCGGCTGGCTGATCCTGCCGATCTTCGCCTTCGGCCTGGACAGCACCCTCGATCCGGCCTCGCTGGCGCTCTACCCGCTGCGCATCCGCCCGCTAGCGGTGGGACTGCTGGCCGCGTCGGCCACCGGCGCCTGGCCGGTGGCCAACGTGGTCGGCCTGCTCGGCGTGACCATCGGGCTGGCCCGCGGCCTGTCCGGCGTGGGAATCGCGGTGCTCGCGGTGCTGCTCCAGGTCCTGTTCTGCATCACGCTGGCCCGGCTGGCGACTACCAGCATGGCCGGGCTGCTCCGGTCCCGCCGCGGCAAGGACCTGGCCGCATTCCTGATCATCCCGATCTTCGCGCTGTACGAGTTCTTTTCTCAGGTGGTGCCGAAGGAAGCGTCCGACGGCAAGTTCAGCACGGCGAGCTTCGCCGGCATCGACTCGTGGCTGCGCTGGCTGCCGCCGGGCCTGGCCGCGCACGCGATCCAGGACGCCTCCGACGGGCATCTGGGCACCGGGCTGCTGCGGCTGGCGCTGCTGGCCGCCGTCATCGTCGCGCTGGGCGGGCTCTGGATCTCCTCGCTCAGCCGCGCTCTGGTCACCGCGGACACCACCACCCAGTCATCGCGGGTGCACGCCGCGGCGCTGCCGCTGGCCCGGTACGGCCTGCGCGGCGCGGTGGCCGCCCGGACCTGGATCTACCAGCGCCGCGACCCCACGTCGCTGGTCTTCTGGGCGATGACCGCGGTCATCATGGCCGCCGTGTCGGCCCGGGCGCTCATCGGCGCGAACGGGCACCCGGCCTTCGTCATGGGCAGCGCGGTCATCGGCGCCGGATTCGTCGGCTACTTCCACGCCAACGTGGTCGGGTTTACCGGGCCGCCGTTCGTCCTCGAGGCCATGGCCCTGACCGGCCGCCGCGAGCTGCGGTCCTACTTCTCCGGCCAGAACATCGCGCTCGCGGTGATCGCGGTACCGCTGATTACCGCCGTCTCGTTCGCCCTCGCCGCCGCGATCGGGAAGCCCGGGTTCGGGCTGCTGGGCACGGCCATCGGCTTCGCCGCACTGGGCGCGGCCCTGGCCCTGGCTAACATCTTCACGGTCGTGGCGCCCTACCCGATGGAGAAGCGAGGCGGGAACCCCATGCGCCAGGCCGCGTCGGGATACACGGCTTACGGGGCCCTCGGCGTTTTCGGCAGCGTGGGCGGCACCGCCATCTTGGTCATCCCGCTCATCTTCGCCATCGTGCTCAGCAACTCCGATCCGGCCGCCATCCGGATGCCGGTCCTGCTGGCGTGCGGCGCCATCTACGGCTTCGGGCTGGCCCTGGCCGGCGTGCGGATCGCGGCCGAAGCCGCCGGGCGCAGGCTGCCCGAGCTCGCCCAGATCGCCATCCGCAGCAAGCTGTAGGAGGCAGCCTCGCAGGCGAGCCCGCCACCAGACGCGAAAGCAACCCCGCACCTGCGGATAACCGCCTGGACCTGTCATCGTGGCGGATTGCACCCCCGTCCGGGGGAGTAATCCGTCACGATGACGGGACCCTCCGGCGCGTCAGGCGAAATGTGGGGTTTGGCAGCATTTCGTGAACCGGGGCCTTGGGGATAGGGCGGTCCGACCATCCGCTCATCCGGTTTGCCGACGGGCCAGCCGGCCGAATGAGGTCCTCGATCAGGTCTTCGCGCTCGACGTGGGAGTGCGCAGGCTTCCCCAATACCGCTTCGCTGGCTCGGCACCTGGACACCCGCCGGTTCCTGTCCCCGGCTGCCCGAGGAGGCGCCTTTTCGATGTGGCCTCGACTGTATCTAGATGGACGCGGCCTCCTCTGTTATGACAAGGGGGTCCGGAGGGAAGGCGGTATGGGATGCCAGACGCACTACGAGATTCAGTTGCCGCCGAGGCCGAGTCGATACTGCTGAGCGTCGTGCACACCGTTTATCAGCATGACACTCACGTCGACGTCGCGACGGGAACCTACGACATGGACTGCTCGGGTTATGTGGGGTACGTCCTGCAGCACGTCGCACCACTGCATTACAAGACGATCCCGTCCGACAGCGCGGCGGGCCGGCCGCTGGCATTCGACTTCTATGATCGTTTCCATGAGCTGCCGGAGGACGGAGCGGACGGATGGCGGCCCGTTCAGCCTCTTGCGGACGTACACCGCGGCGACATCGTGGCCTGGAAATCGGAACTGATCGAGCCGCACGAAAATACAGGTCACGTCTTTATAGTTGTGGACGGCCCGGAAATATTCGACGACGGCACCATCTCGATCCTTGCCTACGATTCAAGCAATATCCACCATTACGACGATACCCGAGGGCAAGGAGGTACTTCACCAGCCACCGGCCTGGGACGCGGGCGGATTCATTTCCGTTCCGGCTCCGCCGGCTGGAAATTCCAGTTTGGCCCCGGTGACTCTTATCATGAATGCCCGATTGCGGTCGGGCGGATCCAGTCATTGAACGCGTAGCTTGGCGAGCTGAGGCGACGATGACGACGGATGATTCCCGTACCACTGATCTAATCGGCGTGATTCACCGTTACGGCGACCGCTTCCACGATCCTGCTGACCGGCATGCCGGCTCGCTCGTTGAACTGGCGGAGCGAGGCGGTCGACGGGCCCTCGTACAACGAGAAGACCACCTCCTCGCCGGGAATGAGAGTGCAGCTGATGTCGCGGACGCGCGTTCCCTCTACGCTCATCTCTTCCATCACCCGGCGGCCCCTTCTCAGGGCTTCGAGAAGCATCTCGCTGGTCACACCGGGCCAGTAGCGTTCGACCAGGTACGTAGGCACGCTGGTCCTCCCTTCTCACCCGACGGTACCGCCGTCCGGATAAACGTGAATCCCCTGAATCAGTGAACTTTCAGACTTACCGAGGTGCGCGGGAATGGCAGGGGGTTCTCACCGGCACCTCGATGTGTTAGACCCGATTCGGGGGTGGAAGGTGGATTCAGGGCTAGTCGGACGAGATGCCCAGATCGCCGAGATCTGCGCCTTCCTTTCGGCTGCGTCCGGGGCCCCGGCCGCGCTGGCCATCACAGGCGATACCGGGATCGGCAAGACGGCGGTATGGCGCCACGTACTCCAGGTCATGGGCCAGTCATCACGTGTCCTGTCGTGCCAGCCGACCCTGGCGGAACGACCGCTCGCCTTCTCGGCCCTCGATGATCTGCTGGGCGATGTCGCCGCCGAGGTTCTTCCTGCGCTCCCCGGACCGCGGCGGCGAGCCGTGGAGGAAGCACTGCTCCGCGAAGCGTCCCCTGAGTCCGTGCCCGCAGGCCGTTCCATGATCGGCCTGGTACCGGAGCCGCGCGCGCTGGCCCGAGGAATCCTGGATGCGCTTCGGGTCCTTTCCAGCGCGCCGCTGGTGGTCGCCGTCGACGACGCGCAGTGGCTAGACGGGCCCTCGGCGGGCGTGCTGAAATTCTGCTTCCGCCGCCTGCAGAACGAGCCTGTTTCGATCCTGCTGACGTTCCGTGACGGCAGCAGGCCCTTCCCGCTGGGCCTGGACCGGGCGCTGCCGCCCGATCGCCTTGGCCGCGTCACACTGGGCCCGCTGAGCCTGGGCGCGATCGGCGAGATGCTGCGGTCACGGCTAGGAACTGTACTGCCCCGGTACACGCTCACCCGGCTGTATGAGGCTTGCGGCGGAAATCCCTTCTACGCCCTTGAATACACCCGCACCCTCGCCGAGCACCCGCACACCTCCCTCACTGACGAGCCCATCCCCGTCCCGCCCAGCCTCAGTGACCTGGTGCGACGGCACGTGCGTCAGCTGACGCCTGAGGTACGGCTGGTAGGCCGACTGGTCGCTGCCTCCTCTGATCCGCGTGAACGGCTGATACGCGCGGCCTATGACGACGGGGAATCCTGGGCGGCGATCGACCGCGCGGTCGACGCAGGCCTCATCGAGCGGGACGGTGAGACGCTGCGCTTCACCCATCCGCTGCTGCGCTCCGTCCTCTACAGCGAGATGCGGCTGAAGGAGCGCAGGCACGTGCATCAGCGGCTGAGTTCGGTTTCGGAGGACATGGAGAAACGCGCCTCGCATTCGGCCCTCGGCGCGGACGAGCCCAGCGAGGAGATCGCCGGGATGCTCGATGGCGCCGCCCGGCATGCGGCGCTGCGGGGCGCGCCAGCGGAAGCGGCCGCACTAGCCGGGCAGGCGACGCGGCTGACGCCGGCGAGCCGGGCCGCGGCGGCCCGCGAGCGGGCCATGGAAGCCGCCGACTATCACTTCCAGGCCGGAGACCTGGCCCGCTGCCGCGCCCTGATCGAATCCGCTCTTCCGGCCTGTCCAGCTGGCCCGGAACGTGCCCCGCTGTTGCTGCGCCTGGCTACGGTCTACTACCACCAGAGCGGCTGGCCGCTCGCGGAGCGGACCTTCCGCCAGGCGGCTAAGGAAGCGCTGGACAACCCCGCCCTGTACGCGTACGCGCAGCAGGAACTGGCACTCGCCCGGATGGCGGCCGGCGATCTGCCCAGCGCCTCCCGGCTGGCGCAGCGGTCCCTTCGGTCGGCCGAGAAGGCAGCCAACCCGCGTCTGCAAGCGCACTCGCTGGCCAGCGTGGCCGTCTTCGGCTTCCTGCAGGGTCATGGCGCACGGCTGGACCTGCTGGACCGCGCAGAGGCCCTCGACGCCTCCGGCGGTGAGGAGCCCATCACGCGTCTGCCCAGGCTCGACCCGTACCTGGTCAAAGGTCTCGTCCTGAAATGGTCCGACCGTCTGGATGAGGCCCGGCTGAAGCTGGCGGACCGGTACAGGAACCGGATTGACCGCGGAGACGAGGCATCTTTGCCCTTCCTTCTCTACCACTTCAGCGAGCTGGAGTGCTGGGCCGGAAACTGGGGCCTGGCCGAGGAATACGCGCTAGAGGCATGCCGGGTCGCCGATGAGGGCCACCAGTACTCCATGAGACCCAACACCCTTTATTGCCTGGCCCTTGTCCTTGCCCATCGGGGCCAGGTAAAGCAGGCACAGGAACTTGCCGTCGATGCGCTGGCCCTGTGCGACCGCACCGGGAACGCTCCCGTCAGGTCCCTGGTGCTTTCTGTTCTCGGGTTCATCGCCACCTCGCTCGGCGATGCCGAGGCGGCCCACTCCTACCTGGGCCGTCTCACCGAAATGGCTTCCCCGGGCCGGGGGGAACCGAGCGTGGTGAAGTTCCTCCCAGATGAGATCGAGGCGCTGGCCGCCCTTGGCCAGGTCGACCTGGCACGATCGCTCACGCGGCAGCTCGAGGAACGGGGGACGTCACTCGGGCGTCCGTGGGCGCTGGCGACGGCGGCGCGATGCCGCGCCTGCCTCGCCGACCGGGATGGCGATCTGGAAGGAGCCCGCGCCGCTTGTGAGCAGGCCCTGGCGCAGCACAAGCGGCTGCCGATGCCGTTCGAGCTGGGCCGGACACTGCTGGTCAAGGGCACCATCGAGCGGCGAAGCGGCCATCAGCCTGCGGCTCGTGCGACACTCGGCCAGGCGCTCGGCATCTTCGAGCACCTCGGCGCGCCGTTGTGGGCCGCCAAGACCAGCCGCGAGCTCGCCCAGCTAGCCACGCGAGCGTCAGCCGGCGGGCTTACCGAGACCGAGCGCCGGGTGGCCGCCCTGGTCACCCAGGGCCACACCAACCGCGAGGTCGCCGCAGCGATGTTCGTGACGGAGAACACCGTGCAGACTCACCTGCGGCACATTTTCCGGAAGCTCAGCGTGAGGTCCCGGACCGAACTGACCGTGCTGTTCCTCGCCGCCCCAGCAAACACTGTGGCCATCGCGAGACCCAGATCCCCCAGGAATGAGAACCGCACTGAGCTCATAAGACCTACTGGCGAGGCGGAAATATCACTGATTTGAGGGATTCCCGCGCTCGCTCGCGGCACTACCGTAAGGCTGACCGGCAAGTCCATAACTAGCAAATCAGCGAGGTGGCAGCGTCGGGATTCCCGTGGGAGCTGTCGCATGACTGCTATCGCGAGGCTAGCCGGATACCACCACGATCGGCGTTTCTGACGGCACAGTCAGTTGGGCGGAAACGTTCCCGATGACCGCAGCTGGCGCGTCATCGGGATAACACCGCGTTTCGCCAACGTGCAACGAGGAGGTCGTTGTGCCCATTCCCCTGACTAATGGCCCTGGCGTCTACATCCAGGAACTGCCGAATCCGGTGCAGCCGATCGTGGGGGTGCCAACCTCCGTGGCCGCGTTCTACGGGCCGGCCCCTCAGGGAATCGTGGACTTCCCATTCCAGGTGAACTCGTGGGGCGACTACGAGAACCAGTTCGGGGGCTTGGACCGTGGCTATCCGCTGAGTTACGCCGTCTACCTGTTCTTCCTCAACGGCGGCACGACGGCGCTGGTGGTGCGCTACAACGACGGCACCCTCCCCGCCTCGGCGAAGTTGTCCCAAGACACCACGCTCGTGGCTAACTCGCCCGGCGCCTGGGCCGAACAGCTCACCGCCACAGTCGACATGAACAACCTGTTCGACGCGAGCGGGAATACCTTTAACCTGACGATCACCCAAACAGGCGGAGCGGTCGAATTCTACCCGGCCGCTAACCTGAGCAAGGGCTCACCTCAGTACCTGGCGACGCTGCTCACAGCGTCGCAGTTCGTCGACCCCGCGGCCTCGACCATAGGGTCGACAGTGCCGAAGG
>Ga0302326_10030144_pt1 | contig 10864 bp, 6 predicted proteins | sample Palsa_T0_3_FD_202264 | JGI IMG/M metagenome (GOLD analysis project Ga0302326, IMG submission 202264) | Peat permafrost microbial communities from Stordalen Mire near Abisko, Sweden - Palsa_T0_3 | ecosystem: Environmental > Terrestrial > Soil > Palsa > Peat permafrost | place: Sweden: Abisko...
TCCGAAATTCAATCACTTCCTGGATACGGGTATCAATGCAATTCTTGCGGGCGGATTCCAGCTTTTCAATCTCTGCCCTGATCTTCGCGGCCTCGGCCATTAAGATCATGCTCGCCAGTGTACGCTACCGTACAAAATAGTCAATCCCCCGGTCAGCCGAAAACCCCAAGGAATGCATCCCTTTTCCCGATTTGCTTTCGTGCGAAGGTTCAGGGAAGGGATTATCTCCAGGCTAAGCCGAACTACGACGGCAGTGAGTCGAACCAATGCTGCCCGGGACAGCTGCCGCCGCTGAAAACGAAGGTAACGTTCCCTGTTGATTACCTATTCTTGGGCTCGGCGCGCTTGTGATAACGTTGAAAGTACAGCATATTCATAAATTTGAATAAGGTTTCAGGTACACGTGTCCTCGCAGACTCGCAAACCGGGTATCCACATTGCGTGGAAGACGGTCACATACCGCAGTGTGGCATTGATGATCGTGGCTGGTGCCGCAGTGCTATTGGTGGGCGTGCGTCTGACCTTTCCGCAGTTTACCGAGAACAGCATTAAAGCGGCCGGAGGCGTGGCCAACAAAGCTCTGGAGCGGGTTGCTGGGATGGCCCCGGCGGCGGGCAGCGGCGTATCAACGGCGCAACAGGCGCATTTCACGGCGCTGGACGGCACAGTGCGGGTAAAAAAAGGCACCGGCAACAGCTGGGTGGCGGCGGACTATAACATCCCTCTGGAAAAGGGCGATGTGGTGCAGACGAGCGCGGAAGGCATGGCGAAGGTGGTGTTCAACGACGGCACCAGCTACACCGTGAAACAGGATTCGCTGATCGTCATTGAAGAAAACTCGGCCAACGATCAGCAACAAACGAACGTGGCGGTAGCTGTGAGCACTGGAACCGTGGATCTATCGACCGCAACCTATTCTCAGGGATCGAGATCGCAAGTGATCGTGGCCGGTGCCACAGCTTCTCTGGCTCCGGAGTCGACGGCACAGGTGCATAACGATCCGAAGATGGATCAGCACGAGATCCTGATGAAGAAAGGAAGCAGCGAAGTCACGCGTAATGGAGAAACAGTGCAGCTGGCCAACTGGGAAAAGGTGAGCTTCCAGGCTGCCGAACCGCGGATGGAGAAGGCGAAAGGGACGGGGCCGCCGACGCCGATTTCTCCGGCGAACATGGCTCCCATCTTCACCTCCGGCGAGAAGACCAAGGACGTGGAGTTTTCCTGGACTGCGATGGCAAATGCGTCGGGTTACCGGCTGCGTATCTCAAGGAACCCGTACTTTTCTTCCACGCTGGTAGACAAGAGAGTAAACACCGCCGATGTCACCGTTACAAGTCTGGGCGAAGGAGCGTATTACTGGGTGGTACAGTCGTATGAAGCTTCGGGGCAGGAGTCGGTGGAGAGCGAGAAGAACCGCTTCACCATCATTCCAAAGGGAAAGCAGACAGAATCCATCGAGTTGGACCTGGATCCTTTCATCCAACATGGGCACGTCATCGAAGTGACGGGAAAGACCCAGATCGGGGCCCGGGTGATGGTGAATGGGCGGGAGGTTCCGATGCTGGCTGCCGATGGAAGTTTCCACTACTTTACTCCGCCGCTGGAGACGGGTGAAGCGGTGATTACGGTGACGGCGCAGACAGCCCAGGGCGGAGTGAACACGCAGCAGAAGAAAATTATTATTCAGTAGGGTCGTGGCGCGGTCGTTTTAGGGAAGCGAGCCGAACGCGCGAGTATTGCGCCGCAAAGAACGCGACGCATCGCGCGGCTCGCGCGAGACAAAAAGCGTCTTGCTCAGGATGACAAAGAGAACGAAGAAGTGGGGTTCCGGCCAACGGTACAAGGAACCTTCGGTCCCGGTAAAGTTGTTAGAGCTCTCATAGACTTGAAGGGAGCAGGCAGCCGCGCCGGATAGCGCAAATTGGGCTTCGCCCGCAACCAGTGCGATCACATTGGATCGCGAGAAGAGTTCGTCCATGTCAAGCAACGGATTTCATTCATCCCGCTCTCACAATCTCCGGTCGCTGTTCAGCATGTTCTCGAGCGACCTGGCCATCGACCTGGGCACGGCAAACACCTTGGTCTACGCGCGCGGCAAGGGCATTGTGGTCAACGAGCCCTCGATCGTTGCCATTAACAAGAACACGGGCGAAGTAGAAGCCGTGGGCAAAGAGGCGAAAGAGATGCTGGGCCGGACGCCGGGCAACATTGTTGCCATCAAGCCCATGAAGGACGGCGTGATCGCCGATTTCAAGGTCACCGAGAAGATGCTGAATTATTTCATTCAGAAGGCGCACAACCGGAAGATGCTGGTGCATCCGCGGATCGTGATCGGAGTGCCTTCGGAGATCACGCAGGTGGAAAAGCGCGCGGTCATGGATTCGGCTTATCGCGCCAAAGCCAGTGAAGTGCATCTGGTGGAGCAGGCCATGGTGGCGGCGATTGGAGCCGGGCTGCCGATCACGGAACCGAGCGGCAACATGGTGGTCGACATTGGCGGCGGAACGACGGACATCGCGGTGATTTCGTTGAGCGGCATCGTCTACTCGCGGTCGGTGCGGATGGCAGGGAACCAGATGGACGAAGCCATCATGAATTATCTGAAGCGGAAATATAACCTGCTGATCGGCGAGCGCACGGCAGAGCAGATTAAAATGGAGATTGGGTCGGCGCATCAGCTCGACAAGCCAATGACGATGGAGATTAAAGGACGCAACCTGATCGAGGGCGTGCCGAAGACGATTACGGTGGACGACGGCGAGATTCGCGAGGCGCTGAGCGAATGCGTATCGACCATCATGAATGCGATTCGTGTGGCTCTCGAGCGGACGCCGCCGGAACTTTCGGCCGACATCAGCGATCGCGGCATTGTGCTGACCGGGGGCGGCGCGCTGCTGAAGAATCTGGATAAGCGCATCCGGGAAGAAACCGGGCTGCCGGTTTCGATCGCCGACGATCCGCTGTGCAGCGTAGTGCTGGGCACGGGCAAGATGCTCAGCGATTTCAAGCTGCTGCGGAAAATATCGATCGAGTAGAAACAGTACCTGGTAGCGAGTACCTAGTACCGAGAAAACAAAACTGCACACAACTTGCTGGGTACTGAGTACTCGGTACTGTCAACTGTGTTATGGAATCTGTACTTGGCCGTTACCGCAACCTAACCATTCTGGTGGGAGTGTTGTTTCTGCAGGTGCTGGGGCTGGCAGTGCAGGTCAAGCGCAGCGCGGACACCGAGAACACCCGGCTGATCCGCATCTGGGCGGTGGATTTAATTACTCCTTTCGAGCGCGGGCTGGTCTGGGCGCAGAATAGCAGCAACAATCTCTGGCACAACTACTTTTACCTGCGCGGCGTGCGGTCCGAGAACCGCCAGCTCGAGGACAAGATCGAGAAGATGCGGCTGAACCAGGTGCGGCTGAGCGAAGACGCTGAACAGGCGCACCGGCTGCAGTTGCTGCTGGGTTTTAAGGAGCAGTTCATCGAGAAGACCGTGGCGGCACAGGTGATTGGGTCGAGTGGAAGCGATCTTTCGCGTTCCATCTATATCGACAAAGGTTCCAAGCAGGGCATCGAGCCGGATATGGCGGTGATTACGGCGGGGGGCATTGTAGGGAAGGTGCTGCATGTGTATCCTTCGACCTCGCTGGTGCTGATGATTAACGATCAGAGCAGCGGCGTGGGAGCGATGCTGGAGAAGTCGCGGCTGCAGGGTGTGTTGCATGGGACGCCCGATGGCGAGTTGAGACTGGAACGGGTGATGAGCGACGAGACCGTCGTCGCAGGGGACACTGTGCTGAGCAGCGGAGGCGACCAGATCTTTCCCAAAGGATTGCCGGTGGGGACGGTGAGTAAGGTAAGCGTGGGGAAGGAACTATTTCTGAACATCCAGGTGAAGCCGGCGGCGGATCTGAGCCGGCTGGAAGAAGTGTTGGTGGTGACCGAAAAGCGGGAACGCGAACCGGTGGCGGAAAGCGGCAGTAGAGTGCGGGCGGCCGATATTCTGGCGCAGCGGTTGCCATCGGTGCCGGATAAGCTAGCCGTGGTTGCGGGAGCGACTCCTGGCACGAGCGGCGCGAGCGTCACGGCGGGGAAGGGAATGACCGCGAGCGCGAAGCCGGTGCCGAACGGCGCGGGTAAACCTGTAGCTGCGACTGGCACTGTACCTGCGGCGAAGCTGGCCGGCGATGCGCAAGCGAGCGGCGTGGGTCTGAAGAAAGTTGCACAGAAGACGGCTGGCGGAGAATCGCCCGCGGTCTTGAGCGCGCCCTCCAATCCCCGTTCGACGCCTGCCGCGAACGCCGACGCCCCAAAGGCTACGTCGAATCCTGCTGCCTCTCCAGCGAAACCGGCGGCGGATGGTGCCAAGCTGTCTAGCGCGCCGCCCAATCCGCAACCGCCCGCCACCGAAGATAGTCCTCACTAGCGTGCCCATCACTTACACATCGGGGGAGCAGATTGAGGTTTACCGGTTCAGTATTCCGGTGACGGTGGGAGTGCCGCTGCTGGCGCTGTTCCTGCAGGCATTTCTGCCGAGACGGATCTTTTCCATCTTCGACTTGCCTTTGCTGGTAACGATTTTCTTTGCCATGGCGCGGCGGAACCCGATCTCCGGGCTGCTGACTGGGGCTGCGATTGGGCTGGTGCAGGATATGCTGGGGCCTTATCCGATTGGAATCTACGGAATCGCCAAGACTGTTGTGGGTTACGGGGCGTCATCCCTGGGTGCGAAGCTGGATGTGGAAAACGTCGGCGCCCGTTTCCTGGTCACGCTGGGCTTCTATCTGGTCCACGCCGCGGTTTATTTCACCGTGGCGCGAGGCATGGTCAACCTGACGTTGAACTGGAGCTGGAGCCGGGGAATCCTGGCTGGACTGGCGAACGCCCTGCTGGGAGTGGCGTTGTACTTTGTGCTGGACAAGTTCAAGCAGAGAACCTGAAGGAAGTTCTCAGTTCTCGGTTCTCAGTTCTCAGTAAGAGCCACTAGTGACCTACGTTACGTTTCGGCCACGCGCATCAGTGCCCTTCGCGCTAGAATTGAAATACATTCCTTACAAACATCTTAAGAGGCCGCGATGCGCGTAGCGGATCGTTCAAACTGAGAACCGAGAACTGAGAACCGAGACCTGATGTTCGGCCGTGAAGACAAAGTATCCGCAGTCCGCCTGACGGCGGCGCAGTACGTGATCCTGGGCATCTTCCTTGTCCTGGCTTACGGACTGTGGAAGCTGCAGGTGATGGAGAGCGGCTATTACGCTTCGGCGGCGGAGAAGAATCGCATCCGCAACGTGCCGATTCTCGCGCCCCGCGGCAAGATACTGGATCGCGAAGGGCGCGTCATCGTAGACAACTATCCTTCATTCTCGGCGCTCGTGCTGCGGGACACGTCGCGCGACCTGAATGCTGACGCGGACCTGATTGCCCAGGGCTTGCATTTGGATACGAACGAGGTGCGCACGCGCATCCGGCATTTCGCGTCTATGCCGCAGTACCAGCCGATCTTTCTGAAAGATGACATCACACCTGACGAGCTGGCATTCATCGATGCCCATCGCAATGAACTGCCGGAACTGGATACGATCGTGGCGCACCGGCGCCTTTATCCTCGCAATGGATTCATGGCGCACCTGATCGGCTACGTGGGCGAAGTGACGGAAGACATGCTAAACCAGCCGCAGTTCGAGCTCTATAACCCTGGCGATGTGGTGGGAGTCTCCGGGGTGGAGCGGCAGTACAACAATCTGTTGATGGGCCAGAACGGGGCGCGACGCGAGGTGGTGAACAGCCACGGCCGTGCTGTCGGGGAACCGCTAGCGCAAACCGATGCGATTCCCGGGAAACAGTTGAAGCTTACGGTCGACATCGATTTGCAGATTGCGGCCGAGGAGGCGCTGGAAGGAAGAAACGGCGCCATTGTGGCGATGGATCCGCGGACGGGGGAGATCCTGGCGATGGTGAGCCGTCCGACCTTCGATCCCAATGACTTTGCGGTACGGGTGTCGCGCGATCAGTGGAACCAGCTAGTCAGTGATCCTGACAAGCCCTTGCTGAACAAGGCGATTCAGGCGCAACTGGCGCCGGGGTCGACCTTCAAGATCATCATGGCAACGGCTGGGCTGCAGGAAGGCATTGCGCAGGACATGAAGGTAAACTGCACGGGCGGCGCTGAGTTTTACGGCCGCTATTTTAAATGCTGGGTGGTGGCCGAGCACCGGACGCATGGCATTACAGACATCACCAAGGCGATTTACCAATCTTGCGATGTGTTCTTTTATACGCTGGCGGAAAAACTCGGCATTGAGAGGATCGCGAAGTATGCGATGGCCTTCGGGCTCGGACAGAAGACGGGAATCGATCTGCCGCAGGAAGTCAGCGGGGTCATGCCGTCAGAAGAATGGAAGATCCGCAACTTCAAGCAGAAGTGGTACGCGGGAGAAACCATTTCTGTCGGCATTGGACAGGGAGCGATTGCGGCGACGCCCATCCAGATGGCGCGGGCCATTGGCGCCATTGCCAGCGGAGGCCGGCTGGTGCGGCCGCATGTTACGAACCCCAGCGATCTGCCTGCTGGGGTAATTCCGGTCTCCAGTGTGCCGGATGAAACGACCGTGCCTATCGACCCCAAGAATTGGGAGATCATCACCGACGCTATGGCGGATGTGGTGGACCCGGCGACGCCCGAGAATCCGATGGGAGGGACGGCGAAACTCTCCCACCTCCAGGGCATAGACTTTGCGGGCAAGACAGGCAGCGCACAGACCATCAGCAACGCATTGAAGGCGAAGCTGGGCGCTGCTGGCAAGGCGAACTTCAAGGACAACGGCTGGTTCGTGGGAGTAGAGCCGCGGCGCAATCCCGAGATTGTGGTGTGCACGCTGCTTGAAGAAGGCGAGCATGGATACCTGGCTGCACGCACTGCGGCGAAAGTGATTAAGGCATTCGTTGAGAAGGAACGGCGGGAGCCTTCGAAGCTGGCCGGAAAATCTAAGTCCGGCACAGTTGAGGTTGGAGCCGTGTGGACGACACCGGAAACCAACGACGACCGGCACAAGGAGGCGTTGAAGGCGGGGCACTTCTTTCTTGAGGTTGCGAAGAAGCCTGCAGCCTTGGCGACGGCTGCGCCGGGGATCGCGTTGATTCCCAAGCGGTGAAGTGGATGCCTTTTCGAGCCTCCGGGAAAGGAAAACTGAAAGGGATCCTTCGACTCCGCATGCTGCTTCGCTTCGCGAACCAGCATGCTCCGCTCAGGGTGACAGTGTGGGAAAAGGTCGACGCGACTGAGAACTGAGAACCGAGAACTGATGTCACGCTACGTTTCATTTCGCGATTTCGACTGGCTGCTGCTGGTCTTTGTGCTCATGATCTGCGGGCTGGGGGTTATGGAGATCCATAGCGCCACGGCGCACACCAAGTTTGCCGGCTCGCACATCCGGCAGGTTTACTGGGTTCTGGGTGGTGTGGGCATGATGTTTCTGATCAGCGCAGTGAACTACCAGGTGCTGCTGGATAGAATTCACTGGTTCTATATTGCGTCAGTCGCGTCTTTGATGGCGGTGCTGTTGTTTGGGCAGAAGTTTCTGGGAGCAAAGCGCTGGATCAAGATGCCCGGCGGCAACCACTTCCAGCCTTCGGAATGGGTGAAGTTGATCCTGATCCTGGCGATGGCGAAGTTCTTTGCCGATTTGCGGCATCGCGAACTTTCCTGGCCGGATTTTATGAAGGCCGGAGCGATCGTAGTGATTCCGATGCTGCTGGTTTTGAAGCAGCCTGACCTGGGAACGGCTCTCACTTATATTCCGATCGCGGTCATGGGAGTTTTCCTGGGGGGAATGCAGTGGAAGCAGGGGTTGGTGGTGGTGCTGCTGGCGGGGACTGCGATAGGGGCGGTATTTTTCATCCCCCAGATTCACGTCCTTAAGTCTTATCAGAAGCAGCGGCTTACGAGTTTTGAGCACCCGGAAGACGATCCCCAGGGCACGGGGTACCAAGTTGAGCAATCCAAGATTGCGGTAGGTTCGGGAGGGTTGTGGGGCGGGAAAGGCTCGCAAACACACGGTGCTTTCCTGCCCGTCCCGCAAACGGACTTTATTTTCGCCGCATTTGCGGAAGAGCACGGATTCGTGGGTGCGCTGGGGGTTCTGCTGTTATACTTCATAGTGCTGATGCGTTTGACCCAGAACGCGCAAACAGCGCCCGACCGCGCTGGGACGTTTGTGGTGATGGGTGTGGTGGCTGTGCTTAGCTTCCATATCTTGGTCAATGTCGGCATGGTGGTTGGTTTTATGCCAGTCACCGGAATACCCTTGCCGCTGATGAGTTACGGCGGGTCTTCCGTGTTGTTCATGTTCCTGGCGCTGGGGATGGTAATGAACGTTCGAATGCGCCGCTTTGTGAACTAGCCGGGGGAGCGGAAGAAGCGAACCGGCTGATTCAACGGGATTTAAATACCAGGTTCACGATTCTTGAACTGGATTCTTGAACTGCATTTTTGAACACAGGAAGACGGCAGGGAGCAGTTGCTGTGCCCTAAGGCACGGCCCCAAAAATATCGATCGCCCTCGCGTGAAGAGGGCATTTTCACCGGCCAGTGGAGCAATGAGAAGGCCGGGCAGGATTGAAGCTATAAGGCTGCTGGCAGGGAAACGGCCCCCCGACCGTAAAACGGTCTGAGAGTGCGGTCACAAACCCGGCAGACAACAAAGCGAACAGTGCAGAAGAAGCCCAAGCTTGTGCAGCGGATTCGGTTCGGGAGAAACCTCCCCAGCCCCAGCCGTCCCCGATTTGGGGCCAGCATCGCGACGCTCAATCCTCCCACTTCCTTCCTCGCTTCGCCCCGGTGAAGCCGCCCGGCTTTTGAAACAGTCAGGGCGGGACCGGAGTGTCCATGAACAAAGAGTTATTTGTCTCATCCACGCCTCACGAAACCAAGGTGGGGCTGGTAGAAGACGATCTGCTCGCCGAGATCTATCTCGAGCGGGAAAATGAATACACCCTGGCGGGTTCCATCTACAAGGGCCGCGTGACCCGGGTGCTGCCTGGAATGCAATCCGCCTTTGTCGACATCGGCCTGGAGCGGGACGCCTTCCTCTATGTTTCCGACTTTATGGAGTTGGAAGAGCACGACGAGGATTTGACCGACGTCATACCGGCGAATCGCGGAGTGCAGGATATGCGGCCGCAACCGGCGGGATTTGGGATTGCATCTGCCGAAGCGCAATCGCCAATGGGAACCGACTCGCCTGAATCGCAGCCAGAGTTTGAGCACGGTTCGGGCCAGGAATTTGGAGCAATAGAAGGGCAAGACGAGAACGAACCTTCGCTGGCAGCAGGGGCAGGCCCAGACCCTGCAGGCAGCGGGCCCGCTCAAGATCGCGAGAGGGGAGGCTGGCGTGGACGGCGCCGTCGTCGCGGTGGCCGTCGCGATGGCCGCAGTGAGGGACGCGACCGTGGTTCGGAACCGCGGCCGGCCAGGCCGGTCGAGAGTGCCCCAGCATTCGCGGCGCCTCGCCCGCCGGAGGTAAGCAGAGCGCAGCAGTTTGGCCCGCCCGTGGGATACCAGCCGATCCTGCTTCCCGGAGAATCGATTTCCAAGTACCGCGGTATGGCGCCAGCGCCGGTGGCACCGGAGAGGCATTCGCCGGATCCCGCAGCCGAAGTGGGCGCTCGCATCTCTCCAGTCAACTCGGAGTCCACGGCTCCGGTGGCGGCGACTTTTCCCGATGATGAACCAATTTTTGCCAACCCTGTACCGACTGTCGATACGCCGCGTGAAAAGCTTGCGGAGTCACAGCCCGCGCAAGAAGAGCGCTCCGAAGCGGCTCCGGCTGGGGTTATTTCAACTTCGGTGGAGTGGAACCGCGAATTTCGGCGGCCGGAACGGGCGAGCGCCCAGACTTCAGCGCCCCGCGAAGCTTCGGAAGAATTTGTCGAAGAAGACGACGAGATGGTAATGGTGCCCGAACATTCGGATCAGCCGGCTGAGGTTCGTGAGCCAGCGGCTCCGGTCTTTACGGCTGCCGCTCCAGTCTTTGCTACCCCAGGTACGCTGGAAGAGGAAACCATCGAGGACGAAGAAGCGGACGCCCTTCACTATGAACAGTCGTCTGATGAAGGTTACGACGAATTTGAGGAAGAGACGCGGGCGGCGGGGCAGATCGCCGAAGTCCGCGCGACGGTGGATGAGATCCACATGTCGTCTTTAGCCGAAGCAGGTGTAGCGCCGCCGGAGGGCAGCACACCGGAGGGCGAGGACGATTCCGAGGAATTGGAACTGGAAGAGGCGCAAGCCGAAGCCGAGGCCCTGCTCGACGCAGAAGCGGGTGGAACCGGCGTGGCCGATGCCCGGGCGGAAGTTCGCGCTCCGGCGGGGACGGCCGGTTACGCGCAGCGAGCGCCGCGTCCGCGGCCCGGTTTCGATCGGCAACGTGGTGGCCGACGTGGAGGTGGACGACGCTTCCCGCGCCGCGAGGCGCAGGAGATTCCGAAAATCAGCGATTTGCTGAAGGAAGGCCAGGAAATCCTGGTGCAGATTGCAAAAGAGCCGATCGGCAAGAAAGGCGCGCGCATTACCAGCCACATCGCGCTGCCGGGGCGCTTTTTGGTATACATGCCGACGGTGAACCATACCGGAGTGTCGCGCAAGATCGCATCGGACGAGGAGCGGCAGCGGCTGAAGCGCATCGTGCTGAGCGAGCGCGATAACGGACATGGCGGCTTCATTGTGCGCACGGCCGCGCAGAACGCAGGGGAAGATGAACTGCGAGCCGACATTCGATTCCTGAAAGGTTTGTGGAACGACATCAAGACCCGGGCTGAAGCTTCGAAGCCTCCGGCGCTGATCTACCACGATCTCAACGTGGTCGAACGC
>Ga0302326_10030145_pt1 | contig 10864 bp, 7 predicted proteins | sample Palsa_T0_3_FD_202264 | JGI IMG/M metagenome (GOLD analysis project Ga0302326, IMG submission 202264) | Peat permafrost microbial communities from Stordalen Mire near Abisko, Sweden - Palsa_T0_3 | ecosystem: Environmental > Terrestrial > Soil > Palsa > Peat permafrost | place: Sweden: Abisko...
CACCGCCTACCGCGGAAACCTGCTGGCCCACGTGGTCGCCAACGCCGAAGCTCGGGTGATGATCGTCCATCGCGATCTGGCCGCGAGGCTGGGAGAGATCGATCGCGCCGGGCTCGAGCGGCTGGTCGTTCCCGCTCGCCCGCCGGCCGATGCGTTCGGGCTGCCCGTGACGCCGTTCGAGTCGCTCGACGGCCGTGAGGAGGATCTCCTGGCCCTCGAGCGGCCGATCGATCCCTGGGACATCCAGTCTATCATCTACACCTCCGGCACGACCGGACCCTCCAAAGGCGTCCTGTCATCCTACCTGCACCTTTTCACCAACGCCGGGCCCGAGACCTGGCCGATGGTGGGCGAGGACGATCGTTATCTCGCCGTCGCCCCGATCTTTCACATCGGCGGCATGGGGCCGCCGTTCGTGATGCTGGCGCGGGGGGCCTCGGTCGCGATCGCCGAAAACTTCTCCACCGACCGCTTCTGGGACGTCGTGCGCCGGACCGAATCGACCGTGTTCTTCCTGCTCGGCGTCATGGCGAGCTTCCTGATCAAGCGGCCGCCCTCGCCGGCGGATCGCGATCACAAAGCGAGGCTGGCTTTCATGGTCCCGCTCACCGACGACGCAGGACCGTTCCGGGAGCGGTTTGGCATCGACATCTATACCATCTTCAACATGACCGAGATCTCCTCGCCCATCGTCTCCGAGGCCAACCCGACCAAGCGCGGGACCTGCGGGCGGCCTCGCCCGGGCGTCGAGGTGCGGCTGGTCGACGCCCACGACTGCGAAACCCCGGTCGGCGAAGTCGGCGAGATGGCGGTCCGCTGCGATCGGCCCTGGAGCCTGTGCAGCGGCTACAACAACGACGCGGCAGCGACCGCCAGAGCCTGGGCCAACGGCTGGTTCCACACCGGTGATGCGTTCCGGCGCGACGAGGACGGATATTTCTACTTCGTGGATCGGGTGAAGGATGCGATCCGCCGGCGCGGCGAGAACATCTCGTCCTTCGAGGTCGAGGTGGAGGTCTGCGCCCACCCCCAGGTCCGCGAGGCGGCGGCCATCGGTGTCCCGAGCGAATACTCCGAGGACGAGGTCATGATCGTCGTGGCGCCTGTTCCGGGCCACGCCATCGACCCTCTCGACCTCGCGGCGTTCCTCATCCAGCGCATGCCCTACTTCATGGTCCCGCGGTACATCCGGATCTTGGAGGCGCTGCCCAAAACGCCGTCGGAGAAGGTGCTCAAAGGCGACCTGCGCCGCGAGGGCGTGACGGCGGACACCTGGGATCGCGAGGCGGCGGGCATGCGCGCGCGGCGCGAGGTGCTTGCCTGAATGCGCGCCAGACCCATAGGGCCAACCCGCCAGGGTCACTTTCGTTAGCGGAGTTACTCCTCTATCGTCGTGATGAAGTCCGGCCGGCGACAGGGGAGCCGGCGACAGGGGAGAAGCGCGTTGGAGATCGAGGGGTGCGTCGCGCTTGTCACCGGGGCCAATCGCGGCATCGGCCTGGGCTTCGTGCGGCAGCTGATCCGCAGAGGCGCGCGGCGCGTCTATGTGGCGTCCCGCACTCTGGCTGACGCCGAGGCCGTCGCCGCGGAGGCGCCCTCGCAACTGGTCGCGATCGAGCTGGACGTCACCAAGCCACACCAGGTCGCACGCGCGGGGCTGACCTGCGCCGACGTGACGCTGCTGATCAACAACGCCGGCGCCTTCTCGATGCACACGCTGCTCGAGGCCCCGGACCTGGAGGCCTGCCGCCAGGAAATGGAGGTCAACTACTTCGGCATGCTGGCGATGTGTCGCGCGTTCGCCCCGGTGCTGAAGCAGAACGGCGGCGGCGCCATCGCCAATGTGCTCTCGGCCGGCGCGATCCGCGCGGTGCCGGACATGGGCGGTTACGGTCCCTCGAAGTTCGCCGCGCGCGCGGCTGGCAACTGCCTGCGGGCGGAACTGGCGCCGCAGGGCACCACCCTCACCGCCCTCATCGTCGGCTCCGTCGACACCCGCATGGCCGCCCATATCAAGGCGCCCAAATCCAGCCCGGACGACATCGCCGCGTCCTCACTGGCGGCGATCGAACAGGGGATCGAGGAGCACGACACCGACCCCGGCGCCATCGCCGCGCGCGCACATCTGGCTCGCGACCCGACAGGCCTCTCCCGGATGCTGGCGGAAAGGCTGCGGGCGCGGTGATGGCCGACATCAGGAAGATACTCAACTTCTACTGCCGCTTCACGCCCAACTACAGCGCCATTGGCTACCACGCCCGGCGTTGGCGGTGGCGGCGGCCGAAGTGTGACTTCGCCGGACAGACGTGGCTGGTGACCGGCGGTTCCGAGGGCATCGGCGCCGCGGCCGCCAGGGCCGCCGCGCAAGGCGGCGCGGCGGTGGTGTGCGTGGCCCGCGACGCCCGCAAGCTCCAGGCATTTGCCGAGTCGGTGGCGGGACCGGGGCGGATCGCCTGCGAAGCGGCTGACTTTTCCCTGCGCGCCGATGTCTGGGCGCTGCTGGCGCGGCTGAAAGCCCAGGGCAGGAGATTCGACGCGGTGGTGGACAACGTCGGCATCCAGAAGCGCGATCAGATCCTCACTGGGGAGGGGCTGGAGACCTCCTTCGCGACCAACATCCTCAGCCACTACCTGCTGGTCCGCGAACTGCTGCGCGGCGGGATGCTGACCGATCGCTCCATCGTCATCGAGGTCTCGTCGGGGGGAATGTACAATCACCCGCTGGTGGTGAAGGACCTCAACATCACCGGGGAAGGCTACCTGGGGGTGCGCGCCTATGGCCTCTCGAAGCGCGCGCAGGTGGTGCTCACGCGGTACTGGCGAGAGACCTGGGCCGCAACCGGGCGGGAGTTCTACGTGATGCAGCCCGGATGGGTGGATACCGCCAGCGTCGGGCGTTCCATGCCACGGTTCCGCGCGATCCTGCGGCCCGTCCTGCGCAATCATCGCCAGGGCGCCGACACCATCGTCTGGCTGGCCTCCGAGCGGCCCGCTCACGCCAAGGCCGAATCGATCTGGTTCGATCGCAGGGAACGCGGGGTCCACATCTACGCCCACACCCCGAACTCACCGGACACGGTCGACGATCTGGTCGCGCTGCTGGAGCAGTATTCACAACCGGCGGCGGAGGCTTCGGCGGTGGCATAAGGACAGGCCCGCCCCCGTCGCTGCCGGCGGCCTGTGAACAGCCGTCTTTCTTCGCGCCGACATCGGTTGCTCCATCAGTCGACAGGCGCGCCTCGTCAACGCGCTGTCCGATCGAAGTCTTCCACCACGCCCATGGCCCCCAGCAGCTGGCGGCGGTCGTAGTATTCGCGCCATGAGGCGACCCGGCCATTCTCGATGCGGAATACGCCTACCACGGGAACGGCGGTAGTTTGTGCGTCCAGCGTGATCTCGTCCGTGCGTTCCACGAACACCTGGCCGTCGATGACGCCGATGTGGCGAACGCGTAGCCGGGTCTTGTGAGCCGCCGCGCCCAGCCTGGCGAGCCGGGCGGCGATCGAGGCGCGCCCGACGATCGGCTCGATCATCATCGAATGAAGCACGCCGTCCTCGGCGAACAGGGACAACACAGCCGCTAAATCGCGATCGTCCCACGCCTCCAACATGGCCTTGACCACCGCGATGGGGTCGCCGACCGCGTCACCCTCCGGTCGTGCAGCGGTGTCGGTGGTCATGCGATGTCTCTCCCATGGGCGCGCGCGGGACATCGGTCGCCGCCCGAGTAACTCTCCATATGCAATCGTTGACCGTCTGCCTATGCGTCGCTATCGGTTGGGCGATGGGTCGAGCAACGTGGCCCAGGTTCGGGGAGCGACGGTCATGGGGTGCGGTTGGCTGGCAGCCATCCCGAAGGCCGCGCCAGCCCGCGATCGGGACTGCGAATGAACCGGACGGCGCCGGTCGAGGGTCCGCCGTGGCCCAACGCCACCCGAGCCTGGCTGATGGTCGCGGTGCTTATGGGGGGCTACACCTGCGCCTTCATCGATCGGCAGATCCTCAGCCTGCTGGTCGAACCCATCCGGCGCGACCTGCACATCTCCGACACCCAGTTCAGCCTGCTGGGGGGTCTCGCCTTCATGATCTTCTACATCGGCCTGGTGATGCCGCTGGCGTGGGTGGCGGACCGCAGCAATCGCCGGGCCCTGGTCAGCATCGCTGTCGGGGTCTGGAGCCTGATGACCGCAGCCTGCGGCCTGGCCAACGGGTTCTGGGCGCTGTTCGCCGCGCGCATGGGCGTCGGCGCCGGCGAGGCGGCGCTGACGCCGGCGGCCTATTCGATGATTTCCGACTGCTTTCCGCCCGAGCGGCGGGCGCGGGCCATGGCGATCTATTCCTCGGGCGCCCTGGCCGGGGCGGGCCTGGCGCTGATCATCGGCGGCGCGGTCATCCAGTGGGCGATCAACGCCGGGCCGGTGAGCTTGCCCCTCGTGGGCGCGGTGCGGACCTGGCAGCTGGCGTTCTTCTTGGTCAGCGTGCCCGGCCTCGTCGTGCTCTGCCTGCTGCAATTCATCCGCGAGCCCGCCAGACGCGAAGCCGCCGGCGGTAGCGCCCAAGCCAGGATCTCCGTGCGCGAGCTTCTGCGCGACCGCAGCGCCGCGTTCTTCCTGATCACCTTCGGGTTTGCCCTCCTGGGGATCGCCATCGCCAGCTACCTGGCGTGGGCGCCGACGGTGCTCCACCGGACGTTCGGCTGGACCGCGCCCCAGGCGGGACTGGCGTTCGGCGCGATGATGCTGTTCGGCTCGACCACCGGCGCGGTGGTAGGCGGCGTGGTGGTGGACCGCCTCAGGGCGCGCGGGATGCGTGACGCGGCGCTGCGCACCGCAATCGCCTATTCCCTGGTCGCCCTGCCGTTCGCCGTGGCCATGCCGTTCGCGCCCAACGGCGCCTGGGCCGCAGCGCTCCTCGCGGCATCCATCTTCGCCTTCGGCCTGACCAATGGCCTGGCCCCCGCGACGTTCCAGGCGATGGCGCCCAATCAGCTGCGCGCCCGACTCTTTGCGCTCTATTTCGCGATCGGCAATCCGATCGCGTTCGTGGTCGGCCCCACGGGCGTGGCCATGATCAGCGATCGGCTGTTGCATGATCAGCAAAGGATCGGCGCCGCCCTGGCCCTGCTCACGGCGATCGTGATCCCCGCCGGCGTGATCCTGTTCGCATTGGCGCTCGCGCCGTTCCGTCGCTGCCTGGATGTCGCGAACCTTCTCGAACGGGCGGCCGGACCCGCGGCCGTTCCGGCCGTTCGCCGGTTCGAGCAGCCGACGCCGGCCGGGTTGTGAAAGGGTATCCAGGCCATGTCGACGCCCGTTGAAACCATGAACGCGGTCGTCGTCGAAGGCGGCAAGGGAGCGGCCGGCGCCCTCAGGCTGTCTCGCATCGCCAGACCCAGCCTCTCGGCGGGCGAGATTCTGATTCGGGTGCGTGCCGCGGGTGTGAACCGCTCCGACATACTGCAGCGCGAGGGACTCTACGTCCCGCCGCCCGGCACGCCGACCACACTCGGTCTGGAGGTGGCGGGAGAGGTCTTCGAGGTGGGCGCTTCAGTGACACGCTGGCGAGTTGGGGACACGGTCGCGGCTCTGTTGGGCGGTGGCGGATACGCGGAATACGCCGCGGTGGACGCGCGCCATGTGCTGCCGATCCCGGCGGGGATGGACTTCCCCCCTGCCGCGGGACTGCCCGAGACCGTCATCACCGTCTTCGCCAATGTGTTCGAATCCGGGCGGCTGGAAGCGGGCCAGACGCTGCTCGTGCACGGCGCGACCTCCGGCGTCGGCGCAACCGCCATCGCGATGGCCAAATGGTCGGGGGCCAAAGTCATCGCCACGGCGCGTGGGGCGGCGAAAGCGGCCAGCGCCCTGGCGCTCGGCGCCGACCGGGCGGTGGACTCGACGGCGGAAGACTTCGTCGAGGTCGCCAAGGCGGAAGGCGGCGCCGATGTGGTTCTGGACATGGTCGGCGCCGGCTACGCCCAGCGCGATATCGAGACGCTGAAGCCAGGCGGGCGACTGGTGATGATCGCCACACAGGCGGGGCCGCTCGCGGAACTGGACCTGCTGACGATCATGCTCAAGCGGCTGACCGTGACCGGCTCGACCTTGCGCTCGCGACCGGGGGACGAGAAGGCGCGGCTGACGGCCGCGGTCGAGGCCAAGGTGTGGCCGTGGATCCAAGCGGGTCTGGTGGCGAGCGTCATCGATTGCACATTCCCGCTGGCGGAGGCGGCGGCCGCTCATAAGCGCATGGAGCTGGGCGCTCACGTCGGAAAGCTCATCTTGACACCCTAAGCGCATATGAAAACACAACCTTTCTGATACCACGCAAGTTGACTTGCATAAGTGAACTGATGGCTTAAGCTGCGTTTGGCGCCGTGGATGAAGCGGGCGGCGCAGCCGGTTTCGGCGAACAAGGGCGACCGCGCGGCCCGGGGGGAGACATGACACCACATACGATCAAATGGGCGCTGTTGGGGTGCGGCGCGAGCCTGGCGGTCGGCCTGCCGAATGCCTCAACCGCCGCGACATCCGACACGACGGACGCGTCGCAGACCACATTGCAGGAGGTGATCGTCACCTCCACCAAACGATCGATCAACCTGCAGAACGCCCCGGTGGCCATCACCGCGGTCAGCGGCACGGCGATCGCGGCCGAACACATCATCACCGTTCGCGACCTCTCGGACTCCCAGCCGGGGCTGTCGTTCAGCCAGTCCGATGCGTTCGATCAGCAGATCGCCATCCGCGGCATTGTCACCATCCACTTGGCCGACGCCACCGCCGAGCCGTCGGTCGCGACCTTCGTCGACGGCGTCTATATCGGCGGCCAGGGCACCACCCTTCTGAAGTTCTTCGACATCGACCACGTCGAAATCACCCGTGGCCCGCAGGGCGTGCTGCTCGGCAAGAACGTCGCCGGCGGCGCGGTCAGCGTGACCAACAACGCGCCGAGCTTTTCGCCGTCGGGCGCGCTCGATGTCGGCTACGGGAATTACAATTCGTTTCTGAGCTCCGGTTACATCACCGGCCAGATCACCCCGACCCTGGCCGGCCGCCTGGCGTTTCAGGCGGGCAGCAGCGACGGCTGGACGCGGGACATCCTGCTCAACCGCAACATGGACGGTTACGCATCGCAGCAGGTGCGCGGCGAACTCTTGTGGCGGCCGGACGATACGTTCCAGGCGGAGCTGACCGTTGAACTGGCCCATCAGCGCACGAGCGGGCTGGGCCGCACGGCCATCCAGGACCCGTACTCGGCAACGCCCGGGCCACAGACCACCTACGAGGCCGAGCAAGGCTACAACGATCGGCAGAATGTCGACCCGAACACCGATTTCACGCGCCAGAGGTCGGCGTCAGCCACCCTGCGTATGGACTGGACGCCCTACTCCGGGGCAAAGCTGACCTCGATCTCCAACGCCACGGTCGGCGGGGCCGACGAACTCTTCCAGCAATTGCAGGCGCCCACGCCGCCGCTGCTGCTGGACTCCAGCGTCGCCAAACGCTTTTCGCCTCACGAGTTCAGCGAAGATCTGCGCCTGGCGTCCGACACCGACAATCCCAGCCATTTCGACTACATCGTCGGGGCCTATTTCTATCACAACACCGAATCCACCGACTTCGACAACATCGCTTTCCAACAACCGGCCGAGTGCGCGGCGTTCGGCGGATTCCTCTGCGGGCACAGCTTCTACTTCGAGCACCTGAACAACGATGTGGACGCGGTCTACGGACAGATCGGCTACAAGATCACATCCAACCTACGCATCTACGGCGGCGTCCGTTGGCTGGCCGACCTGAAGGACGGTGAACGCGGCGCCTATTGCTACAACAACGATCAACCGCTGTGCTCAACGCCGCTGGGCATAGCCCCGGGCTCCAGCTACAAGGTCCCGTTCTCACTGCATGACTACGCCGACACGCCCCAGGCGGGCGTGACCTACCAGGCGACCTCCAGTTCGATGGTCTATTTCTCTTACAGCCGCGGCTACAAGGGCGGCGGCTATGACGAGAACCCGCTCAACGCCACCACCGCGGTGATCCCGTTCGAACCTGAGTCGGCCAACAACTATGAGATCGGCTCGAAGAACGAGTTCTTCGATCACCGCGTGCGGGCCAACATCGCCCTCTTCTACCTGCAATACAACGATCTGCAGGTCGAGGAGATCAACCAGGTCTGCCTGTGCCTGGTCACCCAGAACGCCGCCTCGGCGGTCAGCAAGGGCGTGGAGCTGGAGACCCAGTTCCTGGCGCACGAAGGCGTGCAGTTCTTCTTCAACGGCGCCTACATCGACGCCCACTACATCCATTTCATCGACGCCGGCGTGGACGACTCCGGCCACCAGCTGCCGTTCTCACCGGCGCTGAAGGGAACCATCGGGGTTCATCTCAATCCGAACCTCGGCGGCGAGATTGGTCGCGATATCGACGTCACGGCCGACTACACGCTCCAGTCGAAGTTCTACTTCGACCCGGCGCAGATGGACGCCCAGTCCGGCTTCGGCGTGCTGAACGCGTCGATCACCTACCACCGGACGAACGCGCCGTGGAGCGTCTCCCTGTGGGGCCGCAACCTCACCAATACGACCTACGCCACCTACGGCCAGTCGTTCGAGGGCGATATCCAGGAGACCCTGGCCCCGCCGCTGACGTTCGGCGGAACCCTGCACATCGCCTTCAGGTGATCGCGGTCGCCAGCCCCCGCCATGGCGGGGGCTGGCGCGCTGACCCGAGGCGGGCGCCTGAGCTATTGAACAACATCCGATCCTTGGCGCCCTCGTCCGGACGCATCGGCCGCCTCTTGCCACACCTCCACGAAGCGGAAACTCCGAACGTCGGAAGAGGGTGGTCAGCTGCCGTCGCTCACCCTCACACGCGTCGCGCGGCCGCATCGCGCGCCTGGTGCAGTTCGGCCCAAGAGGGGGCGTATTTCAGCGCCGCGTCGTATTTGGCGAGCGCCTCCTTCCAGCGGCCCTGGCGCGCCAGGACGTCGCCCCAGGCCTTGAGCGGGTCGGCCCAGTGCGGGCCGCGCTGGTTGTTCGCCCGCAGCTTGACGAGAGCGCCCGCAAGGTCGCCATGGCGGGCCAACGCCACGCCCCAGGAATAATAACCGGCCGGCAGGTCGGGGGCGATGGCGACCGCCTCGGCATACGCCTTCTCAGCGCCGGCCCAGTCGCCGCGATGGCCCAGGATGTCGCCGCGGAAGCGGTAGCAGTCGACGAAACGGCCGCCGGGCTTCAGCGCCGCGTCGGCCTTGTCCGGATGGCCGGCCAGCTCTTCCGCCGGGGCGACCCAGCAGAGGTAGCCCGGGTAGTTGTTCGACACCTCCGGATCGGCGTAGGCGGCGGCGAAGGCCTCCATCTCGGCTGCGGCGCGCGCGCCGTCGCCGACCTCGGTCGCGATCCGGCCGTGGATGAAGTGGGTCACGGCGGCGATGGTCGGGTCCTTGGCGTCGCCCTGAGCGGTCTGCAACTGGAACTCGGCGTCTGCCGGCTCGTGCAGCCGGACGTCCATGTCGGCGATGAGGGGGCCTTGGGCGCTCACAGCGGTTCCGACACCCTGGTTCGCCGCCGCGTCGGCAACAGCGCCCGCCCGCCAAGCCTGTAGGTTCCAGGCGAGAGTGTCCCAGTTCGCGTAGTAGACTTCCGGCGCCCGGCCAGGGCGGCCGCCGGCGGCCTGGCGCATGGACTCGCCGGTGCGCCAGGCGCCCTCCTCGTCGCCGAGCAGCCACTGGGCATTCATCACATTGTTGTAGGCGGTCCAGTAGTCGGGCTTCTGCTTCAGGGCCTCGCGGTAGAGCGGCAGGCTGGCCTGCGGCGGCGCACCGGTGTTGCCGAGCCCATTGGCCCACTCGTTCAACAGATAGGGCCGATCCTCGGCGCTGGTGGTCGCATAGGCGGCCTTGGCGAAGGCCACGGCGTCGGCGTTGCGGCCGGCGCTGACCAGGTACTGCACGAACAGACCCGGCTGCGACTGGCCGTAGATGTATTCGGCGGCCCGGGTGGTCAGCGTGTCGAGATCGCCAGGGCCGCCGCTGAACACCTTGGGCAGGAGGTTGTCGCCGCGCACGGTCAGAGCCAGGCCGCCCGTGTCGGTCTGCACCAGATCGCCCTGGATGTGCAGGTCGTGGCCGAAGCGGGCCTTCAGCATGCGGTCGATGTCGCCCAGCGACAGGCCGGTCTCGGGCACCTCCACCTTGATGTCGCCGGTCCAGGCGTTGGAGAGATGTCGCTTGGCCACGTTCGCCCGCGTCGCCGCCTGCAGGCGGGTGAGCTGGTCGAGCAGGCCGCCGGCCACCACCTTGCCGGAGAGGCCCCGGGCCGCCAGCGCCGGCGGGGTGTCGAAGGTGTCGACCACCACCGAACGGGCGGAGAAGGCGTCGTAGACCATGACGCCCAGGCCGACGCCGATCACGACAAAGACCAGCGCGGTGAGCACCTGCATACCGTTGCGGATCCGCTGGCCGAACCGCCGGAGTCTGCCCTCTTGGGACTGGCTGTGCAGGTGGGAGAGGCGAAGCGCGCGCTGCTCCTCGATTTCAGCGGTCTGGGTCTTCAGCAGGTTGGACTGGTCGCGCAGGAACTGGGCCGCGGCGCGCGCGACCTCGGGATCGTGCTTGGCCTGTTCCTCGGCCAGAGCGGCGGCGAACGCCTCGGCGCTGACCCGGGCCTCGGCGGCCTCCGCCTCGGCCTTCTCCTCCTCGCCCCCGAGCAGGCCGCCCAACAATCCCTCCGCCATCGGACGCCCCAATACCGCTATTGGCGAGCAGTCTTGTTCGGTTCAGGCCGGACGGCAAGGCCTGAGCGCCGGAGGAGGCGGTGCGACGGTCGCTGGGGCCGCCGTATGTCGGGGCGCGAAGTTGT
>Ga0302326_10030146_pt1 | contig 10863 bp, 9 predicted proteins | sample Palsa_T0_3_FD_202264 | JGI IMG/M metagenome (GOLD analysis project Ga0302326, IMG submission 202264) | Peat permafrost microbial communities from Stordalen Mire near Abisko, Sweden - Palsa_T0_3 | ecosystem: Environmental > Terrestrial > Soil > Palsa > Peat permafrost | place: Sweden: Abisko...
CTGATCAACAAATTCCAGGGGGACGCCGCGCTGGCGGTCTTCGGAGCCCCGCTGGCTTTGGACGGGGCGGCATCGGCGGCGTTGGCGACCGCCCGCAAGCTACGCGATCAACTACGTCGGCTCCCGATGGTCGACTTCGGGATCGGCGTCTCTGCGGGCCCGGTGTTCGCCGGAAACATCGGTGCCGAAAAACGTTACGAATACACCGTTGTCGGCGACGCGGTCAACGAGGCGGCGCGACTGGCCGACTTCGCCAAAACGCTGGACCAACGGATCGGGTGTTCGGCTGCCGCAATCGAGCGCGCCGACACAGCCGAGCGCCGAAACTGGGTCTCCGACGCTGAAACCGTTCTGCGCGGCCGCACGGAATCCACCCAAATCTGGACCCCGACGAGCAAGCCTTAGTGCCGCGGTCACTGTCCGACAAGCACGCGGCGCTTCCGTTCGTGGCAACCCGGCGGCAGCAGTTGCCGAATGCCTTACAGTTGTCACGTCAGTCGAGCCAGCGAAAGGGGCGAAGATCCCGATGCCCATTCCCCGATATCCCGACGACATCACCGTCGGGTGGCTCTCCCGCGTCCTGAGCAATCGCGGCACACCTGTGCAGTTGTCCGACGTCGACGTGACCGCCATCGGTACCGGGCAGACCGGAGCGACGTATCGGATCTCGGCGACGTACGACAGTGATGCGGGCAGCCTGCCCGACACCTTCGTGATCAAACTGCCCGCGCAGGACGACACCGTGCGTGACCGCGTGACCATCGGCTACCGCAGCGAGTGCGCGTTCTACACCGGGGTAGCCGATCGGGTGCAGGTGCCCGTGCCGCAGTGCTTTTATTGCGAGATCAGCGAGGATGCTCTGGACTACGCGCTGCTGCTGGCCGATCAGGCTCCGGCTGTGCAAGGCGATCAGATCGCAGGCTGCGGTGAGCGCGAAGCGCGGCTGGTGGTGACGGCATTAGCCGGACTGCACGGGCCCAGTTGGTGTGATCCCAGCTGGCTGGACTTCCCCGGGATCGCGTTCGCCCGACCAGACGAAGCGGCGGCCGGCGGTCTGGGCGAGGTGGCGCGCATGAGTGCCGAGATCACCTTGGACAAGCTCGGTGACCGAATGACCGCGGCCGATCGGGAAACCTTCACCACCGCAATGGGTTTGGTGACGCCCTGGTTGCTGGCCGAGCGGGACCGGTTCGCGCTGTTGCACGGCGACTACCGGCTCGACAATTTGTTGTTCTCGCCCGATGCCGCCGGCGTGACGGTGGTGGATTGGCAGACGCTCGGAGTAGGGCTGCCCGCGCGCGATCTCGCGTACTTCACCGCGACCAGCCTCAAGCCAGAGCTGCGTGCATCGATCGAACACGACCTTGTCGACGAATACCACCGAGCCCTTGCGGACTACGGCGTCACCGGCTATGACCGCGAAACCTGTTGGCGTGATTACCGACTCGGCATGATCCAAGCCCTGTTGATCTCGGCTCTGGGATTCGCGTTCGCCACCGCCACCGACCGCGGAGACGACATGGTGCTCACCATGTTGGCCCGCGGCTGCCAGGCGATCCGGGACCTCGGCACATTAGACCTCGTCGACGAATATGCGTCAGGCGAAGCGCCGCCGTCATAGACGCGAATCAGTATTGCGTGGAACCTTGATCGATCGGAATCGCTGCCGCGGTGATGTTTCGCGATTCCTCGCTGGCCAGCCAACACACCGCATCGGCGATATCCTCGGGCTCGGCAACCCAATTCGGCAGAAACGGTGTGAGGGTGTTCGCCAAGTGCGGACTGGTCTCGGTCAAGTTTGCCAAGGAGCCGACCATGTCGCCGCCGCCCATTGCAGTGTTGACTGGACCGGGGTGCACACTGTTGACCCGGATCGAATGCATACCCAACTCGGCGGCGAACGCACGTGCCATCCCGGTCACCGCGTGCTTGCTGGCGGTGTAGTGCACCATGAATGGCTGCATCTTCATGCCGGCTGCGGAGCTGATCAAAATGATTGACCCGCCGCGACCACCGTCGATGATCTTCTGCGCGCCGGCCATCACCGTGTTCCACGTTCCAGTCACGTTGACGTCCATAACGTCCCGGAACGATTCGGGAGTGATCTCGTTCCAGGCCTGCGGCGCCGTGATGCCGGCATTGGCGACGATGACGTCCAGCCGCCCGAGCGCAGCCACGCCGTCCTCCACCGCCTGGCGCAGACCGTCAATGTCGCGAATATCGGTGGCCGAAGCCATGATTTGGCGGCCAGCGGCCTCGACAAGCCGAACGGTTTCGGCCAGATCCTCCGGTGTTGCCGAGTCGTAACGGACACAGGATGGAAGCTTGCCCGCGACATCGACCGCGATGATGTCGGCGCCCTCGCGGGCCATCCGGACGGCGTGGGCGCGGCCTTGGCCGCGTGCCGCTCCGGTGATGAATGCCACCTTGCCAGCCAGCCGACCGCTCATGTGCGCTCCATATCGTAAACGTCACTGTAACGCGAACGATATTACGTCACTGCTTGCGCTGCGCCGCCTTGACCAGGTTGGAACCGATGATCAACCGCTGAATCTCGCTGGTGCCCTCGTACAGTCGTAGCAAGCGCACGTCGCGGTAGATACGTTCGACCGGCACCTCGCGCATGTATCCGCTACCACCGTGGATCTGTACGGCGAGATCGGCGACCGTGCCGGCCATCTCGGTGCAGAACACCTTCGCCGCCGACGGGGCGATGCGTCGGTCCTGTTCGGTGAGCCACAGCCGGGCGGCGTCACGGACGAGCGCCCGACCGGCCATCACCCCGGTCTGCTGGTCGGCGAGCATCGCTTGCACCAGTTGGAAGTTCCCGATCGGTGTGCCGCCCTGGGTGGCCGTCGCCGCGTAGTTGACGGATTCGTCCAGCGCGCGCTGAGCGGCTCCCACGGCCAGCGCGGCGATGTGAATCCGCCCGCGCGCCAACGAGGTCATCGCCGCACGGTACCCGATGTCCTCGCTGCCGCCGATCAGTGCCCCGGCGGGGACGCGGACGTCGGTGAAGCGCACGTCTGCGGTCCAGGCACCTTCCTGTCCCATCTTGGTATCCTTGGTTCCGACCTCGACTCCGGGCGAGTCGGCAGGAACCAGGAACACGGCGATGCCCGGTCCGGCGTCATCGGCGGGACGGGTCCGCGCGAAGACCACGAACAGGTCGGCAACCGGCGCGTTGGTGATGAATCGCTTTTCGCCGGTGATCACCCAATCGCCTTCCGCACCATCGCGAATAGCCTTGGTGCGCAATCCCGCCGGGTTCGACCCCGCCCCCTGTTCGGTCAACGCGAATGAGGCGACCTGTCCAGACGCCAGCGACTCCAGCCAGGTGGCCTTCTGCTCGTCGGTGCCGAACCCGACCAGGACCTGACCGGCGATGCCGTTGTTGGTACCGAACATCGAGCGGAGCGCCAGCGAGGTATAGCCCAGCTCCATCGCCAGCTCGACATCTTGGGTGATGTCGAGCCCGAGTCCACCCCACTCCTGCGGGATGGCATAGCCGAACAACCCCATGTCCTTGGCCTGGTTGCGAAGATCGTCTGGCACCCGGTCGGTCGCCAGAATCTCCTGCTCACGCGGGACGACGGCGGTGCGGACGAACTGCCGGGTCTGGGCGAGGATCTGCTGGAAGTCGTCGTCGTCGACGACCGAGTTAGGCATGAATCAGTGCTCCCTTCGAGCGGTGCGATCGCGGGTTGACGCGCTCTGCGGGACCCCGCCGACTGTCTGCAGGCAGCGATCATATATGAAATATGATGTGCGATGATGTCCCGCATTCGGGGCCTGAATAGAAGGAGGGTGATCGTGTGTCGTTGTTGGCCGGTCAGACCGCAGTCATCACCGGTGGCGCCCAGGGGCTGGGTTTTGCCATCGCGCAGCGGTTCGTGGATGAGGGCGCCCGAGTAGTACTCGGTGACGTGAATCTCGAGGCGACGCAGTCCGCGGCCGCGCAGCTCGGCGGCGACGAGGTCGCCATCGCGGTGCGCTGCGATGTGACATCCGGGGATGACGTCGATGCACTGGTCGGTGCGGCCGTCGACCGGTTCGGCGCGCTCGACATCATGATCAACAACGCCGGAATCACCCGTGACGCGACGATGCGCAAGATGACCGAGGAACAGTTCGATCAGGTGATCGCCGTGCATCTGAAGGGCACGTGGAACGGCTTGCGCAAAGCCGCGGCGATCATGCGGGAGAACAAGCGCGGGACGATCGTGAACATGTCATCGATATCCGGGAAGGTCGGCATGGTCGGCCAGACCAACTATTCGGCGGCCAAGGCCGGCATCGTCGGTATGACCAAGGCGGCATCGAAGGAACTCGCCCACCTCGGTGTGCGGGTCAACGCAATCCAGCCCGGGCTGATCAGGTCAGCGATGACAGAGGCTATGCCGCAACGGATTTGGGACGAGAAGCTGGCCGAGATACCGATGGGACGAGCCGGCGAGCCCGAAGAGGTCGCTAAGGTCGCGCTGTTCCTCGCGAGCGATCTGTCGTCATACATGACCGGAACCGTTCTCGAGGTGACCGGCGGGAGGCACCTATGAGCACCCGCGAGGCTGTTATCTGCGAGCCGGTTCGGACGCCAATCGGCCGCTACGGCGGAATGTTCAAGTCGCAGAGCGCTGTTGAGCTCGGAGTTGCCGCCCTTACCGGGCTGCTCGAACGGACCGGCGTTCTGCCCGAGGCGGTACAGGATGTCATCCTTGGGCACTGCTATCCCAACAGCGAGGCACCGGCGATCGGACGCGTGATCGCACTCGATTCGGGGCTGCCGGTGACGGTGCCCGGCATGCAGGTAGACCGTCGCTGTGGATCGGGTCTCCAAGCGGTCATCCAGGCAAGTCTCCAGATCACCTCCGGTGACCACGATCTCGTCGTCGCCGGCGGCGCGGAGAGCATGAGCAACGTCGCGTTCTACTCCACCGACATGCGCTGGGGCGGTGGCCGCGGCGGCGTACAGGTGCACGACGGATTGGCCCGCGGGCGCTCCACCGCCGGTGGTCGCCACTATCCGGTGCCCGGCGGGATGCTGGAGACCGCGGAGAACCTGCGCCGCCAATACGAGATCTCGCGTCGGGAGCAGGACGAACTAGCGGTGGCATCGCACCAACGGGCGGTGGCTGCGCAGAAGGACGGCATCCTGGCCGAAGAAATCATTCCGGTCACGGTGCGCAGCCGCCGCGGCGAGGAGTTGATCGACACCGACGAGCACCCGCGCGCCGACACCACAGTGGAATCGCTGAGTAAGCTCAAACCCGTTCTGCTCAAGGATGATCCAGAATCGACAGTGACCGCGGGAAATGCCAGCGGTCAAAACGACGCGGCCTCCATGTGTCTGGTGACCACCCCGGAGAGGGCCGCCGAACTGGGCCTCACCCCGCTGGTCCGGCTGGTGTCCTGGGGCGTCGCGGCCGTGCCACCCAACGTGATGGGAATCGGCCCGGTACCTGCCACCGAGCTCGCCCTGGCCAAGGCGGGCCTGCAACTGAGCGACATCGACGTCATCGAACTCAACGAGGCGTTCGCCGCACAGGCACTTGCCGTGATGCGGGAGTGGGGCTTTGGCGCCGCAGACCAGGAGCGGACCAACGTGCACGGCTCAGGTATCTCACTGGGCCATCCAGTGGGCGCGACCGGCGGCCGGATGCTGGCCACGCTGGCCCGCGAACTCAATCGGCGAGGCGCGCGCTACGGGCTGGAAACCATGTGCATCGGCGGCGGACAAGGCCTCGCCGCGGTTTTCGAGCGAGTCGGGCCGCAGTGACGACGCCCCTGGCCGACCTCACCGTCATCGAGGTCTCCAGCTTCGTCGCCGCGCCGTTGTGCGGAATGACGTTGAGCCAATTGGGGGCGAAGGTGATTCGAGTCGACCCCATCGGCGGTGCGTCCGATACTCACCGTTGGCCGGTGACCGCGAACGGCACGTCCATCTACTGGACCGGGCTGAACAAAGGAAAGCGTTCAGCCACGGTCGATTTGCGATCAACTGAAGGGCAAGAACTTATTCAGCGACTGATCGTCGAAGGCGACGGCGTGGTGGTGACCAACGCCGCGGGGCTGCCCTGGTTGTCGTACGACACGCTCGCCGCAAAACGTCCCGACCTGATCCATCTCCAGGTTCTTGGCCGCCATGACGGCTCCACCGGTGTCGACTACACCGTCAATGCGGCAACCGGATTCCCGTTGGCGACCGGCCCGGTGAACCACGCCGGTCCGATCAATCATGTGCTGCCGGCCTGGGACGTCTGCTGTGGTCTGTATGCCGCGCTCGCGATCGTGGCCGCGGTGCGTCGCCGCGACCAGTCCGGAGCGGGCGCCCAGGTCAGTCTCGCGTTGGAAGACGTCGCGTTAGCCACCGCGGGCAATCTCGGACTGCTGACCGAGCCTCAGGTGAACGGCACTCAACGCGAACGCCTTGGCAACGCGATCTATGGACAGTACGGTCAAGATTTCACCAGCAACGATGGCGTCGCATTCATGATCGTGACGCTGACCAAACGTCATTTTCAGGACCTCGTCGACGTATCCGGCACGGGTGCAGCCATTTCCGCGCTGGCCGATTCGCTCCGCGCGGATTTTACCGACGAAGGTGTCCGCTATCGATACCGCGAGGTGCTCAGCGGACTATTCGCGACGTGGTTCGCTGATCACACCGCCGACCAGATCACGCAGGCGTTGTCGGCCACCAGCGTGTTGTTCGAGCGCTACCAGAGCTTCGCGCAGGCCGCCGCAGGTGAACGGGTGACGGAAAATCCGTTGTTCTCCCGGCTGCACCAGGACGGCCTGGGGGACTACCTCGCGCCCGGGATGCCCACCGTGTTCGACGGCGGACATTTTGCAAGCGAGCCCGCACCCAGACTGGGTGGAGACACCGCGGACGTACTCACCACGAGTCTGGGACTGACTGCCGCCGATATCACGCGTCTGACCGATGCAAAGACGATCGCCTGCTAGCGAGGAGACAGACGCCTAATGACCAAACTTGCCGAGACCCTTGGCCTCACTGACGTTCAAAACGAGATCATCTCCACGGTAAGGCAATTCGTCGAGAAGGAAGTCATCCCCAATGCGCCCGCGCTGGAGCGCACTGACACCTATCCGCAAGCGATCGTTGACCAGATGCGGGAGATGGGCCTGTTCGGATTGATGATCCCGCAGGAATATGGTGGATTGGGCGAGTCGCTGCTGACCTACGCGCTGTGCGTCGAAGAATTAGCCCGCGGCTGGATGAGCATCTCGGGGGTCCTCAACACCCACTTCATCGTCGCCTACATGCTGCGCCAGCACGGCACCGACGAGCAGAAGCAGCGCTTCTTACCGCGCATGGCGGCGGGCGAGATACGCGGCTCGTTCTCGATGTCCGAGCCCGAATTGGGCTCTGACGTCGCCGCGATCCGCACCCGCGCGACACGGGGCGGCGACGGCGACTACACCATCAACGGCCAGAAGATGTGGCTGACCAACGGCGCCAGCTCCAGTTTGGTGGCGGTACTGGTTCGCACCGATGAGGGCGCAGAAGCGCCGCACCGCAATCTGACCGCCTTCCTGATTGAGAAGCCGACCGGATTCGGTGAGGTGTTACCCGGCCTGCTGATACCGGGCAAGATCGACAAGCTGGGCTACAAGGGGATTGACACCACAGAGCTGATCTTCGACGCATACGCCGCGAGCGCCGACGACGTCTTGGGCAGCGCGCCCGGGCAGGGTTTCTACCAGATGATGGACGGCATCGAGGTTGGACGAGTCAACGTATCGGCCCGGGCGGTCGGGGTGGCCATCCGTGCGTTCGAGCTCGCCGCACGCTACGCCCAGCAGCGTCACACCTTCGGCAAGCCGATCGCCGAGCACCAGGCCATTGCCTTCCAAATCGCCGAAATGGCAACCAAAGTCGAGGCCGCTCACCTGATGATGGTCAACGCGGCCCGGTTGAAGGATTCCGGTGAGCGCAACGACGTCGCAGCGGGAATGGCGAAGTATCTTGCCAGCGAATTCTGCTCGGAGGTCACCCTGCAGAGCTTCCGCATCCATGGTGGATACGGCTACTCCAAAGAGTATGAAATCGAGCGGTTGATGCGCGACGCCCCGTTCCTGCTCATCGGCGAGGGCACCAGCGAGATCCAGAAGTCCATCATCAGCAAGCGGCTGCTCGCCGAGTATCGGATTTGACAATGAGCGTCCCGGATTTCGCTGCGCGACCCCAGCTCTCCGAAGACGTTGCGCGCTATGTCCGTAAGCGGATCTTCGATGGTACCTATTCGGCGGGCGAGTACGTCCGTCTGGATCAGCTGGCGGCCGAACTCGGGATCAGCGTCACGCCGGTACGGGAGGCGCTCTTCGAATTGCGCGCCGAGGGGCTGCTGGCCCAGCAGCCGCGTCGTGGGTTCGTGGTGCTACCGGTCACCGAACGTGACCTTGCCGACGTCGCCAATCTGCAGGCCCATGTCGGTGGTGAGCTCGCCGCGCGAGCCGCGGTCAGCATCGATGACGACCAACTCCGCGAACTCAAAGGAATCCAGGCTGAGCTCGAGGAAGCCTACGCCGGCAACGATATCGAGCGAACGGTGCGGCTTAACCATGAGTTCCATCGGGCCATCAATGTGGCCGCCGAGTCGCCGAAGCTTGCGCAGATGATGTCGCAGATCACCCGTTATGCGCCGGAATCCGTTTTTCCCACCATCGCGGGCTGGCCGAGCCAGTCGATCAAAGACCACCGCCGCGTGGTCGCAGCGCTGGCCAAACACGACAGCGAGCTGGCCCGCAAAGCTATGTCAGACCACCTTGCCGCCGGCGCGGCACCGCTGATCGACCACCTCGCCGAACACGGGGTCGTCGATTCGACTTAGCCGGGCGGCACGCGGAGACACCAACCGAGGTCGCGAAGTAGGCGATACTTGTAGCGTGCCAATCGATACCACCCGCTTGGTTGATGGCGCGGTCAGGCTCGTCATCCTGGTGATCGCACTGATCACCGCCCATCTTTTGGTAATCGCGGGAATCGTGAGAATCGCTCGACACAATCGCGGCTTGGGCACCAAAATACTCAAACGCTATAACGCGCTCGTTCTGCCCACCGCGGGCAGACGGATTTCTGCCTACGCGGTCCTGCGGCACACCGGGCGCCGTTCCGGCCGCACATATCTCACACCAGTGGGTGCCTACCAATTTGGGGACGGGTTCGTGATGGGCCTCACATACGGTCCCACGGTCGACTGGTGCCGCAACGTCTTGGCGTCCGACCACGCCGTGCTGCGGTGGCGAGGGAAAGACTATGCCGTCGAACGACCCGAATTGATTCGACTCGATCAAGACGTGCTGAGAGCGTTTCCGCTACCGTTCAGACCCATTCTCGCCCGGGAATTGAGCCAGTGCCTCTGGTTGCATCGCGCTAACCAAGCCCCTTTAACGGGTCCACCTTTTACCGGATGCGACACCTGAGCTACGCGTCTGCACGCAATCCGCGTCAGCCAGTAACTCGCGCAGCCTCGGGACGTCGACCTTGCCGGTCGGGCCGCGCGGAATCGTGTCATCGGAGTCGACGAGCAGCCAGACTGTCGGCACTTTGAACGAGCTGAGCACAGCGCGCGCCGATGCGCGGAGCTTCTCAGCCGTCGTCGCGGCGGTATCGCACACCACCACCACACCCACGCGATCTCCCTGTGTGCCAGTGAGATTGGTGACGAAAGCGTTGTCGACCCCGTCGATGTCGCGCAACGCCTGCTCGACTTCGGTTGGATAGACAGTCGCGCCGCTGACCTTGAACATGTCATCGGACCGACCGTGGAAAAAGAGAAAGCCGTCGGCATCGAGCCGGCCGAGATCACCGGTGGAGTGAAACCCGTCGGGGGTGAACAGGTCCTCTCGGCCGCGCCGGCATATCCCGCGCAGCGTGTGTGGTCCCCGAATCTGAATCATCCCAACGGTTCCCACCGCGACGGTTTGCCCGTCGTCGGGGTCGGTGATCCGGACCTCCATTCCGGCGAACGGCTTGCCGCAGCTTCCCCAGGCTGAGCGCGGCATGTCGGTGTCGGCGCGGTATCCGCAGTAGGGGCCGAATGCTTCGGTCATTCCGAACAGCGTTGCCCGAGCGCCGGGTTGGGGGCGTTGTTCGGCCGGAAGGAGGGCTTCCAAGCTGCCCGGGCGTAACGCGGATAAATCTGCCTGCGCGCGGTACGGGTGGCGAGCCAGTGTCTCGGCCTGATCGGGCCAGCCGCGAAACAGCGTCACCCGTTCGCGTTCCAGCAGACGTAGCGTGGTGTCCGGTTGGGGGATCGCCTCGGTGATCAGCGTTGCCCCGGCCACCAGCGCGGACAGTACACCGCTGCCGAAGCCGCCCACCCAGAAGAACGGCATCGGTAGATACAGCCTGGTCTCGGAATCGATGCAACGGCTTGCCAATCCGGACCGAACGGCGCCCAGTGCGCTGCCGTGCGAGTGCACCACGCCCTTGGGTGTACCGCTGCTACCGGAGGTGAACATGATGACCATCGGGTCACTCGGTGTCACTGTCGCCGCCAGCGCGTCGACGATAGAGCGGTCCGATTCAGCGGCGGATACGTGCGGCAGCCGATCGGCCGCCCACACCTGGCGCAGCGCGGGAAGATCAGGGTGTTGCAGCGTTTCGGACAGATCAGCCACGCCAAGAGTCGACCGAAGGTCGTCGAGGTAGCGGTGACCGCGGAATTCCTCGACGCTGATTAGGACCTGCACGGACGCGGTCCGCAGTTGTGCGACCAATTCCCGCGCGGCCAATAGCGTGCTCAACGGAACCAGCACGGCGCCGATGCGTGTGAGGGCAATCGCGATCTGCACCCAGCGGGCACCGTTGGGCATGATCAGCCCGACCCGGGTGCC
>Ga0302326_10030148_pt1 | contig 10863 bp, 11 predicted proteins | sample Palsa_T0_3_FD_202264 | JGI IMG/M metagenome (GOLD analysis project Ga0302326, IMG submission 202264) | Peat permafrost microbial communities from Stordalen Mire near Abisko, Sweden - Palsa_T0_3 | ecosystem: Environmental > Terrestrial > Soil > Palsa > Peat permafrost | place: Sweden: Abisko...
GGATCTCCTCGCCGTCGATCTTCCTGATCACGACGTGCGTGCCGCCCATCGCGGTCACCGCGTAGGGCATCCCCCACCCGTTGGCGTGGAACATCGGCAGGGTGTGCAGTAGCACGTCCCGTTCGGTGACGGTGGTGTGCCAGCCGAATGACGTCGCGTTGAGCCAGTTGCTGCGGTGCGTGAGCTGCACTCCCTTGGGCCGCGCGGTGGTGCCCGAGGTGTAGTTGATCGTGCAGGTGGCGTCCTCGTCCGGCTCCCACGGCGCGGGCAGCGCGCCATCCGGGGCCGGCGCGAACAGCTCCGCGTCGTGCGCGCCGTCGAGCACGATGCGCTCCTTGGCGGTCACCCCGGACAGCGCCTCGTCGATCTCGGGATCGACCAGCAGCACGGTCGAGCCGGAGTGCCCGACAATGTACGAGACCTCGTCGGCGCTCAGCCGGTAGTTAATCGGGACGAGGACGCGGCCGTAGCCGCTGACCCCGAAGTAGCTGATCATGAAGCGGCTGCAGTTCGGCGACACCAGCGCCACCCGAGCGCCGAGCGGAACTCGCATCCGGTCCAGTGCGAGCGCCATCCCCCGGGCCCGCGCCGCCATCTCCCGGTACGTGATCCGCCCGAGCGAGCCGGGCGGGCCGGGCTCGTCCACGACCGCCAGGCGGTCCGGGTACACCGTCTCTGCCCGTTCGAGGAAGTCACCGACCGTAAGCGGAACCTTCATCTGCCGTCTCTCCTACCTACCGCTGAACGTGAAGCCACTTTCTCATGAAACAGTCGGGCTGGGTGAGACCCAGCCCGACTGACCTGGTGGAGGGGTTGACCGGCGACGGCTGCGCATAGGGCGCCAGGTGCTAGCGGCGGCGACGGGTACGGCCACGCTCGGTGCCGGTCAGCCGCATGAGCAGCAGCAGGACGAAGGCGCCGATGATCGAGCCGATGATGCCCACGGCGTGGAAGCTGTGGATGTTCACCTTGTGGTACTCGACGAGGTTCTGGATGAATCCGCCGATGAACGAGCCGACGATGCCGAGGATGATGGTTCCGAGGATGCCGATGGGGTCTCGGCCGGGAAGAAGCAGGCGGGCGACCAGTCCAGCGATCAGCCCGACGATGATCAGCACGATGATGAAGGTAAGCATGCCGTTATGGTTTCCAGCGTGCGCGTTTTATGTATAACCCGGCCAACTATTACTTTATGTAATTGAAGCGTTACCGATAGCAGTCGCGCCCGGAGAACGGTGTGTTCTCCGGGCGCGGCTGGCCGGGGGCTAGCGACGAGCGCTGATGCTGCTCATGACGCCGATGATCAGGTGCCGGGGCAGCCGTCGGCCGCCCACGGGGTGGCGCCGTCCTGCGCGTACAGCTCGGCGAAGACCTGCTTCTGGTGCGCAAGCGACGTGCCGTCCACGTTGTACCCGCTGGCGGGGATGATGCCGTAGGCGTTGCCGTCCGCGGCCGGGTTCTGCAGGTCGGTCGACTCCCGGTAGGCCACGCACGAGGCGAGCGACGAGGGGACGCCGGGGATGTCCGAGAGGGAGCCGGACGAGTAGCCCGAGGACCCGGTCGAGCTGGACTGGACCGTGGCGGTCGCGCTGGCGGTGCTCGACGGCGACGTGTAGGACGGCGCGCTCTGCTGGACGGGCACGCTCTGCTTGACGGTCGCGCTCTGCTGCGCGGGCACGGCCTGGCTGCCGGTGATCACGGCGGTGGCGGACGATCCGGCCGGGAGCTCGATGGTCTGCCCGGCGAAGATCATGTTGAAGTTCGAGATGTGGGGGTTCGCGGCCTCAACGGCGGCGAGGCTAACGCTGTGGCTAGCGGCAATTCCGGAAAGGGTGTCGCCCGGCTGAACGAGGTAGGCGGCAAGTGCAACTGCTGCAAACATTTTTTGGCCTTTGGCTCATGACGGGTCCTGATGACTACCGCCTTGGGTCTCCCGGCTGGGGGATATCCCGGCACCCCATGGGGGTTCACGCACAGGAAACGGCCCGGCTGCGATTGGCATTGGGGGTATCGGCGCACATCAGCGCCGGGCACAGAGAAGGACACTAGCCGAGAACCGCGCAGCTGGCCAACGCCACCGGCCCCTGGAGCTGGGCTTTCGGCGATAGTGCAATTGTGAATCCGCTTGTGCGCCGGCTAATCGGTGCGGTCTCGGATGGTAGCTGTGCGTTACCTCACACGATTGCAGAAGTCGTTTTCACGTACTTTATGCGATCGACGAGTTACTGAGAGTAGTCAGTTTCGAGGCCAAAAAGACCGCTGGAAGCGTCGCGCGTCTCCCGGTCTCGCCCGAATAACGGAATGCAAATTCCGTTATTCGGGCATTACCGCGATTGCCCAAAGCATTTGCTCTCGGCTCGGCCGGACCGGCGGCGACGGGCAGTGATGTTGGGTAGCGTCTGAGTGATGATGAGGGCGGAAGAGGAGCTCTATGCGCTAAGCCGAGCTGTCAGCGTTGTCATCCAGCAGGCCGAGGTCGCGCAGGCTCTCGGCCGTTTCCACGATCGTCGTCTCGGTCGGGCGCGGGCGCCATCCGAGTTCGTTGCGCGCTCGGTCGTTGTGAATGACCGGCCTCGGCAGGTGGTCCCCCGGCGCTTCTTCGGTGGGAACCTTGGCGGCGAGCGGGCCGAGCCTGCGCCTCAGGGTCTCGGCTATTTCGAGGTAGCTGATGGTCGGGCCGTCGGCGACGGCCAGGAAGCGCTGGCCGGCCGCCTCGGGCGCGGCCATCGCGCGGACGTGCAGGTCGGCCACGTCGCGGACGTCGGCGAGGCCGAAGCGGGCTCGCGGGGTTGTGGTCATGGTGCCGTCGAGCATCGCCTTGACCAGGTGCATTGAGGAGCGGAGCTCGGTTGTGAGGGTGGGGCCGAGGATGAACGTCGGGTTGATCACGACCAGCTCGGTGTCGCCACCATCGTGTTCCATCAGGTCCCACGCGGCGCGCTCGGCGATTGCCTTGGAGCGGGGGTACGGGGCCAGTCCGGGGGTGTCGGGGTCGGTCCAGTCGTCCTCGGTGAACTCGGCGGTCGGCTTGGGGGTGTACCCGATGGCCGCGAACGACGACGTGAGCACCACCCGCCCTGCGCCGGCGTCGCGCGCGGCCCGCAGCACCCGGAGCACCCCCTCGCGGGCGGGGACGATCAGCTCGTCGGGGTCCTTCGGCTGGACGTACGGAAGGGGCGACGCTACGTGATACACCTGCTCGCACCCGGTTACAGCGGCCTTCCAGCCGTCATCGGCGGTCAGGTCGGCGACGACGATCTCTAGGGCGGCGTCATCGGGGCTGCCGGGGCTGCCGGGGCTGCCGCGGCGCACTGCCGCGCGGAGGCTTTCCTCGCTGGCGGCCGAGCGCACCGTGGCGCGAACCGGGCTCCCGGCCCGGAGCAACGCGGCGATGAGGTGCGTTCCCAGGTAGCCGTTTCCGCCGGTGACAAGTGCTCGGCTCATCGATCTTCCTCCCTGTCGAGACGGTCGTATGCCGCGTTGACCTGCTGTTTTGCCGCTTCCTCGGCCGCCCCGTCGGCACGGGCGCGAGCGTCCCAGAGGGCCGCCTTGGCGCGCAGGTAGTCCAGCCGCGTGTGCTGGGCGGCGATCTCGGCCTCGATGCGCTGGGCGTGACGCAGCAGCAGATCGCGCTGCTCGGCCGCCGCCTCGTGGCCGCGGCCGCGGTTGGCCTGGTAGACCCGCATGTCCTCGATGCCAACGCCGAGCGCGCGCATGCAGGCCAGTGCCTGGAGCACGTCGAGGTCTTCATCCTGGTAGCGGCGGTGCCCGCTGCTGGCATCGCGGGCGATCGGGCCGATGAGCCCGATTTCCTCGTAGTAGCGCAGCGTCGGCTCGCTCAGCCCGCTGCGCCGGGACACGTCCTGGATCGTCAAGGCTGTCATAGAGGCAGCAAAACACACCTCAAGCGCTTGAAGTCAAACGCGGGCGATGGGGAACCTCGGCAGGTCGCGAGCTTTCCGCGGTCGCCTTCTGCGGTCGCCTTCCGCGGTCGCGGTCAGTCGGCGAGCAGCTTACGCCGCAGGGCGGCGTGGTCGTCGTCCGTCCAGCCGTGGGCGGCTAGCCAGGGTCCGACCCCGCCCGCCTCCTGGGTGAGTCCGTCGAGGAAGCGTTCCATCGTGATGGCCTTTGGCCGATGCCTGACCGCGGCGGCGAGCGCCAGTTCCCTGGTGCCGGTCGACGCGCCGAGCCGCTTCATCAGCTCGTCGAAGTGATCAGCCGAAGCCGCGTAGTCGGCGACGATCGCCGAGCGTTCGACTCCGCCTTCGGCCAGCGCAAGCGCGATCACGGTGCCGGTTCGGTCCTTACCCGCGGTGCAGTGCACGAGCGTCGCGCCCTCGCGATACGCGATCATGCGCAGCGCGGCCAGCACTGAGTCGGCCCGCTCGGCCAGGAACCCGAGATAGAGACCGGAGAACCCGCGGCCGGTGACGGGCCGCCTCTCCCAGGGCGGCAGATCTGTTACCTCGTCTGTCACCTCGCCGGCGACAGAGCTGCCGCGGCTTCGCTCGGGGAACAGCGAAAGCTGCTCGACGGCGACCAGCGGCTCGCGGGTCATCGGGCCTGGTCCCCCGGCCCGGACTTCGATGTCAGCCCGCAAGTCGGCAACCGTTCGGACGCCGTAGTCGTCGACCAGACGCCGAACATCCTTAGCGGACAGATCCTGGAGATTGTCCGAGCGGACCAGGCGGCGGCTGACGGTCCGGCGCCCGTCGGTCGTCGGCAGTCCGCCGATGTCGCGGGTGTTCGCGGTCCCGTCGAGGTCGATCCAGTCGGGTTGCACTCGCCGCCTCCAAACCGAGCCTCACACACCTCAAGGCGCTGCACCGTCGCCTCGGTGCCCTGCGCCGGATTGGAAATGCTACCGGGGCGCGCACGTCGGGTCGGGCGAGGGGTTGGGCGAGGGGTTGGGATGTACTGGGTGGGCTGCGCGGCGAGGTCCCGTGACCGTTTTGTATGGTCACGGGCCTTTTCCGCGCAGCCTCCCGCCGAACCGGGCTGGCACCTTTCGGTGCACCCGGCTCTCCAGCGACTATGCCGCGTGCGTGACTGGGGTCGCGTGGACGTGGTCATGGCAGTCGGTGCAGACGATGAGCGTCTTGCGCCGCATTCGTCCCATGAGGGCTGCCCACGCTGGCTGGCCTGGTCCCGGCGTGCCGAGGTCTGCGAGCCTGGCGACCTGGTGGACTGTCACCGTCGTGCCGTGCTCGCATAGCTCGCACCGCCCTGCGCGGAGCCGGTGGATCAGCTCTTTGCGGGGGGCGGGTGCCGGGACCGGGGCGGGGTCACGGATGACCGCGCGCCTGTCGCGCTTGAGCTGTATCTCGCCGAATCGTGCTACCAGGTCTGGCTTGCCCTCGCGTTTCTTCCCGGCCTCGAAGCAGGTCCGCGGCCCGTCAGGGGTGGTGACTGCCGCCTTGTGGCGGGCGGCCATCGCGGTGACGGTGGACTGGTACGTCCGGGGGCACTTGCAGCCCGATTGTCCCGTTGACCGTGCGTCGGCCTCCGGTGATCCTCGTGCTGGAGTGCTGGACGGTGATGTGATAGCCGAGGAACCTCGCCCGCTGGGTGCGGGCATGGGTGATCAGGGTCTTGGCGGGGTTGAGTTCCAGGAGGAGGGTCTCTCGCAGGAACCGTGCCAGCTCTGCCTTGATCTGCTCGGCCTCGGCCCTGGGCCACCCGTCTCCGCCGGACTGGATCCTCGGGTAAGACTGAGTGGTGGGCGAAGAACTGCCTGCCGCGGCTGCGGCCCGGATGGCGGGAAATCAGGCCAGCGGCACGTGGGGGTCCGCGCTGACCTCTGGTGAGTTCGCCGCGATCCGCAGCGTTGGCTTCGAGCCCGTCGGCCAGGTGTTCGGCGCGGCTGTCTTCGGCGTCGCGTACGGCGATGGGTACAGCTGCCCCCGAACCTCGGCATCGTCGCGGGCGGCGACGGGGGTTCCGCCCTCGGGTCAGCAGTCGGAAGGCAATGGTGAAGGGCCGGGGCGGGACGACCACGGTCCGCTGGGGCCGCTGGTGCGGGCCATGGATCAAGCCAGGCGGACGGCGGTCGAGCGGATGACGGCTCAGTGCGTTGAGCTGGGCGGGAACGGGGTGGTGGGACTTCGCGTGTCACGCGGGTCGTTTCTGCTTGGCGGGCAGGAGTTCACCGCGCTCGGCACTGCGGTCCGGGCCCGCGGCGCGGAGGGCGGTGGAACGCCCGGGGAGTCCCCGCCCTTCACCTCTGATCTGTCTGGGCAGGATTTCGCCAAGCTGATCATGGCGGGCTGGGTGCCGGTCGGCCTTGTCCTTGGGGTCGCGATCGGGGCGTGTCACGACGACTGGCGGACGACTCGGCAGACCCGCCGGTGGTCGGGTAACCGCGAGGTCGCGGGTTGGACCGATGTCGTCAATCAGTCGCGGCGCGAGGCCCGAGACCGGCTGGATCGCGACGTCCAGCGGCTCGGGGCCGAGGGCGCGGTGGTCGCGAGCATGCAGCTGCGCGTGTCGGTGCGGGACTGCCCGGCGCAGGTCGGCAGGCGCGACCATATTGTCGAGGCGAGCATCCTCGGCACAGCGGTCGCCAGGTTTGCCCGAGCCGAGCAGGGGCCGCGCGCCGACCGAGGGCCCCAGGACGGCCGGGAGGCTGAGGCCGACCAGGCGCCTGGGACCGACGATGAGTCTAGGGACGGCCAGGGCCAGGGTCCCGCCAGCCTGGCCCTGGCCGTTCTGCCGCTAGACCGGCCGTCGTTAGGAGATTCGGAGGGGAAGGGTGCGCGGGCCGCGGATCTGCCCCGTGGACCAGGTGACGGCGGACGGGTCGGCCAGGGTGAACTCGGGGATGCGGGAGAGCCAGACCTCGAGCGCGACCCGCAGCTCCATCCGCGCCAGGTGCGAGCCCAGGCAGCGGTGGATGCCGAGGCCGAAGGCGGCGTGCCGGTTGACCTCGCGGTCGATTACTACCTGGTCGGCCTGGTCGAAGTGCGCAGGGTCGCGGTTGGCGGCCGGGAACGACAGCAGGATCCAGTCCTCGGCCTTCATGTCGACGTCGCCGAAGTGCATGTCTTGCTTCACCAGGCGGGCCATCGTGACCGGGGCGTAGGCCCGGAGAAACTCCTCCATGGCGGTCGGCAGCGCGTTCGGCGAGGCGGCTAGGCGCTCGCGATCGGCGCGATTGCCCGCCAGGTGCCAGAGAGAGGCCCCGATCGCGCTCCAGGTGGTGTCGATGCCGGCGATCAGCAGGAGCACGATCGTGCCGACGACGTGTTCCGGCCCGAGCTTCTGGCCATACAGCTCGGCGTTGATCAGGTGGGTGGTGAGGTCGTCGCGCGGGTTATCGACGTGCTCGCGGACCTGGTCGTAGAGGTAGTCGAAGAGTGGACGGAGGCGCTCGCCGCGCTCTTCCGGCGGCAGGTCGACGGTGCCGAGCACGGCCTCGACGAACTCGGCGAACAGGGCCGTGTCCTGCTGCGGGAGGCCGAGCATGTCGCCGATCACCCGCATCGGGATGTACTTCGCGTAGTCCTGGGCGGCGTCGACCACGCCACGCCCGTCAGAGGTGTCGAACGCGTCGATCAGCGAGTTGCAGTACTCCCGGGTCGACTCCTCGTACCGACCGATAGCCGTCTTGGTGAAGGCAGGCAGCAGGAGCTTACGCGCGTCGTGGTGGAACGGCGGGTCGGAGGAGATCGGAGGCGTGCCGCCGACCGGGGCCAGGTCGAGCGGCGGCCGGAAATTGCTGATCACGATCGCCCGCGAGGAGAAGCGCTCGGTGTCGTGCGCGATCGATGCGACGTCGTCGTAACGCGTCGGCAGCCACGCGCCGCCGAACCGCTCGGTGTGCGCTACTGGGCAGCGTTGCCGCAGGTCGTCCTGGATCGGGAACGGGTCGGCGGCCCACTCGGGGTCGGCGTGCGAGAAGTCGGTCGCCCAATCGGAGACGGGGCCGGTGATCACCTCGCTGAGGGTTCCCGTCTGCTGCTCGTCGCGTTCCTCGCGGAGTTCCTGGCTGAAACGGTTGTCTGTAGTCATGTCAGGTCTCCTCGAGAATGATGACCGCCGACTCGGGGCAGTTGGCGGCGGCCAAGCGCGCCCCTTGCTCCTGGCCGGCGGGAACGACACCGTCGCCCAGAACCTGGCCGTAGCCCTCGTCATCCGCGCCAAATAGCTCGGGGGCGAGGTCGTAGCAGCGGCCATGGCCTTGGCAGCGGTCGGAATCAATCTGCACTTTCACCGTGGTTCTTCCTCCTGCGTTAGTGTCGTCAGCGTCTTTGCATCGGGCGGCGCCAGGGCCGCGATCAACCGCGTCAGCAACTGCGCCCACTCATCCTCGTCGACCGCGTGCGAATCGGGGGTGACAAGCGCGCTGCCCATCGTGAGCATCAGACAGAAGTGAGCGAGTGCCTCGGCCGACACGTCCGGGTCAAGCTCGCCGCTGGTCTGGGCGCCGCGGATGAGCTGGGCGAGCCAGTCGGCCCGCTCCGCCATGTCATCGCGCATCGGCCGGGCGACGGCCTCGTCCCGGCGGGCTGCCACCAGGGCCTCGACCAGCAGGTAGCCGCCGGCATCGGGCCTGCGGCCCAGCCGCCGGCCGATGGCCAGCAGCATCTCCGCGACCGGCCGGCCGGGATCGGCGTCGAACATGTCGGCCAGGTGCCGTCGGCCGTGCGCGCGCAGCGCGCCCACCAGGAGCTCCGCCTTCGAGCCGAAATGGGAGTACAGGGCCCCGTTGCTCACGCCGGCGCTGGCGGCGATGTCGGCAACGCGGGTGCCGTCGTAGCCCTGCGAGGCGAACGCGTCGGCGGCCGCCCGCAGCAGCCGCTCGCGGGTTTCGGTGGCGGTGACACCGGCGACGCGTCCCATGTGCTAATTAAAAAATCATTCATTTATTTAGTCAAGAGCGCGAGACGGGATTTGCCGATGATCCGCGATTCGCGGGGGATGGGATTCGCGGGATGCGGGTGCACGCGGCAGGGCTGCAGGTGTAGATGAGCGTGGTGGGGCTGCAGGTGTGGGTGGGAGCGTAGTTAACTGCGGGCCAGGTCCTTGAGGAGGGCCCGAGTTCGGGCTCTTGAGGCTGAGCGGTCTGGGCCGACGGGGAAGGGGGGCAGCCATACGTCGGTGGCGCCGGCCTCGAACAGCGCCTTGATCTGGCTGGTGACGCTGGCCTCGTCGCCGACGATGACCGCCTCGGCGGGTCCCGGGAGTCCGCCGTGGGCGAGGATTCGCTGGTAGTTGGGGAGCAGGCCGTAGGTGGCGAACTGCTCGGCGGCGGCGGCGCGGGCCTCGGCGACGTCGTCGTGGACGGCTACCGGGAGGCCCGCGGCGATGCGCGGGGCGGGGCGGCCGGCCTCGGCGGCGGCCTTGCGGATGAGCGGGGCGATGTGGGTCTCGATCGCCTGGGCGTTGGCCATCCACGGGATCGTGCCGGCGGTGTACTGGCCGGCCACCCGCAGCAGGCGCGGTCCGAGGGCGGCGACCAGCACCGGGACCTCGAGTCCGTCGGGCAGCGGGAGCGGGCCGGCGTTGACCGTGAACTCCTGGCCGGCGAAGGTCACTTGCTCGCCCCGCAGCAGCGCGGTGAGGATCTGGACGTACTCGTCGGTGTGCCGTCCGGGGGTGTCGTAGGACAGGCCGAGCCTGCCTTCGATGGCCGGGCGGTGGGACGGTCCGACGCCTAGGGTGAACCGTCCGGGAGTGCCGATGGCCTCGGCCGCGCCGATCGCGCGGGCGGCCTGCAGCAGCGGGTGGGCGGCGTAGGTCTGCTGGACGGCCGTGCCCACCTCGATCGATGAGGTGGCGCGGGCGGCCAGCGTCATCGGGATGAACGGGTCGCCGGGCACCGCGCCGGTGAACCAGAGGCTGGTGAAGCCGTCTTCCTCGGCCCGTTGGGCCTGCGCGATTACTCGGTCGGTCTGTGATCCGAGCGCGACTACTCCGATGCGCATCAGGCGGTGGCCTCTCCCGGCTGGCGGATCTGGACCCGGCCGCGGTCGATCACCACCTCGCCGTCGGTGCGGGCGGTCTGGAAGAGCGCGGTGTCGCTGCCTTCCTCGCGCCAGATCGAGATCGTCAGCGGCTCGCCCGGCAGCACCGGGCGGGTGAAGCGGCCGGACATGGAGCGGAACCGGGCCGGGTCGCCGTCGCACAGCACCCGCAGCAGGGCGCGGCCGGTGACCCCGTAGGTGCACAGGCCGTGCAGGATCGGCTGGCTGAAGCCGCCGCGGACGGCGAACTTGGGATCGACGTGCAGCGGGTTGCGGTCGCCGGAGAGCCGGTACAGCAGCGCCTGCTCCGCCCTGGTCTCCCGCACCACCTGGTGGTCGGGCGCCCGGTCCGGCAACTGCCACGGCGGGTCGGTGCTGCGGGGGCCGCCGAAGCCGCCCTGGCCGCGGATGAACGCGCCGCTCCTGCTGGTCACCAGCGGCTCGCCAGTCGCGGCGTCGACCGCCACGTTCTCGGTCACCACCAGCGCGCCAGACCCCTTGTCGTAGATGCCGGTCACGGTCGAGGTGGTGCTGACGGTGCCCGCCACCGGCAGCGGCCGGTGCAGCTCGAAGTACTGCTCGGCGTGCACGAGCATGGCCCGGTCGAAGTCCCCGAGGCTGCGGGTCATCGGGGCTTGCGCGATCAGCACCGCGTAGGTCGGCAGCACCTGCTGCTCGATTCCCTCGCTGTTCTCGGTCGTGAACTCGAGCTCCTGGAGCGGGTCGCCCAGGCCGGCTCCGACGCCGACCGCGTACAGCAGCGCGTCCTTGCTGTCCCAGGACCGCCGGTGCGGCTCGCTCGGCATTCCGACCAGGCTGTGGTCAAGCCCCATGGATGGCTACCTCCGGTGTCGCAAGCGTACTTGAATGCTAGAATGTTGTTCTAGAAATATTCTCT
>Ga0302326_10030152_pt1 | contig 10862 bp, 7 predicted proteins | sample Palsa_T0_3_FD_202264 | JGI IMG/M metagenome (GOLD analysis project Ga0302326, IMG submission 202264) | Peat permafrost microbial communities from Stordalen Mire near Abisko, Sweden - Palsa_T0_3 | ecosystem: Environmental > Terrestrial > Soil > Palsa > Peat permafrost | place: Sweden: Abisko...
GCAGGCCGGCCGCCCTGGCGAAACGACGATCAGGGCGCGGGCCACCGACCTGGCGGGGCATACCCAAGAGGAACGGCCGGAATGGAACCGCCGCGGCTATGGCGGCAATTTCGTCCATGAGGTTCGCTTGCTGGTCGAGCCGAAGCCCTAGCTGGCGGATCCGTGGCCGGCTGAGCCGAGGGATCCGCCGGCCTCGCCGCCCTGCGCCCGTCTTCGCCTCGCCACCCCGCGCCTGCCGTTGCCTTGCCGTCGTGAGGCAGTCCTGCCACTATCAGGGATCTGATTTCCGCGCGGCCCAGTGCTCATTTCCGCGCGGCGCAGTGCTTTCCGACCGTCAAAGCCCCAGGTTCAGCCGGATATGAGGCCATCATGTTCCCCACGCTTCATGCGCAGACGACCCCTCAGCGCGACGGCATCGGACGCTGCCGCCGGCACCGGAACGCGAGCCGTAACCGGAGCCGGGACCGCAAGCGGCTCGTGCTGGCGGCGCTGCCGGTCGCTGGGCTGCTGCTCGCCGCCTGCGGTAGCGGCAGCGCGGCGAGCCCGCAAGGGAGCAGGCCGGCCAGCTCGACTGCAACGAGCCCGGGCGCCGCAGCGACCGCATCGCCCAGCCAGGCGGCCGCCGGGCCTCCCGCGGTGGTCGCCGTCACCAAGGGCGGCGCGCTCGTGATACTCGACTCGGCCAGCGGCTCGGTCGCCAAGACGCTGGTGCCGAGCGGTGTCGTCGGAGACGAGATCTCGGTTTCTCCCGACGGGACGACCGTGTACTTCGCGGCGCACCACGGCTGCAGCACCGACGTCGAGTCGGTGCCGGTGACCGGAGGCAGCCCCACCCTGATCGGGACGGGCTCGCTGCCAGCCATCAGCCCCGACGGTGCAAAGCTCGCCATGACCAGGCAGCCGTCGCTGGCCACCGGCTGCATCCCCAACGAGTCTGACCTGACCGCGCAGTACAAACTGGTGGTCCGCACGCTCAGCAGCGGGAGCCGGACCGTCTACCCGATGCTGCCGGCCGGGCAGTCCAGCGGGCTGCCCTACCCCATCTCGCACCTCTCCTGGGCACCGGACGACACCCGGCTCGCCGTGTCCATCTCCCAAGCGGAGGACAACGAGGGCTGGAACCTCGTCATCCTCGACACCGCTACGGCGAAGTACTACCTCTCGGGTGCGGGTGACACCTACGTTCCCGTCACCGGGCGTCCCAACGCCAGGGACAGCTACCTCCGCGAGGGCGTATTCATGCCGGACGGGAACCTGTTCGTCAGCCGTGCCTGCTGCGCCGGAGTGCCGGTAAGGAACACGTCCCGGCTGATGTGGGAGGTGAACACGGCCGGCACGCTCATCCACCAGGTGGCGATCGGCTTCGCCGACCTCGACCACACCAGCCTGGACGTGAGCGCCAGCGGTAAGTGGCTGCTCTACCTGGCCGGGGACATCCTGTACGTGTCGCACGACGGCAACACGCCGACGCAGCTGACGACCGGGCTGATCGCCGCAGCCTGGCAGTAGCGGCAGCCTGGCATTGGTGCGAAACGTCCGCTTACGATGGGACCGCAGCCCTCCAGATGAGACGGTAGGCGCGTGGAGTTCCGCATCCTCGGGTCGGTCGAGGTCGACAACAGCGGGCTGGCAGTGGACCTGGGCGGGCTCAGGGAGCGGACACTGCTGGCACGGCTGCTGCTGGCGGCTGGCCAGGTGGTTTCTGCCGACCGGCTCGCTGACGACCTGTGGGCAGGCGAACCGCCACCGCACAGCATGGCGACGCTGCGGGTCTACGTCTCCCGGCTGCGCCGCTCCCTCGGCCCGGCCGCGGGCGCCCTGGTCACCCAGCCGCCCGGCTACCGGCTGCAGGTCGAGGCCGGCCAGCTGGACGCCAGCCGGTTCGAGCACCTGGTCAGCGCGGCACGCCAGGATCTCGATGGCGGCAACGCCGATGCCGCCGCCGCGGGGCTGCGTACCGCGCTCGAACTGTGGCGGGGCCCGGCGCTCTGCGACGTCGCCGACTTCGCGTTCGCCCAGGCGGACGTGGCGCGGCTGGAGGAAGCACGGCTGGCCGCGCTCGAGGACAGGGTGGAAGCCGACCTGGCGTGCGGCCGCCACGCCAGCCTGACCGGTGAGCTCGACGGGCTGGCCGCCGCCCATCCGCTCAGGGAGCGACTCTGCGGCCAGCGGATGACCGCCCTCTACCGGTGCGGCCGTCAGGCCGACGCGTTGAGTGCCTATCGCGAGCTGAGCACACGGCTCGCCGATGAGCTCGGCATCGACCCGAACCCCCAGCTGAACCGGCTGCATGAGGCGATACTCCGCCAGGAGCCCGGCCTTGACTGGCATCCCGCGGCCGCGGCCGGCGCCGCGCACCCGGCGGCGCAGCAGGGCGGTCCCGCGCGAAGGGGCGGTCTCGCGCGAAGGGGCGGTCCCGCGCATCGCGGCGGCCCTGGGGGCCAGGGCGGCCCCGATGCCCAGGGCTCGGCAGAGCCGCCCGGCGAAACACAGCAAGCGATTCCGCCAGCGGGGCCGGCTGCCCCCGGGCTGCCTGCCGAGACCACTTCGTTCGTCGGCAGGGAAGCAGAGCTGGCCATCATCGAGGATCTGCTCGGGCTGTCCCGGCTGCTCACCCTGACCGGGCCGGGCGGCTCCGGCAAGACCCGGCTGGCGCTGCGGGCCGGCGCCCAGGCACAGTCCCGGCATTCCGACGGCGTGTGGCTGGTCGAGCTCGCCCAGATCACCAGACCGGAACTGGTCGTGCCGGTGACGGCGAGGGCACTGTCGATCAGGGAGGAGCCAGGCCGGCCGCTGCTGGACAGCATCATCGACGGGCTGTCCGGCCGTGACCTGCTGCTCGTCGTCGACAACTGCGAGCACGTGCTCGATGCGGTCGCCGAGCTCGTGAACGCGCTGCTTCGCGGCTGCGCCGAACTTCGGGTCCTGGCGACAAGCCAGAGCAGGCTCGGACTGGCCGGGGAGGCGACCTGGCCGGTCCCGCCGCTCGTGCTGCCGCCTCCGGACGCCCGCGATCCGCTCGTCGTCGCGCAGGCCGAGTCGGTGCGGCTGTTCTGCGAGCGCGGCGCGCTGGCCAGGCCGGGCTTCGGGCTGACCGCCGGGAACGCGGACGCGGTCAGCGAGATCTGCCGGCGGCTGGACGGCATCCCGCTTGCCCTGGAGCTGGCTGCTGCCCGGGTCAACGCGCTGACCGCGGGGCAGCTGGCGGCCAGGCTTGACGACAGGTTCCGGCTGCTTGCAGGCGCCAGCCGCGGCGGACTGCCGAGGCACCGGACGCTGCAGGCCGCCATCGAATGGAGCCACGACCTGCTCAGCGAGACCGAGCAGGTCTGCCTGCGCAGGCTCGCCGTTTTCGCCGGCGGGTGCACCCTTGAGGCCGCCGAGGCGGTCTGCCCGGGCGGCCCGCTGGCGCCTGAACTGGTGTTCCAGACCGTTACCTCGCTGGTGGACAAGTCGCTGCTGACGGTGGAGGAGCGGCTGGGCAGCATGCGCTACGGGATGCTCGAGTCCATTCACCAGTACGCGCGCCAGAAGCTCGCGAAGGCCGGCGAAAGCGCGGAGCTGAGCCGCCGCCAGCTCGGCTGGCTGCTGGACTTTGCGGCCGAAGCCGATCTGGACGGCCCTGACCAGGGCGCTTGGCTTGACCTCCTCGAGGCAGAGCTTGACAACTTCCGGGCCGGGCTGGAATGGAGCCTGACCGCCCCCGAGCAGGCACCGGGCCGCACCGGGCCCGAGTCGGCGCTCGCGCTGGCCGGGGCGCTTGCCCCGTTCTGGATCGTGCGCGGCCACATCGGCCTCGGCCGGCGATGGCTGGACGCCGCCCTGTCGGCCGCCGGGCCGGGCGCCGACCGGCGGCTGCGCGCCGTCGCGCTTGACGGTGCCGGGCAGCTGGCCGCCGTGCACGCCGACTTCGCCGCGCAGCGCATCTGCCAGCAGGAGAGCCTGGCCATCTGGCGTGAGCTCGGTGACGGCGCGCGGGTCGCCAGCTGCCTGGGTGACCTCGGTGCCGCGGCGCACATCCTCGGCGACTACTCGGCCGCGCGGGTGATGTATACCGAGGCCCTGGAGCTGGCGTCCGGGGCCGGCGAGGCGCAGCAGATGGCCAGGTCGCTGAGCGGGCTTGGCCGGCTGGCCCTGCACGCCGGCGACCTGGCCCAGGCCACCAGTTTCTACGCCGAGAGCATGGCTCGCTTCAACGAGGTCGGTGACCTGCGCAGGGCCACGCTGATCCTCGGGAACCTCGGCGTGGTGGCACTTGACCAGGGCGACTTCACGCTGTCCAAGGCGCGCCTGGAAGAGCACCTGGGCAACGCAAGGAAGCTCGGCGACAGGAAACTGATCGGCGGCGCGCTGACCAACCTCGGCATGGTCGCGCACAACGCCGGCCACCTCGATCGCGCCGCGGAGCTGCACCAGCAGGCACTCGACCTCGCCGGGCAGGTCGGTGACCGGCGGCTGTCGGCCGTCGCCCTGACGAACCTGGGCCTGGTGTCGCTGGCGCGCAAGGACTTCGCGGCCGCGCGCGCCTTCCACCGGCGCGGCCTCGAACTGGCCGAGGCCGTCGGCGAGCGCCGCTGCGTCGCGGAAAGCCTGGAGGGGATCGCGGAGGCGGACGCCGCCGAGGGCGACGCCGAGCGGGCGGCCGTGCTGTTCGGCGCGTCGGGCGCGCTGCGCGCCCTGATCGGCTCGCCCATTCCCGGTCCGGACCTGGCGCGGTTCAATGAAGCTGTCGCCGCGACCGAGCTCGCGCTCGGCAGCGAGCGGTTCAGCGCGGCACGGGCGCGCGGCGCGGCGATGCCGGCCGACCGCGCGGCGGCCCTGGCCCGCGAGACGGACCAGGCTGGCGCGGGCGAACGGGCTGGCGTCGGCCACCAGGCTGGCGAGGGCCAGCGGAGCGACGCCGGCCATCGGGCCGGCGCTGGCAAGGAGGGGCGATGACGGCTATCGATCAGCAGGCAGGCGGCGCGAGCCCGGTCGACTTCGGCAGCTACGGCGACTACGGGGACTTCCGCCCGCCGGGCAAGAAGCCGTCGGCCGAGTTCGTCCGGGCGCCGTACCCGTTCCGCGGCCGGATCACCGCCGACGGATCCAGCGGGTACCCGGCCGAGCCGGGCAGGTACCACCTGTACATCTCGTGGGCCTGCCCGTGGGCGCACCGGACCGCCATCGTCCGCAGGATCGCGGGCCTGCAGGACGTCGTCTCGCTGTCCGTGGTCGACCCGGTCCGCGACGGCCGGGGCTGGGCGTTCCGCGAGGGCCCCGGGCACACCCTCGACCCGGTGAACGGGTTCGCCCTGCTGCGCGAGGCCTACGACGCGACCGAGCCGGGATATCAGGGCCACATCTCGGTGCCGGTGCTCTGGGACAAGGCCGGCCACCGCATCGTCAGCAACAACTTCCCCGACATCACCATCGACCTTCCCGCTGCCTTCCGTGCCTGGACTCCCGACGCGCCCGAGCTCTACCCGGCGGAGCTGCGCGCCGAGATCGACGCCATCAACGAGGTCGTCTACGAGACCGTCAACAACGGCGTCTACCGGGCTGGCTTCGCCGGTTCGCAGCAGCAGTACCACCAGGCGGTCACCCGCATCTTCGCTACCCTCGACGACCTCGAGGAGAGACTGGCCGGCCGGCGTTACCTGCTCGGCGACGCCCTCACCGAGGCTGACGTCCGGCTTTGGGTGACCCTGGCCCGCTTCGACGCCGTCTACTACTCGCATTTCAAGGCCAACCTGCGCAGGCTGTCGGACTACCCGAACCTGTGGGGATACACGCGCGACCTCTACGCGATGCCCGCCTTCCGCGAGACGACCAACTTCGACCACATCAAGCGGCACTACTACACGACGCACCCGCACCTCAACCCGTCCAGGATCGTCCCGGACGGCCCGCTGCTCGACTGGGACGCCCCGCACGGCAGAGCGGACTGACGTCGAGCGGGCTGACATTGAGCCCGAACGGATCCTGCCCGCTGACTGCCCTCCGCTGGCTAAGCTGCGTTCTGGCTCGTGTACTTGGCCTTTCCTGGCACCAGCCGCAACGGGCCTGTAACGCCGTTGCAACGCGGCAGTCCCACGATCGGTCTCGATCGATCCTGACCGCGCGCTGCCGACGGCAGCGCCCCCCGATCACCCACTGTCACCAGGAAGGGCATGACATGCTCGCCATCAGATCTACCTCGCGGGTCTCCGCGATCGTTGCCGCCGCCGCGGGCGCCGCCCTGATGCTCGGCGGCTGCGGCGGCGGCTCGAGCGGCACCGCCGCTGGCGGCTCGACCCCCACCCCCACCTCCGCGCCCGCTGGCAGCTCGTCGCCGGCCGCCAGCAGCAGCGCCCCCGCGCTGGCTGGGTTCGCCCTGCCCAAGCTGACCGGTCACTTCTGCACGGACCTGGACAACATGGGCAAGAACCTGCCCAAGGTTCCGGCCGGCGACAAGAACGACCTGGCCGCCCTCGAGGCGAACGGCGGGCAGTTGTTCAAGGAGGCCGATGCGTACTTCACCGCGCTGGCCAACGAGGCGCCCCCGCAGGCAGGGCCCGAGCTCAAGATCATCGCCTCAGCCTACGGCTCCATGGGCAACGGGGACATCACGGCCGGCTCGGTGGCCCAGCTGGAGAAGCAGATGGCCGGCATCACCAGCCACGGCGCGGCCGGCAAGGCGTTCCTCAGCCTGATCACCTACGTCTCGACGCACTGCCACTGACGCGCTGCCACTGAGGCGCCCGCGCCGGGCATGATCGCAGGCGGCGGCCAGCAGTGCCGCCGCCTGCCCTGGTCAGCAGGCCCGGATCGTGCCAGGCTAGGACAACGGGCCCTTCTGCCCTGTGACGCCGCGGGGAGGCTGCGATGGGCAGGGATGTCCCGGCGATGGTCATCAGCCAGGCCGACCGGCGTGCCTACCGTGAGAAGGTGCGGCACTGCCTGGACGTGCTGGCCCGGATGCTGCGCGAGTCCAGGTTCGAGACGGAACCGCAAAAGGTCGGGCTCGAGATCGAGCTGAACCTGGTCGACGAGTCCGGCTGGCCCTCGATGAAGAGCACCGACGTGCTGGGCGCGATCGCCGATCCGTCCTGGGACACCGAGCTCGGCCAGTTCAACCTCGAGATCAACGTGCCGCCGCGATCGCTGGCAGCCGGCGCCCTTGGCGAGTTCGAGGACCAGGTGCGGGCCAGCCTGAACCACGGTGACCAGCAGGCCAGGCACGCGGGCAGCCGGCTGGCGATGATCGGGATCCTGCCGACGCTGCGGGAGAGCGACGTCGACGAGCGGGCCATCTCGACGAACCCCAGGTACCGGCTGCTGAACGAGCAGATCTTCGCTGCCCGCGGCGAGGAGATGGGCATCTGCATCGAGGGCGCGGACCGGCTGGAGACCTACATCGACACGATCGCCCCGGAGGCAGCCTGCACGAGCGTCCAGTTCCACCTGCAAGTCAGCCCGGAGGCGTTCGGCAGGTACTGGAACGCCGCACAGGCGCTGGCCGGAGTGCAGGTCGCGCTCGGCGCTAACTCGCCGTTCCTGTTCGGCCGTGAGCTGTGGGCGGAGACCCGCATCACGCTGTTCGAGCAGGCGACCGACACCCGGCCAGAGGAACTCAAGGCACAAGGGGTCAGGCCGCGGGTCTGGTTCGGCGAGCGGTGGATCACGTCGGTCTTCGACCTGTTCGAGGAGAATCTCCGCTATTTTCCCGCACTGCTGCCGCTGATCGACGACGAGGACCCGGTGGCCGCGCTTGACGGCGGCGGCGCCCCGCAACTGGCCGAGCTGACGCTGCACAACGGCACCGTCTACCGGTGGAACCGCCCGGTGTACGCGGTGACGGCGGGCCAGCCGCACCTGCGGGTCGAGAACCGGGTGCTCCCGGCGGGCCCGACCGTGGCCGACACCTTCGCCAATGCCGCGCTTTACTACGGCCTGGTCACCGCGCTGGCCGAGGCCGAGCGGCCGGTATGGACCCAGATGTCGTTCGCCGCCGCCAACGACAACCTGCTGGAAGCCGCCAGGCACGGCATCGACGCCAGGCTCTACTGGCCTGGCCTCGGCGAGGTGCCGGTCACCGAGCTCACGCTGCGCCGGCTACTGCCGCTCGCCAGGGAGGGGCTCAGCCGGTGGGGCGCGGACACCGCTCAGGCGGACCGGCTGCTGGGCATCATCGAGCAGCGCTGCCTGACCGCCAGGAACGGCGCCACCTGGCAGACCGGTGCGGTGCACTCGCTGGAGAAGTCGCGCAACCTCGCCAGGCCCGAGGCATTGCGGCAGATGACCCAGCTCTACCTCGAGCACATGCACTCCAACGAGCCCGTGCACAGCTGGCCCGCGATCTAGCCGGCCCGCCATCGGCCCGCGGCCTGCGGCCACGGCTGGGGCGCGTCAGCGGTCGAGGCCGAGGGTGAAGGTGGGCTTGGGTGACGTCTCCGGCAGCCGGTGCTCCTCGCTCAGGCGGCGGATGGCCGTGCCAGTGGCGAGGAACTCGGTGGCGTGGGCGCCCCAGACGTGGTTGGCGACGGCCACCGTGACCCCGACGATGCCCGACGACCTGGCCTCGCTCGCCTCGGACTGCATCCTTACCAGTGCCAGCTCGCGTGCCTCGTAGACGCCCTGGGTGAACTGCACCATCTCCTGGTTCTGGCCGGTCTGCCGCAGGGTCTGCATGATCGACTGGTGCGCGATGTGGTAGACGCAGGTGCCGAGGACGAAGGCGACAGGCACGGCGCCGCCGGCCAGCAGGCGGAAGAAGTCCTGGGCGGACAGGTCCGACGTGAACGCCCGGCCATCCGGGGCCCGGTGGGCGCCGGTGCCGGCCATCGCCTTGACCGCCGTGCCGGTGGCGACGAACTCAAGGACGTCCTGCCCCCAGGCATACATCTGCATCCGGAGCTGCACTCCGACGATGCCGTCGGCGCCCAGGTGATCCGCCTCGGCGCGCATCCTGGCCATCGCCAGCTCCCTGGCGCTGTACATCGCCTGGGTAAGGACCTGCAGTTCCTGATTCTGGTTCCAGCGGCCGACCTGCAGCCCGACGTGGTAGATGGAGGATCCGACGACGAAGCCGAGCGGCTCGAAGCCGGCCTCGCCGAGCAGGACGTACTCGGAGACCGACAGGTCCGAGGTAAACACCCCGGCGGGGTTCGCGCCGGCGGTCTCCGCCAGCCTGCCGTCGGCGGCCTGCGGTTCCCAGCTGGCGGAAGCGCCTGACGGCTTAGCAAAAAGGGGCATGAATCCTCCGTAGGGGCAAGGCCCCGCGGGATGCGCGGCCGCAGGATGCGCAGCTTACCGGCCTTCCCGCTCCGGTCGCTCCGCCCCGGTTACCGGCCGCTCCGCTCAGGAGGTCCATCCGCAGGCGCTGCCCGGGCCACCCGCCGGCGGCGCGTCGCGGGTAAAGCCTGGCACCCCGCGCTACCGCCATGCCCGCGCTTTGCCCTCGCGCTGCCCGCACTTTGCCCTCGCGCTACCCGCGCGGCAACCTTGACGCGATCTCGATGCGGCGTGAGAATAAGCCAACTCAGACTGGAATCGTTTCCAAAGTTCCAGAACTGTGCCCCGCTCCGCTAGGGGAGGTGCCCGTGCGCACTCCGGATCGCCCGACGATCGCCGATGTCGCGGCGGCAGCCGGCGTGGGCGTGGGCACGGTCTCCCGTGTGCTCAACGGAGGCGTGAACGTACGTGAGTCGACCCGGCTGAACGTGCTGGAAGTCATCGACCGGCTGGGTTACCGGCCAAGCCACCTGGCGGCCGCACTCTCCCGCGGCACTCCGCGCACGGTGGCCATCCTGGTGCCGCACCTGACCAGGCCGTCGACCGTGGCGCGGCTGGCCGGCGCCCTGACGGTGCTGGATGATCAAGGCTACGACACGATCGTCTGCAACGTCGATACGCCGGAGCAGCGAGATCACCACCTGGCTGCCCTGACAGCCCGGCACCGGGCCGACGGGGTCATCGCCGTGTCGCTGCGGCTCGCCGGGCAGCATCTCGCCGCCTTCCGCCGGGGCGGCGTCCCGCTGGTGACGGTGGACACGGCGGCGCCGGGGTTACCACAGACGATCATCGACAACATCGCGGGCGGCCGGCTGGCGACGGCGCACCTGCTGGGCCTCGGCCACCGGCGGATCGGGTTCGTCGGCGATGCCGTCGCGCGCGGGACCGAGCATGGCCTCGGCTTCACCTCATCCAGGCGCCGGCTGGCCGGATACCAGCGGGAGCTCGCCGCCGCCGGCCTTGACTTTGACCCTGAGCTTGTCCGGCTTGGACCGCACGGCCCGGCGGTGGCGGCGGAGCTCGCCGATCAGCTGCTTCGGCTGCCCGATCCGCCCACCGCGATCTTCGCGGCCTCGGACACCCAGGCGATCGGCGTGCTCAGCGCAGCGGAGCAGCGCGGTTTCCCGGTGCCCGGCAGGTTGTCGGTCATCGGCTTCGACGACATCGAGTCGGCCGCCCTGCTCAATCTCAGCACCGTGCGCCAGCCGCTTGAGCACAGCGGCGCCGAGGGCGCCCGGCGGCTGTGCGCCCTGCTGCGGGGGCTGCGGGTCAGCCCGACCCGACAGCTGCTACAGCTGCGGATCGTGCGGCGAGGCAGTTCCGCCGCGCCCAGGCCGGCCCGTAGCGGTGGCGGAGCCTCGTCGTCGCCCGCTGCCAGTGCTGGCCGCAGGCCGGATGAGCACAGCAGGCCACGGTCGCACGCGTTCTCGCGAGTATCCGATATCAGGCTCGGCTGGCAGCACGCGTGCCAGCTGGACTGGGTCGCGTGATGGCCAGCCCCGCGCGAGCACTCATGTCCCGTTTTAACGGCGGTTCCGCCGGGGTACTGACGGATTCGCCGGCGTGGCCGGGGCCGGGCACGGCCCGTCCCCGGCAATCCGCAGTCG
>Ga0302326_10030153_pt1 | contig 10862 bp, 8 predicted proteins | sample Palsa_T0_3_FD_202264 | JGI IMG/M metagenome (GOLD analysis project Ga0302326, IMG submission 202264) | Peat permafrost microbial communities from Stordalen Mire near Abisko, Sweden - Palsa_T0_3 | ecosystem: Environmental > Terrestrial > Soil > Palsa > Peat permafrost | place: Sweden: Abisko...
CCATCCATTGCATGAGTGCCATAACCAACACCTCGGCGTCGTTCATCAGCGAGATCAGCGCATGGAAGGCTAGCTTGGTGAACCGGGCAAAGCCCAGATTCTGGTACGAGAGCCGCGGCCGGTAGGTACCGGTGCCGACCGACATGACCGTCAGCTTATCGGGACCGGTCGGCCACTCGATCTTGTAGGGCTTGAGCGTCGTCATCTGGAACAGCGCCAGCGACGGATTGTTGTGCGGCGTCACGCCGCCATCGACGAATAGTCCGTAGTTGTTGGAGTCGATCTTGGCCGGGTGACGTAAGCCGAGCCGCTCCAGCAACGCATAAATCGCACGCGCCGGCGACATCTTGAGAGGTTTCGCCACGGCGTCGGGCAATTGAGTTTCGTTCTGGCTGATAGGCAGCAGTTCGGGGTCAAAGAAATGCGGCGCGGCGGTGCTGGCACGCACGAGATTTACGAGAGGGTAGTCCTCGTTGCCGATTTCGCCGTGTCTCAGGCTTTTCCAGTAAGGCGCACGTGGATTATTAGAGATGATCCACGGGCTGCCGGTATCCATGCGCTTGGTGATCAGACAATAGCCGGTGATCAGGTCGGTGCTTTTCAGCACGCGGTCGCCGACCACCGCCTCGATCTGGGTTCGCAAGCCAGAGGCGTCGAACTTGGCCTGCAGTATGGGAATGCGCCACCGACTGCCTTTGAACGCCGACGGCGCCAGCCGCACGTAGAAATCCTTGACTTGTTCGGTGCGGTAGCCGAGCGCCAATGCCCCAGCGATGATCGCGCCAGTCGATGTGCCACCGATGAAATCGAAGTAATCGCCGAGACGGACTTCCTTGCCATAGCGTTCGGTCAGCAAAGACTCTATACGCTCCAGAAAAGCGACGGTTAGTGCGCCGCGGACGCCGCCACCGTCGAGCGCCAGCAAACGCTTGGGTCCGGGTCCAAAGAGGTGGTGATCACGGGAGTTCTCAAAGCCGGCGTCGGCCGGACTTCCAGTGCCCGCGGCTCCGTTGCTTTGCTTAATTTCAAATTCGAGGATTTCCTGAACAGCCTGCGCAACCGTCCGCTCGTCTGCCGGGCGAAAAGCTTGCTTCAGATTACCGGGGCTCGATAGCGGCGTCGACTTATTCGCGCCGAAATATGAAATTTGGATAGCGTGCGGATGCGTCGGCTCAATCCACAGCACCACGATGCCGTCTGCGATCGCGCGTTCGACAATCTGCGCCGTTCCGCCAATGCCGGCGGCTACATTGCCGTCCCAGATCGCCACCAGGACGTCGATGTTTTCCAGCATGAACAGTCCGGCCGCTTCGTAGGCTTGCGGGCGCATAGCCGGCGCGCCGTCCAGGTCCACGACCTGCGAGGCGCGCGCCAGCAAACGGTCGAATTGTTCCCGTGATTTCGCTGTCTCGAAATCTTTGACGTACTCGGCCTCCTTCAGCGGCAGAACGACTTCGAGCTTGCAACCGCCGTAAAGGCCCGCTTCGGCGACGATGCGGTCGGAGCCTTCCGCGAGCGAAGAGACGACAGTGAATTCCCGTGCCAGCGCGGTGGCTCTCGCTGACAGTTGCGCCATATAGGTGTTTTCGATGTTACGGGCGGCGTTGGCGAATGCCCGAAATATCCCATCGATCTGCTCCCGAAGCGGGGCTTCTGATTCTTCAGGCAGTTTCGGTGGCACGCGATGACCGGTTACCCCAATGCGCAGCCGGACGTGGGACGGGGCGGCAGAGGGATCGGTGCTCATCAGATAGCTCACTGCTCACTGACCGTCCGGCGTACGTAATCCAAACCAGGAGTCGCGAACCTGATGATAATGCACGGACGGGTCGTAGATCGAGACTGGCAACGACAGGTTCTGGGCCGACAGTCGGCCGACTGCCGACAATAAAGTATAGGAGGCGACGACCCGATCATGCTGCGCGGTAATAAGGCTGACCCGTGCATTCACCAGCGCCTGCTGGGCGTTGAGCACGTCGAGGGTGGTGCGCTGGCCGGCGAGTGCCTCATTACGAACGCCCGTCAAGGCGCGCTCGGAGGCTTCACCCTGGCGTTCGGCGGCAGCGACCTGCGCCTTCGAGGCCGTCAATTGTCCCCACGCCTGCACCACGTTGGCTTGGATCTGGTCGCGTACCTGATCGACGTTCAGGCGCTCTTGACCGGCGACCTCTTTGTTGAGCCGGATCGAGGAATATTCCGCTCCACCCTGATAAAGCGGTACGGACAAGTTCAGCGACACCTCGTTGGTGAATAGCTTGGGGGTTAGTAGTGTCGACTCGAATTGGCGCTGTACGTTGCCTTGCAGGGTCAATGTCGGCCATAGCGCACCTTCAGCGATCTTTACCTCGAGCTGGGCGACGTCAACGCCGTACATGGCCGCCGTGACGGATGGGTTTTGCGATGTGCCCATCGTGATGGCGGCCGGGAGCGTCGAAGGTGCGAAGCGCTCAACCGGTGAAGCAGGCGCAAGGTTTGCGGGGTCGTTGCCGATGATCCGGCGATAATTGGCGCGCGTCGTCATCAACGTTGACTCGGCGGCGTGCAGGCTGGCTTCGCCGGCGGCCAATTGCGCTTCGGCTTGGGCAACATCAGTCGAGGTAATCTGTCCAGCGTCGAAACGGCGATTGGTGTCCTCGAGCGTGCGTTGCAAGACGCGATAATTGTTCTGCTGCACATCAAGATTTGCCGCGTCACGCGACACGTCCATAAAGATTGTCGCTGCCGAGAGCAGCACCGACTGTTCCATGATGCGCAGCGTTTCCCGCGCCTGGAAAACCTTGCTTTCGGCGTCGCGCACCTTGTTGGCGGTTTGCTCCCCATTAAACAGGGTCTGTGTTCCGGTTATCCCAACCGACCTGGGCGTGCTGAGGCCCTTGGCCGCGAAAGTCGCGCCCGTCGGCAGCAGCGGGGGCGTGGGAGGAATATTTTGCTTTGTGTCTGTATACTCACGTCCAATGCTTGCGTTCCCGGTGATCGTCGGCCGATAACCAGATAGAGCTTGCGAAACACCTTCGTCGGACTGGCGAACAATGGCGCGCTGAGCGTTGAGCTGCGGATTATTTTCGTAAGCTTTGGCGAGCGCTGCCTCCATTGTTTCGGAGAGCGCGTTACGCGGCAACAACGCCGCAAGCGCAATGCCGGCCAAAAGGCTAGCAATCCTTGAGCGCCGCCATGTAACTTTGAAGGGCTTTTGCCGCGCCCTTGGAGCTTTCACGCCACACACCCCGTCAGCCCCAATTCACACGTCCAAACCATAACTTGCAGGGTTACCCCTTACAAGGTTCGGGGCAAACCCCATGGGCCAGTGCTCAGTGAAGCTGTGGACACGATCCAGGCTCTGCGTATTCGTCTCAGGATCGTAGAGATGTCGTCGGCGGCCGCGCCACCAGTCCGAGTTCCCGTAACGCCAACGCCAGCAGGGCGAATAACAGCGGCACGGCAAAATAGAGAATGCGGAAGGTGAGAAGCGATGCCAGCAGTTCCTCCTTTTCGAATTGCGGCAGTCCGATCAGCATGGCGGCTTCGATGATGCCGAGGTTCCCCGGCACGTGACTGACAGTTCCGATCAGCGTGGCGGTCAAAAAGATGATCATCACCGAGGCGAAGCCAACAGGCGGCATATCTGGCAGAAGCGTGTACATCGCTCCGGTCACCAGGCAAAGATCCGCGGCGCCGATGCCGATCTGTATGAGGGTGAGGCTGGCGTTTGGCAGAGCAATCCGCCACGTCGAATAACCGACGATGCGGCGCGCAGGCACCAGACAGATCAGATAAGCGCCAAGCCCAAATAGCGAGCAAAAGCCGATAACGAGGTTGACCCACGATGGCAAGCGATCGACAGCGCTCGCTGCCTGCGGCGCGTAACAAAGCACGCTGCCAAGGACGAGGGCATTGCCGAGCCAGAACGTCATGCCGGTCACAAACGCAATCTTGGCGATGTCGATGACTCCGAGGCCCCAGGCGGAGTAGATGCGCAACCTGACAAATCCGCCGGTCAGAGTGGCGGCGCCGAGCGCATGTCCGATTGTGTAGCTGGTGAAGCTTGCGACCGCTGCTACCCGAAATGGGACCGCGCCGTGTCCGATCGTGCGTAGTGCGAAGACGTCATAAAAGATGAGCGTCACATAGCCCGCAACGACAAAAACGCTGGCGATGCAGATCGCGCGCCGCGGCTGCGCGCGCAACGCTGCCATGACCTTGCCGACATCGATGTCGCGCAAAGCGTAATAGAGCGCGAGCGTCGCAACGGCAAAAATCAAGAGACTGATCGCAACGCTTAACCTGTTCCGACCAAGCTTGCGAATGATCGTTTTGGTGCTCGTCACGGATGGCCGAGGCTGTTGGTGATGAGCGTTGCAAAACGATTCGCGCCAACAACCTTTCACTTATTTGTAACAGCAATGTAACGCAACTTTACGCTGCGGTTCCAACAAATGTCGTCACCGTCACATTGCTGAGACATGAAATAGTAATTGTCGTCGCATGCGAATCGAGAATTTTCTGGTCGCCCCTATGCGACCGAGGAGTGGCCGATGAAGGTCCTCGTCGCGACTGACGCCTGGCCGCCGCAGGTTAACGGCGTAGTGAGAACTCTAAAATCATTAGAGCGCGCCGCCGCGAAGCTCGGTGTCACTATCGTTTTTCTTTCGCCGGACGGCTTCCCTTCGTTTCCGGTGCCAACCTATCCGGGTCTGCGGCTTGCATTGCCGAGCCGCCGGCGGATCGCGGACCGCATCAAGGAAGCCAAACCCGATGCCATTCATATCGCGACCGAGGGTCCGATCGGCTTCGCGGTACGCGGCTATTGCCGAAGACACGGTCGGCCGTTTACGACGAGCTATACGACGCGATTTCCGGAATACATCGCGGCACGTTCGCCGATTCCGGCAAGCTGGGTCTACGCTGTTCTGCGCTGGTTTCATTCCGGTGCGAGCGTGACGATGGTGGCGACGCCTTCGCTGACCAACGAACTGACCGAGCGTGGCTTCAAGAATATCGAGCGATGGACGCGAGGCGTGGATGTCGATCTGTTTCGCCCGGATAGAGTCGCAGACCTCGATTTTCCCCGACCAATTTTCATGACGCTCGGCCGCGTCGCGGTCGAGAAGAATATCGACGCATTTCTTGCACTCGAGTTGCCCGGCACCAAAGTTGTCATCGGCAAGGGGCCGCAAGAGGAAGAGTTGAAGCGCAGGTTTCCCGGCGCGAAGTTTCTCGGTCATATGGATAACGGCGTTTTGGCCTCGCACCTCGCTGCAGCCGATGTGTTTGTATTTCCGAGCCTCACCGACACATTCGGCATTGTGCAACTTGAAGCGCTGGCAAGCGGCGTTCCAGTCGCAGCCTATCCGGTCACTGGCCCAAAGGATGTCATCGCCGATCACCCAATCGGTGCACTGAACGAGGATTTGCGGACGGCCTGCCTGGATGCCTTAAGGGCATCGCGTGAGACCTGCCGCGAATTTGCACTCAAGTACTCTTGGGAAAATAGCGCCCGCCAGTTCATTGGCCACGCCCGCAAGGTGGCCGGCTTTACCAATAACGAGCCCGAATTGGCCGCAACGATCACGGAAACCGTTCATGGCTGAAACCATGGCGACAACACAGGGGCCAAGTATGAGCACGCTCGCCGAATCTGATCTCGATATGCGGACCGTCACCAAAGCCTATGCGCGCTGGGCTCCGGTCTACGATCTCGTTTTCGGCCAGGTGTTCGAGCACGGGCGTCTCGCCGCAATAGCTGCTGCCGAAAGAGTCGGCGGCCGCATTCTTGAAGTGGGCGTGGGCACCGGAATTTCGCTGCCGCACTATTCCAAGGCCCTTCAGATTTGCGGCGTCGATATTTCCGAACCGATGCTGCGTAAGGCTCGCGAGCGAGTCAAAGAGTTCGGCCTGGTTAACGTCGAAGGGCTCTGGGTGATGGATGCCGAGAGTCTCACATTTCCAGATGCCTCATTCGATGTTGTGGCGGCACAACACGTCGTTTCTACTGTGCCAAATCCGGAAGCAGCACTCGACGAATTTGCCCGCGTCCTCAAGCCGGGTGGTGAGATTATCCTGATCAGTCGCGTCGGTGCGGATGCCGGCTTGCGGCGCTCTTTCGAGCACTGGTTTCAGCCGGCGGCGCGCAAGCTCGGCTGGAGGTCGGAGTTCTTATTCGAGCGGTATGCGCAATGGACCGCGCGCACGCCCGGTATGAAGCTCGTCGAACGCCGCGCCGTACCGCCATTCGGGCATTTCTCGCTGATCCGCTTTGCTAAGGACGGCGGCGCGGGAAGCGCGCGTGCCGACGACGGCGTGCGCGCAGCAAGTTGACGCGATCAGCTTTACGGCAATCGACACCACGGATTCATCCGCTTGTCACAAATGATTCCCTGTCACAAGGGATTCATCGAATCGCCATACCCAAAACTTGGAACCGCCCAACGGGGGACGCCGATGGAAAGTTTTCTTGAAACACTTCGAACACAACGGTGGGACGATCACCGTTACTATCATCACAGTCGCATCAATCAGTCGCTGCATTTCGTTAGTGCGATCAGCTTTCTTTTTTCGTACGTTATGATTTTCAAGGACCCTGCGATCTCGGCGATGGCCGGCTGGCTGGTGGCGATGACCACACGTCAATCCGGGCACTTCTTTTTTGAGCCGAAGGACTACGACGTGGTCAACCAGGCCACGCACGAGCACAAGGAAGAGATCAAGGTCGGCTACAATCTGCGCCGCAAGGTGGTGCTGCTGTCGATCTGGGCGGCATCGCCGGTTTTGATTTACATCAGCCCGACCTTCTTCGGCGTCTTCTCGCCGGCGACGACCAAGACCGAGTTTGTGCGCCAAGTTGCGATGGTATGGCTGGTGCTGGGAATTGGGGGCGTGTTGTTCCGTACCGTCCATTTGTTCCTGATCAAGGATGTGCAGACTGGTCTGGTTTGGGCCACCAAGATCCTCACCGACCCGTTTCACGATATTAAACTTTATCACAAGGCGCCGCTGGCTTTGCTGCGAGGCGAGATGATCGACCCCGAGATCGGTTTGCATCATTGGGATGAGGAAGACGCCGAGGAAGTTCCGAGGCCGAGCTGAACAGCCGCGGTTTTCCTAACCGACCGTCGATGGCTTCAAGAGTTTTGAGAGAACAGCCGGCGGGCGATCATCTCCTTGAGGATTGCCCGCTTGATCGACTTATTGGTCGCTTTCGGATCTCGCCACCACCAGCCGTCCTGCTGCATGGCTTTCCCCGCGGCGACAAAGCGTTCGACAACTGCGTCGAATTCAGCGTCGGTATAGGTCAGGTTGAAAATCAGGCGCGCCGTACCGACCCAGCTCAGTGCCAGACCTTCGGCCCGCAGGTAATATTGCAGCATCCAGTTATAACGCGACGGCTGCGTGTAGCAGACGACGAACAACGAGGACATGTTGGCGATGTGCACCGGCAATCCTTCGTCCTGAAGACGCTGATTGAGCCGCTTTGCACGCCCATTCCAGGTGTCGTCGAGACGGTGATACAGCGACTGGATTTGTGGCGTCCGAAACTCCCGCAGGAACTCGTTCATCGCCGCCATGACATAGGGCTGCGAATTGAACGTGCCGCGGGCAAAGCAGATGTCGGCCGGGCGGTCGTCGCGGAACCGCTTCATCAAGTCTTTGCGGCCGCAGACGACGCCAATCGGCAGACCGCCGCCTACCGTCTTGCCGTAAGTGACAAGATCGGCGCGTACGCCAAAATACTCCTGCGCCCCGCCGGCGGCGATGCGGAAGCCGATGAAAATCTCGTCGATGATCAGAACGATGTTCCGCTCGGTACATACCTGGCGGAGCTGCCTGAGCCAGTCGGTGTAAGCGGCTTTATCGAAGTGAGAGCTGCGTGCGCTATCGACCAGCGCCGAATCGGACGGTGCAGGTCCATTAGGATGAAAACCCTGTTCCGGATTGACCAGCACGCAGGCAATGTCGCGGCGCGTGCGCAATACTCGCAGCGATTCTTCGGACATTTCACGCAACGTATATGTCTCGTGCGCCGGCAGCGGGTTGCCGATGCCCGGTTGCACGTCGCCCCACCAGCCGTGGTAGGCGCCGCAGAAGCGCACCAAGTGCGTACGCTTGGTGTGATAGCGCGCAAGCCGCACCGCCTGCATCACTGCTTCGGTGCCCGACATGTGGAACGACACTTCGTCAAGGCCGGAAATCTCCCGGATCCGTTTCACGTTGTCGATGATGATCGGATGAAAGGAACCGAGAAGGGGGCCGAGTTCACGCACCCGCGCCGCGCCCCGTTCGATAGCGCCCTTATAGAAGTCATAGCCGAGAATGTTGACGCCGTAGGAGCCACCCAGATCATAGAGACGATTGCCATCGAGATCGGTGACCGTTACGCCGTCGGTCGATTGGACGAAAGCGCCGATCGGCAAATTGGCGCGCACCATGCGGCGATATTGGAACGGCACGCGATAGGCGCCGGTGAACTGCAGGTCGGAAATGTACTGGCTGGCCTCCGCAGTCTGCCGAATCGATTCGGCAAAGCGAATCTTATAGAGCGCGGCGAGCCGCTCAAATCCCGCGCGGCGCCGTCGCGCGACGTCGGTCGGTGCTCCGTCGGAGCAGAAAAATCGTTCTTCATCATATTCATAGAACGGAATGAAGGTGGCGAGGCGTCGGGCCATTCGCGAATGGCCTGCAAGCGAGGGGTGCTTGGCCTGCGAGAGCTCAAGGCGCCGCTTGATCGTAGCCAGCGAAGTCGCAACTGCGGCCGCGCCGACGCCGTAGAAGGCCAGAGTTGTCGTGGCCAGTGTCATCGAATCGTGATGTATCCGGAACATTTAACAAACCCATGACGGTTCGCTCCCGACTGCTACACCTCGTCGCAAACGAGGATATTAACTTTCTCCTGACCAACCGAATTCCGCGCCGGTTAGCGACTCAGTTTGTCGGCTGGCTCAGCCAGATCGAGCAGCCGATGGTGCGCGACGTCTCTATAGCCCTGTGGCGGCTCTTCTCGGATGTGGATCTAAAAGATGCCAGGAAACTGCAGTTCCGCAGCATGCACGACTGCTTCACCCGCGAACTGAAAGAGGGCGCGCGGCCGGTCGATCCCCGACCGGAAATTCTGACCAGCCCCTGCGATGCGATCGTTGGAGCCTGCGGCAGCATAGCCGGCACTCAACTCTATCAAGCCAAAGGCTTCCCCTATACGCTGCAGGATCTGTTGAGCGATCCCGAATTGGTCGAGACATATCGCAATGGCCGTTACGTTACGCTGCGGCTCACGTCAGGCATGTACCATCGCTTCCATGCGCCGTACGACTGCAGCGTGGACAAGGTGATCTACGTCTCGGGCGATACCTGGAACGTCAACCCGATCGCGCTGAAGCGCGTTGAGAAGCTGTTCTGCAAGAACGAGCGAGCGGTTTTGCAAACAACGCTCGTGCCGACCGGCGACAAAGTGGCCATCGTTCTCGTTGCAGCGGTGTTGGTGGCGAGCATTCGCCTGCATTTCCTCGATGTGCTGCTCAGTCTGAAACATCGAGGGCCCAATGTGTTCGACTGCGACGCCGGTTCGGCCAAAGGTCAGGAATTAGGCTGGTTTCAGCACGGCTCGACGTCGATCGTATTTGCACCGGAGCACTTCACGCTTTACGACAATGTGCGGGAAGGCGCGACGATCCGAATGGGGCAACCGCTGATGCGGTTGCCCTGAGCGCCTTGGTCAAGTATCCGCGCGTACGTTCGCGAGCGACGGGCTTTCTATCGCAAGCTTTTGTTTGCCGTTGGTCCGGCGCGGTGAAGGATTGCCGTCAGCCATACGGCCATTCGTTGTTTTGAACGCCTGCGCTTCGGCAATCAGCCATTTCGCGAACGACTCAACGGCGTAGGAACTGACTCGCGTCTCCGGCAGTATCAGATGGTACGAGGTCTTCAGATTGGCGAAACCGTTTGCGACGATTTCCAACCGCTTTGCCGCGACTCCGTCTTCGACCAAATAGCGTGGCAGCAGCGCTAGGCCGACGCCGGCCGCTGCCGCCTGCACGACCATCGCGTAGTTCTGGTAGGTGTGGCCGTGCAGCGGGCAATCGATTTCGGCGCCCGCTTCGCCCATCCATTCAATCCAGCGACTTGGCCCGCTCACATTGTGCAGCAGGGTAAATTTGGTGATATCGGTCGCTGCCCGCATCTCTTGGCTTGCCCGCAAATTTGGGTTCGCGACTACGACCATGTCCTCGTCAAAGAGGTGGTAGGAGATCGTGCCCGGCCAGTAGGATTCGGTATGAAGAACCGCCGCATCGAAGGGCGCATGTGAATAGTCAATAGGAGGTTGCCAAGTGGTGACGTGAATTGTAATCGCCGGATTTTGCTTTTGAAAATGCGACAGGCGGGGTACCAGCCAAAACCCGGCGAAAGTCGGCAGTGCCACGATATTCAAGCTGGTGTTGCTGGAGAGGGACTGAACGCTGCTGCCAGCGTCGGCAAGATCGCGCAGCACCTTCTTCACTTGCGGCAGGTAGAGGCGTCCGGCATCGGTCAGCACGATGCGCTGACGGACACGCTCGAATAACCGAATACCCATATGAATTTCGATATCGCGCACCTGGCGGCTGATCGCGCCCTGACTCAGATTGAGTTGGTCGGCCGCGCGCGTGAAACTGCCGTGCTCCGCAGCCGCCACGAATGCAACAAGGCCGTCGATCGATGGAAGCTCGCCCCGCTTCAACGCTCGCTCCGGCGTAATGTAAAGAAATCTCTCGCCAACGAATTCAGTCTCTCAGCCCGCTGTCTTTGCTCGCTGCCCAACAAAACCAATCTTTATGGCGGCTTGGTGTTGTCGCGAATTCTGAGCCATTTTTCACGTTACACGAAGTTATTTTGCT
>Ga0302326_10030155_pt1 | contig 10861 bp, 12 predicted proteins | sample Palsa_T0_3_FD_202264 | JGI IMG/M metagenome (GOLD analysis project Ga0302326, IMG submission 202264) | Peat permafrost microbial communities from Stordalen Mire near Abisko, Sweden - Palsa_T0_3 | ecosystem: Environmental > Terrestrial > Soil > Palsa > Peat permafrost | place: Sweden: Abisko...
CCTTAAGCCGCGTGATCGCGCCGTCGCTGCCAGTCTTGACAATGACGTTCTCGAACTGTGTGACGTCCGAGAGCCGTCCCGACAGATCAATGGTGTATTGGAAATCAACGCTGGGCGGCGCGGGCGGCATACCCACCTGCCCGGCCGTGACTTGCTGGCTTTGCGACTGCAACGCCGAGACCACGTCCTGGGCGTTCAGACTGCGCGCCTTCAGCTTGTCGGGATCGAGCCAGACCCGCATCGAATACTGGCCAGCGCCAAAAATATTGACATTGCCGACGCCCGGCAGCCGCGCCAGTTCATCCTTTAGGTTGATCGTCGCGTAGTTTGCAAGATAGAGGCTGTCATAACGTCCGTCCGGCGACGTCAGCGTTACGAACAGCAAAATCGAGGTCGATATCTTTTTGACAGTGACGCCCTGTGCCTGCACCGCCTGCGGCAATTGCGACAACGCGCTCGCCACCCGGTTCTGCACCAGGATTTGCGCGTTATCGAGGTTAGTGCCGATGCTGAACGTTACGTTGAGCGTGTAGCTGCCGTCGCTGGCACTGGTCGACTGCATATAGATCATGTTCTCGACGCCGTTGACCTGCTGCTCGATCGGCAGGGCAACTGTGTCCATCAGCGTTGTCGCACTGGCGCCCGGATAACGGGTGGTGACCTGCACGGTCGGCGGCACGACGTCGGGATATTGCGAGACCGGCAGATCGTACAACGCGACGCCGCCGATCAGCACCATCAGGATGGCGAGGACATTGGCGAGAACCGGCCGCTCGATAAAAAATTTGGAGATCATGGTGCGACCCCCGCCTATTTCGCTGCCGCAGGCGTACTCAACTCCGGATCGACTTTTTGTCCGGGGATTGCGCGCATGATGCCGCCGATGACGACGCGGTCGTCCTTGGTCAGCCCGCTGTCGATCACCCGCAGATCACCGACCAGTTGTCCGGCTTCGACCTTGCGCTGCTCGACAACGTTATCTTTGTTGACCACCAGCACGTATCGGCCGCCCTGGTCGCTGCCGAGCGCAATGTCAGGCACCAGCAATGCTGGCGACGGTTTTGACGGAATGCGAATGCGGACGAAATAGCCAGGCAACAGGGCACGATCGGCATTCGATAACGTGCCGCGTACTGCAAGTGTCCCCGTTGAGGGATCGACATCCGGCGCGACGTAATCGAGCTTACCCTGGTACGGGTAATCGGTGTCGGTCTGCAAGGCGACCTCGACCGGGAAGCCGATGAGGTCGGCCGTGGTACGGCCGGTCTTCGCGAGGTTAGCGCGCACTTCGAGAACGTCGCGCTCGCTGGCGTTGAAATTCACCCAGATCGGGTCGAGCTGGACGATAGTCGCGAGCACCGTCGGCGAGCTCGCGCCGACAAGTCCGCCGATTGAAACCTGGCGCGCTGTCACGACGCCATCGAATGGCGCGGTCACGTCAGTATAGCCAAGATTGATCTCGGCCTGCTGCTCATTCGCCTGCGCGGATTGCAAGTCGGCCTGTGATGAATCGCGCTGCGCCAACGCCTTGTCATAGTTGGCTTGAGTAGAGACTTGTTTTTGAATTAGATCGGCCTGGCGCTGGTACTCCGCCTGATTTTGCGTGAGTGTCGCCTGCGCGCTTGTCACGGATGCCTTCGCCGCGTCGACCTTAAGCTTGTAGGGCTCCGGCTCGATGGTGAAGAGCGACGTGCCCTTCTTCACGAACTGGCCGTCGGTGTAGTTGATGGCCTGGACAAAGCCCTGCACGCGCGCGACGAGCTGGACTGAATTGACCGAAGCCGTATTGCCGGTCGCTTCGAAATAACGCGTGACGTCCCGTTGCACCGACAACGCGACGGTGACTTTCGGCGGCGGCGGCGCCGCATATTGATTGTTTTGGCCACAAGCCGCCAAAGCGGCCGTGGTTATGCCGAGACCAAGCGTTGCGCGAACGAATGCGGCAGCCCTCATGCGCAAACCTCACAAATATTTCTGCAAATGCCGAGTAAGACGCAATCAAAAAGCGAGAGGCCGCTACGATCCGACTTCACGCACGGCTTGGCAAGATGAAATCTCGGCCGGCGGAATACCGGCTGAAAACGCGACCGGCGCCCTAAGGCGCCGGTCTAGACAGACAGTGAGACTAGAGAGGCTTAAGAGCTTTGATCGAGCACCGTCACAGCACGACGATTCTGCGACCAGCAGGAAATATCATCGCACACCGCAACCGGCCGCTCCTTGCCGTAGGAGATCGTGCGCATGCGCTGCCCGGACACACCGCGCGACACCAGATACTCACGCGCGGTCTGCGCGCGGCGGGCGCCGAGCGCGATATTGTATTCGCGAGTACCGCGCTCATCGGCGTGGCCCTCGATGGTAAAGTTGTAACGGCTGTAGTTGTTGAGCCACTGCGCCTGCTTATCCAGCGTGGCGCGGGCCTGCGGTGTCAGCTCCGTTGAATCAGTCTCGAAGAACACGCGGTCGCCGACGTTAACGACGAAGTCCTGCTGGCTGCCTGGCGCAGCAGCATCACCAGCCATTGCCGACTGGTCGGCCTGGTTCTTGGCGCAGCCCGCAATCATTAGACCCGCCGCGATCACAGCGGCAAACTTGGCGCAGCGGACGATACTCATCACGCTCATTCCGGTGCCTCCATTGCTTCCGTATTACTCGGATATTTGGTGTTCACGGGTCTAGCAGCGCCTTGGTTAAGCGAAGGTTCTGTCAACCTTGATCGGGCGTTGCAAAGAAGCCTCAACCCCGAGAAATCCGCTTAAAGCTTCTGCAATGGTTAATGGGGCCTCAATACGGCAGGCGTGTGATGGGCCACCGACGATTCACGACAAAAGCGGCGACCAGGCGGGGTCGGAGGCATAACTTGGGGTGGGAACCCGCTGTTGATTGCGCCCGGCAATATCGATTGTGAACAACGCTGGACCAGGACTGCCGACATTGTCGCTGAAATACATGATCACGCGTCCGTTCGGCGCGAAAGTTGGGCCTTCGTTGTGGAACCCCTCGGTCAGAATGCGCTCTCCGGAGCCATCCGGTTTCATCACACCGATCGCGAACGTGGAGCCACCCTGCTTGGTGAAAGCGATGTAATCGCCTTTCGGCGACCAGACCGGGGTCGAATAGATGCCATCGCCGAAACTGATGCGCTGCGCCGATCCACCTGTTGCGGGCATGACATAAATCTGTGGATGACCGCCGCGGTCGGACTCAAAGCAGATTTGCTGGCCATCCGGCGAATAAGACGGCGCGGTATCGATCGCCGGCGTGTTGGTCAGGCGCGTCGTCACCTTCGAGCGCAGGTCCATGACAAAGATATTGGCGTTCGATCCCTCTTGCAGACTCATGATGACGTTGTGGCCATCCGGCGAGAACCGCGGCGCAAAGCTCATGCCGGGAAAATTACCGACGATTTCGCGTTGACCAGTCTCGATATTGAGAAGGTACACGCGGGGATCGCCCTGGCCGTAAGCCATGTAAGTGATCTCCTGAGTCGATGGCGAGAAACGCGGGGTGAGCACGAGTTCGTCACCGCGGGTCAGATAGCGCACGTTGGCGCCATCCTGATCCATGATGGTAAGACGCTTGATGCGCCGTTCCTTCGGCCCGGTTTCGTCGACAAAGACTACGCGGGTGTCGAAATAGCCTTTCTCACCCGTGAGCCGCTCGTAGATGGCGTCCGAGATGATGTGTGCTATGCGCCGCCAGTTATCGGGCGTCGTGAAATATTGTTTGCCGTCGAGCTGCTGACCCGCTAGCACGTCCCAAAGTCGGAATTCCGCCCGCAGCCGTCCGTCCGGTTGGCGCGCGACACGGCCAGCGACCAGGAACTGCGCATTGATCGTACGCCAGTCCTGAAAATGCGGAACGCTATCCACGCTCGCGAGGTGCTCAATGAAGGCTGCCGGATCAATCGGCGCAAACAATCCGCAGCCTTTGAGGTTAGCGGTGATGATCTGTGTCACCCCTGCCGCGGTGTCGTTGTCGCTGTCCGCGCCGCCAAAGAAGCCCGGAATCGCAATCGGCATCGGCTGAAAGTTGCCTTCGGTGATGTCGAGGCGTGTAACGGCGCCGGCATAGCGCGCCGACAGCATCAAGCTGCCGGTCGCAGCGCCCAGCGCAAGCGTTTGCCGGCGACTCAGAAAATAATTGCACGCTTGAAGAATAGCCATGACGTTTGAATTCGCCTGATTAACCGCCGAGCAATTCTTGCGGATCGAATTTAAGCTGAAGGTCCTTCCACTGACCGTAATGCTCGGGCTTTAGCATGGTGAAAGGCTGACACAGAAGCAGCGCGCGTTTGGCGCTTTCGGCAAGAGCGGGACCAAGCGAAGAAGCAGAGCCTTCGACGATCACCGGCTCGCGGGCCATATTGGCATCCGGCTTAAACTGAACATCGAGCACGATATAGACCTTGGATTTCACGTCGATACCCGGGGGCGGACTCCAACAGCTTGAGATGCGCGCACGCAAGCCGTCGATTTCGCTCTGCGACAATTGCGCAGCCGTTCCGGCCGCCGATCCGAGGTTTACGGTCGGATTCACGGCGTCCGCCGCCGCGACCTGACGCTGCTGGTCGCGGTGGTCAAGCAATTGGGCAACCTGATCGGCGTTGAACTTGGGCGCGTCCTTGGTGGCCTTGTCCGGCGCCGGCTTGTCTTCCGGCTTCGGCTGCTGCTTGTCCGAATCTTTCTTCAGAAGCTGTGAGATTTGATCCGGCTTGAAATCGGACGGCGGCTTCGGCTTGGCCTGTTTCTCCGCCGGCTTCGGATCGGGCTGCGGCTGCTGCTTGGGTGGCGCCGTCTCGGTTTTGACTTCCTGCTTGGCAACTTTGTCGGCGGTTTGATCGGCAGGCTTGGGCAGGTCGATCTTATCGGCAAGCGGCTTCGGATCTACTTCGGGCTTGGGCGCGTTCTTTACGCCCTGGGTCATCTGGCTGAAGTCTTTGTCGGAAATGAATGAGACCGGCAGGGAGTCGACCGGCGGAGTATCCATCGGCGTCGCCGAAATCGCGAGCAGGCCGAAGCCGAGCGCAACGACATGTCCAACAACCGATATGGTCAGACCCGATCTCATCCCCCGCCTTGCTCGACCGTCGTCACCAGCGCGACCTTGTGATAGCCGGCCGCCGACAAGCGGCCCATCACACGCATCATGGTACCGTAATCGACTTTCTTGTCGCCACGGACATAGATCTGATCGTTCAAGGTGCCGTTGCGCGCTTCGACGATCGCCTTGAGCTTCGGCACCAGATCGTCGATCTGAATTTCCTTGTCTTGCAGAAAGACCTTGCCGGCGACATCCACCGAAACAGTGAGCGGCTCGTTGTCCTGGCTGAGCGCTTTCGCCTGGCTTTGCGGCAGGTCAATCGGCACGCCGACGGTGAGCAGCGGCGCCGAAACCATGAACACGATCAGCAGCACCAGCATGACGTCTACGAATGGCGTCACATTGATATCGCTCATGACAGCGCTGCGCCGCCGACTGCGCCGGCCGCTATTAGAGGCCGCCCGTGCGACTCCCGCGCCCATTTTGTCCCCTCACCCGCGCTCGTCGATCTGCCGCGACAGGATCGCGGAAAACTCGTCGGCAAAACCCTCCAGACGCTGGGCCTGCCGGTTCACCTCGGCAATGAACTTATTATAGAAAATAGTCGCCGGAATGGCGGCAACGAGGCCAATCGCGGTCGCAAACAGCGATTCCGCGATACCCGGCGCGACCACGGCCAGCGAGGTGTTCTGCGATGCGGCGATCGACTGAAAGCTCGTCATGATGCCGACCACCGTGCCGAACAGGCCGATGAAAGGCCCCGCCGAACCGACGGTGGCCAGCACCAAAAGCCGCCGTTCCATATGTTCCACTTCACGGGCAATGGCGACGTCCATCACCTTCTCGATCCGCATTTGCAAACCGGCGAAGGACTTGGCGTGCCCCTCGAGGCTCCGCTTCCACTCGCGCATGGCTGCGACAAAAAGCACGCCGGTCGAGTGCTCGGGCTTCGCCGAGAGCGACCGGTAAAGCTCTTCGAGCGACTGGCCGGACCAAAATGCTTGCTCGAAGTGCTCGCCGGCCTTGCGAATGCGCGCGAACAGGAAGGTCTTGTCGACGGCGATCGCCCAGACCCAGACCGAGCATACGAGCAAACCGAGCATCACGGTCTCCACGATCCAGTGGGCGTGCAAGAACAGATGGAACAGCGACAGGTTTGCGGATGTCAGCGGCGCCACCGACTGTGCAACGTCGGCAGGATTCATGGCACGTCCTCTTAAGCGTCCAGCCGGCAGCGACCGATCGTCGTGGCCAAGCCGGCACCATGACCGGAGCGGCGCACAGGGATCGGGACCAAGGGCAAACGTAGCCGCTCTCAGCGGCCGACCAACCCGAAATTTCGCGGAGACCTGTGCCGGACCCGTCACCCGGCCCGACCGAAATCATCGCGAAACATGTCCAAACTAGGGCGCAACACCGGTCGTTCGGTCTTAACGAAGCCCTAGCTTGCTTAATGGGGGGTTAAGACTGGAACGCAGGCCCTTCTAAATGAAGACGGCCGTCCGCTGGGAAGCGGACGGCCGGGACACACTCAACCGCAATGCTTTCGGGGATCAGCTTTGCGGCTGGGGGCCGTTGTCAGGCACGCGGTTGCGGCGTTCAGCCATGAACTGATCGAACTCGGTCTTGTCCTTGGCAAAGCGCAGCCGGTCGAGGAAGTCGCGGAACTCACGTTGCTCGTCCTCAAGGCGCTTGAGCGTCTCGGTGCGATAATCGTCGAAGGCCCGGTTGCCGCTCGACGACGGGCCGCCCCAACCGCCGCGCATGCCGCCTAAGCCCATGCCTTCAATCTTGGAGCGCACGCGATCCATCTTGTCCTGCATGCGCTGCATCTTGTTTTCCCAACGGGTCATACCGTGATGATTCCAACAGCTCATTTTCTGGCTCCAGATGATGAAGGCGAGGAACGCGATGCCAAGGGGCCACCACAGCCAGCCGCCGATCATGAAGGCGAGAGCGAGCAGACCGAGTGGCCACCACACCCAGAAACCGAGGATCATGAGTATCGCTAAGGGCATGGCACACCTCCACGTGTGAATGTAAATAACATTTACATTCGGTCTTTTGATCTGTCAAGAAGCGAGGCGTTAAAAATCTGAAAACTGAGATTCCGCAATGGATTACACGGGTAATCAGGCAGGATTAGTTGGTCACGCCGAGGCCGCGCAGATAAACCAGCACTCCCGCTTCCAGAAGTTCCTCCGGCAACATCGGCAACGTGCGCCGCGCCGCATCGCCCCGGCCGAACAATGACGCGATACCGTGCGACAACGACCAGATATGGAGCGCCATCATCAGAGCGGGAGGCCTGCTCTTCTGCGGCATTTGCGCGCAAACTTTTTCCGCAGCCTCGCGCAATACCGCAAACGCGCGATCCCCTGCGACCCGCAGTTCGGGAGTAGTGTCAGCCGGAATGCCGGATTCAAACATGGCGGAATAGTAGGCCGGCTCCTTATGCGCAAAGGCGAGATAGGCCTTACCCATGCGGTCAAGTGCGGTAATCGCATCCGGCCGGCCTTCGTCCCAGGCTTGCGCAAGAATGACGGCAAATTGCTCAAAGCCGCGCAGCGCCACATTCGCCAAAAGATCGTCGCGGTCGCGGAAATGACGGTAGGGAGCAGCCGGACTCACACCGGCCCATCGCGCCGCATCGGCGAAGGTGAACCCGGCCGAGCCCTTCTGTGCGATCAATTCCAGAGCGGCGCGAATAAGAGCTTCGCGCAGATTGCCGTGGTGATACCCGCGCGGCTCTTTATCGTCCTTCGACCAGCTCATGTTAAGGGCTTTTACATGAGCCGCTCACCGGCGTCACTCTGAAACGACTTCGCTTCAGGCATTGGTTTCAGGCTCTCGGGCGCCGTTGCGCCACCAAAGGTAAACGGTCGAACAGCATCGGCGCTTCTTCGAGTTGCGCGCCTTCGATCGAGAGAAGCTTAAGCTTGGTCTGCACGCCGCCGGGCGCGGAGAAACCGCCGGTTTTCCGCCCGGCCGCCATCACCCGATGACAAGGCACGATGATCGGCACCGGATTTTGCCCAAGGGCCTGGGCAACATCGCGCGCCAGATTACGGTCGCCGAGGCGCTCGGCCACTTCGCCATAGGACAGCGTTTTGCCAGGCGGAATTGCGCGCGCCACCTCGTAGACGCGGCGATTGAAGTCCGGCGCATCGCCCAAATCGATTTCAATGTGGCGCAGATCGCGGGCTTCGCCACCGAGCAGAGCGGTGATGCCATCAATGGCGTGCCGCGTCTTTTCCGGCGGCGGGGCTTCATGCGCATGTGGAAAGCGCTGCACAATACGGTTGCGCACCGCGTGCTCGCCCTGCTCAGGAAAACGAACGGCAACGATGCCGCGCTCGCTCCAGACGATGCCGCAGCTGCCGATTGCCGTTTCGAACAATGCAAAATGCAAATCGCTCATCACGGCAACAATATAGTGCGTGGGGTCGCCGCCGACACCCGATTCCGGAAGGCCATCAAGGCTGCGCGGTGTCCAGATCGGATTTCATGGCGATGCGCAACGGCTTTGGGATCGGCCGCGCCCTGCCCCCGCTGACAAAGGCCACACGCACATCCGCTTCGATCAAGACCTCGTCGCCGCGCATAACACGCTGATGCAGGATCGACGATGCGCCTTTCACCTCGGCCGGCTCGGTAATGACATGAAGGACGTCATCCATGCGTGCCGGTTTCAGAAACTCGATCTTCATCGAACGCACAACAAAAGCGAAGCCGGGCGCTTCTTTCTCGGCTGCCTCGAACAGCACGCGGTGATCGGCGCCGATCAGGCGCAGATAATTGGTGCGCCCGCGTTCCATGAAACGCAGATAGTTTGCGTGATAGACGATGCCGGTGAAGTCGGTGTCCTCGTAATAGACGCGCACGACCTGCACATGGCGGCCGTCCTTGATCTCGCCGTCGAGCGGGATATTCACCGCGCTATCTCCATGGCACCCGTCCGGCCATGGACTGCTCCCAGTGCTGGCCGTCGAACACTTTAACATCGAGGGCCTCGATATCGACGCCATCAAGACAGCGCACATTGACGTCGATCTTGTCCGGATCGGAGCGCGGCACATAGAACGGATGAATACCGCATGTGGTGCAAAACGTATGCTGCGCCATTCCGGTATTAAAGCGATATGTCGTCAGCGCTTCCCTGCCGCTGATGAGTTCGAAGCGTTCCGGCGGAACGATCAGATGCAGAAAGCCTTTCTTCGCACACATCGAGCAATTGCAATACGTGACGCGTGAAAGATTCGTGGTGACGCGAAAACGGACGCGTCCGCAATGGCAACCGCCTTCGTAAACCGATCCGCGGCTTCAGTCATCGCTTTCCGCCGCAAACAAACCGAACTGCGATGGATCGCGCGCCGGCTCGGGCAGGCCAAGATGGTTGAAGCCTCTACCTGTCATCAGCCGGCCGCGCGGCGTGCGCTGCAATAGCCCGCACTGGATCAGGTACGGCTCAATGATGTCTTCGATCGCATCGCGCGGCTCGGACAACGCAGCGGCAAGGGTTTCGACGCCGACCGGGCCGCCGCCGTAATTCATCGCAATGGTCGAGAGATAGCGGCGGTCCATGGCGTCGAGGCCCGCACTGTCAACTTCGAGCGCAGCAAGCGCCTTGTCCGCCACCGCGCGGTCGATTGCGGCAGCGCCGGCGACGGAAGCGAAATCGCGCACGCGGCGAAGCAACCGTCCGGCGATGCGCGGCGTTCCCCGCGCGCGCCGCGCGATTTCGTTGGCGCCGTCAGGAGTCATGCCGATGTTGAGAACACGCGCGCCGCGATTGACGATCAGTTCGAGCTCGGCCTCCGAATAGAAATTGAGGCGCACCGGAATGCCGAACCGGTCACGCAGCGGATTGGTCAGAAGCCCGGCGCGGGTCGTCGCCCCGACCAGAGTGAACTTGGCAAGATCGATCTTCACCGAACGCGCCGCGGGTCCTGCGCCGATGATGAGGTCGAGCTGAAAATCCTCCATCGCCGGATAAAGAATTTCCTCGACCGCCGGATTGAGCCGATGGATCTCGTCGATGAACAACACGTCACGCTCTTCGAGATTAGTCAGGAGCGCGGCCAAATCGCCCGCCTTGACGATCACCGGACCGGACGTCGCGCGGAAGCCGACGCCAAGCTCGCGCGCGAGGATTTGCGCAAGCGTGGTCTTGCCGAGGCCGGGCGGCCCGACAAATAACACGTGATCGAGTGCCTCGCGGCGGGCGCGCGCCGCCTCGATGAACACGCTGAGATTTTTGCGCGCCTGTTCCTGGCCGATGAATTCAGACAGCCGCAACGGCCGCAGCGAGCTTTCCGCTACGTCTTCTTCGCGGCGCTCAGGCGCGACCACCGGGTGCGGGCTTGAGCTCACCGCTCCGACCCCCGGCTGTATTTGTTGGGCAGCAGGTCGGCAATCGGCACGACGGCCGGCGTCTTGCCGTTCGGCACGATCACCAGCGCCTTCGGATCGTAATCGAAAATCAGCTCACGGCAGGCGCCACACGGCGACACCACCTTGATGTCCTGATCCTTCTCGTAGGGCGGCGGATGGCGGACCGCGACGATGCGTTCGATGCCGTCGTCGCCGAGATCGACAAAAGCCCGCCCTAGCGCGATCGCTTCCGCGCACACCGCCATGCGGCCGAGATAGGCGTCGAGATTGATGCCGGTGAAAATTCTGCCCGAGCGCGTACGCAGCGCCGCGCCGACTTCCTGCCAATCGTCGCGATAACGTTTCTTGATCGCAGCGGTGGCCGCTTCGATCAATTCCTTGTCCACCTTGTTCAAAGCCTTCGGCTTCTTCACTTCGACAATTC
>Ga0302326_10030156_pt1 | contig 10861 bp, 10 predicted proteins | sample Palsa_T0_3_FD_202264 | JGI IMG/M metagenome (GOLD analysis project Ga0302326, IMG submission 202264) | Peat permafrost microbial communities from Stordalen Mire near Abisko, Sweden - Palsa_T0_3 | ecosystem: Environmental > Terrestrial > Soil > Palsa > Peat permafrost | place: Sweden: Abisko...
GAACGACATCTACGTCTGGCCCAATTTGCGCAGGAGCAGCGCGTGCGGGTGCCCCAGGTCTCGCTTTTGAGACCTGGGCCTAATTCGTGCGGAGCCCGAACGAGACTGTTTCGAAATTCGTTGTAAAGTGGTGGCGGAAGATTTGCGGTCCAATGGATACCGCAACCTCAGGACTGACGGTGTGACGCCAGGCAGGCAAAGATCTCCCGATAAAACTCGGGGTGCGATTGCCAGGTCTGGCCGGTGATCATTCGGCCATCGCGTACGGCCTGCTGGTCGACAAATGTTCCTCCAGCTTGCTCCGCTTCGAATCGGACGTGTTCATAGCAGGTAATGCGCTTGCCTTTCGTGAGGCCCGCGGCGGCGAGTACCTGGATGCCATGGCAGATGGCGAAGATCCATTTCTGCTGCACGTCGAATTCGCGGACAATGTCCAGCAGGCGCCGATCATTGCGAAGATACTCAGGAGCGCGGCCGCCCAGAATCAGGATGGCATCATAATCACCCACATCTACCTGGTCGAACGAGAGATCGGCATCCAGACCGTAACCGGGGCGCTCGACGTACGTATCCCACCCGGGCTCAAAGTCGTGCATGACGAGATGCAGGCGACGAACCGAAGGAGCAGCAACGGCGACGCCCCAGACTTCCTCCCGAAACCGATGAACCGCATAAAGCGCTTCGTAGGATTCGCCCGCATCTCCGGTAACGATCAATATCTTAGACATTTTCAGCGGCCAGTCTACCATCCAAGGGCCCAGATCCGGCGCAATACAACCTCAGAACCGAATGTGGTCGCAGTTTCCGAATAGCTAACTCTTGGGCTAGGTAGATTCCAGTCAAACCACAGGCCTGACTCAAAGAATATTTGGTAAACGCTACGACGTTTGCCCGTAGTAATCTGCTGCCCCTTCAATCGATTTTGTTCGCAATCCGGCCTGCAATCCAATACCGCATGCGAGACACAGATTTGGATGAGGTGGGACAACTATCTTCGAAAGCTATCGCGGACGGGCGATAGCGACAATCAAAGCGAAATACCCGAGTACCAACACGCCACCGGCAATGAACTTCCACCATCTTTTGGTGTCCGTCGTCTGGTGGAAGAGTGCCGCGAGGCAAGCAACAATAAGAATGAAATGGCCGATTCCGCCGATGGGCACCATCATAGTTTCGAGGTGCTGGACCCGACCTGTATGTAGAAAAGACCAAAGCATGACCGCACCCGCCTGCATGAGGTGAGGCCCGAAGAACTCCAAACAGTTCCAGGCGACCGCGATTGTGAAGCCCGCACCAAGTACAAAGACATTGTTGCGTCGCGCGAGAATCACGACGGCAACGTAAATGAGTGCCTGGAGGAAGTGAAGAGACCTAAGCTCGGGAACGGCCACCGCCGATACTGCCAAGGCGACAAGGAAGAGCCCGGCTCCAATCGGAATCCACACGCGCGTCGCCGAAGATTGATTCACCGAGCCGTCGTTCATTTCCGTCAGTACGGCAGGGCGGCCTGATCGGTTCCACCCTCGGAACAGCGTCGCTCCTTGAAACCCTGTTGGGGTCAAGTGACAAGTTGTTGAATGTCCAGTTCTGGACGTCTTTTTCGATCGCTGGACACACGTTCTGTCGAACGGCTAGCTAAGTAGAAGATAAATATAGCGTCTCGTTTGGAGATACGCTTGCTGGCTTCCATGCAGCTTTCTTCGGGATCCAAAGAGTCCACCGAGCTCATTGTGGTAACAGCTCGATGGCTTCAAGTGTCACAAGTAACGATGGTCAACTGCAAATCAATCGGAGGCTAGCGAGATGATCAACAGGAATGCAGGAAGAACGATCGTCAGAAGACTGCCGGATTTCTTAGGAGTCGGTACTCTGCTTTTGGCAATTTGCGCGGGGTCTTGGACCTCGGCAGTGGCGCAGCAGCCTCCAGCTACACCTGTTCAAAAGAGCGTCGAAGCTCAGGCGCTTCCAGCTCCGGGAACGTACAAGATAGATCCGCGTCACAGTTTTGCCTATTTCAGCGCCTGGCACCATCTGGTGGGACGTGTGCGCGGCCGTTTCGACCAAGTTTCAGGGACCATCACCGTATCGCCGGATCCAGCCGCTTGTAGCGTAGACGTCACGATCGATGTCGCAACGATCAGCACGCAGGTCAGCCAACGTGATGACGATCTTCGCAGTGACGCGTATTTTGATGTGAAGAAATTTTTGACAATGACCTATCAAGGGCGAGGCATTCACCGTGTCTCGGCAGATCTCTGGAGAATGGACGGCTCGCTGACTATGCATGGCATTACCAAAGTCGTGCCGCTCACCTTCAAATATAACGGTGTCTTCGCCGACACAAAACCGAACCAGCCAGCAAGGGTCGCGTTCAGTGGAACTGCAGCCACGAAACGCGCCGCGTTCGGAATGGGGGCGCGAGACAATGCGGCAGAAGTCGCTGATTCAACGGCACCCGATGTCGATATCGAGATTGACGTTGAAGCAGACGCAAGCCCTACTACTCCCTAACAGGAGCCCTCCCACAATTTCCCTTGGGGCTAAACCGCTGATGCAACTCATCAAGAGACGATCAGTCCTGACAAGTCAGCCGAGGAGGATCGCCGGTCAGGGCGGGTCAGTTCTCAGGCTGGGTGCCGGGTGCCCCAGGTCCCGATTTTGAGACCTGGGCCTAATTCGTGCAAAGCACGAATTAGGCCTCACTCTTCGCCTACGCCAACGCCACCTTAACAGCCTCACTCACCAACCGCCCCTCAGCCCGCAGCCCATCCGCCGCCAGCTTCGCCTGCACCGCTTTGATCACCGTCCCCATCTCCTTCGGAGTCGGCTTCTGCCCCGCGCCTTCAGCAATCTGCGACACCACCTGACCTACGAGCGCGCTCAGTTCGTCAGAGCTCAGCGCCTTGGGCAGGAACTCCTCAATGATCGCAATCTCCGTGGCTTCCTTCGCCGCCAATTCAGGCCGCCCGCCCTTGGTAAACTGCTCAATCGAATCCCGCCGCTGCTTGATCATCGACGCCAGCACCTGCTGCGACTCCGCCTCCGGCAGCGACGAATTCGGATCAAGACGCTTCTCAATCAGCCGGTTCTTCAGCGCCGTCGTAATCAACCGCAGCGTCGTCGTCCGCTCGGAATCACGAGCCTTCATTGCCGTAATCGTCTGCACCTTCACCCGCGCTTCCAAAGTCTCACTCATCGCTAACTCACCTGTTTCCGCAAATGTTCGTATCCCATCGATTGTAACCAACCGGCAACCAGGCCAATCACGGACCACCGCCCACTGACCACTCAACACCAACAATTCACATTTATCACAATAGTGTGTATTCTGTGATTGAAGTCGGTGAGCACACCCGGCCAGACTTTCCAAGGAGATCCAGTCCATGTTCCGCAAAACCCGCCTCTATACCCCCGGACCGACCCCACTGCTCCCCGCCGCCCAGTTCGCCATGGCCGCCGCCGACATCCACCACCGGACGGCCGAGTTCCGCGCCCTCTACACCAAGGTTTTGGCGCAACTCAAGGAGTTCGTTGGCACAAAGAATGACGTCCTGCTCCTCGCCTGCTCTGGCACCGGCGCGATGGAAGCCTCCGTCTCCAACCTCACTTCGCCCGGCGACCGCGTCCTCGTCCTCAGCGCCGGTAAGTTCGGCGAGCGTTGGGTCGCCCTGGCAAAGGCATTTGGCTGCCAGGTCGATCTCGTCTCGGCCCCTTATGGCGAAACCTTTGATCTCGAGAAGGTTAAGGCCGCTCTCAAGCCCGACACCAAAGCCGTCTACGTCCAATCCACCGAGACCTCGACAGCCGTTCGCCACGACATCCAGGCTATCGCCGCCACGCTCAAAGCCGCCAATTCCGAAGCCCTGCTCATCGTCGACGCCATCACCGGCCTCGGCACCACCCACTTTGACGTGGACGCCTGGGGCGTCGACGTCCTCATCGGTGGCTCCCAGAAGGCAGTCATGATCCCGCCCGGCCTCGCCTATCTCTCCGTCAGCGACAAGGCCTGGGCCGCAATGGAAACCAGCAAGAACCCGCGTTACTACTTCGACCTCCGCAAAGAGCGCAAATCCGCCAAGCTTGGCGAAAGCGCCTACACTCCTTCCGTCGCATTGATCGCGGGGCTCGGAGCAGCCTTCGACTACATCGCCGGCCAGGCCGGAGGAAACCTCGCCGAGGGCCGATTTGCATTGATCGAAAACGCCCAGACCTGCGCCGCCATGACCCGCGCCGGCCTCGTCGCTCTCGGCTTCACGCTCTTCGCCCCAACAGCGCCCGCCGCCGCCGCCACAGCCGTAGCCGTCCCCGAAGGCCTCGACTCCGGCACCGTTGTCAAAGAGCTGAAATCCCGCTTCGGCGCAGTCATCGCCAACGGTCAGGGGGAGATGAAAGGCAAAATCTTCCGCATCGCCCATCTCGGCTTCTTTGACTACATGGACACCATCGCCCTGCTCGGCGCACTCGAACTGATCGCCCGCGACACCCTCAAGCTTCCCGTCCAATTCGGCCAGGGAATCGCCGCCGCCCAGGAAATCTTCGCTCAGAAGAAGTAAAAGAAGCTACTAGCTTCTAGCTGCCAGCTAGCAGCTAGGAGCTGGTGGCTAGGAGCTAAAAAATGTCCGAACTCACCTTTGGCGAAAAACTCATCCTCGCCCGCAAGCAGTTGAACCTCTACCAGTACCAGATGGCTGAGAAGCTCGGAGTCCACCCCAACTCCATCTGGAAGTACGAGCAGGGCGAAGGCAAGCCGCAGGCCTCCGTAGTGCGCATTTTCGACATGTTCTGCGAGCAGAACAACATCCGATTCGACGAATTCTTAAGCAAAGGCCCAAAAATGAAGATCGTTCTCGCTGAAAAGGTCTCACCCGCCACCCTCGCCGTCCTCGCCGGCGAGCCCGACTGGCAGATTCTCACGCACGATGATGTCGCCAAACTCCCCGGCAAACTGACCGAAGCCCTCGCCGACGCCGACGCCCTCGTCGTCCGCTCCGCCGTCCAAGTGGACGACGTCATGCTCGAGCATGCGCCGAGACTCCGCGTCATCGGCCGCGCCGGCGTAGGCGTAGACAACATCGACGCCGACGCCGCAACCCGCCGCGGCATCGTCGTCATGAACACCCCCGGCGCCAACGCCATCGCCGTAGCCGAGTTGACCATCGGCCTGATGCTCGCGCTCGCCCGCCAGCTTCCGCAGGCCAACGCAACCATGCACGCCGGCAAGTGGGAAAAGAAATCCCTCCAGGGCGTCGAACTTCGCGGCAAAACCCTCGGCATTCTAGGCCTGGGCCGCATCGGCCTCGAAGTCGCCAAGCGCGCCAAGGGTTTTGGTCTCGAACTCATCGGCCACGATCCGTTTGTATCGGCCGCCGTCGCCCGTGAAGCGGGCATCAAGCTCGTCACCACCGAAGAGCTCTTCGCAGAATCCGATTACCTCACTTTGCATGTTGGCTTGACGCCGCAGACCACCGGAATCATCAACGAGCGGACCCTCGCCACCATGAAAAAGGGCGTTCGAATTCTCAACTGCGCTCGCGGCGAATTGGTCGAAGAAGCCGCCCTCGTCGCGGCCCTCAAGTCCGGCCAGGTCGGCGGCGCAGCCCTCGACGTCTTCACCGTCGAGCCACCCAAAGACTCGCCATACGCCAACCTGCCCAACGTCATCCTCACACCGCATATTGCGGGCTCGACCGCAGAGGCACAGGAAGCAGTCGGCATCCAGATCGCCCGCCAGGTGCGCGAATACCTCAAACTCGGCGTAGTCCAAAATGCTGTCAACGTCGCATCCCTCACCCACGAAGAGTACCTGCAACTCGCTCCGTTCATCGATCTCGCCGGACGGCTCGGCAGCTTCCTTTCGCAGGCCGCGCCGCGCAATATCGAAAGCATCCATCTCACTTACGCCGGCGCATTAGCGGAAGGCAAGACGGACCTCGTCCGCAATGCCGCAATCGCCGGCCTGCTCTCGCAGTCCGAGCATGTGAACCGCATCAATGCAGCAACGATCGCACAAGAGCGCGGCATTCGCATTCACGAGGAGAAGCACGAAAGCATCCGCGGCGGCGCAGCCTCCGTGCTCTCAATTACTCTTCACGACGCAACAGGCGCGACCAAAGGATCGGCAACCGTGCTGCACGGTGAACAACCACGCCTGCTCGGCTTTGATGGCATGGATATTGAAGCGCCGCTCGAAGGCAGCCTGCTCGTCTGCCGCAACCTCGACGTCCCGGGCGTTATCGGCAACATCGGTACTGTGCTCGGCCATCAAGGCGTCAACATCGCCAACTTCGCATTGGGCCGCGAACGCGCTCCGCAACGAAGCGGAGATGGTCCGTTAAAGGCGTTGTCTGTCGTGCAGGTGGACGAACCAGTAGGACCAGAGGTCCTGGAAGCATTGGCAAAGATTCCCAACCTGCTCCAGGCCCGCCTCGTTCGATTGGGATAAGCGCAATACAGCCCGCGCGGAACAACACTCAAAAACGCTTGTTCCGCGCGAAGCAATCGATGGAAAAACTAGATACTCGCATTCATCAATTTCTGCCACCAGGCCGCTCGCCTGATCTGACATCGTAATTTAGCCCCACCTCAGTCCAGAGCCAGAAAATCCAATTCCACCGGATCGATCAGCGGCTTGAGCCATGCGAGCAGCGCAAGATGCTGCGGATGGGTCGTGTAAGCGTCGCAGGCCGCCTTACCTGTAAAGCGCATCACGCCGGCAAAGGAATACCCCTGCCCGCGCGGTGAATCGTTCGAACCCACGTGCACTTCCAACAGGCCGGGAATTGCATTTTTGAACGCGAGAATATCGGCTGTCGCACGCTGCTTGAGAGCATCGGTGGCCTCGGGTCTCCACTTAAATCCAAAAATATGAAAGTACATGTTCCTCCTTGAGTGAACTCCGCGCACCCCAGCATCTCACAGCCTGACTTACGCTCTCAAATACATTTGAGCCAAAGATGGCAGGGACCGCTGCTTCAGCCTTCAAAGAGAGAATCGAATTCATTGCAAGCAACACTTTTTATATTTCTTCCCGCTGCCGCAGGGGCACGGTTCATTCCGGCCCGCCTTTGGCGCGGCGGTATTCCAGACAGATGTAAAGCCTGCCGGAAGCTTCGCAGGCGGTCCAACCGTCGGTTTCAATGGGGCGTGAGTCGTAAGGCGATCCGGTCGCGCCTTCAGCGGTTGAAAGCAATGCCACCGCCCAAACTCTCTTACGGTATCTTCTACCAACCGGTAATGGGGTTTCCGTGCAAGGCTGGCGAGTGCTTCATCCTTTCCCTTCGCCAGATCGTGACGCACATCTTCGATTGCAATGCAGCACTCATCGATCAGGCCGTCTGTAAATGCCAGCTCGATTTCTGCAATCAGTTCTCCCGGCCAAAGATCGCAGCTGCTGTTGGCAAGCTCGTTCCAGACGTTTGACGGCCGACGCTCCAGCTTTCCATGAAACAGACTCTCGAAATAGCCTACGATTTCTTCGCGAGACTTCTCTCCGACGACCACCAGGATTACGAGGGCGTCGAGCGCTGCTCCGCGTGCCCACTCGTCCGCTTTCTCGTTCTCGATAATCGACTTAATCCCGCCCAGGTGACCGCCACAGACGGAAGCCAGGACTCGCCCGAGCGCGTCAGTCACGAAATCCCCGTAAAGATCGTCGAGACGTTCGGTCGGAAGAAGCGCCACCCGCACCACAAAAGGGTAAGCGCGAGTTTCGCGGAACTGAGCAAGCAGATACATGGCGTACAGATGGGCCATGTACTCGCCGTCGTCGGCAAACTCATCCGCACGGTCAACTGTCTCTTCCAGCACTCCGAGGAGCGCCCGCGTGATCTCTTCCCGCTGGGTAGCATCCGCTTCGAGAGCGGCTTCCACAGCCGCTCGAGCAAACTTTCCAGTATGCCTTTCAAACTGCCTGAGAATTTCCGAGCTTTCCATATCCCATTCCGACTTGCGGCTTCTCATTTACCAGCGCCGAGAACCTGCTGTTGCTATACCAACGCGTTTGGCGCTTCAATGCCGCGAAGGTTCGCCGTGGAAGTCAATATTTCCCGTTGCGCCCGCGTTAGGACTCTCACCCCAGCAAAGGCGGCAGCAAACGCCAGCCAATGCTTGGGTTCGCAGGCCGCAGAGAAAGACGATGCCTAACTCCTCAGTGCGAACTCCCGCGCAGCTTCCAGGAGACTGGCCACAGATTCTTTCGAGCAGGACTCCGAATATATCCGCATCAGCGGCTCTGTGCCGCTGGCCCGAAGCAACAGCCAGGTTTCCGCTGCATTCGGTTTCGTCTTTGCCTCCGGATTGTCCAAATAAAACTTCACCCCGTCGAGCGTTTCAACACGCAGGATCGGCATGCCCGCAAAGGTAGTCTCCCCAGCATGAAGACCCTTGGCTCTGCTAATTGCCGAGCTTTTCAGTTTGTCCGGAATATGGAGATCGATGCGGCCGTATTGATGCTCGCCGTATTCGGCCTGCAAATCGGCAACGAGTTGGCCCAAAGTCTTTTTTTCTTCGGCCATCACGTTGGCGAGCAGCAGCGCATTCAACAGTCCATCCCGCTCCGGAAGGTGCCGCTGGAAGCCAATGCCACCGGATTCCTCGCCGCCCATGACGATTTCTTTCTGCTGCATGAAGTCGACAACATACTTGAAGCCGATGCCGTGCTCGTGAAGCTTGCGACCATACTTGGCGCAGATGCGATCAAGCATTTTCGTCGTATTGAAAGCTCGAGTGACATCTCCGGGCCAGCCTTTGCGCTTCAAGACCCACTCCAGCAAAACGGAGAAAATCTTGTGCGGATCAACGAATTCGCCATGCTCGTCCACAGCGCCGATGCGGTCCGCATCGCCGTCCGTGCAGAGCCCCGCGTGGCAGTGATTGGCCACGACAGCCTCACCCAGCGCGCGAATGTTCGGCTCGATCGGTTCAGGATTGATACCGGGAAAGAGCGGGTCGACATTGCCTCGAATCTGGACGAAATCCACGCCAATTCTGGCAAAGATGCCGGCGATAAGTTCGCGGCCAGCGCCGTACATCGAATCGATGCCGAACTTGAAGCCTGAACCCGCGATCAACTTGAGATCGGCGAACTTCTCTATCGCCGCCATGTAGGGGCTGATGAAGTCGACCTCTTCCACCACAGCAGGCTTTGGAGCCTTGATGACTGGAAAATCCAGATACGATTCGATCTCGGAGATAATCGAAGGGCTACCCGACCCGCCAAACCATGCCTTGTACTTGACCCCGTTCCATTGGCAGGGATTGTGCGACGAAGTAATCATGATGCCACCTGCCGCTCCAAGCGCACGAACACCGTACGAAAGTGCCGGAGTCGGCGTAATCTCCTTCGCCAGTTTCACGGGAATCCCTGTAGCAGAAACAACCTCGGCGCAAGCTCGAGCAAATGCCTCGGATAGAAAGCGGGAGTCGTAGCCGATGCATATGCCACGGGCCGGGCTTTGTGCGGGATCCTTCTGCGCGTGCAAATAAGCGGCAACCGCCGCCGCCGCCGTGCGCACGTTGTCAAAGGTAAAGTCGCTGGCGATAACACCCCGCCAGCCATCGGTTCCAAACTTGATTACTGGGTGAGCCATGCGTGCAGGCCGTCCTCCATTGCAGTCAGTGTACCTTGCGCAAGTCCTTTGCCAAATCGTCTTCAGGTTCGGAGCGGAATACTCCTGATCCGAAACCTATTCGGACCCGGGTTGGGAAACGAAAATCCAGACAAGTGGCAAGGGAATCGACTGACTGACGGTACAATCTCATCATCATCAAAAATCGCAGAATGGGGCTCGACCGATCGAGTCGCCAAACCTCAGTGCGGGAAAACGGCTGACTGCCCCATACAGTCAGCCAGTCGCTCGAATGTTGATTCCGGAACCTCAGCCTGCGATCTTACGGAGAGGCGAAAACAAATGGAGTTACTTGATTATTTTGACCGCGTAGCAATCATTCATTTGCCTGACCGCGAAGACCGCTACCGGACACTTCGTGCCGAGTTGTCGCGGATCGATATCGATATCAATGGCCCAAAAGTCGTAATTCCTCACGCTCCTATGCCGCCGACTACAAACGGCTACACTTCTCGCGGTGTCTACGGGAGCTTCTTGAGCCATCTTGAGATTCTCGAAGCTGCCTACCGCGATGGCCTCGAAACAGTGTGGGTGCTCGAAGACGACGCAATCTTCAGTAAGAGATTCCGTTCTCAACAGGCCGCCGTCACAAGACACTTGAAGGCAAATGACTGGGATATGTTCTTTGTCGGCCATACCGTACTGAATTCGCTCCCTGATTCTCCAACAGACCTCCTTCGTTTTTCGGGACCCTTCCTGTGGGCGCACTCCTACGCGGTGCATCGGCGGATTATGTCTCGATTAATCGAATACCTTCGTAAAACAGAGGAACGGCCGGAAGGACACCCGGAGGGAGGCAAGGTCTATATCGACGCCGCTTACTTTCTCTTCCGCCAGATCTACCCCGACGTAATCAGCATTGTAAGTTCACCCTGCTTTTCGGTTCAGAAAGGGTCGCCCAGCAGCCTGAATACGCTGCCCTGGTATAAGCGCGTCTTTCCTTTCAGCCTCGGGGTAAATCTCGCTCGAGAGCTACGGGACGAGTTCTGGCGACAGGGATGGATGCGCATAAATGGGCCGCAACTGGGGCTGGGACCCGTGAAGATTACCTCCGGACCGCCAGAAACATGGCCCCGAGTCTAGCCTGAGAACAGCACTGCACCATTGCAGACTCTCGAGAGATTGGGCTAATGCAGGTAAAGGAGATAAGCGCCCATTCCCACCCCAACAGCCGCAAGCAGCAGCGCCAGACCGATAGCATTGGTCGAAACTCGTCACGGAATCCAGACGCCTTC
>Ga0302326_10030159_pt1 | contig 10861 bp, 9 predicted proteins | sample Palsa_T0_3_FD_202264 | JGI IMG/M metagenome (GOLD analysis project Ga0302326, IMG submission 202264) | Peat permafrost microbial communities from Stordalen Mire near Abisko, Sweden - Palsa_T0_3 | ecosystem: Environmental > Terrestrial > Soil > Palsa > Peat permafrost | place: Sweden: Abisko...
CTCGGAAGATCGAGGTCAATATCCGGCCATTCGCCTCGCTCTTCGGTGAGGAAACGCTCAAAGAGCAATTCCATCCCGACCGGATCGACCGCCGTAATGCCGAGCGAATAGCACACCGCGCTGTTCGCCGCCGAGCCGCGGCCTTGCACGAGAATGTTCTCTTCGCGGCAGAAGCGAACGATGTCCCACACGATCAGGAAATATCCGGCGAGTTTCAGCTTCGTGATCAGAGCAAGCTCTTTTTCCACTTGCCGTTTGGCTCGCGTAAAAAGATCGTCGTCCTTCACGGCATAGCGGTTCGACACACCTTCTTCCGCGCGTTTCCTCAGGAACGAGTCCATCGTCTCGCCGGGAGGCACCGGGTACATCGGGAACTCGTAACCCAGATCGGCGAGCGAGTATCCGAGGCGGGCGGAAAGTTCGGCGGTGTTTCCAACAGCTCCGGGCAGGTCGGCAAAGAGTCGCGCCATCGCCGCCGCCGACCGTAGATGGCGTTCATCATTCCGTTCGAGCAGCCTTCCGGCCTCTTCGAGCCGACAATGATTTCGAATACTGGTGAACACATCGAGAACTTCGCGGTCGTAGGGACGAGCGTAGCGAACGCCATTAGTCGCAAGCAGGGGCAGATGTACGCTCGCCGCGATCTCAACCGCAGCCTCAATGCGGTCCTCTTCGGCAGGATCGAAATGACGCTGCACTTCGACAAACACGTTGCGTTTCCCGAAGATCGAAACCAGATTTTCGATGTCGAAGCGCGCTTTTGTTTCCCCGCCTCCGTCAAGGGACGCGGCCAGCACTCCCTCCTCGCCACCCGTCAGGCAGACAAGTCCTTCGGCACACTCGGCGACATCATCAAGCGTGGCTGTGCCGGTTCCTTTTTCCTTTTCGCGCAGTTTGTACCGCGTGATCAGACGGCATAGGTTCTGGTATCCCTTTCGATTTTCGACGAGCAAGGCGAGACGCACAGGCCGTGGAGGAATCCGGTTGGGTATCCACTTCGGCAGAGCGGCCTGCATTCCCAGCCCCTCCAGGGAGATTTCCGCGCCTACATGCGCTCGGATTCCCGCCTTCGTTGCAGACATGTGGAAACGAGGAGAGCCGTACACGCCGTCTCGGTCAAGCAAAGCAATCGCGGACAGTTCCAACCGAGCCGCTTCCGCGATGAGATCTTCCGGCAAAGAAGCCCCCTCCAGAAAGCTAAACGCGGAACAAGAATGGAGTTCGACATACATCAGTCGTAGACTCCCTCCACGAACCAGCGGCGCAATCGTCGGTCACGATAGACACGATACAGGGTCGTCTCTTCTTCCTCGTCATCGGAATCCGATTGGTATTTCGGACGCAGCGCCTTGAGCAGCACGTCCCATTCCTCGCGCGCCCAGGCAGTTTCCGACCACCAATCCCCCTTGGTGCGCCACGGGCCAGCCAAGGCCAACACTTTCCTGCGCGCTCCGTCACAGGAGATGTTGGACGGTTTTCCTCCATCGATCTCTACCAATGCAGGAAGCGGCGGGCGGTAAATGCGCAGCGCGGCCGTCGTACGCTCCCCGGCCGATATTCCCCTGGCCGAAGGCTCTGGAACGACAAACCGATCCTGTCGGAATGCATTCGGTCGGTGCGTATCGAGAAGCTTCGGAGAACCTACGCGATCGTCTCCCACGGTGTTCCGAATTCTCGCGAGTGTCACTTCCAACTGTTCGGGCTCCGGGCTGAGCGGCAAGAACAAGCCCATCTGTCTCGTGCGCGCTCGCGCTGGCGTCGCTACAACCTTGACCGCGATCACAGCGGCACGGGGAGCATGGTTCTGCAAGTCCAGCCTCAGAAGTTTCAATAAAAACGTGCTGTCCCTTGAGGGCACGGGAAGCCGGAGTCTTCGCACGTGCTGAGGGTCCTCTTTGCTTCGCGCATCTTGTTTCTCCAGCGTTAAGGTCAATGCAATCTCTCGGGCCGATAGAACGTGCATTCCAAGCCGCGCGCACAATTGCGTCAGCAGCCGGTTCAACACGAACATCAGCGGATCAAGTAGCTCGACGGGAAACTCCAGCTCCATGCACTCGTCGAAATGAACGGGAGATTCTTTGGGCAGCAGCGGTTTCGAATGGGAGCCGCGCGCAAGCAGCTGCCAGCGCCGGCCTTCTTGCCCCAATCGCTCGACGACGGCAACATCGGGAAGCACCGCAAATTCCGCGCAGGTGTGAATACCCCATTTTTTTAGGGTTTCGAATAGCTCGACGGGCATCGACAACGAGGAGATCGGAAGGGCTCCTATTCGGACACTCTCGTCGCCTTCTGCAATCACCGTAATGCCGGGAAATCCTCGCGCCGCACAAACCGCTGCTTCCACATTCCCGGCGACAGCTACGCGTGCATCGAATCCCACGTCCCCGGCCACACGCCTCAAGTCGTTCGCGATTTTCTCGGGCGAGCCAAAGAGCCTCTCGCAACCGGCGAGATCGAGAACGACGGTGTCGTGCCTTTTTTCATCGTTGCCTTCGCAGGCGTCCTCCACACGCGGGGAAATGGTCCACGCGCAATCGAGAAGCGCCGCATGTGCGCTTGCCTCTGCTACCGGCGACCGCCATCGCCAGGTCACACTCGGGCACACTTCCGCCTCCGCCTTCGTCATGCCGACTTCCACTCCCGCAGTCTTCGCTCGACCGTTCGCCGAGAATACTTTCGTCAAAGGAGGAGAGCCTTCGAGAACCGCAACGGGCTGGTCCTGCAATTCCACTTCGTGGCGAACGACGGCCTGCACCGGAAAATCGGGAACGAAAAGACAAGCAAACGGCACGATCGCCCCTCACCACATGTAATCGAACGGATACGGTGGAAACTAAGCGCTGCGCGATAAAACACGGCATGCTTGCCAGCGGATGCTTTCGGCGTGCCCGAGCCGTATCCGAGAACGCGCCACCTCTGCTTCGACCTCGAAGCCTTGCAAGGTTGCCATCCCGGAGCGCATCTCCAGAGACGCCGCACCACGCCATTGATCACTTCTCCGGCGACAACGCAGGGCCAACGATGCGCAACTCTTCGCGCAAGGCTCTTCGCCCAACAACATCAATATCGTTGGGGTTCCCTCCACGATTCGTTGAAAGCGAAACCAAGTACTCAGCGGAATTCGCCGCACATCGACCCACGATACATTTCCGAAGTCCAGCACCACGACACCCCATCCCCCACTGTGCAGCAGAAGATCGGTCGTCCGGAGTGCTTGCTCGAGTCTCTTCCAGGGTTTACTGCCGCCCGCTACGTTTGGTTTGTCGTTCGGACGCGATGCCGCGCGATCATGCTCTCGCGGCCCGACGACATGACGGACATTTTCTCCCCGCCGCGGAAGCTCGCGATCTCGTTCCACTTGCTCGCCAGCACACCGTGCGGCCACATTTCTCGCTGTGGTTTCCTGCGCACCGTTTCTACTGTTACCGTTTCGCATCATGGATGGGATGGAGGTTTCAATGCCCCGCACTTGGTCGCGCGGATGTCGCCAGCCGCAGCTCCTTCCGTCCGTCTTTCGCACTTGCGGGGGAATTTTTTCTTTTCCAATCTGCTCAGGCCTTGAACGAGATGGGAAGTCGGACCGGGGTAGCGTATTCTCACCGTCTCCGCAACGCACCCACAACAGGCGCGTCAGGTCTACTCCCGCCGCCGCCAACGACATCGGATCGAGAGAATCCGAAACATCAACAAAAGCGCAGGTCTGCTGTTCTCCTGTGGCCTGCGCGAGCAGCGACAAACACAGCCCGGTACGCCCGGAAGAGGAAAGACCGTAGAGTTCGACGAGAGAGCCGCGAGGAATTCCCCCGCGCAGAAGTGCATCGAGCTTGGCGATGCCCGTCGGCTGGCACTCCAGAGCCTCTCGTTCCCGCGCCGCGATGCCTTCCCAACCGCGCGCGAGCGCCTCTTTGTCGAAAGGGGCACGAATTGTCGGGATGGAAGCCATTCCAGTCGAAGTTATGTATTCGCCTTTTATTCGCCTAGGCCTAGATTCTCAGCCGTAGAGAGAGACTTGTCAAGAGATCAAGCGAGAGGTGGATGGGTCAGTTTCCGGTGAGCCCGATTATCGAGAGAAGTCTTCGAAGGTTCTCAGAAATGTGTCGCCCGATTACCAATCCATTTGGCGCATTCGCTCTGGGATCAGCTCGCTGGGTTCTGTCGCGGCTGATCGAAAAGTGAATTCCTACCAACGAGAGCAGTCCTCCTAGAACAACCTGTCCTGGCTCGCAATGTCGAGCGTTACGGGCGCCGCCGACTCCGCGTCGTCGTTTCTCGAATTGTTTAGTCGGGTGCTGACCGGATACCGGCGCATCAGCTCTGGATCGTAGGGCTTCAGAATGTCGCGGATTGCTTCGAAGTCGGTGGTGTCGGGATCGAGCCACAGGTCGTACTTATCTGGGGGAACGATCACCGGCATCCGATCGTGCAGGTCGGATACGAGAGAATTTGGTCCCGTCGTTAGAATCGTGCAACTTTCAATGACCTCTCCGTCAGGACTTGTCCACTCATCCCATAGTCCCGCGAGCGCAAACACCTCGCCGTCACCCACCTCAAAACAGTAGGGCTGTTTCACCGGTCCCATCTTCCGCCATTCGTAGAATCCATCGGCGGGGATGAGGCACCGTTTCGTAAGGATCGACTCTCGAAAGGCCGGCGTCTTGGTGATGGATTCCGACCGAGCATTCAGAGTCCGAGTTCCGATGCTCATGTCCTTCGCCCAGGACGGTATCAGTCCCCACCGCATGGTCGTGAATTGACGGGATTTCTGGCCGTCCTTTTCGCGAACCGTCAGAACCGGCTGAGTCGGCGCAATGTTGTAGCGCGGCCGATCCTCAATCTCATCCGCAGGTGCCTCGAACCGTTCGGCAAGGTACGGCTTCGAGTGCGTCAATCGGTATCGGTTACACACGAGTTGATTGTCGCAGATTCAGAAGCCTAAATGATCGGAGCCTGAATCTCATTCTGAATTTCAGCAGCCATCGACTTCACTTCATAGCACTTCCGCCAAACGAGCCGTTCTCCTCAATGCCTTCCTGCTCAAAGGCTGCACCCAGCCGTCCGCTTCTTCTGTCAAGGCTCTGCGCTTCGCTCCGATGAACGCAGACACCGCGGCCTTGACAGCGCGAGCGGCTGGGCGCGAGGGGCCTCGCAGGAAGGCATTTGTTTTTTGTGCGGCAAAGTCCGCCGCGCAAGAAGCAAAAACCGAAAAGACAAAGGAGCGAACGATGCAAACAGAAAGAATCGATCTGTATTACCAGCAGGGTAGTTCCGACAAGGTGTATCACCTACAACTCGAAAATGTTGCGGAGCAGTGGTCGGTCAACGCTCAGTGGGGGCGGCGAGGCTCCAGCTTGCAGAGCGACACGAAGGCGAGCGGCGTGCCCTATGACGAAGCCAAACGCGTTTTTGACCGCGTATTGCGGGAAAAGACGGGCAAAGGCTACCGCGTGGCCGAAACGAACGGGGACGCATCCCCGCCTATTTCGGTCGGGATGCCGACGAAGGAATTCTCCGGTCATGCTCCCGAATTGCTGACTCCCATCAAGGAGCAGGAAGCCCTCAATTTGGTTCCGAATCTCTCGTGGTGGTTTCAACAGAAGTTCGATGGGCGACGCCTCGCGGTTCAGAAACAGAACGGGGAGTATGCGGGAATCAACAAGCTCGGCCAGATCATTCCCATCGACGCGCAACTTGCCGCATCGCTCGATCTTGTCGAGGCCGACAGCTTTCTCGTGGACGGTGAGATCACGGATTCGAGGTTCTACACGTGGGACATCCTAACTCACAACGGATGCGACCTCCGCGACCATGCCTACGAAGTCCGCTACGCACGCCTCACGTGGCTCTTTCAAGGGGTTCATGAGGTACTTCGTGTGGCGGAAACCGCCATGACGCCGAAGGCGAAACGAAACCTTATAGCCCGGATGCACGAACTTCACGCCGAAGGATTCGTTTGCAAGAACCGCAACGCCATCTATGTGGGCGGGCGGTCTGGTCAACATTTCAAGTGCAAGTTCGTGGCAACCGCTTCTTTCATCGTCGGCCCGAAACCCGACAAGAAGGCGGCAGAAGGCCATCGTTCCATCGCCGTCTATCTGCTGGACGGCGTTCAAGAACGATTCATGGGCACCGTCGGTGTCTCCGAACGCTACCGGCTTCCGAAGGACGGGGAGATTGTGGAAGTCCGGTATCTCTACTGCCATCCCGGTCCCGAGGGAAAGCTAATTCAAGCCAAGTATTTCGGGCAGGTACGCGACGACATCGAGCGGACCGACTGCTCGGTGAGCCAGTTAAAGCTCAAAGCCGACGAGACTCCCTTCTGAGTTTCGCAATCAAAAAAGGCTCCGGCACTTGCCGGAGCCTTTTTTGCGTTGTCCCGAGGTTTCGCCGTGCGAGCCGGGACTATGATCAGTTGAAATATGCCGCAATGCACGACGAAGGCTTTCAACCGTTCGAGCGACTCACGGCTACGCACGTCGCTGGCTTCCACACATGGCACAAACTCGGACGCTTCGTGAAGAAAGGCGAGAAAGGCATTTTGATTCTCGCTCGAATCGTCCGAGCGAAGAACCAAGGCGTGGAACAAACCGAAACCGATGAAACGTCTGACTTGATCTCACCCCAGATCATCTTCTCGAAACCCGCAAGCCACAAGTTCCAGCACACGTCCGGTGACAAAGGCCGCAGACAAGATACTGTTTGTATTCTCTGATTTGCCGCTCCGTCAGCCAGTTGTGGAAATATTCCGGATGCAGCCTATCGGGATACATCTGTGCAAAGAGGTCGCCCGGAATATGCTTTTCGTGAGGACGATGTTGATCGTCGTCGATCATGATGTTTGACGCTACTAGTATATTGGCCCTCATTATCTCTCAGGTTCCTCAATATTCAGGCCGAAGAGCAAGTCGTGAATTGCAATTGTGCCTCCCTTCGACTGTGTTGCTCCTTTCGCCGTGACGTGCAAGACCAGATCTTGGTCCATGCGGAAGTCAACGACCACGCGCTCGTGACTTGAATATCTCTTCGGCAGATCACGACTAACCGGCACTGAGAGAACTTGGGGCTCGGTAATGTCCAACTGATCCCTTCGCTCCACCAAGACAATCTTTGCCTCTCCATCCCGATTATCGACGCAAAAAAAATTGATCGTCTTTTGACAGACTTCCGGTTTTGCGACCGTGCCTGCTGCGAATACTTCATAAAAGGATTCGTCTGACAGCCTCACCCCAATTGATCTTGCTAGTACAGGCTGCATTCCCAGGGAGTCAACCAGAGCTGCACCTTCCGCGATGATCGTATCCGCGTTGGGAACATGGACAATCCGAGCCCCAAAACGGTCCGCCATTTGACTTTGGATTACAGGGATCAGCGAACTGCCGCCAATTAACAGAACCAGATCGATCTCCCGGTTTGTGAGACGGGCTTCTTCTATAGCGCCGTCTACTTGTGCCAAGGCATCTTTAACATCTATTTTGATTAGCGATTCCAGGTCATCTCGCGTCAGACTCTCATCAATATCGTACATAGTGTGGTCGGAGTTCACTGCCTGAGCCACTTCCACTCGCTCAGCATCTATTACTGAAAGGGAGATTTTTGCTCTTTCACATTCCGCAAAATAGCGGTCCTTCGCACTCAGGGCGATTCTCACATCAAGTGGACTGACACTTGTCTTGTCCAGAAAGCGACTGAAAGTGAGTTGCTGCAACTTATGATCAAAGCTATCACCAGCACGCTCGTTGAGATTTCCTCGTGAGAGCTGCACCATTCTCCCGGATTCAATCCCTGCGACTGTAATGTCCAGCGTCCCTCCACCCCAGTCGAAAACCAAGATATTCCGGCCTTCTAGATCGTTAAGCCGACCGCCATCTGCGCCGAAACAGTATCCCACTACCGCTGCGAATGGCTCGTGGACGAAAGTCTTTATGAAGATCCCTGCTTGATCGGCAGCCTCGCGTAGTTCTCGGCGGCTTTTTCCGTCAAAGTATATTGGAATAGTGACAGTGGCTGCGTCCATTTCTAGATTGTATTGTTGGCTGGCTTGCGTCCGAAGATGCACAAAAATATCTTTCGCTATCTCGGGAGCGGTCCGAGGCTGACCGAACACCCTGAATGCTTTCCCCTTACCCAATTGCCTTTTGATAGAGGTGAAAAACACGTTCCCGGCCTCGTCAGCATAGCTATTTAGATTGCTTTTCGCCTGCCTACCAACTGTCACATGACCATCAGCCCGATACCACACCACTGATGGATGTGGACGGCCATTCGCATCCATTAAGGACGACACTCGCCGAGTGCTTTTATCGCATGTCGCAACAACGGAATTTGTTGTTCCGAAGTCGATTCCGAATCCTCGCATCAGACCCTCTCTAATTCAGTCATTCTTTTTTCGCGTCCTCGGGCCCTTTCTGCCGATTACTGATCGCCTCCAGGCGGCGCAATCGGTTGAGAGCCATGCTCAAGTTTGGGACATCCCGATCTAGGCTAAGAATCGCTTCTTGCACTTCGTGGCGAACCTCTTCGTTTAGACTTCCAAGCTTCCTTGCCACAGTCGTAGCAGAAGATCGGATCCAGTGTTCATCAAGCAGTCTGTAGCGATTTTCGGCTTCGACGAGTTGCTGTTTATGTTTGTCGATATCGGCTGACCTCCGTTGGGAGGTCGCATTAGCATCGGCAAGTTCTTCTTGAAGAGCAGCTACCTCCTCGCTCTTTCTCTCTAGTTGCTCCCGGACCGCCGCTAAGTCTCCTGCCAATTTCAATTCTGTATCTCGCACCGCCGCCAACTGCATCCGTGTCAAATGGAGAACACCAAATAAAGGGACAATCTTCTTACTATCTGGCTTCTCGGCACCGAGGACGGCACTTAGAAATCGAAACAAGTCGCCCTCGGAATGTTCGCCAGTCGAATTTGCCCTAGGGGCACCTGACCAAAACTCCATCAGGGCAAGGACGGCTTCTGTCCTGCGGTCTGGAGGTGCCTTCGCAATCAGGCAAACAAACGCCCATCTCACCCAAGTGTCAAACGGTAATGTCTTCGCGGAGCCCTCTGCTAAACTCTCGCCTTTTTCCGTCGACGCATCGAGTATCTGAGAAGGGGACAACCGCCCTCGTCCAGGAGATTCCTGCAATAGCCACTTGTCAATTTGTTGCCTGAAGCTCGGTCCGCTCAAATCCAATTTGTAAAAGCCGATCCGTTGGGCAAAGTGGCTGCGTACTTCTCCCAAGAGGTCCCGTTGGAGTTTTTTCAAGCGACCTGATGCATCAGCGGCTGCCAACGAAACTGCCCAACGATCTGCTGAAGTGTAAGTCTCGACGATTTCCGCGACAGGAACGATAAACTGGCCGGTGTCTCTTTCTACGAAACCAGCGTTTAGTATCCTTCGCACGTCGCGGAATCCACTTTTAGGTGGTTTCGCGACTGCCGCCTTTAGAGCCTCGACAAACTGATCGTAGGAAAGTTTGGGTCGCCGATCCGGTTTTGGCCTAGAAGATTCGGAAGTGCTAGAGTTGGTTTGCGAATCATCCATTTTTCAAAAACTCCTCAGCTTCCAAGCCAAAGTGTGGATTGTATCGAAGGAAACGGTAAAACTCTCGCGCTCGTTTCGAATCCCCCTTATTCACCGCCCCCCTAGCTTCTATCAAGTGAAGCTTGTCGCAGTTATTTCTCTCTACGGCTGCTGGATGAAACTTTAATGCTTCGATTCCTTGCCAAAACTCAGCATCGCCCGTTCTATAAAACATCGCGACGACGCGAACTAGTCGTAAAGTGAAATCATCCGCAAACATGCCAAAAGAATCGTTGGCTGGCCACTTCCTGGGCTCTTTCCACAACTTCGGATAGTGAAGAAAAAACATTCGTGGAGGGGAAAAGAGAGACTCCTTGCTGCAGCGTTCTAATACCGCAAAACAATTCATCTTGAGGCCAAGGATGCATTGTGCTTGCTCTGCGAGTAGAGTTCGAAATGGCAACAAATATCCGAATGCATCTTCGAAGTGTTCCTTGGCGGCCTTGGTATCACCGCGCTTCTCCAGCGAGAAACCCATCGTATATTCAAAAAAACCGTTCACATAACGATCCTCCAACGTGGACGAATTCCCCGAGACCCCGCATTTTTCTCTCCAAGCCTTAAGGTCCGGTGTCGATCCACTTCGCATGAATTCCTGTTGAAGATCCCAAATTCGTCGATCCAGATCATTCTGGCGGAATTCTGGAAGGCTACGGCAGTAAATACTGAATGATCTGTGACGGCCCCCCTGAGGAAACACGTCAATGCGCAATTCTCCCTCGAAGCCCCGCGGGATCTCTCCCAAAAGGCTCCTCCCAGTTTCAGCCGTAAATGACGTGAGAGTGTCCCCAGCGGTGATTTCTACGCGTGCATCGGAATAGGCCAGCAGCACAATATCTATAGACCGAATGCCCCGCTCGGCCCAAGCGACCTCACGAGCAATGCTTCCGTTAACTCTGAGATAGACATGCTGCGGGCCGTGGACTTGTCGTATGTGATCTTCCAACCCGTCAGGCGAGTAAAAGGCGTTTAGGCACACCGGGCAATATCGAATAGCAGGAGGAGGCGACAACTCTACTTGGCGAGATGGATGTCTCGCTTCGAGAGAGTCCAGGAGTTGCCCGGCTCTTTCCCTGTTATCCTCGACAAAATCTTTCCAGTCGGCCATAAGCGAACTGGGAGCGCACCCAGTATTTGGTTGGGCCCAAGTATAGCTCACGAGTCATGGTTTTCGCGCCGACTGTGAGCGGCACGCTAATCGATCTGCTTGCTCACTGCGCCGTCTGAACAGTCTCATTTACACCGCAGTTCAGGTCGGACAGCGCACATCGCGGTAGTTTTTCCAGACCGTTCCGTACAAG
>Ga0302326_10030162_pt1 | contig 10860 bp, 8 predicted proteins | sample Palsa_T0_3_FD_202264 | JGI IMG/M metagenome (GOLD analysis project Ga0302326, IMG submission 202264) | Peat permafrost microbial communities from Stordalen Mire near Abisko, Sweden - Palsa_T0_3 | ecosystem: Environmental > Terrestrial > Soil > Palsa > Peat permafrost | place: Sweden: Abisko...
CGTCGTGCATCGTCTCGCCGCGCCGCGGGATGTAGAGTGCGCGACGCCATTGTCCGACATCCTCGAACACCGCACCCAGCGCCACGGCGCGATCGTGCAACGGTGTCTCGCGCACCGGATCGAACAGCATCCCGCGCGATGCGCCGGCGAAGCTGCCGAAGGTCACCGGCGTGTAGGGGGGACGGAACGTCGTCAGCCCGACCTGTTCAGGCACCATCGCCAGCGCGTCAGCGGCAATGCCTAGCGCGTTGACATTGGAGGTCTTGCCCTGATCGGTCGCCATGCCGGTCGTGGTGTAGCGCTTGATATGCTCGATCGAGCGGAAGCCTTCGCGCACCGCCAGCGCAATGTCCTTGGCGGTGACGTCGTTCTGGAAATCGACGAAGGCCTTGCCGCGCGCGCCGGCCATCGCGCCGAGCATGCCACCTTTGCCGGGAGGCCGCGCGACCACGCTGATCCCATCCGGTCCCGGAACATCTTTCGGCTCGGCCGCCGATCCGGCACCATCCGCCAGCGCCGCCGCGAGACCGAACCTGCCGGCGCAGGCGCCCACCGTACGGATTTGTGGCAGTGCCGCCGCGGGAACGAAGGCCTGGCAGTCCGGATCGAACCGCAACGATCCGCGTGCCTGTGAAAACAAATGCACGCTGGGCGTGAAGCCGCCGGACATCAGCACAAGGTCGCAGGGAATGGTCGTGCCATCGCCGAGCTTTATCCAACTCACGCGGTTGCGTCCGCCGGTCGCCTCGATCGTTGCGCAACGTATAATCCGCAGGCCGGTGGCATCGCCGATCGAACCGGTATCACGACGAACATCGACAATCGCGGCAACCGCGATGCCAGCTTCCTGCAGGTCTTGCGTCGCATGGTAGGCATCATCATGGGCCGTGACCACGACAGCGCGCGTCCCCGGCACCACACCGTAGCGCCGCAAATAGGTACGCGCCGCATCGGCCAGCATGATCCCCGGGCGGTCATTGCCCGGGAACACCAGCGGCCGCTCCAGCGCACCCGTCGCCAGTACCAATTCGCGCGGCCGCACCTGCCACATGCGCTCGCGGGCCGCCATGTTGGCTGGATCGGCGAGATGGTCGGTCAGACGCTGCGCCAAACCCACCATGTTGTGCGGATAGCAGCCGAACGCCGTGGTGCGCGGCAGCAATGTCACCTGCTTATGCCGCGCCAGCGAGGCGAGCGTTTCGGCAAGCCAACGCTGTGCCGGCACGCCATCGATCGTTGCCGCCGTCTCGGCCAGCAGCGAGCCGCCCATCTCCGCCTGCTCGTCGCACAGGATCACGCGACCACCCGAGCGAGCCGCGGTCAGTGCCGCGGCAAGACCGGCGGGTCCGGCGCCAACCACGAGCACATCGCAGTGCGCGTAACGCTGGGCGTAACGATCCGGATCCCGCCGGGTCGGCGCGCGGCCCAGGCCGGCAGCGGCGCCGATCAGCGGCTCGTAAATGCGGCGCCACGCCCAGGCCGGCCATTTGAAGGTCTTGTAATAGAACCCCGCCGGCAGCAGCGGCGACAGAACGTCGTTGATTGCGCCGAGATCGAAGCCGAGCGACGGATAGTGGTTCTGGCTTGCAGCCTGCAGTCCCTCATACAGCTCGATCTGCGTGGCCCGCAGGTTCGGCGTGTGGCGCGCATCGTCGCGAATCACGGTGACCAGCGCGGAAGGTTCGTCGGCTCCGGCTGCCAACACGCCGCGGGGGCGATGGTACTTGAACGAACGGCCCAGCAGATGCACGCCGTTCGCCAATAGCGCCGAGGCCAGCGTATCGCCAGCGAAACCTTCATACGGCCGCCCATCGAAGGTGAACCGCAGCGTCCGCGTGCGATCGATGCGACCACCCGACGCGGTGCGAAGGTCGTCGGTCATGGCAGCGGATCGCCGGGCTTGTAGGTGGCGAGGATCGTATCGTTCGTGGTATCGCGCAGCGCATTGAAGAACCGCCCACAACCATGCGTGTGGCGCCAGCGCTCCCGATGCAGGCCCTTCGGATTGGTGCGCAGATGCAGAAACGCCGTCCAGTCCGCGTCACTAACCGAGGCAGGATCGGGCGGGCGGGCGATATGCGCCTCGCCGCCGTGGCTGAACTCCAGTTCGGGGCGGGTGCCGCACCAGGGGCAGGTAATCAGCAGCATCAGTGTGCCACCGCGGCGGCGGCGGCCTCGTCGATCGTTGCGCCGTCACGAAACCGTTCCAAGCTGAACGGCGCGTTGATCGGACGCGGTGCGTCGTGCGCGATGGTCCAGGCGAACAGCTGTCCCGACCCCGGTGTCGCCTTGAACCCGCCGGTGCCCCAGCCGCAATTGACATACAGCCCGGGCACCGGCGTACGTCCCAGGATGGGAGACCGATCCGGTGTGACATCGACAATGCCGCCCCAGTTGCGCAGCATGCGCAGCCGGCGGAAGGTCGGGAACAGCTCGCATATTGCATCGAGCGTGTGCGTGGCGACGTGCAGCGCGCCGCGCTGGGTGTAGGATGGATAAGCGTCCATCCCTGCGCCGATCACCAGTTCCCCTTTGTCGGACTGGCTGATATAGGCATGGATGGTGTTCGACATGACCACGCAGGGCAGCACCGGCTTCACCGGTTCGGACACCAGTGCCTGCAGTGGGAAACTCTCCAACGGCAGGCGCAGACCAGCCATCGCCAACACGACGCTGGTGTGACCGGCAGCCACCACGCCGATCTTCGGCGCATTGATGGTGCCCCGCGTTGTCTGCACGCCGGTGACCGCGCCGGTGGCGTCACGATTGATCGCGGTGACCTCGCAGTTCTGCAGGATATCGACACCGAGTGCGTCGGCCGCCCGCGCATAACCCCAGGCCACCGCATCGTGGCGGGCCACGCCGCCGCGGCGTTGCAATGCGGCACCCAGCACGGGGTAACGCAGGTCGGACCCGACGTTCAGCGGCGGGCAGAAGTCCTGCGCCTGTTGCGGCGTCAGCCATTCGTTGTCGACGCCGGCTGCACGATTGGCGTGGACGTGGCGCTTGAACACCTGCACATCGTGCGCCGTGTGCGCCAACATCATCACGCCGCGCGGGCTGAACATCACGTTGTAGTTCAGTTCTTGCGACAGGGTTTCCCACAGGCGAACGGCATGGTCGTACAGTGCGGCGCTCTCGGCGAACAGGTAGTTGGACCGGATCACCGTAGTGTTGCGTCCGGTGTTACCGCCGCCGATCCAGCCGCGCTCGAGCACCGCGATATTGCGTAGGCCATGCTCCTTGGCCAGGTAGTAGGCAGTCGCAAGACCATGCCCGCCGCCGCCGACGATCAGCGCATCATAGGCTCGCTTCGGCTCCGGCGAGCGCCATTGTTGCTGCCATCCGGCGTGGCCGCCTAGCGCGTGGCGTAGCAGAGACAGGGCGGAGAAGCGTTGCATGCGCGCGAGACACCAAGCAGTGACGAGTCAGCGTAATGATACGGCCTAAGTCGCGCGACCGTAATACAACGTGATCGTGTGGGTCGCCTCGGCAAAGAACAGCCAGCGCTCCACGAGCAGCCCGAGCAGCGCGGCGATCGCCGCGACCGGCGGGACGAACGGCAGCAACACGATCGGCGCAACGAAGCCCAGCAGCATTGCGACGACGCGCAGCCGTCCGGCATGCTTGCGGGCGATGCGGTAGCCCATCTCGCGCAACAGATAGTTCTCCTCGGTGTTCGGTGGATCGAGCGAACGGACCGTCCCAAGTTTCCCCAGGCCCGTCGCGTCGGCCGGTGTTCGCGCGCCGACGCCGCTGTCGATCGATCGCCAGTACGCCACCTTCGCGGCCAGCGCCACCACGGCCAATACCACGGATGCATCGGCGAGCCACGGCTCGGCGTTCCAGAACGTTGCGACACCAGCGAGGCATGCGCCGCCGGAAAACAGAGACGCCAGCAGGTAGATCGGCAGCACGTAGGGATTATGCCACTGCCGGATCGGCTTCAGCGACGCGTAGATCATGCCAGTGCAGACCACGGTGGCCGCAGCCGTTGCCGCGGAAATGAAGCCGAGCGGTCCGGCGGCTTCCTGCCACAACCACAGAAGTGGAAACAGCACTGCTGGCATATAGGCAATCAGTGCCGCCACCCCTTCGCGCGACAACCACGATGTGCGCCATTGCGTCATCGCGCGCCACGCTCGCTCCGGGTGACCGAGGTGCAGCGTCGACGACATCAGTCCAAACGTGACAAGTGCCAGACCAAGCAGCGATGCGGTGACGCCGAACCCGGCGGCAATGGGAAGCAGGCCGAGCGGTGCCAGCAGGCCAAGCCAGAACAGCATGCCGTAACCGGCGCCGGATGCCGTGGTGAACAGGATAACGGACAGGGCGGGATGCATGCCAGGGGCTCAGCGCGACAATGCGCGGTCGATCCACCGCAGGAACGGGTTGGCGACACTTTCCACCGCCGGTTCGGCGGGTGCGGCGTAGCGTGGCCGCTCTCGCGGCGGCAGGTACTTGTTGACCGGCTTGTAGCCAAGCTCCGGCATCAGGTCGTAGCCCTCACGCTCAGCCACCAGTCGCGACACCGCGCTGTTGGGATCGCCGAGATCGCCGAAATGCCGCGCCTGCGCGGGACAGGTGGCGACGCAGGCGGGAACCCGGTCCTCTTCTGGAATGTTCGTGTTGTAGATGCGATCAATACAGAGCGTGCACTTCTTCATTACGCCGGCATCTTCGTCGAACTCGCGTGCGCCATATGGGCAAGCCCAGGAGCACAGCTTGCAGCCGATGCAGGTGTCCGGATTGACCAGCACGATGCCGTCTTCGGCGCGCTTGTAGGACGCGCCGGTCGGGCAGACGGTGACGCAGGCGGGTTCCTCACAATGTAGACACGAACGCGGGAAATACACCGTGCGGCTGTCGTTTCCCTCACCGGCCTCGTAGCTATGCACGCGGTTGAACCACACACCCTGCGGCTTTGCCTGATACGCATCGAAATCCGGCAGCGGCGCGGAGTGACCAGAGGTGTTCCACTCCTTGCAGTTCACCGCGCAGGCATGGCAGCCGACGCAGGTATCCAGATCGATCACCAGGCCGAGCTTCTTGCCCCCCGGGGGTGGAATCGCGGTCATCACGCAGGCTCCGAGGCATTGAACCGCAGCAAATGAGGTGGTGCTGTCAGACCGGGCGGGCGTGGCAGCGTGCTGTAGCGTGGGTCGGCGACGGCGGTGTCGGCTTTCTCGATGCGCACGCGCAGGTCGTACCACGCGGCCTGCCCGGTGATCGGATCGCTGTTGGATTGAAGCATGCCGTCCGCTTCTTTGCGAAATTCCGAGATGACGTGGTTCAGCAGGAAACCGTCGCGTGATTCCGGTGCGTCAGCTCCCAGGTTCCAGGCTCCGGCGCGTTTGCCGATCGCGTTCCACGTCCAGACCGTGTCCGGATTGACGCCTTCCATGAGCCGCACCTGGCCTTTCACCCGCCCGGTTCGGCTGATCACCCACACGAAGTCGTCTTCGGCGATGCCCAGGGCGGTCGCAGTGCGGCGGTTCATGTAGAGATGGTTGCGATCGTAGATCTGCCGCAGCCACGCATTCTGCGAGCCCCAGGAGTGGTACATGATAGACGGCCGCTGGGTGATCGCGTGTAGCGGCCACGCGGCCTGCTCGGGCGCGGTGTCCTCGACCGGCGCATACCAGATCGGCAGGGGATCGAAATAGCGGCGCACCCGCGCACGCTTCTCGTCGGGTGGTTGCACCGGCCCGTGGCCCTCGGCGGCCAGGCGGAAGCGCTGTAGCGGCTCGACGTAGAGTTGCAGCACGATCTGGTTCGTGTTCGGCACCAGCCCCATCGCGTGGGCGTCGCGCAGATAGGCGGCGTTGGCGTGCTTGAAGTAGAGTTGTTCATCCGGGAGGCGGTGCCGCCAGAAGCATTGGTTGTCGACGTAGCGCGCGAGTTGGTCGGGATTGGCCGCGCCTTTGCCCACTGCCGTGCCATCGGTACCGCGCCAGCCGCCGAGCGGGCCGATGCCTGGGGTGCGCTCATGGTTGGCGATATAATCAGGATAGTCGCGGTAAGCCGGGCTGCCGTCGTCCTTGACGAATCCAGGCAATTGCAGCCGCGCACCAAGCTCCAGCACGATGTCCTGGAATGGCCGCACGTCGCGATCGGGCGCCAGCACCGGTTGACGGATTGCATCGGCCGGCCCGTCGGGACTGCCGATTGGCCGGTCCAGCATCGAGATGCAATCCCACCGCTCCAGATAAGTCGTATCCGGCAGGATAAGATCGGCGTACGGCACGGTTTCTGAGAAATATGCGTCGGAGTAGATCACGTGCGGAATGCGATACTCACCGGTGGCCGGATCCTTGTCCGCCAGCATGCGCATCGATTCGCCCGGGTTCATCGATGAGTTCCACGCCATGTTCGCCATGTACATGAACAGCGTGTCGATCTTGTAGGGATCACCCGCCCAGGCGTTGGCAATCACCATGTGCATCATGCCGTGCGCCGCGAGCGGCGCGTCCCAGGTGAACGCCTTGTCGATGCGGATCGGCGTGCCGTCATCCTCCAGCAACAGGTCCTGCGGCCCCTGCGGAAAGCCCAGCGCCATCCCTGGAAGCATCGTGTTCGGATTGCTGCCCTTGCCCACCGGACCGGCTGCCGGCGGGATCGGCTTCGGGTAGGGCGACTTGTAGCGCCATGACCCCGGTGTATCGATCGCCCCAAGCAGCATCTGCAACAGATGGATCGAGCGGCAGGTCTGGAACCCATTGGAGTGGGCCGAGATGCCGCGCATCGCGTGCATCGACACCGGGCGGCCGATCATCTTTTCATGCCGCCGACCCGAGGTATCGGTCCATGGCTGGTCGATCTCGATCGTCTGGTTGAAGGCCACGTCGGCGAGTTCGGTAGCGATGCGGCGGATCGTCGCGGCCGGTATGCCACAGCGTTCCGCCACCGCATCGGGTGCGTATTTGCCGTCCAGGTAACGCTCGGCGAGCAGTTGGAACACTGGGCGCGCGCGGCGTCCGTCGGGCAGGGTGAGGGTCCCAACGACGGCCGGCCGAATGCCGGGTGTGGAGGCGTCCACCGGCGCCTCGGTCGTGCGATCCCAGGCCAACGGCTTGCCGTCAGCATCGCGGGCAAACAGCCCGTCATCCGAGCCGCCCGGGTTGTTGATCACCAGCCAGATCGCGTTGCTGTAGCTCGCCAGGAACTCCAGATCGATCCGATCGGTCCGCAACAGTTCATGCACCAGCGCGAGCACGAACAACCCGTCTGTGCCCGGACGGATTGCCAGGAACTCGTCGGCCAGCGCCGAATAACCGGTTTGCACCGGATTGAGGCTGACGAACTTCGCGCCACGCGCCTTCAGCTTGGCCAGGCCGGTTTTGATCGGGTTGGAATCGTGGTCCTCCGCGACGCCGAACATCAGCAGGTATTTGGTGCGGTCCCAGTCAGGCTCGCCAAACTCCCAGAAGCTGCCGCCGATCGAATATAACCCAGCGGTCGCCATGTTGACCGAGCAGAACCCGCCATGCGCGGCAAAATTCGGTGTGCCGAATTGCTTGGCCCACCAGCCCGTCAGGCTCTGGCTTTGGTCGCGCCCGGTGAAGAACGCCAAGCGCTTCGGATCGGTGGCGCGCACGTTGCCCAGCCATTCGGTCGCGAGGTTCAGCGCCTCGTCCCACTCGATCTCCTTGAATTCGCCGGCACCGCGCTCGCCCACGCGCAGCAGTGGCTTGTGTAGCCTGGCCGGCGAATAGTGCTGCATGATGCCGGCGGAGCCCTTGCCACACAGCACGCCCTTGTTCACCGGGTGGTTGCGGTTGCCCTCGATGTAGCGCAGCCGGCCGTCCTTCAGATGCACCTTGATGCCGCAGCGGCAGGCGCACATGTAGCACGTGGTGTATTTCACCTCGTCGCCGACAACCGGTGATAGGTCGATGACCTCGGCGGCGGCCGACGGTCGGGTCATGTTGGGCCTCATTTGTTCTGGTCAGGCGGGGCGTAACGAGCAGGCGGCGGGCGCTGCGACTCGGCGGGGAGTGTGGGTGCCATCGCCGGGTCGGGCAACCCCACGGGATATGGATTTTGCGCAATTTTGAGTCTGCGCGACAGGTCCCTTCCTAGAAATGCGCGCGCCGTGGAAAATCATTCTCGACGTGCGCGCCTAGAACCACGAGGCCTTGTCCACCGGATTGCGCAACGGTTTGCCGTCGGCGAAGGCGCGGCAGTTGTCGCGGACGATCTCGAACCGCCGCTCGTCCAGGTAGGGGCCGAAGCCGGCGGTGTGCGGCGTGATCAGCACGTTGGGCATGCGCCATAGTTTATGGGTCGACGGCAGCGGCTCGATCTCGAACACGTCCAGACCGGCCCCGGCGATCTCGCCGGCTTCCAGCGCGGCGACCAGGTCGTCCAGCCGCGTGGTCATGCCGCGCCCGATGTTGATGAAGAACGCGGACGGCTTCATGCGTTGGAACCGGGCGCGGTGCATGAAGCCCTCGGTCGCCGGGGTGTGCGGCACGGTCAGGATGACGAAGTCGGCGCGCGGCAGCAGTTCGTCCAGCGCCTCGGGTCGGTGCATTTCCGCGACATGCGGCGGCGGCGTTTCGCGCCGTGCGTCGGTGCCGATCACCGTCATGCCGAAAGCGGCCGCAAGTCGTGCCGCCTCCGCGCCGATGCCGCCCAGGCCGACGATCAGCGCAGTGGCCTCGGGCAGGTGGATGACGCCGGTGTCTTCGCGCCGCGGCTGCCAGGCGGCTTTGAGCTGCTGTGGAATGTAGTAGTGAAAACCTCGGGAAAAAGCGAGGACGTAGGCCATGATGTGCGCGCCGATGTGGTCGTTGAAGATCTCGCGCATGTTGGTCACCACCAGCGGATGCGCGACCAATTCGGGATAGTAATAGCCGGCCGGCGGGGCGATCTGCGGCGATTGCAGCCAGCGCAGTTTGCGGGCGCGGGCGAGCAGTTGCGGGTGCAGGCGGCCATAGGCGGCGTCGGCATCGACAATGGCCGTGTTGGCCTGCGCCTCATCCTCGGCCACGACGATGTCGAGGCCCGGTTGCCCGGCGGCGAGGCGCTGTGCCCACGCGCGCGTCGTCGCAGTCTGTGGCGGCAAGAAAACAAAGCGAAACGACATGGCGCGTCCCCCTGGTCGGTCGTGGTCGCGTAAGACTACCAGATTGTGGCCCGATCGCCATCACACGACGCCGGCACCGTGCGGGGCCGGTGCGGCTTGTGCGAGGGCGACGGTCGAGCGAAGGTCGGTTCGGAGGAGAGGCTAGGTCGTGGCGGGTTGGGCGACGGCCCGCCGGACAGAATGGGGGGAGGAAATGACCAATGACGGAGATCGGCGGCTATGAGGTCCTGGGCCTGGGTCTCTATTTCGAGGACCTGCCGCAGGGCCGGAAATTCCGTACCATCGGGCGGACACTGACCGAGGCGGACCTGGTGAACTTCATCTGCGTGACCGGAATGACCGAGGTGCTGTTCTCCAACATCGAGTTCTTGCGGAACGAGAGCGACATCACTCAGCGCGTGGTGCCCGCTGCGATGGTCTACTCGTTCGCGGAAGGGCTATTGGTGCATGCCACCATGCAGCACACAGGCTTCGCGTTCCTCAACATGGAGCTGAACGTGGTCGGCCCGACTTTCGCCGGTGACACGATTCATGTCGAATGCGAGGTGATCGAGAGTCGGCGCAGCAACAGCCGGCCGAACCGCGGTCTGGTGCGAACCCGAAACAGCGTGGTGAAGCAGGATGGCAAGGTGGCGCTGACCTACACGCCACTGCGCATGGTCAAGGCGCGCGGCGATGGTTGAACTGCAGCCGCGCGGCGCGGTCGGGAACGCCATGGTCTATCTTCCGGGCGAGTGTCGCGCTCGGCGATCTTGCCATGGCGCTGGGGTGCGACGGACCAGCAGCCTTTGAGCGCCGATTTGGGCCTGCTTCATCGCGGACCCCGAAGGAGGCGGATATGCTGACAAGCGTGAGCGCGATTACCCTGGCGACGCACGACATGGCGCGCTCGGTCGCGTTCTACCGGGCGCTCGGTTTCGACCTGAAATACGGCGGGGCCGAGGCGTCATTCACTAGCTTCCACGCCGGCAGCGGCTACCTGAACCTGACCGCGGCACCGGCCGAGCGGACATGGTCATGGTGGGGCCGGGCGATTTTCTACGTCGATGACGTCGATGCGCACCATGCCGCCGCGGTGGCCGCGGGGTTGTCGCCCGCATTCGCGCCGCGCGATGCGTCCTGGGGCGAGCGCTATTTCCACATCGTTGATCCCGACGGGCACGAACTCAGTTTCGCGCGGCCGTTGTAGTTTTCGTTCCGCCCTCAGTTGAAGAATCGTGCGGGGCGGAAATCCGTAAGCTCCGGTCGCTGCTGTCCGCGCACCACCTCGTCAGCCACCGCGGCACCGAGGAACGGCGACATGGTCACGCCACTATGGGTGATCGCGATGTAATACCCGCTGGTCCGCGGCATCGGACCGATGGCGGACAGATGATCGCCGGGGATCGGGCGAATGGCGACGCGTACCGCCTCGGGTTCCGCGTCGCCAATCGAGGGCAGCAAGCGGCGGGCGCGCTGCACCAGATCGCGCGCCTCCGGCATCGACGGGCTGAGCTTGCTGTCGATGCTCAGCAGCGCGTCGGTCGGATTCCAGTGCAGCATCAACCGTCCCGCACCATCCGGGCGCGCATCGATCACACTGGTGCGGACCACGCGGCTCAGGCCCGATGCCACCGGCGGCGTGAACACCAGGAAGCCGACCGTGGGGGCCAGCGGCAAATGCAGACCGGCCTCGCGCACTGCCGCGTTGGTCCAGCGGCCGGCGCAGTTCACCACCATGTCCGCCTCGTGCAGCGCGCCATCCGCGGTGCGCACGCCGGTGACACGAT
>Ga0302326_10030163_pt1 | contig 10860 bp, 10 predicted proteins | sample Palsa_T0_3_FD_202264 | JGI IMG/M metagenome (GOLD analysis project Ga0302326, IMG submission 202264) | Peat permafrost microbial communities from Stordalen Mire near Abisko, Sweden - Palsa_T0_3 | ecosystem: Environmental > Terrestrial > Soil > Palsa > Peat permafrost | place: Sweden: Abisko...
AGCAGTGCGTGGGATGGAAGCGAGGTGGAAAGACGCTGGGTCTTCAGCAGCGCAGAGTCAGCATCGTCCCTGCTGGTGGGTCCCCTTCATGCGGTAGACGAAGTGCAGGAAGCCGCGGGTGTGCAGGAGGAGAGTTCACTCCGCCGCCAGAGAAGGATCCTGGGGCACTGCACCGGGGCTGGTCCGGAGAGTTTGGTATTCCGCCACGTAGCAATCCTTTGTTATTGCTAAGCCTCGGACCAATGACACGAAATCCTGACAACCTAATTGGGTAGAAGATAGTTCCTGATCTGGATCCGGATCTGCGTTGGTCTGCTGGAGGTTGCCAAAGTTGGAGCTTAATGGAAAACTGGATGAATGCAGCGGCCACAACTGTCATGCATTCAACGTTTCTGCAGAAGCTCTACTGTATATATGACAATCATAACTGGCAGGCGTTAATCAGAGCCTGCGGAGCAAGGGTCGCTACATGGCGCTCACGTATATATTCCCGCTATTCATCTGTAATCTGACCATCGATCGAGGCACGAATATTCTTGAATGGAATCTGTATGAAGATCTTCTGCTATAGCTGTACTCGTATTTAGGCTTGGAGTGATGGAAAAAGCGAAAGCAAAACGCAAATACCATCTCCATTTAAACCAAGTCCTGGTCAACCACGATCAAGAATAAGTCAGGGAGCAAGTGCAACGAGTTTTAGCGAGAAATTTTAATATTAATTAAGCTTACCAATGACTTGCGATCATGGTGAGCAGCTGACTATTTAGCCTCAGTTACCATGACGAGGTAAAAACAACGACACGCCAACGACGACGTGGACAAGAACTCCAAGCACTCATCGCGAATACGAGTATGCTATGAATACGACACGCAAAGGTGCAGATGCAGAAATGCTACGCTGAAAACCCAGATCATACCGCGTATGCTGAGGTGGTCATTACAGAAAATCCGAAAACCTTCAACATCTCCCACGAAAGATCCTCCGACGTAACGAAAACTTCTCATGCTACATCCCAATGTAGCCACCACGAACGGGACCCACGCTGCGTTTGATACGCGAAGACTGCATCCGCTTCTTCGGGTATGTCGCGCTACAAAATCGTCAGCCAAAACCAAACCATGCTTCAGAGGCTACTTACCCATTATCAGGAAATGGAGGGACGGTATTCGCTCCCGTCAAATCAGTCAGATTCTGCGTATTGCCAGCAGCATTACCAGCAGTCGGTAGATTCTGCGCTTGGCAAGCAGCCAGAGAATCCTCCGGGATGGGCAAACCCCGAAGATACTCTGGAGCCTCAATGATTGTTGCTATTAGACCCATAATGACATGCCATTCAATATGGCAATGGAACAACCAGACTCCGGGATTGTCAGCCTGGAAGCGGAGCACAACGTAGCTATTGGCGTTTACGGCAACGGTATCACGGCGCATGGGCACGGCTGGAAAGTTTCGAGTGTGGCCGTTGAAAGTCCCTGCGCCTGATGAGGGCCTCTCGCATACCTGGAATTGATGACCGTGAAGATGGAATGGGTGGATGGCTGCGTCAAGGTTGTTTAACACGATCTGAACGATTTTGCCTTTTGGTGCTATGAATGGGTTCACAGCCCCATAGATCAACGGATTTGTGTTCTCTAATCCTGTTGTAAACGCCGTGAAGAGCGATGGGACTTTCTGTGGGATATACGTGAAGTTGTTCAAACACGCCCTAGGTCTTAATCAGCTGGGGTTCTGTATTCGAGGGGAAGTACTTACTCAGGTATCCCGCGAGCGTCAAAACAGAAATTGAAGTCCAATGTAATCGAGACATCAGGGTCTCCCAAGAGCCCTTGATTGTCCAGCGAAACGAACGTGAAGTCATTCACCGGCGACCACGAATTTACGACATACGGAGGGGGAAGAGCTTTCGTCTCGTCATATACGATGTAGCCGGTTACGTTGAGTGGATAGATCGGAGCAGGATCATGTGCAAAATCTCGATTCTCATCTAATGATGCCAAGAAAGCATAATTCCTTCGGTCCGTTGGTTGCGCATTCAGGAGAACTGTGTATCTCTGTGCAGGAGCCACGCGAATCTGGTAAGCATCATGCTTCTGAATGTACGTGCCGTCGACTCCAATCACTCTCATTGTATGAGAATCGAACTGAAGGAGAGTAGCAGCGAAAGCTGACATGCTTATGATATCGATCTTGTAAGTCTTCCCTGGAGTGAACTGAAACGTGACATTTTGGGAGTCATTTATCAAAAGGCTGTCCGGGAAGGGTGGCAGAAAGTGGGTGTTCGTTGTGGTTAGCATTTGCTGAATCAAGACTGGAACCGAATCATGGTACCAGTCCGAAGTTGTGAGGACCAATTCTTCGTCGTATTGATCTGCATAGGGATCATTGGGGTCATGGACAATCAAAGGGCCTGCGAGTGTTATTTTCGTTTCTCTTCTAAGCTCTGTTCTACTTCTCACCTCTCAAACCGTCCGGATATTGTCCTTTATTATGACTGTGATACCAGTAGGAACCCGGCTGATCAATCTATCGAGGTAGTGTCAGCTTGAGTTTGGTAAATTTCATGAATTAACTTACATTAAAAGTGTACGTGAAGCTCGATCCCGGAGGAATTGGACATTGGGTGACCCCAGAGGGACCGTCCATGACCTGGGTGCCAAACTGACTTAGACCATGGAAATGGATTCCCGTGGACTCCGTTCCAAGATTATTATATAAATTTACCACGACCGTGTCTCCCACAGTGGCCTCAATTGGCGGACATGGCCACTTCCCATTGATTCCTATTACTTGCCTCGAGAAGCCATCTGGTGCAGCAGTTACGTAGTCGATGCTCCAATTGTATGTTACTGTGCCCGCCAAAGCGATTGACGCCAACGAGAGAAAAAAAATGAAAGTTATAACCATATTGGCAACGAGTGGAAGTGACCTTTTCGTAATGGAGTTGTTGAAAATATTTCATCACCCGGTAGGGACCTGCAGGCTTTTAAAGCATACCCCAGAAACGCAGTTTTACGGTGGCTTACCCCGCCCCTCTTTCTCGTTCCTTGCGGCTTGCACTATCGATTTTCTACATTAGCTCGAGTTACAACACCAATCGCAAAACTAGGCAGTGCGTGAGGTGAGAGCATTGGATTTGGTTCCTTGCATTATATCATGAGCGCTCACTGGTACAAAGAGCGAGGACCCTGTACGCGAGGTTACACGCACTGAGTGTTTCTGGGTTTGGGCCGCAACCACACAGCTCTGACAACAGGTCATGTTCAAATGAGGAAATCTCTAATTATAGACAAAGCTTTTATCACAAGCCATGTCCTACCTCGTGTTGATCCTAGACCCGCTGGCGGCCAGTATCGTAAAAGCCATAAATAAGGGATGCCAAATATATCTATCTGTGCCAACCCTGTAAATCTGTATGCGTAACTGTCAGAATTTTGGGCGAAGATTCTGTCCCTCACAAAACTTGTGTAAAAGCTCAGACTCTTAGTATCCCTTATTGCAGAGTTTCTATGGTATAGGTGTGTACCCGGATATGAGGGCATTGCTCCAGAGACAAAGTATGAAAGCGGCTCTGGATCAACACTCGGCATGAGCTAAAATTATCAGATCCTTCGATCCTCAGCTGGTTCCCTAAAGGTATTAGGGCACACCTTCCGCGGGCTGTGTAAAATTTTCCCCCTCTTCGTTGGGCGGTTGGCTTGGCGATCATCAGGCTCCCCTGCGGGAAACCTCCTCATTGAACTCCATCATGCAAGTCTCGGTGATGCATGGCTCGGTGATGGACAATGCGTGTAGGCTGTCAGCTGTTTTGTTGGCCTTCAGCCTTCGGAAAACAAGTTTGATCCTACGTGGCTTATGCAGCGTAAGCCGCCTCGCAAGACTACTCGGTCCTCGCCCAATAGAGTGAACAGGCTTCCAGTGATCGACTCACCACAAACCGGTATGGCTGATCAGATACAATGACACGCTAAGTGAGGGGTTGGTAGTATTGAGGGGCTCAACAAACCCCTAAAGTTGTCAATACTTTATCCACCTTTGACTTCCTTCGACGCGATGTTCAATTAGGGGTGGACAACTTCGAGTCGCCAAGCACTTCCCGGATAAGGGGCACAGCAATTAAGCGAGTGTCTGGGCTGTTTTCCGGACATTGGCTCGGACTCGCACAAACACAATCATCTCCATCTTTTTCGAACTTTTCGTATATGAAGGAGATATCAGCTTTCTATCACTTTGAAAACCTAGGGACATTATAGAATGAAAGCCTTGCTAATTAAAATTGAAAAATTTCATCGAAAATCATTGTCGCTTCTTTTGATGTCAATTTTGTAATAATGTGAAATATTTTGGCGGCCCACTTTTCCTGCCGGTAGTCCGCGAGTTAGCCCCGGCTCGATCGCTAAATTCAGCCACTGCAACCCGAGGCTACAGGCTAGGTTTCGCTAAACTTACAGCGCCTCATTCACTAATTAGTAGGCCCAATGTCACCAGACTGTCAGGCTGTCAATCGCTAAGTTCAACCCCTGAGTTAGGAACTCCGGGCTCTGTATCGCCAGAATTATAGTGATGTCTCACTCTCTATTTTGCCACTCTTCTATCAACACGCTCAACACCACAAACCATAGAGTATATAGAATGTGAATATAAATTATACACACTTCCCAAGATATAAACAGAGAATATCATTATAACCCAAGTACAAAATCCCAAATGAGTCCTATATAGCCTTCATACTCCAATTAGCCGCAAGCGTCTGTAGTTTTCTATTAATCCCCTCTGACACTCGTAATGACTGACCCTGATCATTAATCAACGCAACACAATGACTTAAAACTTCGTCCGGCAATAACTTGTAATCTCTCTGCTCTGTCCTCAGGACAGGTGTGCCTTCTCCGCTGCCCAAAAATGCCACCACTAAAGGATCGTCCTCTGTCGCCATATTGATCGGCAAGACTTGACTTTCCGTGCCTAACGTATCTTGGTCTAGACGGAAGAGACTCTCGACCCAAAGGATCATTGTAGCGCGATAAATAGCCGTGGACCACCAGTAGGGTTGTCTTTCTTTCGGCATAGAACTGAGAATCCTAATCACTTGGCCACAGTGAAAGACGGCTTCTTCAGGCTGGTGGATGCAGCGCTTATAGCGCGAAGAAAGTTCTCTGCTAGAGCCATCGAATCCCTCCCGGCGAGCGAGACGTTCAGTCTCGGTGAAAGAGGTGATTGCGTTCAGACTTATAAAGTGGTAGAGAACAAGGTTCGCTTGAGTAGTAAGACAATTCGAGTTCGCTTTAGTCGTAGACAGTTCGTACCATTTCTGGAGTAAGGACTGAATTTCCTCAAGGCGCAATAAGGTTGACGTCTTTGTAAGTGTCCTGGAGCCCCGGCGAGAACTGAAGAGGTCCGAGAAGCAACTTGAGACTTGGCGGAGATGGAAAAGCAAAGACTGAATGGGGTGAAGAAGCAATCTAAGCTCCAGTGGTGAGAGCGAACCATGCCGTCTGCTCTCGTGGAGCAGATCCTGGAATAAGTCACATAGGGAGGGTTGTACCGGCGGACTAGACAGCGAGGTAGGGTTCATCCAGTTTGCACCGTTATTCATCTGAATTGCGGCAAGCCATTCAATTGGGTCTTTGGCAAACCAAAGAGATTCGGATCCTGGCATCGGTGTACCGAGCTCGGTAATTGATAGGATCGGAGCAGTATCATGAAACAAACTTAATTCCTGATCGACCATGACCCAGTTGTACACCAGCCTAAAAGGGTGGTTAGCTTGCTTTTGGTGAGGGATAAGCGGGTTGGTGCAGTATGAGAGTGCTATTGGCCGTTGTTGCGGCAGGTGATCACGACAGTCAAATAGGGGGGAAACAGATAAGACTCGACTTGCATGGCTTACCTGCATCTGCTTTCTTGTTGCTGCCATGCTCTCCATCGAATTTCTGTGCTCGAGGAGTCACTTGGTATCGACATGGAGAGCGATGGTTCCATCATTCCCGCATGCTTGAGCATCTGCAACACGTCAGTCGATGACCGAAGACTCCAAATCTCCATTTTTTTATATGGAAACCTACCGCAAGATACATGGCCCTCTGGCCCATCGCAATATTCATGTGCCAAGCATCACCACTCCATGCCCCCAGGATGATGAAGAGCAAAGCACACCTCAAGATCGTAGGATCGGCTGATAGCTCCACATCCTTCTCGATAACATGGAAAAGGGATATACGACAAGCCTCTGTCAACCCTGCCGTTAAGATCCGGGATTCAGAGATGGCTCCATGCGCAATCATCAAAAGTAAGAGAAGTGTCGATGTCTGGCTATTAGGCAAAAGATGATTTGGGTCAAGTGTGCCCCCCTGAATCAGCAGATAATAAAGACCAACATTTCGCAAAGAATTACGAAGGAAATATTCCAAAATGTTGGAAGGTGGCAAAACAAGAAAATTGAATCCTCCTTCTGCGGCTCTGGCCCACCCTTGCATCCCTCCACGGTGAGTTTCGAGTGCTCGGTGCAGGAAACTTTGGGTTATCGCAAGTACTCTATCTCTTGTACTCGTATCTAGTGGCAAGACTGATATCTCACCCTTATAGGTTGCCTCAGTCGCAATGTTGTGAGACAACCGAGTCCATGTCTCGTGCTTCGAGTGTTCCTCAAGAGCCTCCAGATGCATAATTGCAGTGCGTGGACAAGCTGCAGAAGGGACTAATGGGTTACATCGTGCAAGAGGCCAGGCTGCCTCAGTGGCAAGGGCACCATCGAGCTCCGGGATTATCGCTTCTTGTATGGAAGCCACAGCGCCGTCTACAATGTTGAACTGCTGCTCGAAGTCTAGGTTTGAAGCCATACTGGCGGTCCTCGTATGTGAAGCTGAGAGGGACGGAGTCGGCATTGTATACCCTAGCGATAACGATTCTGGGCTCAAAGAATTTCCAGCTAGCTCCATGGGAGCAGATATCCCCACGCCATTTTGCAATCCAGGGTCGGTGTCAGGGAAGAGGGAATATTGATTCCACATCATAAGATCTTGGTAATCTCCTTCGAGAAGGCCATTGTCGAGGGACATGATGGTGTCTATCTCACGGACAGAAGGGCTAGGCGTCTCATAGTTATGAGCAGCTGAGGCGAGAGCCGGGAGAGGAAATGTCTTCCGCCGAGATATATTTGGGTGATGAGGCGGCATTGGAGTATTTGACTGGGTGACGGCCCCCTCTGTGTTGGGTTCCTGAGGAACAATATCCACAAGATGACTTTCGGAGTGTGGACTCCCAAGGGCCTTCGAGGAGCTTGCTGTTCGAAAGGGCCTTGCTGTGCGTCGGCGTCGAGCAAAGCGAGCTTCACAGGGTAAGTCCTTTTCCGCACACCGCGAGCAAGGAACTCTTTTGTCACAACGGGTTTTCGCACTTGCACAATGGATGCAAGCAATTGCAGGGACGTCGCATGGTGAAGACTGCATTGAGTCTTTGATTTCGTGGTACGCCGAGTGGTGTCTTTGGGCGAGATCTCTAGAGTTTTCATACTCAGCAACGTGTACATGCATCACATGTGATGGGGCTTAGACCAGTACCTTCTAGGGAAGGACAGCTGACACAATCCACAACGATATGGCATGACATTTGTATCTAAGTAGCACTGGTCAGCAACTGGCAGTGATATCATTGAGGACAATATGGGCAAGATTAACTCACGCCGTGGGATATGTCTTTCCAAATGCTCTTTTCTCGTGAAGCTTTTCCCGCAATACGTGCAAAAGAGCATCTTCTCACGTAACGTTGTTGTTCTTACCCGTGAACCTGCGCTGTCGATTACATATGTGCTCGTTGTTTTTGATAGCTTGAACTTAGTTCGTCATCGGTCAGTATGTCTTGCAGCGAGATTGGTGTAAGGTGGGCAAGGAAAAGGAGATGTAGAAGATTTTTAATAGCAAAATCGGTAGGCTCTTGATGTCAAATTATGACGCCAATTTAAAAAGTAGAGCGTGAACAAGATATGGGTACGGTCATAACGTTGACACTCGAGCATCCAGCGCTGAAAAATTTCACTGAAGGATTTCGAACACCATGAGACTCCTTCGCACAGCCCAGAACACTTGGATGGTTCCGTCTCAACTCCAGTTCAGCTCGACCCAACGCACGATAAGCGTGCGTTGTTTCCAAGGATAAACGGGATTGATAATCGATTTTCCAGCGATCTTCCCCATTCTATACGAAATGTCTCATTCCAGTTCAAGGGGGAACCGCGCTGGTGATTCTAAAGTGGTTTTATGCAGACTTCGGTGATTGATTATCTGAACCCAGGGTAGTCAACCTATCACAGAGGGTCGATTCAGGGCGATCAATTCAAGTAGCTGCAAAAATAGGCTTAGCTCAGGAACATCAGCGGCGAAGAGGTGAAGGATGTATTCCTCCTCAGGGCACTATTGTCCGGAGCGGCTCGGTATAAAGTTTAAAGGGCCATCCTATTTTTACGACGCTGCTCATAGGGCACAGGAGCGACGATGGGAGTTGCCCCGCTGCTGAGGACGAACATATACAGTGTCATTCAGACTCGTCCTGCATTGCTCACTTGCACATGTACGTATCAAGTAAGGTATTATTAAGATCTCATTGTAGTAGAAAATTCTAGGGATCTGGTGCGAGGAGTTCAAAACATTGTGAATGCACGGCGTCGGATTTGCGATCACAACGTGATTTGAATTCCGAATCCGAAGCCCTACATGTACCTCTAACTCAAAGAGTCGAATGGACATTGATCGGAATGATTGGGGGAGGCAATATTTTTTGCAAGGTTTTGCTTTGCAGCCCATATCTTTCATGCCGACCAAGGTTCAATAGCGCCAGGCTTCCGTCAAACTAACTTCAAACTCGAGTTGATGTTGATAGATGCGAATGTGTGTTAATGGCATATTTCCTACCTGTTCAACGAGGTTGCTCTCATATCCAGTCTCAACGATCCTGATAGGAAATCGAGATCCGATATTCAGGAAACGGAGGAGAGAACTTACGATATCTCGAGGACCACTCTTAGTCCCATAATATGACGTGATATCTGTGGGCTCTGTACCGAACGTTAATAAGTAGTCGATACTTATTCCAGAAGCGGGGTGGATTTAAGCAAACCCGTAAATTAGGAGATAAGGATACTAACTTCGTAATGTTACGAGCCTGATGCCCACTAGCCTGTGGATTACAAGGCCTTTACAAGTTAGCGACCAAATAACCACTGAAGCAAGACCTCGACTTTTCAAATTAGGCTACAATTAAATAAATTACTATAGAGGAATCAATATTTACTTCTTTTAATCGCATCCCTTGATATTTTAAAGAACTGTAGTTTATGGTTATTAAATATGACTTAGATAAATTTCGCGATTTCTGTTTCGCGAGGCTTGAAAAACTCTCTCAATCCACAGACTACTCGTTTGCGGTACGAAGTAGTAGGCACCAGCCTCGTTAACGAACCGCTTCTGAGATTTAGGAGTCCGCGCCCTCGTGTGACATTTTCAGCCACGTATCTGCTGTTCCATTCCGTCACCCTTCTGCGCTTCTGCCAAGCTTTCTGCTTCTCGCCCTTCCAAATCTCTTAGAAGTTGATCTGTACCTATTCTGTCTCTAACCGCCTCCTTTTCCATCCCGCTTTTAGCCTCTTTCAAAGTCAAGCTTCCTGCTACCGTACTCATCCTCTGCAACCTCTTTCTGGATATAGTTCTGCGTCTATCGTCCAAGTTCAAGGGCCCATGCGGGGTTACTTCGCCTCACGGTGCTTCTCTCCCAAACTCGGTCTGATAATCGATCCGCGCGCATCGATCTGCGCGCATCGATCCTGTAATTTACCAGCCTTGCCGAAGAACCAGAGATCAAGGCGGGGTTACCTTGCCTAATGCATTTCCCTTGCCGACCTCATCATCTCCTATCAAGCCAAGCTTTCTACAACTCATCTCTATAACCCTTTCTTGGAAATAGATCTGTGTTCATCTCCCTAGCTGTCCTCAAAATGCTTTCTCTCTGACAATCGATCTGCGCCCCAGTCTTACCCCCAGACCAGGTTCTGAGCGGGGGATCTCTGCTTCTATCCTCTTTTGGTTCTCGTCCACATCCCCTCCTTGGATTTTTTAAGCCTAGCTTTCCAGTCCTTATCCTTCCCCACCCCTTCACAGAAACAAACCTATCCCAATCCTGATCGTGCGAGTCATGGCACTATCTAGGATAGGAAAGAACACGCCAATCAAAGCACAAGGAGGAAGTGTCGAAGTCCCGAGCAAGGAGGCAGAAGCTCACTGGGTCCTAGCGTCATTATTGGTATGCTTCCCGATCTTGTTTGAGAAGGCAAAAACTCGAAGAATCGGGAATCGAGGCATAGCATTTTACCAAGTAACCAAAAATATTGATCAACGCCGCAACGCCTCATCGTCACTGAAGACACAATCTTCATAACCATCGAAACATTCTTAATCTTAGGAGGCGAGGACCAGAAAATGGATCGATGATCTTGCTACTCCGGTATTGACAGTTTGAGAGTACTCTACACACAGACGAGGGGGGATATTCTCAAGACTTGAGACAGATTAATCAACACATCCTCGTCATCACGGAAACGACCTCCCTAATGATTGAAACACTTGTCTGGAAACTTTCCCAGCGCTCACATGACTACGGAGAAAACAACCGAAAACTCGCGAGTCCCAAAGATCCAGGAAATCTCCATAGCGGACGGGCATACCCGTCAACCCAGCCCCAGAAAATACTGGATGCCAAGACCAGAGCCACAGCTGAAGTATCGCTAGTAGCAAGTTGATATCGCCAGCTTGTGCATCATAGAGATTAGATTGATATTCCATGAATTTCTCCCGAGTTTTGCTGAACCGTGGTTG
>Ga0302326_10030166_pt1 | contig 10859 bp, 9 predicted proteins | sample Palsa_T0_3_FD_202264 | JGI IMG/M metagenome (GOLD analysis project Ga0302326, IMG submission 202264) | Peat permafrost microbial communities from Stordalen Mire near Abisko, Sweden - Palsa_T0_3 | ecosystem: Environmental > Terrestrial > Soil > Palsa > Peat permafrost | place: Sweden: Abisko...
ATCGGGAAACACTACCGCGTACTCCTGCGCCGCGCCTGCGAGCGAGGCGTAGCGCACGTTAATCAAATCCGTACCCAAGGGCAGTTGTGGCCCGTGCTTTTCGATGATCCCGAACGGCAGCACGCAGGTATTCTGCGCCTTCGCAACAGCCTGTTGAAAGTCGGGCGCAGTCAACTCTTCCCACTTCGTGGAAAAAGTTTGGCCGGATGCGCAGAGCGTTCCGGCCATCAGAATCAGGAGTGGGCGCATGGCGTGCCTTAAATGTAGGCGATCACGTCGATCTCCACCAGCGAATTTCCGGGAATGCCGCCGGCTGCCGCAATGGTGGTGCGAACGGGCGGCTCATCGCCCCAGCGGCCGGTAAACACTTCGGTCATGGCCTCGCGGTCCTTCAGGTCATTCAAATACACATTGCATTTGAGACACTTTTCCATGGAGGAGCCAACGCTCTCAAGCTGTTGCTGGATGGAATCAAGAACACCTTTGGTATGCACTTTAATGTCGCCGGCTTCGTGATAGCCCACGCCCGAGATGAAGACCAAGTTTCCATAGGTAATGGTGCTGCTGTACGGCGGTGTCTTATCCGGCTTCTTGCCGTTCTTGTAATGCACCTTTTTGGTGGGCTTCTCCTGTGCAGCCGCCGGAACTGCCGCTGCCGTTACCGCTGCGGAAGCAACCACGCCGCGTCCAATAAAGTTTCGTCTGTTTGATTTGTTCATAGAGTCTTCCTTTCGTTATCCATTCCGGCGATTGCCGCCAGCCTGATACTTGTGTTTTTGCCCAATCCATGTGGTCTTGCCATACTCGCCGAGGTTCACCGTGCCGTTGATCTTGTCGCCATCCACGGTGCCGGTGAATTCGTAGGAGAGCTCCGTGCCTTCCGCACGATTGGACGTCCGGAAGCGAACCTGGTTGCCGGAGACCTTGCCGCTGAGATCACCCTGGTAAAACTCGCCATGATGCGTTCCCACCAGCTTCGCGCCTTCCTGTTCCAGCACAATGGTGTGATTGGCGGAGCCTCGCCCGAATTCCAAACGTGCCTCCCATTGGCCTGAGACGGTGACAGAAGGGCTGGGGACAGGCTCAGGATCCGGAAACTTCGGCGGATTCGCGAGCACCGCGTACAGGCGCTCCGCAACAACTTTGTCGTCGCCCGGCAGCATCATATAGGGAATGATGAACACCGAGCTGGCCTTATCGCCATCGCGGTTTCCGCGCGCTCCGGCTACAACAATGCGAGGTTCAGTGTCGAGTACCAGTTTGCTCAATTCCTGACCGGTGATGTTCGGACGCGCGCCGTCCCAGTGGATGGCCAAGCGCGGCGAACGGTTGGACAGGTCCTGGTCCGGCTGAGTGACTTCGGTGGTGACGCCATCAATTCGCTTCACGCTGGTTGCAATGTGGTTGAGCCATTCTTCCCAGGTACGCCATTCGGCCTGATGGTCGCGCTTCATCCACATCTCCACCGCCGCGAGCATTCCCATAATCTCTTCTTTGCCGACTTTCAGCGACCGCCCGAAAGCATGATGCGGCGCACTGTTGGCCCAGGCTGCTTGCAACCAGTTCTTCTCGCCCAGCAAAAGACCGGCCGCTTGCGGACCGCGGATGCATTTGCCGCCGCTGTAGGCGACGGCCGTGGCGCCGCGCTGCAGGTGAACATTCGGATTCACAGTCAGGATTTCGGCAGCGGCATCCACGATCACGGGGACATTCTTACGCTTGGCCACCTCCGCGATTACGCGCGTTCCGAGAGGACCGTCGTCGCCGGGCCCCCCGAGAATATAAACCATCGCGGTGCGATCGTTGAACGATGACTCCAGCTGCGCCGGCTCGTGTACCTCGATGATTTTCACGCCCAACATCCGGATAGCGTGGTCGTAAACATTGCGCGAGTAGGCGGGGATGATCACTTCGTTCTTCAAACCGGTGAGATCGGGCAGACGCTGCATCCGCTCCGGGTTGTTGCCGGCGATGGCCGCAGCCGTGCAATGGGTCAGCGCGGCGCAGCATCCGGCCGTAATGATGCCCCACTCGGCTCCAGTGAGGTCCGCCAGCCGCTTGCTCACGCCTTCCATCAACTCATCCATCTGAACGAAATGTCGCGACGCTTCATCCATGGCGTGCTTCACTTCCGGAAGAGTCAGCGATCCGGTGATGATGGTGAAGGTTCCGCGCGCGTTCAGGATGGGACGCACGCCGATGGATTGATACAGATTGGCGCCGATATCAAGCGCGGCGGCGGAAGCGCGTTGGATGTGCCCGCCGAAGGCTTGCGCGGCAGCCAGCAATCCGCCTCGGCGGAACAGCTCCCGGCGGCTGTGACCGACGCTTGCGTTTCGTTTCCAGAACAGGTTTGGCATGATACTCCCCACCCGTTGATAATATCGCGACCAGAGATGCGGGAATCTGCCGAGCTTGCTCTAAAGCGAGTTGCCGTGATCGAGGGCGTTCATCACCTTGCGATATTCGCCGTCGGACTGTATCGATTTTGCCGCCGCCCGCAGCGCTGCAGCCACCAGCGGATCATTCGAATACCGCTGGGCAGCCCTCGATAGCACGCGCGCTTTTTCGCCATCCGAGCCAATCTTCTCAGCCGAGTGAATCACCAGAACAACGCTTTCCTTCGAAAGTGTTCCGGCATTCAACGCAGCCATCAACACCCGAGTATGCTCGCCGTCGGAACTGATGGAATCGGCACCGGCCATCAGTGCTTCCATGACCGCGGGATCTTTGGGAGCGGCTTCGGCCATGGTGGCCAGCACCGCGGCTTTTTCTCCATCGGAAGACATGCGTGAAGCGGATTTGGCGACGTCGCGCAAGGTGTCGGCACTCCAGTCCGCTTTCTTTAAGAGCGTGGACAGCACGTGCTGCCGCTCGCCATCGGAACTGATGGTGCCGGCCGCATCGAAGAAGGCTTTGCGCACGCTCGGTTCGTCCACATAAACGCCGGCGGCCTCGCTCAACACCGCGGCTTTCTCGCCATCGGAGCTGATTCCGGACGCTGAGCGCAGGCTGCGCACCAAAATGTCCTTGTCGGCATTTTTCTTAAGCACAGCCGACAATACGCGGCGATGTTCGCCATCCGAACTGAGGCTGTCTGCGGCCCGGAAGAAATTCGACCGGGCAGTATCGTCCGTTAGCCGGAAATCGGCGGCCCGCTCCAGAACCGCAGCCTTTTCGCCGTCCGACGAGATGCGTTTGGCGGAGCGCAGAGCCAGCGCCAATGTTTCCCGATCGGGACCGTAGCGTTCCAACACCGAAGCCAGCACGTGCCGATGCTCTCCGTCGGAGCTGATGGAATCCACCGAATCAAAGAACGATTCGCGGGTGGCCGCGGTTTGGTAGTGCGGGGCGGCCGCGACCAGCAGCGCGGCTTTTTCCCCATCGGAGGAAATCTTGCGGCCCAGCCGCATCGATTCACGCAGATCCTCGCCATTCAGGCTGCCGTAGTCAAGCAAATTCTCGAGGTAAACGCGGCGCGAGTGGTCGCTGTGGATTTTGTTGATCTCCGCCAGAACCCCGGCTGCGCCCTGCTGCCGCAGCATGCGCTTCACCCGCTCCGGCGCGCCGATGGCCGATTCTCGAATAACTTCTGGTAATATGCGCGCCAGCCAAGCCCGGCCGTCCGCGTCCATGGTTTTCGCTGCGCCATCCACCGAATACAAGCGCTCGACGCCGTTCGAGCCAGGGCGCACCAGATAGGTCCGGGCCGGACCGCTGGACCATTGCTCCAGCCGGAAATACCCATCGCTCGACAGGCTCTTGACGTCCGAATCGTTATCGGTGAACTCCACCGTCCCGCGCGTTTCGAGGTCCATGCGGGAGAAGAGTCCATCGTCCTGCCAGCGGATGTGCTGGGTATCGGCGCGAAGACAGAGGCCGACGGCGGCAAGTAGCAGCAGAGGCTTGGAAATCGGGTTCATGGGCACACACCTCTCCAGTTCTTTCAATAATACGTTGGACCGAGAGGTTTTGTTCGAAGAAACCGAACCGCGACCGCGAGGGAGCGTGTGGATGTCGTTGGACCCGCACCGATCGTGGTAGCGCTTCCTTGCGGTCGCGGTTCGGTTAAGAGCAACCAATGCTACGTGAAGATTCCGGAACGCACGGCTACATTGGTGACTAACGCGCACATGTAGGCCACCAGCGTCATGTAGGCGAACTGGATGGCCGGCCACTTCCAGCCGCCGGTTTCTCGCCGGACCACTGCGATGGTAGACATGCACTGCATGGCGAAGGCGAAGAAGATCAGGAGCGCGAAAGCGCCGCCCGGAGTTAGCTCCTTCTGCAAGGCTTGCTGGAGGCCCACCGAGTCCGACGTGCCCTCCATGCCGTAAATGGTCCCGAACGTCGCCACGATGGTTTCGCGCGCGGCGATGGAACTGATCAGGCCAATGCCGATCTTCCAGTTGAATCCCAGAGGTTTGATGGCAGGTTCTATGGCGTGGCCGATCATGCCCGCGTAGCTATCGGAAATGTCCGGCGGCTGCCCGTTTTGGAGCGGCAGGTGCGCGAGAATCCAGAGCACTACGGCGCAAACTAAAATCACAGTCCCGGCGCGGTGCAGAAAAACTTTAGAGCGATCGTAAACCCTCAGACCCAGGGAACGCAGCGTGGGCATCCGGTAGGGCGGCATCTCGAGCATGAACGGCGTGCGTTCGCTCTTGAGAATAGATGACTTCAGCAGCCGCGCGGTAACGATGGCTGCCAGAAATCCGAGTGCATAAAGACCCAGGAGAGCTGCGGCCTGGGTCCCGAGAAACGGGCCCAGGAAGGGTCGCTCTTGGATGAACGCGGCGATGATCAGAAAGTAAATCGGCAGGCGCGCCGAACAGGTCATGAAAGGAGCGATAAGGATGGTAGCCAGCCGGTCGCGCTTGCTTTCGATGGTGCGGGTGGCCATGATGGCGGGAACCGCGCAGGCGTAGGCCGAAAGCAGGGGAATGAAAGATTTTCCTTGCAGTCCGAATTTCGCCATGGTGCGATCGGCAATCAGGGCCGCGCGCGCCAGGTAGCCCGAATCTTCCAGAATCCCGATAAACAAAAAGAGCAGCAGAATCTGGGGAAGGAAAACGATCACCGAACCGACTCCGTTCCACACGCCTTCCACTAAGAGCGAGCGTAGAATCCCGGCCGGCAGAACGTCTCCGATCCAGTGGCCGGATATCTGCACCAGCTTCTGCAACCCGTCCATGAGCGGTTTCGCGCCGCGGAAGATGGTCTGAAAGACACCCGCTACAACGGCCAAAAATATCAGGGGACCAATCACCGGATGCAGGAAAATTGCATCGAGACGGCGCGTCCACAAGGGAGGTGAGGGCGCTTGATAGGCGGCGCCGATCCCCACGTCGCGCGCCCACTGGCGGCAGCGTGGGACGTCTTGCAGGATGGGCAACTCCATCTTGGGCGGCGCCAGCGATGTGGTTCCGGCCGAAGTTCCAAGCATGAACTGGAACACCTTTTCCACGCCGTCGCCCTTGGCTGCGCTGATGAGTGCGACGGGCGCTCCCAGTTGGCTGGCGAGTTCGCCGGTGTCGATCTTTCCGCCCCGGCTGGAAAGATCGTCCGCCATATTCAGGATCACCAGCGTGGGCAGTTTCAGGCTGAGAATCGGAGCCGCCAGCACCAGATGGCGCCCCAGGTTGGTGCTATCCAAAATCAGCAGCACGGCGTCCGGCTTGGGGACATCGTGCATCTGTCCGGTCAAAACATCGCGCGTGACCTGTTCATCCTCCGAACGCGGATTCAGGCTGTACACGCCAGGGAGGTCCACCAAAATCACCTCGCGGTGACCGTTCATCTTGGCGCGGCCCACGCGCTGTTCCACCGTTACACCCGGAAAATTAGCCACCTTTTGGCGCAGGCCGGTGAGGCGATTGAAGAGAGTGGATTTCCCGGAGTTTGGTGGCCCGATGATGGCCACCACGTGCTCCGGAGCCGCCCGGCGCGCCGGAGCGGGCGCCGTGGCCACCGCACAACCGCCGCAATCGTGGCAGTCGCTCATGGCTCCAGCGCCTTGCAAGGATCTTTGGACGCCGGCCGAAGAATCAGCCGCGCTGCGGTCTCGCGCCGAAGCGCGACTTCGGACCCATCCACGCGATAGACGCGTGGTTCTCCTCCCGGCGCGCTGCGCGCTGGAACGATAGTATGGCCGGGCAGGAAACCGAGTTCCATCAAGCGCCGCGCGATATCTTCGGGGAGATCCAGCCGGTCAAGAATGCCGGATTCGCCTGGCTTCAGCTGGGCCAACGTCTGGGGACCGAGCGGGGAATTCCGCTCATTGGCATCCTTGTTGACACTCAGTTGCATCGTACGATCAGTATGCGCCTTCGTCTTGGGCAAGTGAAGTTCCGCAAAACGAAGCCAGGACCCCTTCAAAATAATTATACCCGACCATTTTGGTCCTAGATACAAATTCCGTCAAGAATATTTTATTATCATATGTGTTGACATTTGTACGCTCATATTTTATACTACGTACATAGTTAGACGTACAAGGAGCTTACCAGATTATGCCAATTGCAAAGTATTCACCCTTCGTCGATACTGACGAGTTCCCAGCCGGGTTACGGCTGTTTCAGGACACCGTGAACCGTCTCTTCAGCGACCAAACCACCACGCGTCCATGGGCGCCTTCGGTTGATATCTTTGAGACAGACAATGAGTTAGTGCTCAAGGCCGATGTCCCCGGCGTAGAGCAGAAGGACATCGACATCCGCATCGAGAACGGGACGCTCTCTCTCAAGGGTGAGCGGAAGTTCGAGCGGGATGAGAAGAACAAAGGGTTCCATCGCCAGGAACGCAGCTACGGATCTTTCGTAAGATATTTCACTATTCCAGACACCGTGGACAGTGAGAACGTGAAGGCCGACTTCCAGGGCGGCGTGCTAACCGTAACCCTGCCGAAGAAAGAGATCGCCAAGCCGAAATCGATCAAAGTGCAAGTCAATAACAACTAAGCGAACACTATGGGGCGGCCAATCATGCCCGCCCTACAATTTTTCCAGCCGGATAGATCCATCGTTGGTGCGAACCACCAGCGGTGGGCCACCTGCATTCAGTTTGCCGCGCAGTTCATTTTCGCGCCGGGAACCGGAGACGGTCACCGGTAGATCCGAATCAATGTGTCCATCCCCTGTGTGGACGTCGAGCTCTGCGGCGAAAGTGGACGGCAGCCGCAATGTCACGTGACCATCGCCGGTCTGCACTCTCCATTCCGACGATATCTTAGAGCCATTTTCGATCTCTGCCTCAATGCTTCCGTCCCCAGTGTGTAAATTCAGCAGGTCAAACCTTCCACGCACGCGCATTCGGCCGTCGCCGGTCTGAGCGTCCAAGGTCCCATCCAACCGTTCGGCTTCGATGTGGCCGTCCCCGGTAGATAAACGCGTTTCCCCATGCAGGCCATCCACGGTTATGGAGCCGTCTCCGGTGTGGATGTCGGACCGGATGTTGCGCGGCACCTGTAACTCCACGCGCACGGAACGGCGCCCAAAGGTAATCTCGAACCCGTGATGCGGAATGCGCACCTCAAGTTCCACGTGGTCGCCGGTTTGATGATCGGTAATGGTAACTTCGCCGGGCGCTATTTTCCAGCCCTCCGTATACACCCGCGCCTCAATCTCTTTGCGATCCCAGGTTCGAATGTTCACGGCGCCATCGTTGGAGTCGACGCGCAAATCGGGCCGGCCTGAGAGGGTGAACGTCTTCGACCAGTCACCGGCCAGGAGCGCGGAGCTGAGCAACGTGCCGGCTAGCGACACTTGGAGTAAGGCTTTCCACATAAATCACCTCGTTGTTTGAGTACGATGTTGAGTACGATGCCGTGGCCTGGGAAGTTCCCACGCTCCGTTGAAGACGTTGGTCCGCGATTGAAAAACAACGGCACCGGCTCCCTCACGGTCGCGGCTCGGCAAGGGGGAACCTCATTCTGAGCCGCGAGCGTAAGCGACCGGTGATTTGGTTTTTCAAGCGTCTTCATCACCTTTGGTGGGCGGCCGGCCCATGGTCACTCCCTTGGGGTCGCGGTTCAGATTGCTTCCAGTTCTTCCTCTAACAGCTGCTTCTGGTAAAGATCGGCGTAATATCCGCCGCCGGCGATTAACTGGTCGTGGGTGCCTTGTTCGACAACCTCGCCATGTTCGACTACAAAAATCCGGTGAGCGCCTTGGACCGTGGATACCCGGTGCGAGATTAGGATGGTAGTTCGGCCCCGCATCAGGCCGGCGAGGCTGCTAAGAATGCTCTCCTCGGTTAGGGTATCGACGCTGGACAATGCATCGTCGAGAATCAGGATGCGGGGGTCGCGCAAGAGAGCCCGCGCAATGGCTACCCGCTGTTTCTGGCCACCGGAAAGCGTCAGCCCGCGCTCGCCGATCATGGTCTGATAGCCGGCCGGAAAGCCCGCAATGTCGGGAGTGAGACCGGCCAGATCCGCCGCGCGCGCGATGTCTCCTTCGGTTGCGCCATCCACACCCAAGGCGATGTTGTCGGCCAGCGTGGCGCTAAACAGGAAGGTCTCCTGCGGCACAAATCCGATCTGCCGGCGCAACCATTCCGGATGGTGCTCACGCAAATCAATGCCATCCAGCAGCACGCGACCCCCGGTGGGATCGATCAAGCGTGGAATCAGGCTGACCAACGTGCTCTTTCCGCTGCCGGTGTGCCCGACAATCGCGACCGTCTCACCGGGGGCGATTTCAAGGTCCACTTTCTTCAGCGCCCAACCGGCTGGATATTTCACTTCAACAGCCTCGAACCGGAGTGCTCCGGAAACTTCCTTAACTTCCCTGGATGGCGTGGGTTGGCCGGCCGAAATCGCCGGCTTCTCCCGCATCAGCTGCATGATTCTCTCCCACGAAGCTTTGCCGCGCTGCATCAGATTCACTACCCAGCCGATGGCGATCATGGGCCAGACCAGCATGCCCATGTAGGTGTTGAACATCACAAAGCTGCCGAGCGAAATACGATGTTCCAGCAGCCGGTAGCCTCCGGCCAGCAGCACCATCAGGAAAGAAAGGCTGATCAACCCCTGTAGCAGCGGCATGAACAGGGCGGAAAGCTTGGCCAGGCGGATGTTCTCGGACACGTACGCCTGATTGAGCACTTCGAATTTGTGCAGCTCGGGATTTTCCTGCGCGTAAGCGCGGATCACCCTTACGCCGGAGAGATTCTCCTGCACCCGGCTGCTGATATCGGAAAACATCTTCTGGATCACTTCGAAGCGGTCGTGAATGCGTTTGCCGAACAGCATCACCGCGACGCTCACCAGGGGCGCGGGAATCAGACAGATGAGCGTGAGTTTCCAATCCACCGACAGCATGACGGCGACAGAGAGGACGGCGGTGAACATGGTCTCGGTCCAATACATGATCCCGGGACCCAGCATCATGCGGACTGCGTTCAGATCGTTGGTGGAGCGCGCCATGATGTCGCCGGTACGGTAGCGGGCGTAAAAGTCGGACGAGAGTGTTACCAGGTGCGAGAACAGTTGATTGCGCAGATCGTATTCGATGTCGCGCGAAGTGCCGATCAGGATCACGCGCATCCAGTATTGGAACATTCCCTTGACGATGGAGAGACCCACCAGGACGGCGGCGAACTGAAAGACGATCTGAATTTTGAAACCGGAGATGAGCGAATCCACGCCGCCGCGAATCACCAGCGGCAGCGACGCGCTGACCACATCCTTCATGACCAACGATCCCATCCCCAGCGCCAACCCGCGCCGGTAGCGCCACAGATGAGGGACTACAGTTTTCCACATGATTACATCCCGAGCCAGGATCCCACCGTCTTCATCCACTCGATCACAAATGTCTTGCGCGCTTCGCGCTCTTTCCACCAGCCGTTTGGAGTGAAGTATGGATCCGGCGCTGCAACCACGTGGACTTCGATGCCGGGCGAAAGCGACCGAAAGGTTCGGCCTGCGCGCCGCGTATGAAAATTGCTGGTAACCAGATCGATTTTGTGAACGTTCCGCCTTCTCAGCTCCGACACAACCGCTTCCGATTCAGACGCGGTGGATTTGGCATCGTTACGAAACGGAACAAAATAGGCAGCCGGGTAGCCGTTCTGAACCGCCAACGCGATCGCGAGGTCGCTTTCATACTGGCCGTAGATTCCAGACGGGCCGCTAATGAGAGCGTTGGGAGCGACGCCCTGCCGGACCAAATTGCCGGCAGTGAAAATCCGGTTTCCCGTGAAGTCCCCGGCGAGCACCACGACCATGTCGGCCTGGACTGGAGATTCGCTTTTCACCAAAAATCCGGCCAGCCCGGTCAGCCAAATGGGATAGGTGGCCAGGACCAGAACGGCCGCGAGAGCAACCACCAACAGCCAGCGGAAACGTCGCAGAGTGCCAGGCACCCGGAAGCTACTTGTCCTCCGGAGAGGTCTTCTGATCGAAATGCCCCACCGACTTCAGCCGTTGGAACATCCGCTCCACTTCGGCTTCATCGTCGGGCAACAAGAGAGGATAACGCGGGGCCTGCACCGGTTTTCGGGACGGAGCGTTGGCAGGCTCGCCCCAGAACTGCCGGTACGGCACGCCATCGATCAGAGCCTCGCGCGCATGCCGGCGCAACTGGCGCAGCAGGCTGCTGGAGGAATGCGGATCGCTGGGGTAAACCATCAGAATACGAGTCTTGTCGGATAAGGTGAGCCGCACCATGAGCGGAACGTTGGAACTTCGGTCCAGCCTGCGGATATGTTTCCAGGGGATGGCAGCTTGTCCGATTTTCAAGTGGCTCTCGTAGATCTCGACGCAAGGCCGCAGCGCCAAATAAAGCACTAGGATCGCCGACAGCAGAAACAAGCCAGTGGCAATCCAGGCCAGCGGCCAGACAAACGACATCCAG
>Ga0302326_10030167_pt1 | contig 10859 bp, 10 predicted proteins | sample Palsa_T0_3_FD_202264 | JGI IMG/M metagenome (GOLD analysis project Ga0302326, IMG submission 202264) | Peat permafrost microbial communities from Stordalen Mire near Abisko, Sweden - Palsa_T0_3 | ecosystem: Environmental > Terrestrial > Soil > Palsa > Peat permafrost | place: Sweden: Abisko...
GAGGGTTCGCAGCTTGCCGCGCTGTTCGCCGGCGCCAAGCCCGGCGAGCAGGTCGTCGACCTCGCGGCCGGCGCCGGCGGAAAGACCTTGGTGCTGTCGGCTGTCATGGAGAACCACGGCCAAATTTACGCAACCGATATCGACAAGCGGCAGCTTGCGCCGATACACGAACGCATGGCGCGGGCCGGGGCACGCAACATCCAGGTGCGTACGCCGCGAAGCGAAACGGACGTACTCGGCGATCTCGTCGGCCGCATCGACCTCGTCCTTATCGATGCGCCATGTACCGGTACCGGGGCCTGGCGGCGCAACCCGGACGCCAAATGGCGCGTTCGCCCGGGTGCGCTGGCGGAGCGCGTGAAACAGCAGCAAGTATTGCTCGATCGCGCGCCGGCGCTGCTCAAGGGAGGCGGCCGCATCGCTTATGTGACCTGCTCGGTGTTGGTCGAGGAAAACGGCGACCAGGTGCGGGCCTTCCTCTCGCGGCATGCGGATTTCGCCGTCGTGCCGCCGCGTGAGGTCGCCGCCGCCGCGCTCGGCGAGCGAGCCATGCTGTTCTGCCGAGCAGCGCTGTTATTTGAGGAAGGCTTATTGATGACGCCGCGGGAGACTGATACCGACGGTTTTTATGTCGCCGTCATGCGCCGAACTCTCAGCGGAGCATGATCTTGTCGGAAAACCAGTTCCCACTTTTCCGGATCATGCCCTAGCATAACAGTGGAAGAGGAGCCGCCGCGCCCTTGACCGCAGGTTGTCACGGCAGCACATACGCTCCTCAACGCCATGCACGACACCATCCTCATCGTCGATTTCGGCTCGCAGGTCACCAAGCTCATTGCCCGCCGCGTGCGCGAAGAGAGCGTCTATTGCGAGATCGTTCCGTTTCAGAAGGCCGAAGCCGCTCTACAGGCGCTGCGGCCGAAGGCAGTGATCCTCTCCGGCGGGCCCGCATCGGTGCTCGACAAGGACGCGCCGCTCGCGCCGATGGCGATCTACCAGGCCGGAGTGCCCGTGCTCGGCATCTGCTACGGCGAGCAGGTCATGGCGCAACAGCTCGGCGGCAAGGTCGAGGGTGGCCATCATCGCGAATTCGGCCGCGCTGAGGTCGAGGTGACCGAGCCGTCGGCGCTGTATGACGGCGTCTGGCAGGTCGGGCAGCGTTATCTGGTGTGGATGAGTCACGGCGATCGCGTCACCAAGTTGCCGCCGGGATTCAAGGCGGTGGGCACGTCCCCCAACGCGCCGGTCGCCATGATCGCCGACGAAGCACGTCGCTTCTACGCCACGCAATTCCATCTCGAAGTCATGCATACCCCGCACGGGGCGGCGCTGCTGCGCAATTTCGTCCGCAATGTCGCCGGCTGCGCCGCCGACTGGACCATGCGCGCGTTCAAGGACGAGGCGATTGAAAAAATCCGCAAGCAGGTCGGCAAGGCGAGGGTGCTCTGTGGGCTTTCCGGCGGCGTCGATTCGGCCGTTGCCGCCGTGCTTCTGCACGAGGCGATCGGCGACCAGCTCACTTGTGTCTTCGTCGATCACGGGCTGTTGCGGCTCGCTGAAGCCGAGCGCGTGGTCGCTTTGTTCCGCGGCCATTACAACATTCCGCTGGTGCATGTCGCCGCCGAGGACTTGTTCCTCAAGGCGCTCGAAGGCGTCGAGGAGCCCGAGGAGAAGCGCAAGATCATCGGCAAGTTGTTCATCGACGTGTTCGAGAGCGAAGCGAAGAAAATCGGTGGCGCTGAGTTCCTCGCGCAGGGCACACTTTACCCGGACGTGATCGAGAGCGCTTCTTTTGCCGGGGGGCCCTCGGTGACGATCAAGTCGCACCACAACGTCGGCGGCTTGCCCGCGCGCATGAACATGAAGCTCATCGAGCCGCTGCGCGAATTATTCAAGGACGAAGTGCGCGCGCTCGGCCGCGAGCTCGATTTGCCCGAGGCGTTTGTCGGCCGCCATCCTTTTCCGGGCCCGGGCCTCGCCATCCGCTGCCCCGGCCCGGTCACCCGGGAGAAGCTCGACATCCTGCGCGTCGCCGACGAGATTTACATCGAGGAAATTCGCCGCGCCGGACTTTACGACGACATTTGGCAGGCGTTTGCGGTGCTGCTGCCGGTCAAGAGCGTCGGCGTGATGGGCGACGCGCGCACGTATGAGAACGTGCTGGCGCTGCGCGCGGTCACCTCGACCGACGGCATGACCGCCGACTTTTATCAATTCGATATGGATTTCCTCGGCACGGTGGCGACCCGCATCGTCAACGAAGCAAAGGGCGTCAATCGCGTGGTCTATGACGTCACTTCGAAGCCGCCGGGCACGATCGAGTGGGAGTGACGGCTCTCCGGGCGACGCCCGTCATTTCTTTTGCTTTAGCGTCAGCATGAAGGCCTTTTCCTCGGGCTGGAGATAGACCACTTCGGTCAGGGCTCCGATCACGCCGGTCGTATCGAAATAAGCAAAGCGCGTTTCGTTGTGGCGGCCGCCTTGGACCAAAGTGAAGCCTCGGGATTGCATGTCTTTCACTCCCTGGGCGTAATTGGGGACTTCGATGCCGTAATGGTGCATGCCGCCCTGGGGATTGTGATTTAGGAATTTCGAATACGTGCTCACACCCGCTAAGGGCTGGACCAGCTCGATCTGAGTATCGCCGCACCAGCCGAAGGCAAGGTGCAGCCGTAATGGTGCCGGCTTCCCCAGATAGGTCTCGTCTTGAAGCTCCGGCGTCTCGATGAAAAGAAATTCGGGAACGCCGAGCTTGTCCTTGAAGAAGGCCATTCCCTTGCGAATGTCGGGCACGACAAATCCGATTTGATAGACGTCTTGGGCCAACGTGCCTGTCATCTGCTTCCTCCCCTTCGAACAATCGTTGTGGTTGGGCGCAAGGTCTAGCCGAGGGTTCCGCTTTTTGGAACCGGTCTGGCGCGGGGGCCTGTGCCGTCATTGACAAGCGCGGGCTCCGCGTCATGATCGCGCCCGAGCAACGAAGGGCCGGACGCGGCCTCAATCAATTGCCTGAAATCTCAACAGTGGAGCTGGCGCTCGGTCATGGGCCTTGCTGTCGAAATCATCGGGCTTGTGCTGTTTCTCGGCGCGCACGTTTTCGTCTCCCGGCGCGGCGAGCGCGAGGCTTTGATCGCCAAGCTCGGCCGGGGACCCTATCTGGGCCTTTTCTCGCTGGTCTCGATCGTAGGTCTCGTCCTGATCGGTTTTGGTTTTGCGCGTTACCGCGCCACGGGAATCATCCCGGTCTGGTATCCACCGGCATGGACGCGCCACATCGTCGTCGCGCTGATGTGGCCGGCGAGCATCGCGGTCGTTGCCGCCTATATTCCCGGCGACATCAAGCGCGTGCTCAAGCACCCGATGCTCGTCGGCGTGAAAATCTGGGCCGCGGCGCATCTTTGCGCCAACGGTGATCTCGGCGGAATCATCCTGTTCGGCTCGGTGCTCGCTTGGGCGGTTTACGATCGCATCACGCTGAAGCGACGCACCGATCCCGGAGCTCCCCCGGTTCCGATCGGCGGACGGCGAAACGACATCATCGCGATAATTGTCGGCACCATTCTTTATCTGGCGCTCGGTTTTGTGTTCCATCCTATCGTCATCGGCGTGCCGGCCTTCGGGACGCCGGCGCTGGGAAATTGACAATGTCCGTTCACGACGAAATCCGGCGGCTCACCGCGCCGGACATCGGCGCCCGCAAGGGCGGCGAGCCGATCGTTTGCCTGACCTCGTATCACGCGCACACCGCTCGCATCCTCGATGGCTATTGCGACGTCATCCTGGTCGGCGATTCGCTCGGCATGGTGATGCACGGGCTCGAAACTACGGTGCCGGTCACCCTCGACATGATGATCCTGCAAGGCCACGCGGTGATGCGCGGTTCGAAGCGGGCGCTGGTGATCGTCGACTTGCCGTTCGGTTCGTACGAGGCCTCCAAGGAGCAGGCTTTCACTTCAGCCGCGCGGGTGCTTAAGGAAACCGGCTGCGGCGCCATCAAGCTCGAGGGCGGCCGGCGGATGGCGGAGACTATCTCCTTCCTCGCCCAGCGCGGCGTGCCGGTGATGGGCCATGTCGGTCTCACCCCGCAGGCGATCAACACGATCGGATCGTTCCGCGCGCAGGGGCGTGAGGAAAGCGATTGGGCGCCTATCGAGGCCGACGCGCATGCGGTGGCGGACGCCGGCGCCTTTGCCGTCGTGCTCGAGGCGATCGCCGAGCCGCTGGCGCGTCGTATTACGGGTCAGGTCGCAATCCCGACGATCGGCATCGGCGCAAGCGTCGCCTGCGACGGCCAGATCCTGGTGCTCGAGGACATGCTCGGCCTATCACCGCGCGTGCCAAAATTCGTCAAACGTTTTGGCGACCTCGGGCCGTCGATCGAGCAGGCGGTGAAGGGCTATGCGGAGGAGGTGCGAGCGCGCAATTTCCCCGGTCCCGACAACGTCTATTCGATGCGCATGAAGAAACCTTAAGACGCAATTGTTGCGGGTTGGGCAGGGGCTTTGCCTTGCTCGCGCCACATGACTATTCTAGCTCCCACGGGGTTTTCCGAGCCTAACCGCCCGGAATACCTTGATTTTGTCGATCCTCGGTTCGGAGAAGCTGCGCGCGAGCCCTGGCTGCGCGGATAGGCGGTTCCTCCGAATCGGATCGTGCTGGGGCAGGATTCGTGGCCGATATTTTTCAAGAAGTCGATGAGGAAGTCCGTCGCGAGCAGTTCAAAAAGCTGTGGCAGCGTTACGGCAACTACATCATCGCCGCCTGCATTCTCATCGTTGTGGCGGCGGCCGCCTGGCGCGGCTACGAATGGTGGGAAAGCAAAAGGGCCGCTGAAGCGGGCGCCGCCTTCGAGCAAGCGGTCACGCTGGCGGAAGCCGGCAAGCATCAGGAAGCGGAAGCGGCGTTTGCCAAGCTCGCGAGCGACGGCACCGCCGGCTATCGCGTGCTGGCGCGCCTGCGTGAAGCCGCCGAACTCGCCTCGACCGATCGCGCCGCCGCGATCAAAGCCTATGATGAGATCGCCGCCGACAGGAGCGCCGGGCAGGTGATCCAGGATTTGGCCACGCTTCGCGCCGGCTACCTGCAAGTCGATACCTCTACATACGGCGAGATGCGCGCCCGCCTCGAACCGTTGACGGGACCGGAGCGGGCCTTCCGGTATAGCGCACGCGAATTGCTGGCGCTGTCCGCCTGGAAGGGGGGCGACATCGGCGCTGCGCGGCAATGGGCCGACATGATCATCACCGATCCGCAGACACCGCCGGCGGCGCGCAGCCGCGCTGAGGTATTGAGCGAGCTTATCGCCGCGAGCGGCAAGGGTTGAGCGGATGCCGGCGCGACAATTTCCATCGCTTGTTCGGGCCGGTTCAGCGCTTGCGCTGATGCTGGTGATCGTGGGTTGCACCCCAGGTGGTCAATTTGACCCGACGGAAGCGATTTCCGGGGACTTGTTTAACTCCAAGAAGAAGATTCAGGGCGACCGTGAGCCACTGTTCCCCGCGGGCGTACCGGGGGCGGAGACGGGTGTGCCGCCGGATCTGGTGAAGGGCTACCAGCCACCGCCGGAGCAGGCGGCAGACAATAGCGCCGCCGCGGCCAAGCCTGTCGCGGTGTCGGAAAAACCCAAGCCGAAACCGAAACCAAAGCCGAAAGTGGCACGTGCGCCTGCGACACCCCCACATGATGCCGCCTGGGATCAGAAGCCAGCGTCTTCGGCTCCGCGGATGCAACAGCCGGCGCAGGCCAACTGGCCGGCTCCGCAGCCGACCGGCCAAGCCCAGCAAGCCACACCCGGGCAAACGAACTGGCCGGCTCCGCCGCCAGCCGGGCAAGCGCAGCAAGCCGTTCCACCAGCGCAATCGATCTGGCCGAATCCGCCCGCGCCAGGCACATATTCACGTTGAGCTTTTCAGGATAAAGAGCGCCTGCGGCGCGGAAAGCGCCGAGCAATATTCGCTCCCATCTTAGATCACGTCATGTCTTTCACCGTCGCCATTGTCGGCCGGCCCAACGTCGGCAAATCGACTCTATTCAACCGCCTGGTGGGGGCACGGCGGGCGCTGGTCGATGACGAGCCGGGGGTTACGCGCGATCGGCGGGAAGGCGAGGGGAGACTGGGCGACCTGACGTTCAAGGTCATCGACACGGCAGGGCTTGAGGATGCCGACCGCGAGAGCCTGTCCGGCAAGATGCAGGCGCAGACGGCGGCAGCCATGGCGCAGGCCGATGCCGTGCTCTTTCTCGTCGACGCCCGCGCCGGGACGACCGCGGTCGATCGCACTTTCGCCAACCTCGTGCGCAAATCCGGTAAGCCCGCGATCCTCGTCGCAAACAAGAGCGAAAGCCGCGCCGGCGAAGCCGGCGTGCTTGAATCCTATGCGCTTGGGCTCGGCGATCCGGTTGCGGTGAGCGCCGAGCATGGCGAGGGACTGGCCGATCTCTATGGGGCGCTGCGCACGGCGCTCCCCGAAGCGACCGCTGAGACCGACCCGGATCAGGTCCCGGATTCCGCTGTAGAGGATCAACAAAAGCCTATCCGCATCGCGGTCGTTGGCCGGCCCAATACCGGTAAGTCGACGCTGATCAACCATTTGCTCGGGGAGGAGCGGCTGCTGACCGGCCCCGAAGCCGGCATCACGCGCGATGCAATCGCGGTAGATCTCGCCTGGAGGGGCCAGCGCCTGCGCATATACGACACCGCCGGACTGCGCCGTCGCTCGCGCGTTGCCGAGAAGCTTGAAAAGCTTTCCGTCGCCGATGCGCTCAACGCCATCCGCTTCGCCGAAGTGGTGATTGTGCTGGTCGACGCGCAAGCGCCTTTCGAAGAACAGGACATCCGTATCGCCGATCTCGTTGAGCGCGAAGGCCGCGCCCTCGTGATCGGCATCAACAAAGTCGATTTGATCGAACGGCAGCCGGGCGTTCGCCCGCGGTTGCGCGAGGAAGCCGATCGCGCGCTGCCGCAGGTCAAGGGTGTACCGGTGGTCGCGTTATCGGCGACGAGCGGCGAGGGGCTCGATCGGCTGATGGCAGCGGTGATGGACGCCCACGCCGTCTGGAACCGCCGCGTGCCCACGGCCGCACTCAATCGTTTTCTGTCACAGGCACTGGAGGCGCATCCGCCGCCCGCAATCGCCGGCCGCCGCATCCGGCTCGACTATATGACGCAACCCAAGTCGCGGCCGCCGACTTTCGTGTTGTTCTCGTCGCGCGCATCCTCGCTCCCCGAAACATACCGCCGCTATCTGGTCAACGGCTTGCGTGAAGTCTTCGCGCTGCCGGGCACGCCGATCCGGCTTGTGCTGCGCGCCAAAGCGAATCCCTACGCCGGCCGAAAGCGCCGCTGATGGAGAAGTCGATAGAGGAAGCCACGGCAAAAATCGGCACAGCGCGGCGCCAGGCCGCCTTCGTTTTCATCTTCGCGACCGTGTTCTTGGACATGCTTGCCATCGGCATTGTCATTCCGGTGTTGCCGAAGCTCATGCTCGATTTCGTGGGCGATATAGCACAGGCGGCGAAGATTTTCGGCATTTTCGGTACCGGGTGGGCCTTGATGCAGTTCCTGTTCTCGCCTTTTCAAGGCGCGCTGTCCGACCGGTTCGGCCGGCGGCCGGTAATCGTGATCTCCAATTTCGGCGTTGGGTTGGATTATATGCTGATGGCGCTAGCCCCAACGCTCGGATGGCTGTTCGTCGGCCGGGTGATTTCCGGCATCACAGCAGCGAGCATCGCCACCGCTTACGCCTATGTTGTCGACGTGACGCTCCCGGGAAAGCGCGGCTCGCGCTTCGGCCTCTTGGGTGCCGCTTTTGGCGCCGGATTTGTGCTCGGACCGGCACTCGGCGGACTGGCCGGCAGCATTTCCCCGCGATTGCCATTCTGGATCGCCGCGGGCTTGAGTCTCGCCAACGCGTGCTACGGGCTTCTGATACTTCCGGAATCGCTGCCGCGCTCGCGCCGCGCCGCGTTCAGTTGGCGGCGCGCGAATCCTCTCGGCGCATTGGCGCTATTGCGGTCGCGTGGCGAGCTGTTCGGGCTCGCCAATGTCAATTTTCTGAGCAATCTCGCCCATGCCGTACTCCCGAGCATCAGCGTCCTTTACATGCTCTATCGCTACAACTGGGACCAGCGCACTGTCGGCTTAACACTGGCGGGCGTCGGCGTCGCCTCCATCGTCGTGCAAGGCGCTGTTGTCGGATCAGTCATCAAACGGATCGGCGAGCGTGCTGCACTCATGCTCGGCATCGCCTTCGGCGTATTGGGCTTCCTCGTGTTCGCTCTCGCGCGAACCGGCGTTGAATTCTGGCTCGGCATTCCGCTGTTGGCGCTGTGGGGACTGGAGGAGCCGGCGTCGCTCGCTTTGATGAGCCGTTCGGTCAGCGGTTCGGAACAAGGCCGGCTTCAAGGCGCCAATTCGAGCATCACCGGAATTGCCAATCTGGTCGGGCCGGGACTCTTCTCGCTAACGTTCGCGTTCGCCATCGGAGCCGGCCGGGAATGGGACCTTCCCGGAGCGCCGTTTCTGATCGCGGCGCTGTTGCTTGCGCTGTCCGCGACCGTAGCCTGGAGAGTCACGCGGTCGTAACCGGTGGTTCAGGCCGGCGGCTTGAACTCCAGAAGCTTGCCGGCGCGATAATCGTAGAGCTTGCCGGTTTCGGTAAAGCTCGGCAGACACAAATCGAGGATCTTTGCCGCTACCTCATCAGGTGTCGGCAGTTTCATCGGATCCTCGCCCGGCATGACCATCGCGCGCATGCGCGTGCGGGTTGGACCGGGATTGAACAGATTGACACGCACCGGCGTCGAGCTTGTTTCCGCGGCATAGGTTCGCGCCAGCACGTCGAGCGCCGCTTTCGAGACCGAATAGGGCGCCCAGTAAGCGCGGGCCGTCGCGACGATGCCCGACGTGACGAACACGGCGCGGCCGGCATCGGAGCGCTTTAGCAGGGGGTCCATGGCGCGGATGAGATGCCAGTTGGCGGTGACGTTGACCGCCATCATATCGTCCCAGGCTATCGGCTCGATGTGGTCGAGCGGGGAGGGCACGCCTGCTATCCCGGCATTGCCGACGAGCACATCGAGCCGCCCGTAGCGTTCGTTGAGCGCGGTGGCGAGTCGATAGAGCCCGTTGTAATCGCGCAGGTCGAGCGGCGTCAGCGTCGCCGAACCGCCGGCGGCCCGTACCGCATCGTCAAGCTCCTCGAGGCCGCCGATCGTGCGCGCCACCGCGACCACATGCGCGCCCGCACGCGCGAGCGCCAGCGCCGCCGCGTAACCGAGGCCGCGCGAGGCGCCGGTGACGAGCGCGACATGGTCGGCGAACGGAAGCGGCATTCCTCAGCCGGCTTCGGCGAGCAACGATAGTTGCCTTGGCGAGGAATCTTGCGCCGTGCGGTCGGTGAGCGGGGTCGGGTATTCGCCGGTAAAGCAATGATCGGTGAATTGCGGACGCACCGGATCGCGGCCTTCCTCGCCCATGGCGCGGTAGATGCCGTCGACTGAAAGGAAAGCCAGCGAATCGGCGCCGATGAATTTGCGCATGCCTTCGAGGTCGTGCGTGGCGGCCAGGAGCTTGTCCTGTTCGGGGGTGTCGATGCCGTAATAATCCGGGTGCGTGATCGGCGGTGAGGCGATGCGGAAATGGACCTCGCGGGCTCCCGCGTCGCGCATCATGCGCACGATCTTCACCGACGTCGTCCCGCGCACGATCGAATCGTCGATCAGCACAATGCGCTTGCCGTTGACGACGACGCGGTTGGCGCTGTGCTTGAGACGAACGCCGAGCGCCCGGATCTGTTGCGTCGGCTCGATGAAGGTGCGCCCGACATAGTGATTGCGGATAATGCCAAGCTCGTAGGGAATGCCCGAGGCTTGCGCGTATCCGATCGCCGCTGGCACACCCGAATCGGGAACCGGGATCACCACGTCGGCGGCGGCGGGCGCCTCGCGCGCCAGCTCCGCGCCGCAGGTCTTGCGCACGTCATAGACGCTGCGCCCGCCGATGATCGAATCGGGCCGCGAGAAATAGACGTATTCGAAGATGCAGGGACGCGCCGGCACCGGCAGAAACGGCTTGTGCGAGTGTGCGCCATCCTCGTCGAAGACGAGAACCTCGCCGTTCTCCACGTCACGCACGTACTGGGCGCCGATGATGTCGAGCGCACAGGTCTCGGAGGCAAGGATGGGGCAGCCGTCCAGTTTGCCGAGCACCAGCGGCCGGATGCCAAGCGGATCGCGGGCGCCGACCAGTTTCTTGTTGGTGAGTCCGACGAAGGCGTAGGACCCTTCGAGCATGCGTAACCCTTCGATGAAGCGGTCGACGAAGCGGTTGCGATGCGAGCGCGCGACGAGATGAAGGATCACTTCCGTGTCCGTTGTCGACTGCATCATGGCGCCTTCACGCACGAGTTGTCGTCGCAGCGTCAGGCCGTTGGTGAGGTTACCGTTATGGCCGACGGCAAAGCCGCCGGCATTGAGTTCGGCGAACAGCGGTTGCACATTGCGCAGAATGGTCTCGCCGGTCGTCGAATAGCGCACATGCCCGACCGCGGCGTTGCCCGGCAGCCGATCGATCACCTCGCGTCCGGAGAAGGCATCACCGACAAGCCCAAGGCGGCGTTCGGAATGAAAGCGCTTGCCGTCGAAGGAGACAATCCCGGCAGCTTCTTGGCCGCGATGCTGCAAAGCGTGCAGACCGAGCGCGGTGATGGCGGTGGCATCGGGATGACCGAAAATGCCGAATACCCCGCATTCTTCGCGTAGCCGGTCGTCGTCGAGATCGAGAAGGGCAGGCTCTATCATGGGTTTCGTCCTGCGATCATCTCAACGCACCGTTCCCTTGACCCCGGGCAATTCGCTGT
>Ga0302326_10030169_pt1 | contig 10858 bp, 10 predicted proteins | sample Palsa_T0_3_FD_202264 | JGI IMG/M metagenome (GOLD analysis project Ga0302326, IMG submission 202264) | Peat permafrost microbial communities from Stordalen Mire near Abisko, Sweden - Palsa_T0_3 | ecosystem: Environmental > Terrestrial > Soil > Palsa > Peat permafrost | place: Sweden: Abisko...
CTCTGACGGTGGGCGCTATGCGGCGCTGGATGCGGCGTTGGAGCGGGCGCGGGAGATCGTCGCGGAGGGGGCGGCGATCATCGATGTGGGCGGTCAGTCGACCCGGCCCGGTGCTCTTGTGGTGGAAGCGTCGTTGGAGATCGCGCGAGTGGTGCCGGTCATCGAAGGAATTGCGGCAAGCTGCGATGTGGCGATTTCCATCGATACTTCCAAACCCAGCGTGATGAGCGCGGCGGTGGCCGCCGGCGCTTGCATCATCAACGACGTTTATGCCCTGCGCGAGCCGCACGCGCGTGCGATTGCGGCTGAGACCCAAGCGGGCGTGTGTCTCATGCATATGCAGGGTGAGCCGCGTACGATGCAAGACAGTCCGCACTATAATGATGTGGTGGCTGAGGTCATGGAGTTCTTGGCCCACGAACGCCGCGAATGCCTGGAGGCGGGTGTCGCGAGCGATGCCATTGCGCTCGATCCCGGATTTGGGTTTGGCAAAAACTTGGAGCACAATTTGACGCTATTGAGAGAATTGCCGCGTTTCGCAGCACTTCGCGCGCCGCTGTTGATTGGCGTGTCGCGCAAGAGCGTGGTCGGCAAAATTTTGGGTAAAGGCGTAAAGGATCGGCTGTACGGCGGCTTGGGGCTGGCGGCCCTGGCCGTGGCCAACGGCGCACGCATCATCCGTACCCATGATGTCGGTCCCACGGTGGACGCGGTGCAGAGTGTCAGCGCGGTGCTGCAAGGATCAGCCCCTTGAGCCACTATTTCGGCACCGACGGTGTTCGCGGCCGAGTCGGCTCTGCGCCGATGACGGTCGATTTTGCGTTGCGACTGGCGAGTTCCGCGGCGCGAGTGCTGAGCCCGAGCGGCGGTCGCGTACTCATCGGTAAGGACACGCGCGTCTCCGGCTATATGTTCGAATCCGCGCTAGAGGCGGGATTTGTCGCGGCCGGTGTCGATGTGATGCTGATTGGTCCTTTGCCGACGCCGGGCATTGCCTACATGACTCAGCGTCTAGGCTGCAGTTTTGGCGTTGTCATCAGCGCCTCACACAACCCTTACGAGGACAACGGCATCAAATTCTTCGATGCCACCGGCAGCAAGCTGTCGGACCGCGTCGAGCAGGAAATTGAAGCCTTGCTGGATCATCCGGTAATCACGCAGGAATCGCAGCATTTAGGCCGAGCGATTCGCATCGATCGCAGCCGCACGCAATATCAGGAATTTTGCGCCTCGACGATCCCTGCGGGCATGAACCTGAAGGGCTTCAAAATTGTCATCGACTGTGCCAATGGCGCGGGCTACAAGGTGGCGCCGCGAGTGCTTGCGGATCTCGGCGCGGAAATCGTGCCGATCGGCTGCTCGCCCAACGGCCGCAACATCAATGATGGCTGCGGTTCAACCTCGCCGGAATTGCTGCAGCTCACGGTCCCGGGCGTGCGCGCGCAAGTCGGATTGGCGCTCGATGGCGACGGCGATCGGGTGGTGATGGTGGATGAGCTGGGGCGTTGCGTGGACGGTGATCAGCTGTTGTTCATTCTTGCCACGGCGCGCCACCTCGCCGGGGAATTGAAGGGACCGGTGGTCGGCACCGTCATGAGCAATTTAGGACTGCAGCACGCGCTCGAGTCGCGCAGCATCGAATTCATGCGCGCGCAGGTGGGTGATCGCAATGTTCTTGCCATGTTGAATCAGGCTCGCGGCACCTTAGGGGGCGAGACTTCCGGGCACATTCTGTGCCTGGATAAGACCACGACCGGCGATGGGTTGGTCAGCGCCCTGCAGGTTCTAGCCATCATGAAGCAGACCGGATCGGGATTGGCGGAGCTCGCTGCGGCGATGCAGAAGTATCCTCAGGTTTTGCTCAATGTGCGGGTCCTGAAGCGCTTCGATCCGCAGGCCGAACCAGACGTCATTCGGGTGGTCGAAGAGGTGGAACGACGGCTCAACGGTCGCGGTCGAATAGTGCTGCGTGCTTCGGGCACGGAACCTGTTATTCGAGTGATGGTTGAGGGCTCGGATGCGGTTCTCGTTAGGAAGGGCGCCCAGGACATTGCCGCGGCCGTCGAGGCGATATCGAGCGCTAATCTCTAGCGGGGGCTTGCAGTTACGCGGCTGCGCGGCTAATCTTCGCCGCCTTTCCCGCAGGGCGAAATGCCCGAAGGTTGGCTATGCGTCGTCCGATGGTCGCGGGCAATTGGAAAATGCACGGGTCGCAAGCCCTGAATCGAGCGTTGCTCGGCGAGCTAGAGGGCCTTATCAAGCCGGACTGGCCGATCGACGTCGTGGTATTTCCGCCTTATGTCTACATAGCCGATGCGGTGCGCGTCCTAGAAGAGGGACGCATCCTGGTCGGCGCACAGGACGTGTGTGCCGAATCCGGCGGCGCCTTTACCGGTCAAGTGGGCGCTGCGATGCTCAAGGACGTGGGATGCAGCTACGTCATCGTCGGGCATTCCGAGCGGCGGCGCTGGTATCACGAGGACGATACGTTGGTGGCGCGAAAGTTTGCGGCCGCCTTGGCGGGGGGCCTGACGCCGGTGCTTTGCGTCGGGGAAACCCTGGAAGAACGAGAGGCCAAGCAGACTGAGGCCGTGGTGGGACGCCAGGTCGATGCGGTGATTGCAATGCACGGCGCGGGCGCCTTTGCGAAGGCAGTGCTTGCTTATGAGCCGGTGTGGGCCATCGGAACGGGACGGACCGCATCGCCGGAGCAGGCGCAAGCCGTACATGCCTTCCTGCGGGCTCGGATCGCGGGCCATGATGCTAAGATGGCGGGCCATTTACGCATTCTGTACGGCGGCAGCGTCAAGGCCGGCAACGCCGCAGAGCTTTTCGCAATGCCCGATGTGGATGGTGGATTGGTAGGCGGTGCTTCATTGAGCGCCGATGAGTTTCGACAGATTTGCGCGGCTGCGGCCGTTCGCCACTAGAAGAGATTTTTTATGTTGCGTGGTTTGATTTTGGGCGTGCACGTACTTCTTGCACTGATGATTATCGCGCTGGTGCTGCTGCAGCGTGGCAAGGGCGCCGAAGCGGGCGCCGGATTCGGTTCGGGCGCATCGGGGACGGTATTCGGCGCGCGCGGAACGAGCACGTTGTTTTCGAAGTTGACCGCCGTGTTTGCGGGACTGTTCTTTGTCACCAGTTTGACGTTGGCGTATCTCGGCTCGCACGCACCCGTGGCGCCCACCTCGGTGCTAGAGCGTGCCGCGCAAGCTGCGGCCGCTGCGCCGACGAAAGCACCGCCGCCGGCACTGACGCCCACGCCGCCGCCGCAGCCTGTGACCGCGCCCGCACCGCAGCCGACACAGCCCGCACCTGAACAAAAGTGAATATTGCCGACGTGGCGAAATTGGTAGACGCGCTAGTTTGAGGGGCTAGTGGGGCAACCTGTGCCGGTTCGAGTCCGGCCGTCGGCACCATCGTTGTAGATTCAGGCGCATGAATTGTTGCGCGCGACGCAGCATACGTGCGCCTGATACAATTATGGTCAATCCGTGCAGTCAACGGCGTTGATAATGTTGCGACAGTACTTACCGATTCTGATTTTTCTGGGTTTGGCCACGGTTTTGGGCCTGGCGCTATTTACCGTCGGTTGGATCTTGGGGCCGCGCCGTCCGGATTCCGAAAAACTTTCTCCGTATGAATGCGGCTTCGAGGCCTTCGAAGACTCGCGCATGCGTTTCGACGTGCGCTACTACCTGGTGGCCATCATTTTCATCGTGTTCGATTTGGAGATCGCGTTTTTCTTCCCCTGGGCGGTCTCGCTCAAAATCACCGGCACATTCGGCCTTCTGGCCATGCTGATTTTCGCCTTGGTGCTGGTGGTGGCCCTGGCGTATGACTATAAGAAAGGGGCCTTGGAATGGGACTAGAAGCCGTCAACACCGCGCGCGGCTTCGAAGTGACCACGGTCGATAAGCTCATCAATTGGGCTCGCACCGGTTCGCTCTGGCCGATGACCTTTGGCTTGGCCTGCTGTGCCGTGGAAATGATGCACGCCGGCGCGGCGCGCTACGACCAGGATCGATTTGGCATCATTTTTAGACCCAGCCCGCGGCAATCCGACGTCATGATCGTGGCGGGCACCTTGGTGAACAAAATGGCGCCGGCGCTGCGCAAGGTGTACGACCAGATGACCGAGCCGCGTTGGGTGATCTCAATGGGATCCTGCGCCAACGGCGGCGGTTACTATCATTATTCCTACGCGGTAGTCCGCGGCTGCGATCGCATCGTGCCGGTCGATGTATACGTGCCAGGCTGTCCGCCAACTGCAGAAGCGCTGCTGTACGGCATCATCCAGCTGCAGAATAAGATTCGCCGCAACAAGGCGATTATCCGATGAGCGCGATCCCTGATACTACGGCGGCGGTTGCAACACCGACCCGCCTCGAAACTCTGGCCCAAGCGATCACGGCGGCGTTGCCTGGCAAGCTCACCGCGGTTGCCAATCACACCGGTGAGTTGACCTACGAGGTAGCGGCGAATGAGCTGTTGGCGGTTGCGCAAGTCCTGCGCGAGGCGCCGGAGCTGAAATTTGAAATGTGCATGGATGTCTGCGGCGTGGACTATCTGTTCCACGGCCACGATGAATGGAATACCGAGACCGCGACTTCGTCCGGTTTCAGCCGCGGCGTGGCGCGCGGCGCCCAGCGAGCGGCCAAGGTGGCGCCGGGCCGCCGATTTGCGGCGGTCTATCACCTGCTGTCGATATCGCTGAATCAAAGGCTGCGCCTGCGGGTGTTTTGCGCCGACGACGATGCTCCCATGGTCGACTCCGTGACCGATATTTGGGCGGGTGCGAATTGGTTTGAGCGTGAAGCCTTCGACCTGTTCGGCATCCTGTTCAAAGGTCATCCGGATCTGCGCCGCCTGCTCACCGACTACGGCTTCATCGGCCACCCGTTTCGCAAGGATTTTCCGCTGTCGGGCCATGTTGAGGTGCGCTACGACCCCGAAAAAGGCCGCGTGGTCTATCAGCCCGTGACCATCGATCCGCGCGTGCTCGTGCCCAAGGTGATTCGCCACGACAATCGCTACGATCCCGCGCTTACCAACGCGCCGGTCCACACCACCAGCATTGCCAAATCCGATGGCTGAGATTCGCAACTACACCATGAATTTCGGGCCTCAGCACCCGGCTGCGCATGGGGTGCTGCGCCTGGTGCTGGAACTGGACGGCGAGGTGATTCAGAAAGCCGACCCGCATGTGGGCCTGCTGCATCGAGCGACCGAGAAGCTGGCGGAGAGCAAGCCCTTCAATCAGTCGATCGGCTACATGGACCGGCTGGACTATGTCTCCATGATGTGCAACGAGCACGCCTACGTCATGGCGATAGAGAAGTTATTGGGGCTCGAGCCGCCGCTGCGTGCGCAGTACATCCGCGTGATGTTCGATGAAATCACGCGCATCTTGAATCACTTGATGTGGCTCGGCGCGCATGCCATCGACATTGGCGCCATGACGGTTTTCTTGTACTGCTTCCGCGAGCGCGAAGATCTCATGGACTGCTATGAGGCGGTCTCCGGCACGCGCATGCATGCGACCTACTATCGTCCCGGCGGCGTGTACCGCGACCTGCCTGAGACGATGCCGCAGTATCCGTATTCGCAATGGCGCAGCAAGAAAGAAGTGGATCGTCTGAACGGGCGGCGCTCCGGCGGATTGCTTGATTTCATCGCGGATTTCACCAAACGTTTTCCCGCCAACGTGGACCAGTACGAATCGCTGTTGACGGACAACCGCATTTGGAAACAGCGCACCGTCAATATCGGAGTGGTGAGCCCGGAGCGCGCCATGCAGCTCGGATTCTCAGGCCCCATGCTGCGCGGCTCGGGTGTCGAGTGGGACCTGCGCAAGAAGCAGCCCTACGATGTCTACGATAAATTGGATTTCGATATTCCCGTCGGTCGCAACGGCGATTGCTACGATCGCTATTTGGTTCGGGTCGAGGAATTGCGCCAGTCGAACCGGATCATCGAACAATGTGTGGCGTGGCTTAAGGCCAATCCGGGACCCGTGATGATCGATGATCGCAAGGTGCGGCCGCCGCGGCGCGAGGAAATGAAGGGCGACATGGAATCCCTGATCCATCATTTTAAATTGATGACCGAAGGCTACTGTGTGCCGGCGGGCGAGGTGTATGCCGCGGTCGAGGCCCCCAAGGGCGAACTCGGTGTGTACTTGGTATCCGATGGGGCGAACAAGCCCTATCGGCTCAAAGTACGGCCGCCTGGGTTCGCGCATCTCGCGTCGCTCGATGAGATGGTGCGCGGCCATATGCTGGCGGACGTAGTCGCCGTCATTGGCACGCAGGACATTGTATTCGGCGAGATCGACCGATGAGCGCGAAACTATCTGAGCACGTGCGCGAGGAGATTGATCACTGGGTGGCGAAGTTTCCGCCCGACCGCAAACGATCCGCGGTGATTTCGGCCTTGCATGCCGTGCAGCACGAGAACCGCGGATATCTCACCACGGACCTCATGGATGCGGTCGCCGAGTACCTGGATCTGCCGAACATCCTGGTGTACGAGGTTGCCTCCTTTTATTCCATGTTCGAAACCAAGCCGGTAGGCCGCCATCACATCTCGGTCTGCACCAATATTTCCTGCATGCTGCGCGGTTCCCAAGAGGTGGTCGAGTACGTCGAAAAGAAACTCGGCATCAAGACCGGCACCAGCACGCCGGACGGGCGCATTTATCTCAAGCGCGAAGAGGAGTGTCTCGCCGCATGCTGCGGGGCGCCGATGATGATGGTCGATCATGTCTATCATGAAAATCTCACGCCGCAGAGCATCGACAAGATCCTGGACGAATTGACCTAAAGACAGAGAGCCGCCGATGCCTTATGAACAGAATCTGGTGTTATTCGAAGCGTTCAAATACGAGCGCTCGTGGACGCTCGAGGGCTATCGGCAATTCGGCGGCTATCAGGCGTGGGAGAAAATCCTGCGCGAGCAGACGCCGCGTGAAAAAATCATCGATGAAGTGAAGGCCTCGGGCCTGCGCGGCCGCGGCGGCGCGGCGTTTCCGACCGGCGTGAAGTGGAGCTTCATGCCGCGCAGCTCTCCGGTGCAGAAGTACGTGGTATGCAACTCGGACGAATCCGAGCCCGGCACCGCACATGATCGAGAGATCCTGCGCTTCAATCCACACTCGATTATCGAAGGCATGGCCATCGGCGGTTACGCCATGACCGCCACCGTGGGCTACAACTACATCCGCGGCGAATTTTTGGCCGAACCCATCCCGCGATTCGAGGCGGCCTTGGCGGAAGCTTATGCCGCGGGCTTGCTGGGTAAAAACATTTTGGGTTCCGGCGTGGATTTTGACCTGCACACCTTTATCGGCGCCGGAGCTTATATTTGCGGCGAAGAAACCGCGCTGCTCGAGTCCCTCGAGGGCAAGCCCGGCAAGCCGCGCTTCAAACCGCCGTTTCCCGCCAATTTCGGTTTGTTCGGCAAGCCGACCACCATCAACAATACGCAGAGCTTTGCGTCCGTGCCCAGCATCATGCGCAAGGGTGCGGCCTGGTTTGCCGGATTGGGCCCCGTGAATTCTGGCGGCACCGTGATTTTCTCCGTTTCCGGCCACGTCGAACGACCCGGCAACTTCGAATTGCCCATGGGGATACCATTCAAGGATCTGATGGATCTGGTGGGCGGCGTGTGGAAGGGCCGCAAGCTCAAGGCCGTCATTCCCGGCGGGTCCTCCTGCATGGTTGTGCCCGCTGAGATCATGTGGAATACCAATATGGACTATGACTCACTGAAGAAGGCGGGCTCCTCCTTCGGTACCGGCGCGGTCATCGTCATGGATGAAACCACTTGCATGGTGCGGGCGCTCGAACGTCTGGCACGTTTCTATATGTCGGAGTCCTGCGGACAGTGCACACCTTGCCGTGAAGGGACAGGCTGGCTGGATCGCATGCTGAAACGCATTATCGCCGGCGAAGGCAGGAGCGAGGATTTAGGGTTGCTGCTCGATGTGGCCAATCGCATCGAAGGGCACACAATTTGCGCGCTGGGCGATGCCGCGGCGTGGCCGGTGCAAAGCTTCTTGAAGCATTTTCGGCCTGAATTCCAGTACATGATAGAGCATAAAGGTCGCTCCATCATGGAGGGCGCCACCCACTTGGACGGCCGGCCGGCCGTCGCGGCTTAAAGATATGGCAGACGATACGGTCAATATCGAAGTCAACGGCGTAGCGCTGAAGGCCCGCAAGGGCCAGATGATCATGCAGGTTACGGACCCGGCGGAGATTTATATTCCGCGATTTTGCTACCACGACAAATTGACCGTGGCGGCGAACTGCCGCATGTGCTTGGTCGAGGTGGAAAAAGCGCCAAAGCCGCTGCCCGCCTGCGCGACGCCGGTCACCGAAGGCATGAAGGTTTTCACCAAATCGCCCAAGGCCGTGGCGGCGCAACGCGCCACCATGGAGTTTCTGCTCATCAACCATCCGCTCGATTGCCCGATCTGCGATCAGGGCGGGGAGTGCGAGCTGCAGGACCTGGCGTTGGGATTCGGACGAGATATTTCTCGCTTCAGCGAAGGCAAGCGTGTGGTCAAGGACAAGAACTTAGGCCCGCTGGTCTCAACCGACATGACGCGCTGCATTCATTGCACGCGTTGCGTGCGTTTCGGCGCGGAAATTCAAGGCTATCCGCAAATGGGTGCGACCGGCCGCGGCGAGCACATGGAAATCGGTACCTACATCGAGCACAGCGTCGATCATGAATTGTCGGCGAACATTATCGATCTGTGCCCGGTCGGCGCGCTCAACAGCAAACCGTTCCGCTACCACGCGCGCGCCTGGGAAATGACTCAATCGGCGCTGGTCTCGCCGCACGATGCCTTTGGCACCAACCTGTACGCGCACGTGCTGCGCGGCAAGCTGATGCGCATGGTGCCGCGCGAGAATGAGGACATCAACGAAACCTGGATCGCGGATCGCGATCGCTTCGGCTTCGAGGGCATGTATTCCGCTGATCGCGTGTCGCAACCCATGCTGCGGATCGACGGCAACTTACAGGTCGTGGATTGGGAAGTAGCGCTGAACGCCGCCGCGGAGGGCTTGCAGCGCGCCGCCGCCGTGAGCAAAGCGGCAACCGGATACATAGCCTCGCCGATGGCCACGGTCGAGGAGCTGTTCCTGCTCGCGCAAATTGCGCGCGGCTTAGGGAGTAGCAATATCGATCATCGCTTGAGGCAGCTGGATTTCCGCGCCCAGGAGAGTGAGGCGGCTTATCCTCATCTGGGATTGAAGATCGCCGAGATCGAACACCTTGAGGGCGTACTCATCGTGGGCTCGGATCTGCGTCATGAAATGCCGCTGCTCGCGCACCGTATTCGCAAAGCGGCGATCAAGGCGGGCGCGCAAGTGGCGTTCTTGAATCCGCGCCGCTTCGAATACATGTTCCCGGTCGCCGGCCACGTGACCGAGACGGACCTGCTCGCCGAGCTCAAAGCTCTGGTGCATGCCGCGGCCGGCGCGGCGAATAAGCCGGTGCCGGCGGGGGTGGGAGATGCGAGGGTGACGGACACACACAAGTCCCTGGTTGCCGCCCTGTCCCATGGATCGCGGCGTGCCGTAATTTTGGGCACGCTGGCTCAACGTCACCCGGCCTATTCTCAGTTAAAGGCGTTAAGCGCCGCGCTGGCTGAGCTGTGCGAGGCCAGTGTTGGATGCATTACCGAGGGACCCAACGCCGCCGGCGCTTATCTCGCAGGTGCCGTGCCGCATCGGGAATCCGGAGGCGCGCAGCTCGGCGCAGCCGGCTTGTCGGCGCGACAGATGTTGGAGTCACCGCTCAAGGCCTATGTGCTTCTCGGCGGCATCGACCCGGCCAACGACTTGGCCGTTGATCCGTGGGCGCTGGCGTCTGCGGACTTGGTTGTTGCCGTGACCTCGCATTTGCCGGAATCTTTGCGCGGCGTCGTGCATGTGGTGCTGCCCATCGGCACGTTTGCCGAAACTTCGGGCACGTACGTGAGTGCGGAAGGGCGCTGGCAGAGCTGGGCGGGCGCCGCGAAGTTGGCGGGCGAGAGCCGGCCGGGCTGGAAGGTGCTGCGCGTGCTCGCCAACTTGCTGAACTTGCACGGCATGGACTTCGACAGCTCCGATGAGATTCGCGACGCCTTGAAAGCGCTGTGCGGCGCGCGCCTCGAGGCCGCGCGAGCGACGGCGGGCGGCGCTAGCCCCAACGGTGAGATTCCCAAAGGTTCTTGGGTGGAGATCCCGCCATACCAGGGCGATCTGCTGGTGCGCGGTTCTGAACCGCTGCAAAAAACCAAGGACGGGCGGCTGACCCGCGCCGTGATCTAGCCATGTGGGATTGGACGCCGCTACGCGATTGGATCTCCGGCTACATCACGCCGTATTGGACCACGCCGTTGCTGCTCGCCGTGCAGACTCTGATGGTGATGATCTCGATCATTTTGCTCATGGCGGTCTATACGCTCGCGGAGCGCAAAGTCATTGGTTGGATGCAATACCGCCGTGGCCCAAATCGCGTCAACCTGTTCTGGATACCAGGCTTGGGTCAACCGTTCGCGGACGTGATCAAGCTGATGTTCAAGGAAATCCTGATCCCGGCGGATGCGAATGGATTTTTATTTCGCGTGGCGCCCTTCCTCGCCTTGGTTCCGGCGCTCGCGCTGTGGGCGGTGATTCCGCTGCGTCCCGAGCATGCCTTCGCGAATATCGACGCCGGCCTTTTATATGTGTTGGCGCTCACCTCGATGGGCGTCTACGGCATCATTTTGGCGGGTTGGGCGGCGAATTCCAAATACGCCTTCTTGGGCGCGATGCGCTCCGCGGCGCAGATCGTTGCGTACGAAATCGCCATGGGG
>Ga0302326_10030170_pt1 | contig 10858 bp, 10 predicted proteins | sample Palsa_T0_3_FD_202264 | JGI IMG/M metagenome (GOLD analysis project Ga0302326, IMG submission 202264) | Peat permafrost microbial communities from Stordalen Mire near Abisko, Sweden - Palsa_T0_3 | ecosystem: Environmental > Terrestrial > Soil > Palsa > Peat permafrost | place: Sweden: Abisko...
CATCGATTTCCATTCTGCCGGTTGCGCCGACGATCTACCTGATCGGCCAAGCGTCCGGAACGCTGCCCACGAATGCCGCGCTGGCCAGTTCCACCATTGCCATCCCTGGGGGCGCCAGCAATGCCCTGGTTGATTCCTCAACGATGTACGTGGTGGGGCAAAAGCCGCAGGTGGTGAACAGCGAGACCCTGTTCGCCGGCTACCTGACGGTTGTCAATCTGGGCAACAACACGGCGTCCAGCCCAGTCGCCATCAGCGATGGCCTTCCCGGCGCCCCCAGCCGCATGATCGAGGCGGACAACAACACGCTTTGGATCGCCATGACCAAGTGCAATAACGGCGTCCGCGCCAGCACCGGGCAGCCTTACGGCTGCCTGACGATGTACAACACCTCGACGGGGACCGTGACGATGCTGGAACCGTATCTTGGCGACGCTACCGGCATTGCCGCGGTGACCGGCCTGAACAAGATTTATACCGCCGAGGGGGGACAGGTGTACATCTATTCCACCGTCGACGGAACGGCCCTCGACAACCAGTATGTGACGGTAACCGGCACCGCGTTCGATGTGGCCTATATGGACGCTGCGACGGACGCCAACAACACCGTTTACTAGAGAACCTCTTGAGTGTTTTTTGGGAGGGCGAGCATTCCCTCAGGGGCTAAAGCCCGCGGTCATTTTGCTGCATTTTCGGCACGGCTGAAGCCGTGCCCTTTCAAAACAGCGCCTTGATCGGGGGTTCCCTGGAAGCTATGTGTGCAACTGAAGCAACGCGCGAGGTTGAGTCGTCAACAGCAGACGTGCTGGCGATTGCCGCGCATCGCGACGATGTGGAACAAACCTGCGGAGGCACCCTGCTGCGGATGGCCTCGCGCGGACTGCGCACAGCCATTCTCGACCTGACGCAGGGCGAGGCCGGCACGCGCGGAACCGCAGAGGACCGGGCCCGCGAAGCTGACGAAGCTGCCCGCATTCTCGGAGTCACCTGGCGCCAGGCGCTCGATATGCCCGATGGCGCGATTGCGAACACGCTCGAAAACCGGATCAAGATTGTGCGCGTGCTGCGCCAGGTGCGGCCTCGCGTGGTGATTCTGCCGTATTGGCAGGCACGGCATCCGGATCACGCGATCGTGGCCACATTGGGCTACGAGGCCTGCTTTCTCTCCGGTCTCGCCAAGGCGCCTGCGGTGCGGCCAACTGCGCCTTCGGCGCGAGCAGTGGCAGAGGCCGGGGAAACAGAAGCGTCGCCGCATCGGCCTTTCAAGATTGTCTATGCCAGCCTCTATGCCGACGTGCGGCCCAGCTTTGTTGTGGACATTACGCCCTTCATCGAGCAGCGGCACCAGGCGCTGATGGCTTACCGCTCGCAGTACGCGAACCAGCCTGCCGGCAGCGCGCTTTTTGTGCCGGAGGAAGAGATTCGCGAGCGCACCTTTGCGGAGGCTCGCCATTATGGGCTCCTGGCGGGGGTGCGCTACGGCGAGCCGTTTGTGCAAAGAGAAGTGGGGCTGGTGGACGACCTGACGTTGCTGCCTGTGCAGTCCATCTGAACCGTTCCCGCTTTTCTCGCGGTGCGATGCTCTTGCACCCATAAGCACTGCTTATTGATACAGAAGAAATAATAACTTTGCCTTATGCCTGCCGTTTTGGCGACACTGAAACCGGAGGCGGAATATGACACAGACATGGGATCCGCAGGCTTACAGCCGGAACGGCGCATTTGTTCATGAGCTTGCAGGCGGCGTGCTGGAGTGGCTGGCTGCGAAGCCCTTTGAGCGCATCCTGGACCTGGGCTGCGGAGACGGACAGTTGACCCAGCGCGTGGCCGCCGTCTGTGCCAGCGTGCAGGGTGTGGATTCATCGCCGCAGATGGTCGCGGCAGCGCGCTCGCGAGGCATCGCGGCCGATCAGGCCGAGGCTGAGGAGTTGCCTTATCCCGATGCGAGCTTCGATGCCGTTTTATCCAACGCGGCGCTGCACTGGGTTCGCGATCAGGATGCCATGATGGCGCAGGTTCACCGGGTGCTGAAGCCCGGCGGCCGCTTTGTGGCAGAGATGGGCGGGCACGGAAACATCGCGGCCATTCGCGTGGCGCTGATGGCGGTGCTGGCGCGGCACGGCCATGCCGACCGCGAAGACGGCGTGAACTACTATCCCACCGCCGAGGGCTATACCCGCCGTCTTGAGCGCCACGGATTCCAGGTGCAGCGGATCGCGCTCATTCCGCGGCCGACGCCGCTGGCGGAGAGCGGCATGGAGGGCTGGCTGCGTACCTTTCGCCGCGGCGTGCTCGACAGCCTGCCCGAAGCAGTGCGCGACCTGGTTGTCAAGGAGACCACTGCGCTGCTGGCGCCCGCGCTGCGCGATGAGGAAGGGAACTGGATCGCCGATTACGTGCGGCTGCGTTTTATTGCCACGAAGTGAACGCATTTCCGGCGGCGCGATTCGTCAGCGGCTGAACAACATCCGTCCTCCCGCAACGATGAAAGTGCCTGGTTGAGCTGGATGGGATTTCTCAGGCGCCTGTCCAAAAACCGAGTTCATGGGGGGATGGTTGAGGATCGTGATCTCCCACCCATTCGCAAAAAACGCGAATGGATGGGGCTCGGTGCGTTTGTGCCGGGTTGGAAGTGAGCAAATCCGAGTTTTTTGACAGGTTCTTAAGCACCCGGAAGTTGCGGTGGCAATGATTCCAGCTCCAGCTTCGGCTCCTTATCGACCTCCAGAACACCCAGGCGGAACAACAAGCCGGCTGCCGCTCCACCCAATGTGGGGAGGAGCAGGAAGACCCAAAGCTGCTGAATTGCCTGGCCGCCGGCGAACACCGCCGGGCCAAAGCTGCGCGCCGGGTTAACGCTGGTGCCGGTAATGCGGATGCCGAGGAGGTGAATGGCGACCAGAGTGAGGCCGATGACAAGACCGGCAAACCCGGGCGTGGAGAATTTTTGCGTGGAGCCCAGAATCACGATGACGAACAACATGGTGGCCACAAACTCATAGACAATGGCCGAGGTCAAGCTATAGCCGCCCTGGTAGCCGGGGCCAAAGCCGTTCTGGCCAAGGCCGCTGGTGGCGATGCTATAGCCGCCGGACACGCCACTGGCGATGAGGAAGATCACCCAGGCGCCCAGCGTGGCGCCGATAAATTGCCCCACCCAGTAACCGAGGAGGTCCATTGTCTTCATTCTGCCTGCAACCCAAACGCCCATGCTGACCGCTGGGTTGATGTGGCAGCCGGAGATGGGACCAATTCCGTAGGCAGCCGCAACCAGCCCCAGGCCGAAGGCAAACGCGATGCCGATAATGCCAACCAGGCCTGGAACACCGCCGGTAATCACCGCCGTGCCCACGCCAAAGAACACCAGGAAGAAGGTGCCCACAAGCTCTGCGAAGTATTTCTTCATTGTTCCCTCCATTTTTTGTCTTGAGTTCTCCGCGAACAAGAGACTGCGGAGTTGCATGCCGTACCGCTTCCAATCGGGCCAGGGGAGACTCAGTGGGGGGAGAGACAGAATCCCACTGCACCAATTCCAGAGAAATCAGAGGGGTAGCCGGATGCGTGCACGAAGTCTCTCAGAGCCCTTTTCGCGGCGTCAAGTGGAATTCAGATGGCCGGCAGAGACGAGCTTTCGAGGAGGGCCAAATGAACCGTGCATTCGGCGCCAAAGCACGATTTTGGATTGAGTGTGGCAGGCAGCAAGCCGAGTTGGCGGTTCTGAAGCCGGACAACCGGGGGCCGGGGAATGCTTCTAACCACATAACGCCCGTACGCCTTCAGTTGAGCCCAGGCACGCAATTGCATGAAGCTTCCCCACCTCGAACGCCGGCCCGAACTCGATGCTCTGCGCGGCCTCTTCCTGGTCTGGATGACGCTGACGCATTTGCCTACGCGCTTCAGCGACTTTACCAATCAGCCCATCGGCTTTGTCTCCGCGGCGGAGGGATTCGTTTTCATATCGGCGTTGCTGGTGGGCCGCATCTATATGCGCGACTCGCTCCAGGACGGCAATGGAGTCCGCGTCAAGCTGTGGAAGCGGTCGCTGCAAATCTATGCTTATCACCTGCTGATGCTGACCCTTCTGTTTACGGTTGCGGCGGCTTTTGCGGTTCACACACACAAGGCGGCGCTCAACCATCTACTCAACTTTTATCTCGCGCATCCGTTTGTCGCCATTATTGGCTCGGTGCTGCTGCTCTACTGTCCCCCGCTGCTGGATATTCTGCCGATGTATGTCACGTTTCTGTTCTTCTCGCCGCTGCTTCTATCGGTGGCGGCGCGTTATGGATGGAGAAAGATCCTGGTGGCCAGCGCTCTGATCTGGCTGCTGGCGCAGTTCGGCCTGCGCGACGTGGTGCATAACTGGATTGTCCGTCTTACCCACCTGCAGATTCCATTGCAGGAGACGGGGGCCTTCAACCTGTTTGCGTGGCAGGCGGTGTGGGTGGTTGGCCTGTGGATTGGCGCGCGATCGGCGCTGGGAGACACGCCTCTCAACAAAGTTCCGGGGTGGGCGGTGGGGGTGGCGGCGGCAGCCTGCTTGTTCTTCATCGGCATCCGGCATGGGTGGCTGGGGCCGCTTTTGACGCAGCCGGCACTTGGCATTCAGCTTGACAAATGGCAGCTTGGATGGCTGCGGGTGATCAACCTCACCACGTTCACGGTGGTGGTTTACTGGATGCGGCCGGTTCTTGTCCGGATGATTGCAATCGAGCCGTTTCTCACACTTGGCAAGGCGTCGCTGCGGGTGTTCTGCGCGCATCTGTTTTTTGTCTTTGTGGGGCTGGCGCTGCTTTACCAGGACGTGGGCCAGGACGGGGATGGGCAGATTGAGCAACTGCATGGTTTTACTGCGATTGCGCTGCTTGCGGTCACTTTTACAGCGTTGATTCTGGTGGCGGCGAACGAAGTACGCAAGCGGCGCAAGGAACGGGCGGCGAAGAAAATGCAGGAGTCGAATGTTGATTCTTCGCCCGAGACGTTACTGCCTGGGCTGCGCTAGGAATCTGTCCAAATACCGAGTACAAGGAGGGCCGGTTGAGGTGGCGCAGCCGGTGGGTCTCCCACCCATTCGCCGAAAAACGCGAATGGATGGGGCACGGAGCGTTTGTATCTGGTTGGAAGTGGGCACATCCCGGTTATTGGACAGGCTCTGAGAGATCTGCATTCTACCGGGAGCGGTTTGCCCGGACGGTTGCATCCATCACACCAAACGACGGCCAATCGGAATCGTCCCTTCCGGTTCAAATTCACACAACGTTTGCAATCTGTTTGCCTGGTTGAATTACCCTGTTGATAGTTCCGAGCGGCCACAAGCATGAAAGCAAACCGCCGCCGGGCGAGGGCAGACACGTTTGAGCCAAACCGTATTTGTACTGGAAGACGACACGGATATTGCGCGGCTGGTGCAGCATCATCTGGAAGCTGCGGGATTCACGGCACGCCTTTTTCACACCCCCACCAACCTGATTCCGGACGCTGAGCGGCAGCCGCCGGCGTTGTTTCTGCTGGACATCATGGTTCCGGGGGGGGATGGCCTGGACGTTTGCCGTCGGCTGCGCTCGAACGCGGCGCTTTCGACCATTCCGATCATCTTCCTGACCGCGCGCGCGGGGGAAAACGATCGCGTGCTGGGCCTGGAGCTGGGCGCGGACGACTACATTACCAAGCCCTTTGCCACGCGGGAACTGGTGGCTCGCGTCAAGGCCGTCTTGCGGCGCTTCGAGCGGCCGACGACGCCTTCGATCATTAGTTTCGAAGAAGTCATCATCGACGCCAACGCCATGCAGTTGAAGGTGCGCGGCGAGCTGACCACCACCACGGCAACCGAGTTCCGCCTGCTCGACTACCTGGCGCGCCATCCCGGCCGGGTGTTCAGCCGCGATCATTTGCTGGACGCGGTGTGGGGCGATGCGCGGTTTGTGACTCCCCGCTCGGTGGACGTGTACGTGCGCCGCATCCGTGAGAAAATCGAGGTCGATGCGGAGAATCCGCGCTACCTTAAGACTGTGCGCGGGGCCGGCTATCGCTTCGAGCTTCCCAAGGGCGAGTAAAGAGTCCGGCTCAGGCCAGGGGAACTCTGGCACCAGCCGGACGGGAGCATCGCGTTGACCCCAAAAGTCTTTACCAAGCTGCTTGGGCTTTTTGTCCTGCTGCTGGTCTTCCAAACCGTGGTGATGGAGTTCGTGTTTGGGCGGCTGGTGGAGCACACTGCCGGCGAGAGCTTCCATTTGATGGCACACGAGGCTCTGTGGGCGGGACTGATCGCGCTGGCGTTGGCGATTCCGCTGGCCGCCTGGGTTGCGCGGCGCGTGACTGCGCGCATTGAGCGGGTGGTGGCCTTTGCGCGGCGCGTGGCCGACGGAGATTTGAGCGCGCGGCTAAGCCAGGCCAGCGGGGATGAGCTGGCTCCGATGGAAACTGCCTTGAATCAGACGGCGGAGCGGTTGGGGCAGAGTTTTGCAGAGATCGAGAGCCGGCGGCAGGAACTGGCCGCCATGCTTGACTCGATGCAGGAGGCGGTGGTGGCCATCACGCCGGAGGGCACGGTTCGGTGGTCAAACGCGGTGATGCATCGCATTACCGGAACGCAGCTTTATGCGGGGCGTCCGCTGGTTCACTTCGTGCGCGATCCGGATGTGCTGGCCTGCGTGCGCGCGGCTCTCGATCACGGCGAAGTGCGCTATGGGCGGGCCAGTTCGCTGACCCCAGGGCGCATGTTCGAGATCAATGCGGCGCCACTGCCTTCAGGCGGTGCGCTGGTGGTGCTGCACGACGTGACGCGGATTGAGGCCGCGGAGAAGTCGCGCCGCGACTTTATCGCCAACGTGAGCCACGAACTGCGCACGCCGCTTACGTCCATCCAGGGTTACGTGGAGACGCTGGTGGAGGATCCGCGGCCCAATGCGGCCACGACGCGGGAGTTTCTGGGCATCATCCACAAGAACGCGACGCGCATGAATCGGCTGACCCAGGACCTGCTGGCGCTGGCCAGCGTGGAGAGCCCGGACTACAAGCTGGCGCTGCAGCCCATGCGCGCCTCGGCGCTGGTGCAGGACGCAATTGAAAGCCTGGGCGGGATGGTGGTCGACTCCGAGGTCGAGTTGGAAGCGACAGGCGCGCCCGATGCGCCGGTCATGGCCGATCCCGATGCGCTGAACCAGGTGTTCGGCAATCTGATCGAGAATTCGCTCAAATATGGGAAAGCGGGGAAGCGGATCCGCGTGGGCGCACGGCTGGTGGAGAGCGAGGTCGAGTTCACGGTGCAGGACTTCGGGCCGGGTATCGCCTCCGAGCACCTGGACCGCATCTTTGAGCGGTTCTATCGCGTGGACAAGGCGCGGTCGCGGGATTCCGGCGGCACCGGCCTGGGCCTGGCCATCGTGAAGCGCATCGTCCAAGCGCACGGAGGGCGCGTTTGGGTGGAGAGCGAACTGGGAGCTGGAGCGCAATTCCACTTCACGCTGCCGCTTGCACCCGCGCCCGTGGGGGAGAAAATGGCTTCGGCGACCGCCTGACCGAATCAGTTGCCCGAGATATTTTTCCAAAGGGCGTGCGGAAAGCGGGCGTGCAGCGGAAGAATTTGAGATGAATGCAGCAGGTTAGAACTTATCCGTAAATTGCGCATTCGAGTAGCGCCGGTCTTCAGACCAGCTGTACTGGCGGCGTCCACGCCGCCAGAGTTCGTGGGCGGGCCGGAGGCCCACGCGACAGCCGACATGGAGGTCGGCGCTACCTATACACGGATAAGCTCTTAGCCCCCGCATCGCGGGGGATCGCAAATCAGCGAGCCGGCAGGGAGATTGGCCAGCAAAGAGTTCATACCCGGCGGGTCGGCGAAGCCGCCGGACGGCCGTGAACAAAACTCCGTGTTGCGATTTCTCTGCCCGCAATTCAAATCCCCGTAACATTCTGAGCAGAGAATGGGATACGGCAGTTGGATCTGCAAGGGAGAACTCTGTGAAGAAGACGTTGATTGTGGTTGGGCTGTTGGGATTTGCCTTGAGCGCCGTTCAGGCCCAGAAGTTGACTGGAGCCGGCGCAACTTTCCCCTATCCGATTTATTCAAAATGGTTTAGCGAGTACGCGGCGGCTCACCCGGGCGTCGAGATCAACTATCAGTCGATCGGGTCGGGCGGCGGCATCCGGCAGGTAACGGCTGGGCTGGTCGACTTTGGCGCCTCGGACATGCCCATGGCGGACGACGCACTGGCCGCTTCGAAGATCAAGCTGATCCACATACCGACCGTGCTTGGCGCCGTGGTGCCGGTCTTCAACGTGCCTGGTGTGAGCAATGTCCGCTTCAGCGGCGGTGTGCTGGCTAACATTTACCTGGGCAAGATTTCCATGTGGAACGATGCACAGATTGCCAAGGACAACCCCGGGGTTCATCTGCCCGACCAGAAGATCATTGTGGTTCACCGCTCCGACGGCAGCGGCACGAGCTTCATTTTTACAGACTACCTGAGCAAAGTCAGCCCGGAGTGGGGCAACGGACCCGGCAAGGGCACTTCTCCTTCCTGGCCGGCGGGGGTTGGCGGCAAGGGCAATGAGGGCGTGGCTGGCCTGGTTCGCCAGTTGCCGGGCGCAATCGGCTATGTGGAGCTGATCTATGCGCTGCAAAACCACATCGCTTTTGGCGCCGTGCAGAACGCGGCAGGGACCTGGGTGACTGCCTCGATCAACGGCGTTACCGAGGCCGCTGCGGGCATCAAGCAGATGCCCGCGGACTATCGCATCTCCATCACCAACGCGCCGGGAAAGGACGCGTACCCGATCTCCAGCTTCACCTACCTGCTGATTCCGACCCATGCCGCCGATCCGGCCAAGGGCAAGGTAATCAAGGACATGCTGAGCTGGATCGTCAACTCCGGCGAGAGCGAGGCGGCGAGCCTTTCCTATGCTCCGCTTCCCAAGTCGGTGGCGGAAAAGGTTCTGAAGACTGTGTATTCACTGCAGTAGGCGGTTCGCCTGCTTAAAAGGGGTCCGGCATGGCTGCCGGGCCTTTTCTTATCGGTGCGATCAAGATTCATTGCGGACTGCGACGACAGAGTAATACTCCATTTGCCGGCGCGGATACGCGCGCTGAATTTCCGTTTCGCCGTGCGCGGAATCACGATAGGATGGGCGACGAGGGGAAACGCCATGCGGATTTCGGCCCGGTTTGTCGCGATTCTCTTGCTGGTCCTGCTGCCCGGCGTATCACAGGCGGGGGTTGAGCGGTTCAACGGCAAGTGGCAGACGACTGTCTCGTGCGAGGCATCACGGGGCGCTCTGGGCTTTTCCTACAGGTTCATGAGCGAGGTCAAGGACGGCAAGCTGCAAGGGCTGCATGGAACGGAGGATCGCCCGGGATACCTTTTTGTTGAGGGCGAGATTGAGGACGACGGTTCAGCCAAGCTCTACGCCAAGGGCATGACGAACTCGAAGGAGTTCGTACCCGGACGGGACACACCGGCGGGCACCGAGTACGGCTACCACGTGAATGCGCAATTCAACGAGCGCAAAGGCAGCGGGACGCGCGTCGAAGGCCGGGCCTGTTCCTATGAATTCGAACGGAAATAAGCGAGTTTGACCGCAAACAGGCGGCTTGCAGGCGCGATCAGGATTTCAGGTGGTCGGCGATCAGGCGGTCTACGAGCGGCGCGAGTTGCTCTCCGGTGCGCGGCAGCACGAAGGCGCCGGCGGCGGGATCCCAGTCCAGCTTGAAACTTGTGGAAAGGGCGGAGATCCAAATCTGCTGGATGGGCGCATTGGGAGTGATGACGAATTTGCCCGGCGGCTCTTCGAAGATCACGTTGAGCAGGCCGCCCTGGCCGCCCTCAACCTCAAAGCCGGACTCATCTTCTTCCTCGCGCGCAATCAGGTGTTGCAAGAGGGCGTCCAGCGCCGCCTCGGCCGCCTTGCGGAACTCCACTTCATCCATCATGCTCCCAGTCTAACAATTCCTGACTGCAGTCCGGTTTCCGCCGATGGATTCCTTCCTGCTTGGGGTCAGAGCGGATTTCGACCATCCCCAGTCCGAGTCAGTTGACCCAGAGTGGTCTATTCCTGAAATGGGACAGGATTCCGACGGGGTCGAAATTTGATCGCCTCTAGCGGAAAGCTGCGAGGTCTTTTGGAGTAAATTCAGCAAGTTAGCTCCGCGTCGCGGGGATGGCGAATTGGCAAGTGAGCGGAATACCTGGCCGGGAAGGCGAAAACGATTTCCGATAATTTCTGGAGAAAGGCCTAAAGTTCTCGTCCGCCTACGCCGATAGTGGTACCCATGGAAGACTTTCGAGGGAGGGGTGAACATGGGAATCGGACCAATTGCAAATCTCATGCCGCTGCCGCTTGCGCGCTCGATCCAGGCGGCTCTTGATCCTTTGCCGATGGAGCGCGTCGCGCCCTCGGCCAGAACCGGGGATGAGAAGTACTCCCCCAACGGCGGGAAATCTGCCCGCGGCTCGGAAGACGACGCTTCCGAGGAAGAACCGGAATCCTTTGATCGCTTGCCGGACGAAGAGTCCGGGGACCAATCCGGCGAATCCGGCCCTCCGCGCGTGATCAGCTTTTTTGCCTGAGAACCTGTCTAAAACCTCGGATTTGCCCACCTCGAACCCGGCACAAACGCACCTTGCCCCATCCATTCGCGTTTTTTTGCGAATGGGTGGGAGGCCCACCAGCTGCGACCCCTCAACCGGCCCCCTTTGAACTCGGTTTTTAGACAGGTTCTGAGAGAATCTGTTATAGCTTCGTGCCGCATGCTTCATCAGCCCAGCGCCCGAAGACGTTGCGATCTTGCTGTAATGCATGGAGTTGAAACTCCAGGCTCCCTTCGGAATTTGCGATTCACGGCTTTCATGATTAACGGGCT
>Ga0302326_10030171_pt1 | contig 10858 bp, 9 predicted proteins | sample Palsa_T0_3_FD_202264 | JGI IMG/M metagenome (GOLD analysis project Ga0302326, IMG submission 202264) | Peat permafrost microbial communities from Stordalen Mire near Abisko, Sweden - Palsa_T0_3 | ecosystem: Environmental > Terrestrial > Soil > Palsa > Peat permafrost | place: Sweden: Abisko...
CGTGACCACTCGCACGAGCTTCCCTTGAGGCTCGCCAATCTGATAATGAAGGCCTCGAATTACATTCCGCTTGGAAAGAGAGAAATTATCCTGCTTCCACTCCGCGGGAAGCCCAAGATCCACCATTCGCGCAAGATTGAATGTCTCAAAGAAAGAGCCCCGCTCATCGCGGAAAATACGCGGCTCCAGAACCAGGACACCTGGCAGAGAAGTCTCGATTACGTTCAAAGTAATCCTCCCGAATCCACAAATGAATCGTCCAGAAGTGAGAGAATATACTCCCCGTATCCGCTCTTCTGAGCGCGTCCGGCCAGCCCTCGCAGCTGTTCAGCGTTGATCCATCCTTTGCGAAACGCAATCTCTTCCGGACAAGCAACCTTCAGTCCTTGCCGCTGTTCAATTGTCTTTATGAACAGCCCGGCTTCAAAAAGCGAATCGTGGGTCCCCGTATCCAGCCAGGCCATTCCGCGCCCCATTACCTCAACTTGAAGCGTTCCGGCTTCCAGGTAGTGGCGATTCACATCGGTAATCTCAAGCTCTCCACGCGGCGAGGGCTTCAACCCGGCTGCTACTTCGACAACTGACGCATCATAAAAATAGATACCGGTCACCGCATAGCGCGACTTGGGATTCTTTGGCTTCTCTTCAATGCTTATAGCGCGCCCGGTTGAGCCAAACTCAACCACGCCATAACGCTCTGGATCTTGTACCGGATACGCAAATACAGTTGCGCCTGAGTTGCGCTTCGCAGCCGTCGAGAGCAATGAACCCAGTGTTTGACCGTGAAAGATGTTGTCTCCCAGCACGAGCCCACAACCGTCGCCGCCGATGAAATCTCGTCCAATGATGAATGCTTGCGCAAGTCCCTCCGGCTTCGGCTGCACTGCGTAGCTTAATTTCATGCCCCATTCGCTACCGTCTCCCAACAGCGCTTGAAAGCTGGGGGTATCCCGTGGAGTCGAAATGATGAGTACTTCCTGAATGCCAGCCAGCATCAATGCCGACAAAGGGTAATAAATCATCGGCTTGTCATATACAGGCAAAAGCTGTTTTGAGACTACCTGAGTTACCGGATATAACCGCGTTGCCGATCCACCTGCCAGTAGAATACCTTTCATCGTTCCCTCAAATCCTTTGGAAAAGCAGTCGCGAAATTTGTTACCTCAAACACACCGGGAGCCCAGTTCTGATTCTCAGACCTGGGCTCCCTGGTAGCAACTCGAATCAGCCCTCCCCCGAAAACTGATCCGGTTACAATCCAAGAATAGAGAGACTCCAGCAGAAGGCCAATTCATCTTTTGTGCCATACACCCCCAGACTAGAGTCATCTCCTGCTATTCCTTCGGATGTATGCCACTACCGGCGATTACCTCCAGTGCGTGGGGTAACAACGGCAGAATTGACTTCAAACACTCCACCGCGCCCCGCTCACTTCCCGGTAGATTCACAATCAGCGTACTGCCCTTGATTCCTGCAACGGCTCGACTTAGCCATGCAAACTGATAAGTAGCAGCACAAACCGAACGCATAGCTTCCGGGATTCCCGGAACTTCTCGTTCGATCACACGTCGGGTTGCCTCCGGTGTTAGATCCCGCGGACCCAACCCGGTTCCGCCGGCAGTCAACACTAATTCATATTCCTGGTGGCACAATTCATGTAGTAACGTTACGATTGCGTCTTCGTTGTCAGGCACCAGCCCGCGACCAATTGTCTCTTCAGGCCATTGACCGGCCATCAACTTTGCCACCGCTGGTCCTGCTGTGTCTTCCTGCTTACCCGCAGCACAACGATCCGAAATCGTAATCACGGCAAATCCTGGCATCAACGCAATCCTAATTGATGTCAGGCGAGAAATAGACACTCCATTTCCACCTCACTACTTCAGTTTCCAGGAATTCATCTCAATTCAACTTTAGATCGGCAATCCAGATCAGCTATCATCGCGTTGTTCGCAGTCTGAATTTCCAGCGACTCGTAATCTTCGCCTGGGCCAATATTTTTCTCTCACCTGCCCGAATCTGCCCCTTCCAAGGAGAACACTATGCGTCGATCCGGCTTCCTTGCCTCACTCGCGATCGCCTTTGCCCTTGCTGCCAGCATGCTGAGTATTGCAACGCATGCAGCACACCCGAAGAGCGTGTACGATTTCACTCTAAAGTCCATCGACGGCCAGCCCACACCACTCTCTGATTACCACGGCAAGGTTTTGCTGCTGGTCAACGTGGCAAGCCGCTGCGGATTCACTCCGCAATACACGGCCCTCGAATCGCTCTACGAAAAGTACAAGGACAGCGGCCTTGTCATCGTTGGCGTTCCCGCCAACAACTTCATGGGACAGGAGCCTGGCACGAATGAGGAAATCAAAACCTTCTGCTCAAAGAAATACAACGTAACTTTTCCCATGATGTCCAAGCTGTCTGTAAAAGGCGAAGATAAGACCCCCCTATATGAATTCCTCACCAGCAAAGAAGCGGATCCTAAATTCGGAGGCGAAATCCAGTGGAATTTCACCAAATTCCTCTTCGATCGCAACGGGAATCCAATTGCGCGGTTTGAGCCCGCAACAAAACCCGATTCTCCCGAAGTAATCACTGCTATCGAATCCGCGCTGGCAAACTGAGGTCTGCGAGTGCCCCAGCCTCGTTTGTAATCGGGCCTCAAATCCATCAAATCGAAGAGCCCCTGTCCGAAATCGGATAGGGGCTCTTCATTTCGCACAGAAATCACGTTCCTCGCCGCTCCAATGAGGACCAGGAGCAGCTCAGCCTGTAAACGGCAATCCTCGATTCCATCGAGACACTACGCAATCAATCAGGGCTTTCCCGGATCGAACTTCCGAACAATCCCTCAAACGTCCCGCGTCTTCATCCTCCCAAAGGCGAAAGCGAGCGAAATAATACCCACTGTTCCAATGCCAGGGGCCCAAATCGGTACTATGGTGCGCAGCGCAAACCAGACTGCCCAAACCATCGCAACCCAGGAAAACGCCGTCGCGATGACTGTCAACCGGGCCGCTTTCTGGAAGAATTCCGCGGCATCCAGTCGCCGTTGCGCCGCAACCGATGCAAATTGATAAGCAGTCGTCAGTTCCTGGCGCGCAGAGTAAAGATCAGCGGCGGCCTTTTCCTCGGCGCTTCGAGACTGTAGCAGCTCCGCTGTCGCTTGATCGATAAGATTCTGAGCCCCTTGCGCAGCTTGCTCCCCCTTTTGCCAGAATTTCTCTGCTTCTTCGAGACGCTGGCTTGCGGACTGATACGCGGTCGTGAATTCCTGCCGTACAGACTGAATGCTCGCCGCGATCGACTCCTCTTTCTTCTTTGCCTGTTCCAGCTCCGAATTCGACTTATCCAGAATCTGCTTGGCTTCGCGAATCGCCTGATCTGTCTGCTGCCAGAGACGCTTGGCCTCCTCAAGCCTCTCGCCCGCCGATTGGTAGGTTGTAGTCAATGTCTCTTGAGCTGAATGAAGCTCGGCGGAAGCCTGCTCCTCTCTTCCGGTCGCCATCTCCAATCGCGCGGTCGATTCCTCAAAGAGGCGTCCCGCTTCGCGTGCCGCCGCCTCAGTTTTGCTCCAGATCCGCTCAGCCTCTTCCAGACGCCGGCTGGCGGTCCCATAGGCCGTCGCAACCTCTTCCCGGACAGAATAGAATTGCGCTGCCGCCCGCTCTTCCCTGCTGACGGCTGCATCCAGACGCGATACCGAGTCTTCGAGAAGTCGCTTTGCCTCGAGCGCCGCTTCATCCGACAGCTTCCAGGCGTTTTTCCACCCTTGTTCTGCCTCTTCCAGACGCTGGCTGGCAGTGGAATAGGCAGTCGAAACCTCTTCTCTGACTGAATCGAGCTGCACAGCGGCCTGCTCTTCTTTCTGAACGGCAACATCCAGACGCGACACGGCATCGTCGAGGAGGCGCTTTGCCTCAACTGCCGCCTCATCGGACCGACTCCAGGCATCCTGCCACTCTTTTTCTGCTTCTTCCAGGCGCTGCGAAGCCATTTCGAATGCGGCACTTGCCACTTCTGCGACCCGCATTTGTTCGAATTCTAGCGAGGCCGTCTCTGAGAGCTGTTCAACCTGGGCCAGTTGAATGTGAAGAACTGAGTCCGGAGCCTCGTCCGGCCTCCTCCAAGGCAAAGTTACCCCTTCGCTTTGGATCCTTGCAGATGCAGGTCTGGATTCGATCTCCGGGTGCGACTCCCGGGTTTGCATTCGAAGGACTTCCGCATCTTCCTCGTTCGCTTCGGCTGCCAGCGAACCAGGATGAACTGAACTCATCACTTTGCCGATTTCAGCTAGCCTCTTGTTAAGTGCTTCGGTTCGGACTGCATCCTCAAGGAGCACCGATTTCGCCTGTTTGACTGCCTCGACGCGCCTCATTCTTTCGTGGATTTCCTGCTTAAGGCCGTCAATTTCTCCAAGGAGCCCCATCAGGTTATTGGGATCAGCTTCCAGATCAGGAGAAGGCTCCCCCGCACGCAAAGGGGGCCTCTTCATCAATTCCGCATCATCCTGGGTCACTATTTTAAGAGCGTCGCTCGCTAGCTTCATACCAACCCCGCATTCTGCAGTCCTCTCCCCTTCGGTCATTGGCACCAAAGCAAATAGGAAAGGTACACCCTCATTAGGGTTTACTAAGGATATCGCCGAGTACCCAAGTACTCAACACCAATAGAGCATTACTTTATGGTACTTTCGTGCCGATACAATAGCACCAAAGGGGGACAAAACCAGTTTTGTCCATCCAATGGCACCCCTATCGCTTCTGAAATGCGCTCCCCTGTTCGCGGTCGCACCTCCCTCCCCGGCTTCCAGGCTTCACACCTTCCAGAAGGTCATCACCAGACCCCCGGCTACAATCAGCGCGCCGCCGGCCAGAATCGGTGCGGTCGGAGACTGATGAAACCGTACTTTCGCCACAATCTGAGCAACAACGAAAAACAGAACAACATAGACACCCAGCAGTTTCCCAAAATCCCATTGAGGAAGATTCACAAAGAACCCATAAGATGCCAGCACCGCCGCGCCTGCCAGAAACCACAAACCACGCGTAACCCCCGTCGATTGGTACAACCCCGATTGAAAACACGCGTCGCCTGAAACCTCAAGAAACGCCGCCAGAGACAAGACTGCATACGCACCAGCTGGATTCGAGACAATCTGGCTGAGGATATTCTTCACTTATCGCTCCTGATATTGCTGAGATGGATCAAGCTTTGGAATAGGCAAATCCTAGCAGAGAGTCCGTAAGGCTTTAGCAAAGCGAAATCAAATATCAACTGTGCCTTCACAATCGATACACTGAAACTTCCAAATCTTTTTTAATCGCATGCCAATGATATGAAGGAGTCTCATTGAAGCTGATTGGTTGCTCCCTGCTATTTTCCGGCTGGCTTATTGTCGTTGCCGCTCTTATCATGCTGCCTGCGTTTGTTCAACGCGCAGCCTTCGTTTCTGCCGGAATCGGCGTTGAGATCGTCGGAATAGTCATCCTCAGCCAGGCCTACACCTCAATGCAGCGGAGGGCCAGGTGAATCAGGCGAACCAGGTAAATTTGACCCTCTGCCTACTCAGCATCTTGTTGACGCCTTTAGCAGCCGCAGGCCTTGCTCTCATCCACCAGGGGCTGGGGCGCTCCAGGAGCGCCGCTCACGCGATGCTGGCAACTCTCTGTGCCCTGGCCGTCGCAGCCATCGTGTTCGTGCTGATCGGTGCGTCCTGGGCCGGTCACGTCGGTGCCGCCTCGTATTCCTTTCATGCCGGGGGCGCACAATGGAACTGGCTCGGTAACGATCCACTTTTGGCGCGCAGCATTCCCCTTGATGGATCCGCGGGATCTCTGGTCCTGAGTCTTCAGATCTTTACCGCGGGCCTTGCTGCCATCATTCCCCTGAGCACAGGAACCGACCGTTGGCGTCTCGCCCCCATTTGTCTTGTGACCGCTCTATTCGCGGGTTTCATTTATCCTCTCGTTGCGCATTGGGTATGGGGCGGAGGGTGGCTGTCACAACTCACGGCAAACTTCGGAATTGCACCTTTCGAAGATATCGGCGGCGCAGCGGTCATTCAGGTGACCGGCGGCCTGATGGCTCTCTCCGTAGCATGGTTACTCGGACCGCGCCGCGGAAAATATTCAGATGATGGTATGGCCACAGCCATTCCCGGTCACAACATCGTCCTCGTGCTGTTCGGCTGCATCATTGCTTTGGTTGGTTGGATCGGCCTCGAATCGGCGACTTCGATCCTCTTCTATGCAGTTACCCCCCAACAGATTGTTGGAATTATCATCAATGCGGTACTCTCCGCGTCTGCGGGATGTCTCGCGGCGGTCCTTACCACGCAGATTCGATACCGCAAACCCGACGCCTCACTTAGCTCCAATGGCTGGATCGCCGGCCTCGTAGCCGGCAGCGCCGCGTGCTCCTTGGTATCCCTTGCTGCAGCTATCCTCATAGGCGCCATTGCAGGAGTCCTGACTACGTATATGGTCGAACTATTCGAATTACGGCTCCTCGTCGATGATCCCGGAGGTGCCATCTCCGTTCATGCGGGAGCCGGAATCTGGGGATTGATTGCCTTTGGCATCTTCGGAACCCAACCCAACATGACACTGAGCAATCATTTGCTCGCACAGCTAATTGGAGTCGCAACTCTGCTCGGCTTCATGCTCCCACTCATCCACGGAGTCAACCTTCTCCTGAATCGCTTCATTCCCTATCGCGTCGACCGTGACGGAGACTGGCAAGGTATGGACATCCGCGAACTCGGCGCAGGCGCCTACCCCGAGTTCGTAATTCACGCTGACGAATTCATCCCCAGGTAGGCGACGTCAGCTGGCCGGCTGCGCAAACTCTCACCGGTGATGCGCTATAAGATACATCAGAACAAAGATCGCCACCGGCAATAATGCCAGCAGCACGTACATCATCATTCTCCGTAGCTCCGGCGACTGCCGCTGTTCCCAGTTCGCTTCTTGCGCACGCGCCGCCACGCCCACTTCATCCTGGTGTTCCAGATCATGCGCGAACTCCCGCGCACTGTGATACCTGTTCTTCGGTTCACGTTCAAGTGCGCGATAGACAATCTCCTGAAGCTGCGGAGAAATAGCGTGCTCCAGATTCCTCGGGGGCACTGGCTGATTCACCAGCCGGTCATTCATCACTGCAAACGCATTGGGTCCTGAAAACGGAACCTTGCCCGTAAGCATCTCGTACAACATCACGCCTAACGAATAAACATCACTGCGGGCATCACCGCGCTTACCTCGCACCTGCTCCGGAGAGATGTAATCCGGCGTGCCCATATTCTTGGAGAAATTCGCAAAAGTAAGCCGTCTTGATCCCGCGTTTCCCGCAATGCCGAAATCAATCAGCCGGATGTTGTCCTCGGTATCGACCATGATATTTTCCGGCTTGAGATCACGGTGAACGACGCCATTCGCGTGGATGTGTTCGAGAGCCTCGCAAATCCGGACCGTGAGCTTGACCGCGCGATCAATCGGGAGCTTCTTCTCCTCATTCATGATCTGCCGTAATAGCTTGCCCTCGATCCACTCCATCACCATGTAGACCTGCGAGCGGTCTGGATTCGCAAAGACCTTCATGACTCCGGGATGGTCGATCTTTTTGCCAATCTCTTCTTCGCGCTGAAATCTATCGTAGAGCGCAGGATCACTCTCGATCTCCGGATGAGGCACCTTGATCGCAACCTGCACACCTGTGTCCAGATCACGCGCACGATAAACAGTTGCCATCCCGCTGGTGGCAACGATCCCGTCAATCTGGTAGTGGTCGAGCCGATCGCCGGGTTGGATTGTAAGATTGGGTGCGGGCATCAGAGCTAATTCACACTACAGGAGGCGATATGGACGTCCGCGGTAAAGTCCCATCCGCTCCACTGACAGAACCCGAACAAGTTGGACGCTGATGTTATCAAAGCCCCCTGCATCATTGGCTGCCGCAACCAGGCGCGAAGCAGCCATTTCCAAATCGGAAGTCGAATTAACCAATTGCTGCATCCTTGCATCCGGAACAAACCCATGAAGACCGTCAGAGCAGAGTAATAATACATCTCCCGGCATAATGTTTACAGTCAGAGTATCTGCGGCGACAAACAGTTCGCTTCCCAGACAACGAGTAAGGATATGCCGGTTTTCTCCGGTCGCTGCATCGGCTTCCGAAAGAATCCCGAGCCTGAACTGCTCCGCAGCCATCGTATGATCGCGGGTCAGAACTGCGCCGACCCCGTTCCGGAAGAGGTAGCACCGTGAGTCTCCCACATGCGATATCACTGCTGAATCGAATCGCAAAGCACATGCGACCAGCGTACTACCCATTCGCGAAATTTGAGACTGTCCTGCGCGAGAGCCCGCATGACCAGCGTCATAAACCGCAGAGTTGGCCTCCTGCACCAGACGCGGTAACAGCGAAACATGCATGATGCCCTTGGGAATCTTGAGGAATCCGGCGACCACGGTGTCGATCGCCAGTCGAGATGCAACCTCTCCATTGTCCTGGCCTCCAACGCCATCCGCAATCGCAAAGAGCCATCCTTGCGATTGCACAAGGACAGGCGAAGACGGCACTACATGCCCGAGCGAGTCCTCGTTATGATCGCGAGTCAGGCCGCAGTCCGAAAGTTCAGCAAATTCAATATCAAGCATTCCATACCAACGTCGTTGCTAAGCAACTATCGGCGCGGAACAAGCTCTGCGCCGGTAGCTGGTTAGTTGAATTCCAAGCTATATTCGAATTCTAGACTGTAGGCATCCGCGTCTGGAGTAATGGCGTCCTGCCCGTGGCCTTGCCGGATGTCAGGAAATAGAAGCCGCCATAAAGCGCCCAGACAGCAGCAATCCCTAAAGCCAGCAGCGGTTCATGCGGCGTGCCATAACCTTCGAATGGACCGATGATGTAGAACGCCATGCACACCAGGTTCGCCAGCAAGCCAAAGATTGGGATGGCCAGATGGCGAATGAAACTGAAATTGGGATGCTTGTGATAAGCCACCATGCAGAGTGCGCAGCTCAATGCATACAGCACAAACGTCCCGAAGTTAGAGGCCAGCGTCACTGTCAACAGACTGTTCGGCAGAACCGCCAGTTTATCGTGAGTCGTGTATCCGACATGCGACCAGAAGCCCGCCGGAATTGAGGCAATCGTTGCATCCGTCGGGGCGCTTCCATCGGCAAAGACGAGCACTACGGCTACACAGCCAATGACCGCGGAGATTACTGCCAGCGTCCAGATCGCGTTGTGCGGAGTAAGGTTTTTGTCATGCAGCATGCCGAAGTGCCCGCGTATTTCTTTGTCTTTACCCATCGCATAAGTAACGCGCGCGCCGGTATTCATGCATGAGAGGGTCGTCCCGATCAGCGCGAGAAATACCGTCGCCGCCTCAATCAACATGAACGTCCGTCCATTGCCCGGTCCCAGTAGCGCATCGCCGACAATCACCATCATGTCGCCGATCGGTGCAGCCGATCCCGATGCGCTCTGCATCGAATAGCCGCTGTTGAGAAAGAAGTTCGCCGAGAAATACTCAAAGAAGTAAAATACCCCTCCCTGGATCAGCAGCGAGGCGATTACCGCAATAGGCACGTCGCGCTTTGCATTCTTGGCTTCGTCTCCCATCGTCGTAACCGATTCAAAACCGACAAGGATGAGAATCGCCACCGTTGCCTGAACAAACACCCAGTTCCAGTTATGCGGCTTAATAACGGAAGCGGCATTTGGATGCGTAAGGAAATTCCCCGCCGCGTCATGTTCCGGGTAGCTGATGTGGAACGGGATCACCTTCCCTTCTGCGTCCTTCTTCGGCACCGGAACACCATTGGCATCGCGCACGATGGTATCGGTGGCGACTCCTGCGACGACAGTCGATGTTGTCTGGAACTCGTAGGTATACGCTTCACCGGAGGTCGAATCGAACTGGTAAGCGATGGATCCCGGCGGGTGATTGAGACGGTATCCCAACGCCAGCACCGCAAATGTGAGAAGCGCCGCAATCTGAATCACGTTGATGCCCATGTTTACCACGGTCGAACTGCTGATCCCGCGGTGAGCAATGTAGGCAATGCAGAACGAAAACACCACGGCAACAGCCATCATGAAGAAGACGCCGGGATTCGACGCACTCATGAAGTTAGGCCAGACGGTACCGACGACATAACCGCAAACAATACCAGTCGTGCCGACCATCACGCCGGGATAAATCCAGTAGTAAAGATGAGAGCCCCATCCGACGATAAACTTCGAGATTCGAGCGTACTTCCACGCTTTGTCGCGGTTCAGAAATGCCTGCTCCGCAAAATAGTATGAACTCCCTGCGCCTGGGTAAAGCTTGGCCATTTCCGCATAGCAGACTGCGGTCGAAAGACATAGCAAAAGCGCTCCGACAATTCCCCACCACATCGCCGGGGAAGTTGCACCCTCGGTAGCCTGAACGAGAAAGGTAAGCCAGAGGAAAGCCCCCGGAGCAATCAATGCCATTGCGTTGCTGGTGAGGCCGGTAAGGCCCAACGTTCGCTTCATCTCGCCTGTCGTTGCTTCTGCCATGTACGCTCCTTAAGATTAAGTAATCCAGCATGGGGAACTGGGCTTGAAGAGATATAAGGCCGCCATCCGCGAGATTCAGTAAGAACCCCGAGATTGGACTGAATGGTCTGGAAGCTACAGAATGACACGGGATCGAAGTTACGAAAAGAAAAAACGCTTCTCTGATACAAAACATAGCGGATATTTATGTAGAAACAATGGCTTGTTTATGCCGCAAAACTTGCCTTTTATTCTCCGAAGAAGTTTTGTTTATGCCAATCGAAACTATCCCCCAATAAAAAGGCCTCAGGGTTAATTGCCCTGAATC
>Ga0302326_10030172_pt1 | contig 10858 bp, 5 predicted proteins | sample Palsa_T0_3_FD_202264 | JGI IMG/M metagenome (GOLD analysis project Ga0302326, IMG submission 202264) | Peat permafrost microbial communities from Stordalen Mire near Abisko, Sweden - Palsa_T0_3 | ecosystem: Environmental > Terrestrial > Soil > Palsa > Peat permafrost | place: Sweden: Abisko...
GTTCAGCGCGGCGATGGCGCAGACCCTGCGGACCGACGCGCCGATGCACAGGCTCTGGTACGACCTGCGCAACCAGAGCCTGTTCGAGGAGTCCTTCCGCACCGACGTGCTGGAGATCAATCAGCGTCGCGAGGAAATGATCTGGCGCGTCATCAGCCGTTATGCCGAGTTCACCGGCATTACAGTGGCTTTGTCCAGTAGCGCCGCCTATGCGGTTCTTGACGGTCTGTTTCAGCAGGCCCTGCTGCACCATCTGGCCGGACACGAGGACGCGGCATCCGATCTGCAGGCGAACGTAGTACGCGTCCTTGACACCCTGACGTCCGTGGCTAACCACCCAGTCGGCGAGCTGACCGGATAAAGGGCTAAGGCGTGCTGCCGGGCTTGGCAGGCGGGCACCGCAGAATGAATCAGGTGGGCTGCGGTTCAAGGTCGCGGTTCTGTAGCCGCCACCGTCGGAGCGCGAAGACATTTGGATGATTTTCCCCGAGAACCTGGGCCAGAGAAGTCAGCACCCGCTGCTGTCGCCGCATGCCCTCGTCGACTCGTCCACTCGCGTGCAAGGTGACGGCGAGGTTCGCCTCGCACACCAGCGTGTCCGGATGCATGGCGCCGAGCACCTTACCGAGCTGTACATGAGTTTCCTTCTGGATCGCCTCGGCTTCACCGAATTGACTGAGGTCGCTTAGGCAATTCGCCAGGTTGATCGCGCACGACAAACTAAACGGATGGTTTTCGCCGAGCTTCTCCTGGAAAGCTTTAAGCGTGTGGACAGCCATCCGCCTGGCGTCAGCGAGGCTACCGGAGCCGCGCAAATACGTAGACAGGTTATTGGCGGCCACCAGCGTATACGGATGATTCTTGCCTAGGCTGCGCTCATACTCGCCCATGACGTCGGTGGCTAGGTCCCTCGCGCCAGCCTTGTCGTCTAGGGCTGACAGATCACATGCGAGATTCAGCGTACACGCAATGGCATCCGGTGCATCAACGGAATAATGCAGCGCGTACCGATCACGAGCATCCTTGGTGAGCTGGAGTGCCTCGCTAAGCTCCCCGATCTTACGCAACGATACGGCCAGGCTCTTGGCCGTCCGCAGGGTGTCGACGAAATTTTCACCTAGCACGTCGAGGTAGCGCGCATAGGTGGCACGCAGCAGCTCAACGGATGCAGAGTACTCGCCAGCCTCGCGCATATCCCGGGCCAGGTTGGCCGCGGAGTAGAGCGTGTACGGATGATCGGGACGCAGCACCGCCTGGCGTCGGGCCAGCGTTTCCTGATCAAGTTCGCGAGCCGTGAAGCAATCACCGACGAGACGCAGGTCGACCGCGAGGTTGTTGGCAGCGGACAACGTACTTGGATGATCTTCACCGAACAGTTCCTTGAAACGCTCATAAGTGTCCCGGTCCATCCGGAGTGACTCACTGAACTCACCCAGACCACGGAGATCCGCAGCGAGTCCGCCAGCAGTTTGCAGTGTGTGCGGATGCTGGTCGGAGAGCACTTCTCGCTGCGTGGCGAACACCTGGGAGTCCAGGCGACGCGCTTCCTCGTAGCGGCCCTGCGAGCGGAGCACGTTAGCCAACTGGAAGCGGAGGTGCAGAGTCTGCCTGTCGTCGGTGCCCAGCCGCTCCTTCCATCCTTCCTCCAGGTTTCCCCCGAACTTGAGCGCGGAATCGAATTCGCCACGCTTCCACAGGTAGCGTACTCGGTCGATAAGGAGCTGCCTGGTCTCTTCCTCGTCGCATTCATCCGCTTCCGAGGGGCCGAGGTGCGGCCAGATCAAGTCGTATCGCGGCCAGTTCTCCGGATCATCGGTGTCTCCCTGCCTGGGCCGGGCGCCGACCAAGACGGTATGAACCTCATGGAAGGCGATTTCCTGTGCATCCTCATCAAGCTGCGCGCGAATGACCATCTGAATAAGCCGGTGCACCTGGATAGAGTTATTCCCCTGGTCCACCTTCGCTAGCGCGAAGCGCGCTATCTCCCGGATCAGCTGCCCGAGGACGATCTTTTCCTTCAGCCGGTCATCGAGTGGCACCAGCGCCCGGATCATCTCGTCGCTGTATAGCAGAGACAGGGATATAGGTTCCGGGGCGAAGAACGCGCAAAGCTCAAGCAGCCGCGCGGCGGCGGACGATTTTGCCCGCAGCCGGTCGAAGGAAAGCCGCCAGGTCAGTGCCACCGGCCTAGGGTAGTCGGCCGGCTGGTTCAGCTCGAGCACGCTCGCTGGCTGCCTCTCCAGCTGCGCCACGTAGGTAGCCGCCGATATACCGGTTTCCTTAAGCCACGCACCGGCCTGCTCGATGGCCAGCGGCAGGTCACCCAGAGCCTCTGCGACCAAATCCGCATCCTCGTCGGTTAGCTGGTTCACCCTGTTCTGCAGGTGGTCCACGCTCTCCCTACGGGTGAACACGTCGATCTCCAGCGGGTCCGCCACGCTCGACCATGCCGGGTTCCGTGAGGTCACCACGACGTGCCCCGGTCCGCTTAGCAGGAATGGCTCGAGTTCCGCCGGGTCGTCCGCATTGTCGAAGATGAGGAGCCAGTGGACATAGGGCATACCCCGGCGCAGTGCCTCACGCGCCGCCTGCGCTGCCTCCGTGACGCTATCTCCAACCCTGATCCCGAGCTGCGGCGCCAGGGCGGCTAGGGCCGGGTTGACGAGTTCACGCTGCTCGGCTGACACCCACCAGACCACGTCATAGTTCGCCATATACCGGTGCGCGTACTCCAGCGCGACCTGGGTCTTGCCCACACCGCCGAGCCCATAGAGCGCCTGCGGCAGCACTACCGCCTTGCTGCTGCCCGCCAGCTGATCCCGCAGCTTCTCCAGTACGGCATTGCGGCCGGTGAACGCGGCGTTGCGGGTGGGAACGTTCCACACCGGCGGAATAGTCCGCGGCCACCGCGGCTCGGCAGACCCGCGATCGGTCAGCTGCCCGGGCAAGTGAGGCGGGCGCCCGAGCTCGTGCAGCAGGGCCTCTATGGCCTGGCCTTCGTCCAGCCGGGCCAGGTCCACAGGCGTCCGCTCGCTGAACGGCGGGACCGGCCGCACATCGCCCACGCGCACCGGGATGAGTTGCCTGCGGGTACCTGTGGGGTCGGTCGCAGCCATGGCCTCCCACACTCCTCTGGCCTGCGGCGAGCGCAGGTAGGCGGGTGACAGGACCGCAATCGTCCGGGCGGCCGACTCGGCGCCGCGCTGGGCCTCATCCTGGGTGATGCTGCCTGCTCCCGCCGCCGCGCCATGCGGCAGGACACGGAAGCCGTACTGGGTAAGCACCGATGCGATCCAGTCCGCCCACATCCGGTCTTCCGGGACGTAGCTGAGGTGGATATCGGCAGGTGGCGTGAGGCGGCGCCGGGTGAAAGCATCACGGTACTGCACCCTGAGATCTTCATTCAGGGGCGGCAGCGAGCTCACCCGCCCTTCGGTTATCGCGCTGGTCAGTCGTTCGAAGGCGGCGAGCATCGAAGTCGGGGACCCAGGGGTGTCGCCGAAGGTGGCGAGGGTTTCTTCGAACGCGTAGAACGGCTTGTACGGTATTTCGATGGAGCTCCAGTACTGACTCGCTTCTTCATCTCTTATGCCCTTGGGGAAGCGATCGAACCTGGCTCTGGCCAGCGCGCGGCCAGCGTCGAGCTTTTCCTTCTCATTATCATCGATGCGCATCGGGACAGGAAGAATCCTGATGTTCCTGTAATGATAGCGCTCGTCAATGTGCCGGGCGACGGCGGCTGCGCCCTCAATGCTCTGGTCGCTCAATGTAAAGCAATCCACGAGAATGTCAGGGAAATGCACCGTACAGATATCAGCGATGTCGCTCAGTCCGGTACGGCTATCTATGAGCACATAATCGTAGTGCGCCTTCATGTCCGTGCGCAATGCGTCGAAGAACTGACCGCCGCCGAGCCGCTCATAGAAGTTGTCCCAGTCGAGCGAGGCGACCAGGGATGAGTAATCACGATTCTGGCGCCCCGCGGACACGAAATCAAGGGTCCCGCCCTCCGGGAAGGCCTGCCAGGCTACCGAGACGGCATGGCGAAGTATCTGGGCGTATTCAAGATGCCAGTCATCGGGCCTGTCTTCCAGCCTGGTAGCCGCCCAGGCGTATTCAGTGATGAGATCCGTGATGCCAGAGGTCGCGGCCACCTTGGCTGCATCCAGGAACGGGTGGAAGAACTTATGCAGTCCAGGCGAGTCGAGGTCCCAGTCCACGACGAGAACCTTTAGCCCGTTGCTGGCGAGAATCCATGCGGTGTTGGCTACGGCCATCGTGCGCCCGGTACCGCCCTTATACGAGTAGAAGGTAACTATTTTGCCGTCACTGGATTCACTCATCTAAATACTCCGTATTAGACAGATCTGTTGCGGGGCCTATCAAGCGTGGCCGTTCGATGCTCGGGCCGGCCGGCGGATAGGCCTGGGCATGCCTGAGATACTGCTTGGCTGCGACTTGTACTACGGTGGGAAGCACCGTGCCGAATGCCTCCAGGCTGGGCACGCCGTTGACAGCGATCCTGCAGTCGACACGGCCGACGGCGAGCTTCGCTCTCAGCGCCATTTCAAGGCTCTGCCTCAACGCTGCCTCTGCCTCGACGGTCTCGGCATCCTCGCGGTTCCATGGCACCACGACCTGTACCCACGGCCTGCCGAGGGCATCGATATTGCGCAGCTTTTCCCGGCATTCCGGCTGCGTCGTGGCCCAGGCGTCTACGATCATCAATCCCGGGCCGCGGATATCCTCACCGCCGAGAAGGGCATCCAGGTGCTCATCTAGGTCCCCCACATCTGGCCGGTAGTCCAGATTCCGGGCCAGATCCGCGGCATGATCCGCCAGCGACCTTACCGACTCGGGACGGTACGGATTCCAGTCGCGCGCCGTCAGGCCATAGTGGGTGCGTCCCCTGCCTTGAGGAAGATCCGAGAGGTCTGGCGCGACTACCGTGATCCTTAGCCGCCGCTGGCCGGTCTGCAGGCGGCCGGGAGACCCGAACGCACTCGCCATAGACTCATATCGCTCGGGCTGCTGAGGATCAATGTGGGTGTTCTGGGCAACATCCACGATCCGCCGGGCGAGTTCGTACACTGCCTCCTCGTAATCGCTCCGGTACCTGGAGAGCTTGATGATGCCATAGAAGCCGTGCTTGCTGTAGCGGTCGCCGAGTTCGCTGTGATCAAACTGAATGGACTTAGCCGCCTCAGGGAGCAGGGCCGGTGCCACTGGCACCCACAGGGCGGGGATGATCGCTTCGGCCAGCCCGGCACCGCGGGCCGCATGGTTCAATGCCCGTCGCGAGAATGCAAACCACTCCTTGCCGCAAGCCTCGCTGTCGAAGTAGCGCCTTGAATAGAGGGGGACAAAGACATGACAGGTGGCAAGCGCGTGGGCCAGCCGGGCCGGCCAGTCGCTACCGGTCCGCAACTCCCTGTCCATGAAACCGGGCGGGACTCCGGGCGGCAGGTTGGTGAGCTGCATGATGTCAAAGCAAAGATCCCGAAATAGATTTACGACCCATATATCCGGGTCCCCGGGATCACCCTCTTGTCTGGGCGTATGCGCATAGCTGAGGAAAAAATAAGGCGCGGACTCGCCCGCGCCTGGTCTATAAACCTCGGCCACCCCAGCCCCTTCCGGCCGCTTGCCAGGCATCCCAGCAAACGGTAGAGACTCCACTATAAGTGGGAAGGGTGCGTTTGAGAAGGGCGCGTAACTACAGTTACTTTAGTCACTATGATCACATCTGTTCGCCCGCAGCCAGCCTGCCGCAAAGTTTACTGTCTCGCACAGTGGCATCAGCCGGCAATCTGCGTCACCCACCTTGCCGACGAGGGGGATCTCCGAGCTGTCGAATTCTTTGCCGATAATTTCGAATTCACTGTCGTCAAGCACGACATCCTCATATTCCGCCCATTGCCCGCCAGAGCCATCGTCGATAACACATCGGTACTTCCGGAGCGGCGGGTGCGCGGTATAGAGGTATTCGGCCAGGTGAAATGCCGTGCAGGCGGTGAAATCCACGCCGAGCAATAGGACCCAGGCTCCGGCCTGGTAAATCTTGCGGACCGGGAAAGCTTCAGCTGGGTCGTAGACGAGCTCGTCCCGGTCCATGAGATACATCTTCCCCAGCGGGGAGTCCCCGCCCAAGTGGCAGGTGAGCGCGTGCTCGCCCATGAGCCAGGCCGCCATCGGGCCGAGCGCGGCGAACGACGTCTGGGGGTGATGGCTGCGAATGGCTTCCGGATTTGCCCGGACCGCTTCCGAGATCCGTCCCATGCCGGTGGACGGCGTAGCGGACCGATCGAATGGGCGCATCTCGGCACGGAACTTCTCGATCTCCGCCTCGTCCATCCCGGCAATCCTGGCGAGATGCTCACGGGAAGTATCAGAGTTGTCGGCGGTTCCGGTCGGCACGACGAGGCTTCCGCTGGGACCAAGGGCTTCGCGCAGCGCGGCGACCACAGATCCTGCTCCGCCTTCGACCCAGCCGATGCTGGCCAGCGACGCGCTCACCAGCAGGGTCCGGCCAGGTGCCAGGCCCAGCTCGCGTAGGTCCCTGGCCATGTCGGCACAAGTGACGGAACGCCGCGCCGGAAGAACCTGTCCTCCAGGTCGGCCTGACGATCGAGCCATGGAGTCAGCATCCGGTGCCGGAAAGGGCCGCTGACCCATTAATTGGTGCCGGGCGAGCCGTCCGTGCCAGGCTCTTCTGTGGTCTGCGGCCCACTGCCGTGCCGCACTGCCGGCACATTCGGGGATGCTCTCTTCGAGCCACGGCATAACAGTTGCCCGCATGCCGCCGACAAAACGCTCACCCAACGTGGTTAGAGAACCCGAAGTTTCTAGGGTCTCAATTGCCTCGGCGGTCTGCATCCGCCATAGCGCGAATTTTGCCGCGGCGGCCTCGGCCTCAGGCCCGGGCAGGTAATGCCGTCGCAAGCGCCAGAAATCCGTAACCGCGATATGGGCATATGTGCCCTGAAGCAGTGCCTCCAACGGCCTTGGGTCATTTCTCCATGGCGCGTAAAAAAGACGCTGGTCGGAAGCATCATACAGCTCGAAAAGATCAAGCACCGCGCCGAGCTTTACATGCTGGAACTCATGCATTATCAGCAAGGCAAGAGTGCTTGCATCGGCAGGCAAGGCCACGCCGACAGCCCCGAAAGCCTGTCTCGCGGCCGCGCTGATCTCCCGACCGGGCTTGTCATTTACGAGCGGCATGATGGTGGACAGCCCGGCCGCGAGTCCCAGGGAATAAGCACTGTGTTCTCGCCTGATAAGCGCCCATGCCTGCCGGTAAAGGCACTGCCAGGATTCAGCCTGCTCAGCGGAGAGCCGCGAGGCGGCGGTCCACTGATGGCAGTCCCGGTACGGATCGGTATCCTCAAGCGCCGCCTCGGCTCCGTCGGCCTCTAGCACGCGCACGGGATGCCAGCAACCGGGCTGGCCAGGACCCGCGGTCGCAGCGATCATTACAGACCATTGCCCGGAATCGGTCTTCAGCTCGAAACCGTCCCCGCCGGTGACGATCGTGGCGGTCGCGCCTGGCCCAACGGCCAGGCACCCCAGCGTCGGCAGGAATACGTGCCCGTGCCTGACCGGGATGTCCAATTGTGCCTGCCATCCTGCCCAGATCGCGGCGGACGCGGCTATGGCCGCCAGGTGAGCCGCGTCCAGGCCCAGTGACCCGGCGCCTCCTGCCGAGGCGTCCAGCTGCCCGATATAGTGGGTCGCCCAGGCGCGGACATAGGGATGAGCGAGCACGCCATCGAGCACATCCCTATTGTCCGCGTCGAGAGCGGTGATAAGCTCCCATCCCGCATTGAACACGGCCGAATCAGGCGCGGGCAGAGCGCGCTCGCCCATTCTCTGGCGCACGAGACCCAGCAACGCGCGGCGCAGGCTCCGCTGCGACTCCTGCAGATACCCGATGGCAATGTGATCGCCATATCCGGCGGCCAGGGCATCGAGATGCCTGTCCGGAATGACATGAGCCGGCCGCATCCCGGCGGGACGGGCGCTGACCGGCTTCAGCCGTCCCCTGACATGAGAAATAAGTTTCATCAGATCCGCGCAATAAACCGATGGATTGTTGAAATCAGTTCCTTTACGGTACCTATGGGCATATAGCCCGCCACCGCAACTTGTCACGACCGGACAGCTACGGCAAGTGAGGCAAAGCCCGGCCGGGCCCTGCTGCCTGGCGGTAATGCCGGGATGCAAGGACGCCTCTGCCAGGGTATTACGGAAGATGTCGAGCCCGGTTCCGGGAGCCCCGTCAAATGCCACCTTGAGCGAATCGGCCTGCTCGATCGAGCCGTCAGTCTCGATGACAGCGACATCGCTCGCGCTTAGCCCCAATGACTCAGTAAGACTGGAACCGCCATAAGTTGTACGCATGATTGACTCGAATAGGCGTACCGGCACCCGATCTGCGGCCGTGATCCACTGGTCGAAAATAGCGATCAGCCAATCAGCGTACGGCGTCGCCGACCCTGCCGCGTTAGGTGGCGGGCAATCCCACGTCCCATGCGGGAACAGGAAATCAATCAACGGAGGTTCAAACGCCGCCAAGGCGTTATACGTGATTATAGGGTCATTCCGGACATCGATCGTGCAGAGCAGACCTGAATAGAGCGTGCGGTATCGCTCATCGCGGAGCCTGCCGATAGCCCGGACGACTTGATCGTAGCTGCTGCGGCCATTAGCGTATCGCCGGTGCCTGTCGTTTGCGATCCGATCGCCATCGATAGAAATTCCGACTTTGACCTGATAATCGGCAAATAGCCTGCAAAACTCGTCGTCGAGCTGCACGCCATTTGTGTGGATACGCAAGTCAAGCCGACAGGCTTTCCCCACCTCTCGGCGCAGGGTCTCGCAGACCCAGCTCAGCCGGGCCGCGCCCGCGAGGAGCGGCTCGCCGCCGTGCAGGATCACGCGCACCTGTGGCAACGCGTGATCTTGGACGTGCTCAGCTATTCGTTCGGCCGTCCTGATGATTGTTTCATCAGACATGACCTTCGGCCGGCCGCGCCAGCTCTGGTCTGCGTGCTCGTAGACGTAGCAATGATCACATGCCAGGTCGCAGCGGCTGCATACCTTGAGCACAAACTGCCGGAAGGGCAGGCCACTTCCGGACATGCGAGCCTATCCCGCTAAATGGAGGAATTAAAGGCTGATACCGGAGGCCGTTGCAGATCGGCCGCCTGCGGCATGATTCGTTGCACCAAACTAACCAATTCGGGCGGCAGGGCTGCCGCGATGTCCTCTATGGGCACGTCGCGAAGGTCAGCCAGGCTAGAACAAGTCGCATCCCGAGAGACGTCCACTATCTACTCCAGGGTAGATTGCTGTTAAGCACACTAAAAGTAGCGCTCCAGATACTTACTGTGATCCGAGCGCCCCCACATGGTACACGCTTACGCTACCGGAAGCGTCACTAGCTCGAAACGGAAGTCGGGTAAAAATGATGCCAACGGGTATCAATTTTGCTTTTGTTACCAGTTCGTAGGATTTCTTACATTCTGGCGTAACATCGGTACTGCTCTCGCCTGAACTTTAGCGGGCTTGCGGTTCTTCGGTCGTACTATTCAGCCCGGGCGCGCGGTGCGGGTGGCAGCCTGCACTCGCGCGAGAATGCTCGGCAAGACCTCCACCGCGTTGAAGTGAGCCGCGCCCAGCTGCACGTTGACTTCTACCTCCGCGCTACCGACCTGGCTGGCCAGCCACTGCGTATGGGCGACCGGCGAGAACACGTCCTCAGCCCCGTGCCAGAACAGGACAGGTGCCCTGATGGCCGACAGGTCAACTCCCCAGGGACAGCGGAATGCCAGCACATCGTCAATCCAGCCGTACGCGCCGTTGCGGCATGCTTCGGCGTAGGTATCCGCGAGCTGCCGGCGAATGGCCGTATCGTCTACGATCCGCCGGTCCGGGCCGGTCAGTTCAGGAGTGAGCAACTCGATCATGCTTTCCGGATCGGCGCGGATCCGCTCCGCCCGAATGGTCAGGTCGGCCGCGACCGTGGCCAGGCTAGGCTGGGTATACGCGGCGACGTTAGACTCGGCCATCCCGCCGTACCAGTCAAGACCCTGCGCATCCGACGGGGCGATGCCGACCAGCACGGCCACGCTCAGCACGCGGTTTCCCAGCAAGGCAGCACACGCCAGGGCATGCGGGCCTCCGCCCGAACGGCCAACCACGCAAAACTGATCAAGCCCCAGGGCGTCGGCGATGTCACGCACGTCCCAGGCGGCATCCGCGACGGCCCGGCCAGGATGCCTGGTGGACTCGCCGTATCCCGGCCTGTCGTAGCAGATCAGCTCGACACCGAGCCGATACAGCACGCTCGATCGCGGTTTCGGGCCGTTCCTGCTGCCCGGGGTCCCGTGCAGCAGGAATATCGGTACCCCCGCCGTATCACCCCAGCTGTCAACGGTGACGCTGCGTCTCTGGGCTACACGGATAACCTGCGTCACCCACAGCCTCCTAGGTCTGCCTGGCGGTCCCGGGCCATGCGGCAGATCGTCTGGGCGGGACAAGCGGCCGACGCCACGTCCGCGGATCCTTAGCTTTCAAGGTAAATCAGGTTACGAGTCAGTGCCAGGCTCCCCGTCACCACGGTGCTGATCGTCAGGTGCCCGGCAATGTCCCGCTTCCGCCGACCAGGCCCGCACCGCCTCCGCCGAAGCTTGGGCACGCACCGGGGCCGTTCGGGATAAATGGGCTTACCAAAGTGGCCGACGCGAGCGCTTTGCTCGGCACCGGCGCGGGACGGACCTACTATGGGCGTTATGACCGAGCAGGGCGAGACGATTCGCACGGCCATCCTCACCGTGGATGACGATCCTGCGGT
>Ga0302326_10030173_pt1 | contig 10858 bp, 7 predicted proteins | sample Palsa_T0_3_FD_202264 | JGI IMG/M metagenome (GOLD analysis project Ga0302326, IMG submission 202264) | Peat permafrost microbial communities from Stordalen Mire near Abisko, Sweden - Palsa_T0_3 | ecosystem: Environmental > Terrestrial > Soil > Palsa > Peat permafrost | place: Sweden: Abisko...
CAAAACCCGATTGGCGGCACGGCAATCAGCGCCGGCACGGTGGAGTTCCGGCAGCGCATTGGCGAGAACTACGGCGCGGCTTTCTTTTTGGACGGCGGCCAGGTCAGCACGAACTTGCAGCCATTCTCGGGGGATTTCCGCCTCGGCATCGGCGGGGGCGTACGGTATTACACCGGGATAGGCCCGATACGCTTGGATGTGGCGCTGCCGCTTGACCGCCGTCCCACGGATGATGCCTTTGAAGTCTACATTGGCCTGGGGCAGGCGTTCTGATGCGCCGCACGCTCAGCATCGGCGCGTGGACTCTGGGGTCACTTCTCATCGCGGTGATCCTCCTGAGCACTGTGATCCTCATCGCCGGCAACACAGATCGCGGCCGCGCGCTGATCGAGCGTCTCACGAGCCAATTGACCGCCGGTCACGTGCAACTGACCGGACTCAGCGGCTCATTTCCGCAGGTCGTGGATCTTGCACATCTGCAGCTGCGCGATGAGCACGGGGTGTGGTTGTCGGCCGAGGGGATCGCTCTGCGCTGGTCGCCGCTCGCACTCTTTGCGCGTCGCGTGCAGGTCGACAGCGTGCTGGTCAGACGGCTGCAGATCGAGCGCACGCCAGTGAGCAATCCGCGCACACCGCACAAGAACGTCCCGCACATCGACGTGACACGCGCTTCCATCGGCGCGCTCGAGCTCGGGCCGCAGCTCGCCGGTGAACGTACGACGCTCTCGGTGCGCGGCAGTGCGCATCTACGCTCGCTTGAAGAGGCGAGCGCCACGCTCGTCGCGCGCCGCACCGACGGCAGTGGACGCTATGATCTGCAACTGCGCTTCAGCCCGACGCGGATGGATGCGGCCGTCAAGCTCGAGGAGCCTTCCGGCGGACCTCTGCAGAATCTGCTGCAGCTGCCGGATCTCGGCACGCTCTCCGGCAGTTTGAGTTTGAATGGCCCGCGCTCAAAGGAACAGATCAAGCTGTCCTTGGACGCCGGTGCATTGCATGCGCAGGCGCAAGGCAGCTTCAATCTCGTCGAGCCCGCGGCGGATCTGCGGTACTCGCTGGTCGCGCCTGCCATGCAACCGCGCCCGGGTCTTGCCTGGCAGCACATCGCCGCGAGCGGCAGCTGGCGCGGTCCGCTGGCCGCGCCTGCGGTCGCCGGGCGGGTCCAGGTCGAGAGGCTTGAAGTGCCAGGCGGCTTTCGGCTTGCCGCGCTCGACGCGAACCTCACCGCGACCGGAGCAACCCTCGCGCTGCATGCGCGGATTGATCAAATTTCCATCCCGGGACCCGCGCCCGGGCTTCTCGCCGATTCGCCGCTCAACGTCGAGGCCGACCTCAGCTTGAATGCGACCGACCGACACCTGGAAGTCACCGCGACGCATCGGCTTTTCTCATTGCACGCGCGAGCGCTCACGGGCGCTCAAGAAAGCGCCACGCTCGAGCTGCATCTGCCCGATCTCGCACCGCTCGCGGCGCTGGCAGGGCTGCAGCTGCGCGGCGATGCCGCGGTCACCGGTCGCCTCGCGCGCCATGGGGAGACCCTAGGTGTTGAACTTGAGGCCAACGCTGGCCTCAAGCGAGGTCAGGCGTTCTGGGCCGCTGTAGTGGGTGACAGGGTGCGCCTGACGCTCGCCGCGCAACTGGGGCAGAAAAGCGTTGCCGTCGAGCGCATGCAACTGACGGGTCGCGCTGTCTCGGCTTCGCTCAGTGGCACTTTGGCAGATGCCTTAAGTGCACGTTGGGAACTGAAACTCTCTGACCTTGCAACCCTGTCGCCTACAGTCGCGGGCAGCGCGAGCGCATCGGGTCAGCTGAAAGGCCCCATCAACGCGTTTAATGCCGATGCGCAGCTCACCTCGACGGTTTCCGTACGAGGCGCTGCGCCCAGTACGGTATCCGCAAGCCTGCGCGCACTGGGCCTGCCGACGCTTGCGAGCGCCACGCTTGAGGCGCACGGAAGCCTCGATGGCGCACCCCTGCGGGTCAACGCGACCGTTGGGCGGGCGGCGGGGACACAGTTCCGTGCCGTGGTTCGCAACATCGAGTGGAAGAGCCTGCGCGCCAACGGCGCTATCGAAACGGGCGCCGATAACGCGCACGCCCACGGCGAGTTCACGTTCGGTATCGGGCAGTTGGCTGATCTGCAGCGCCTGCTCGGCGCGAATCTTCAGGGCAGCGTCAAAGGCACTCTCGCGATGGCACCAAGCGACGGCCGTACCCGAGCGCAGCTGCAGCTTGAAGCACACGATGTCCTCGTCGATGGGATCACCGCCAATGCGCAACTGACGGCGAGCGGGCCGACCGATGCCTTGGCGATGAAGCTGCGCGCGCAATTTCCGGCACTGCCGGATGAACCTGCGAGCCTGTCCGCGACGGCGCTCCTCGATCTTGCCGGCCAGGCGCTCAAGCTGCAGAGCGCTCATGGCACCTATCGTGGGCAGCCGATGCGTCTGTTATCGTCTGCGCAGTTGTCCTACGCGAACGGCGTCGCAATCAGCGGGCTCAAAATTGGCGCCCAGGAGACGGTCCTCGAACTGCAGGGCCGGCTCGCGCCGGAACTTGATGTTCATGCAGCTTTGCACAACCTCAAACCACCGCTCATCAACAAATTTGCTCCCGATCTTCTGGGCCAAGGCACGATTCAGGCCCAGGCGCAGCTCACGGGCTCGCTTGCTGCATTGGTGGGGCACGTCAGTCTCGACGCGACCGCCATGCGTTTAAAGAATGACGCCGTGCGTGATCTTCCGGCATTCGATATCCACGCCGGTGCACAGCTTGCGGGCACCGCGGCAAAGATTGACGCCAAGCTCGACGCCGGCAGCACCTCGCAGCTGACGCTCACGGGCAGTGCGCCGCTTGACGCCCAGGGCGCACTCAACCTTATTCTCGCGGGCAAACTCGATGTCGGCATGTTGAATCCCCTCATCGAAGCGCGCGGCTGGCGCGCGGCCGGTCACCTCGGCATCGATGCGACGGTCGCCGGTAGCGTCGCAACGCCCCAGATCCACGGCACGGTCCTCCTTACCCAGGGAGATTTACGCGCCTACAGCCAGGGCCTGCACCTACTCAATGTGGCGGCAAAAATTGATGGCAGCGATAACGTGCTGCGCGTGACGAGCATGAGCGCGCAGGCGGGTCCCGGGAGCTTGTCGATGACGGGCACGATCGGCGTGCTGCAGCACGGACTGCCGGTTGACCTCAAAGTGACCGCCAAGAACGCACAGCCGATCGCGAACAACATCGTCACCGCCAACCTCGATGCGGACCTGCATGTGACCGGCACGGCGCTCGAAAGGCTCGATGTCGCGGGCAAAATTTACCTCAATCGCACCATGATCGGCATCCCCAACAGCCTGCCGCCGAATGTTGCGGTCCTCGACGTGCGCCGTCCGGGACAGGCGCCGCCGCCGAGCGACAAGAAGCTTGTGATTGGACTTGGCGTCTCGCTGCAGGCGCCGCGGCTCATTCTTGTGCAAGGCCGCGGGCTTGATGCGGAGCTCGGTGGCGAGGTGGACTTAAGCGGCACCACCGATGAGCCGATCGCAAGCGGCGGCTTTGATCTGCAGCGTGGCACCTTCACGCTCGCGAGCAGCAAACTCAGCTTCAGTTCGGGGCGGGTGAGCTTCAACCCCACGGGGCTTAAAAACACCATCGATCCGACTTTGGACTTCGTCGCGACGACGACTGCGCTGGACACCACGGTGACGCTCACAATCTCGGGCCGCGCCGACGCGCCGCAATTCGAGTTGACGAGTAACCCAGCCTTGCAACAGGACGAGATCATGTCGCGGCTCTTATTCGGTGTGAGCGCGGCGCAGCTGACCGCATTACAGGTTGCGCAGATCGGCGCCGCCCTTGCGACCTTGAGTGGTGGTGGCGGCGGCTTGAACCCGCTCGCCAAGATCCAGAAGACCTTGGGACTTGATCGGCTCGCGGTCGGCAGCGCGCCGAGTACCACCAACAACACGGATAACAGCGGCGCCACCATCGAAGCCGGCCGCTACGTCTCGAGTCGCGTCTACGTGGGCGCGAAACAGGGCACGACCGGCACGAGTCAGCTCGAGGTCGATGTGGATCTTTCCAAGAAATTGAAGCTGCAGACGCGACTGGGTAACGGCACCGCGACCGCGCAGGGCACGACGCCAGAGAACGACCCGGGCAGCAGCATCGGTCTGTCCTATCAATTCGAGTATTAGATCCCGGTGATCGCCGCGCGGAGCACGCAAAAAGCCGCGTCTCAAGTCGCCTCGGGTCGGTCTGGGCAAACACCCTGCGCAGTCGCCCGCGGCAGTCGAACCGTGAACATTGTCTCCGTCGCGAGCGAGGATTGGACACTGATCGTGCCGTGATGGCCCACTACGATTTCACGCGCGATGAAAAGCCCGAGCCCAAGACTCGTTTTTAGGCTCCTGTTCAGATCGGATGCTGAGTCAGGCAACTGCACGAGTCGTTGCACATATTGAGCCGCGCAGACCGGCTCGCGAGAGATGCGGAGCGTTGGTACCTAGATTCATCGCCACTTGGTGAGTAATGTCGTGCTGTTCGATACCGTCGACCACGGCAAAACGGTGCCGGCGGCCGGCGAAGCCGGGAAAACCGGCTGGTTTTATATCGTCAACCGCGACACCGGAAAATTGATCCGCCGATCTGACGCCCCCTGGGTGGTGAACGTCATCGGCTGGTTCATGCCGAGGACGTAGACCTTATGGGTCAACGCGGCGAGTACGCTGGCGGCGACCATTCCGCGCCAGGTGCCTCTGCAATACGCTGCAGACAAGATCACCAATTACGAGCTCTGCTGGACAGCCAACCGCGTCTCGGTACGCGGAGCGGCGCCCAGTATTGAAACCTTGGTCCGTCGTAATCAGCCGGACCCCAGTGTGGGATCAGTCATGGAATATCTGCTCGCGACCCGCACGCTGCGCCGGATCGGCAGGCGGTACATTGCACGCGGGCGCGCCGTCCTCCACCGAGGTTCGCCTCGCTCTCAGAGCGCGCGCCGTGCGCGTTCTTCTGGGGTTGTTGCGCAACATCGAGTGGCAGTGGGGATGGTAGGCGCGAGTGGGATCGAACCACCGACCACCACCATGTCAAGGTGGTGCTCTACCACTGAGCTACGCGCCTGCTGTGCGGGCGAGGAACCATACCGGAGCGCTGCACGCCACGCAAGCGAACTCCCGGTATTCCAAGGACTTACGAGCTACCCCGCGAGCGTCTGCCCCAAGCCAAGTTCGATCTGCTTCAGTCGCGCGATGTCATCACGCAACTTTGCCGCTTCCTCAAATTCGAGGTTGCGCGCTTTCTTGAACATTTCCGCTTCCAATTTCTTGATCTGGCGAACGATTGCCTCCGGGCGCAGATCGACTGGCATTACGGCGACGCGCGCACGACCGGATCCCGCTTTTCCCTCCAGTGCCGTCGCATCGGACCGGGCCCCTTCCATGATGTCCGTCACGGCTTTTAGAATCCCGCGGGGCGTAATGCCGTGCAGCGTATTGAACTCGACCTGCTTTTCGCGGCGGCGATTGGTCTCATCTATCGCACGCCGCATCGACCCGGTGATCGTGTCCGCGTACAGAATCGCTCTCCCTTGTATATTGCGTGCGGCGCGACCGATCGTCTGAATGAGCGCGTTATCGGAGCGCAGGAACCCCTCCTTGTCCGCGTCCAGGATCGCGACCAGCGCGACTTCAGGCATGTCGAGCCCCTCGCGCAGGAGATTGATGCCGACGAGGGCGTCAAACTTGCCGAGGCGCAGATCGCGGATGATCTCCGTGCGTTCGACCGTCTCGATGTCCGAGTGCAGGTAGCGCACCCGTACATCATGTTCGTGCAGGTACTCGGTCAGGTCCTCTGCCATGCGCTTCGTCAGCGTCGTGATGAGCACCCGCTCGTTTTGCGCAGCGCAGCGCTTGATCTCGGAGAGCACGTCATCCACCTGCGTGCGCACGGGACGAATCTCCACCTCCGGATCCACAAGACCAGTCGGCCGCACGAGTTGCTCAACCACTTGGCCTGCATGCGCAGATTCGTACTGCCGCGGCGTCGCGGAGACAAAGATCATCTGCGGCGCGATCTGTTCCCATTCCTCGAACTTCAGGGGCCGATTGTCTAGCGCCGAGGGCAGACGAAAGCCGTATTCGACCAGCGTTTCCTTGCGCGAGCGATCGCCTTTGTACATCGCGCCCAGCTGCGGAATCGTCTGGTGGCTTTCATCGACGACCAAGAGCGCGTTCGTCGGCAGGTAGTCGAAGAGGCACGGCGGCGGCTCACCCGGCGCACGGCCGGAGAGGTAACGCGAGTAGTTCTCGATGCCCGCGCAATAGCCCACTTCCTTCATCATCTCCATGTCGAACAGCGTGCGCTGCTCAAGCCGCTGCGCCTCGAGGAGCTTGCCGCCGTCGCGCAATTCGCGCAAACGCTGGCGCAGGTCCTCACGCACCTGGTCGACCGCACCGATGAGGCGCTCGCGCGGCGTAACGTAGTGAGTCCCGGGATAGACGGTGTAACGGGGAACCTTGCGATTGATGGCGCCCGTCAACGGATCGAACACCGTGAGCGACTCGATGCTCTCATCGAAGAGCTCAACCCGCAGCGCCTCGCGTTCGGATTCGGCCGGAAATATATCGATCACATCGCCACGCACGCGGTATGTGCCCTGGCGGAGATCAAGCTCGTTGCGCGTGTACTGCATATCTGCCAAACGCCGCAGCAGCCGCCGCTGATCCATACGCTCGCCGCGCACGAGGTGCAGCACCATCGCAAGGTAGGTCGACGGATCACCCAGGCCGTAGATCGATGAAACCGTCGCGACGATAATGACGTCGGAGCGCTCCAGGAGCGCCTTGGTCGCGGACAGGCGCATCTGCTCGATGTGCTCGTTGATCGAGGAGTCCTTCTCAATGTATGTGTCGCTCGAGGGCACGTAGGCCTCGGGCTGGTAGTAGTCGTAGTAGGACACAAAATACTCGACCGCATTTTGTGGAAAGAATTCGCGAAACTCGCCGTACAGCTGCGCGGCGAGCGTCTTGTTGTGCGCGAGCACGAGCGTCGGACGCTGCACCTGCTGGATTACGTTTGCGATCGAGAATGTCTTCCCCGATCCCGTAACGCCAAGCAGGGTCTGATGCGAATAGCCCGTCTTGAGGCCTTCCACGAGCTTCTCGATCGCCTCGGGCTGGTCTCCCGCAGGTAGATAATCGGCTTTGAGTTCGAAAGGCTTGTGTTCCATGGAATCGCAGCTCAACCGGTGGCGTTGGTCGCAGAAGGTATGATCCCGTAATATAGCCCCTGCCGCTAAACTCAAGCGATCATTGGAGTTTCTCGTGAGTTCATCTGTTGCGCGGCGCGTCCAGCGCGTCAAGCCATCGCCCACGCTCGCCGTCACCGCTCGCGCAGCGCGCCTCAAGGCGGAGGGCAAGGATGTGATCGGGCTGGGCGCGGGGGAACCGGATTTCGACACGCCGGCGCACATTGCCCAGGCCGGCATCGATGCGATCAGGAACGGCTTTACGCGCTACACAAATGTCGAGGGCATAAACGAGCTAAAAGACGCCATCATCGCAAAGTTCGCCCGCGACAACGCTCTGCAATATGCGCGCCCCCAGGTCCTGGTCTCATCGGGCGCCAAGCAGACGATCTACAACCTCTGCATGGCCGTGCTCGACCCGGGTGACGAGGCGGTGATTCCGGCACCGTACTGGGTGTCCTACCCCGACATGGTGTTGCTCGCCGAAGCACAACCCGTCATGCCGTTCGCTGGACCTTCGCAAGGCTACAAGATCAGCGCCAGACAGCTGGCCGCCGCGATCACGCCGCAGACACGCCTCGTTCTCTTGAATAGCCCCTGCAACCCGACCGGTGCCGCCTACACGCGTGCCGAACTGCGGGCGTTGGGTGAGGTTCTACTCGATCATCCGCGCATCATCGTCGGTACAGATGATATGTACGAGAAGATCTACTGGGGCAGCGAGCCCTTCTGCAGCCTGCTCACTGCGGTGCCGGACCTCTATACCCGCACAGTGACAATCAACGGCTGCTCCAAGGTCTACGCGATGACCGGCTGGCGCATCGGCTACTGCGGGGGTCCGCAGGAGATCATTACGGCTATGGCGACGATTCAAGGACAGTCGACCTCCAATGCCTGCAGCATCTCGCAGAAGGCGGCGACCGCTGCACTCAACGGCGATCAGAGCTGCGTCGCCACCATGAATCGTGCGTTCAAGGAGCGCCACGATTTCGTCGTCGCTGGCTTGAATGACCTTCCCGGCGTGAGCTGCCTGCCAGGCGCGGGTACTTTTTATGCATTTGCGGAAGTCTCCAAGGCCATGGCGGCGCTTGGTTGTCGCGATGACGGTGAATTTGCGGAGCTGCTGCTCAATGTCGGTGGCGTCGCAGTCGTTCCGGGGTCCGGGTTCGGCGCTCCGGGTCACATCAGGCTGTCATTCGCCTGCGGTCTTCCGACGTTGGCAAAAGCACTTGAGCGCATCAGACATGTGCTGACCAGCCCGGCGGAGGCGAAACGAGCCTAGCGACGCTACGCGCTACGGACCGCTGCGTCGTCTGAGGATTCCTGCCCCGCGCGATTGCCTTTCTGGGGATTCCCGACAAGATCCGTCGCCAGCCTGGCAAGGTGTGATTCGTCGTGCGCCGCCATGGACGTGACGAGTTCTCGCAAAGTCACGGATTTGCCCTCGAACTGTGCGCTCCGTAACCAAGCGCTCTCCGCCTGCTGTCCCAGCAGATCCAACGACGCCTCGCGGTATTGTGCAAATTCATCGAGCGCGGCTCCCAGTTCGCGTCCGAGATAGCCCCTTGCGAGGGCGAGCTCCTCCCCGTTGATCGAGGGGAGCACCGGGTGCTCCTCAGCGAGGATGCGCCGAATTCTGGGGTAATGTCCCTCAACCTCGATATCACGTAAATGCCACGCGTCCTCGATCGGTGCAACTCCGCCTTTCGGCGGCGATTTTCGCAGCACCGTTTCCGGAAGACTTCCCAGGAGCGCGCGCAAGCGCACGGGTGACACCGACAACCGATCGAGAAGTTCTCGCACAGCCGTTGCTGACATCTTGCACCTCGACACTGCATCCCCTCGACTATTATGCATCGGTCGCGCGTCCTTGACTGCCGCTCCTCCGTTCCCCGACAATCCGCCGCCTTCGCAGCTTCCCCTGTATGTTCCCGGGTAGCTCAGCGGTAGAGCGACGGACTGTTAATCCGTTGGTCGTTGGTTCGATTCCAACCCCGGGAGCCAACTAAACAATTACTTACGGCACCTTCCTTAGACTTTACATCGGCGGGCGCTTCCAGAGTCTGTCCCTGAATATTTAACGCGGGCGCCATTCCGGCAAGAACTGCAATTGTCCGCGCTGTCAGCGTGCGCGCGACGCAGCGTCTGCCCTCCCGCTCAGGACTTCAATTCAACTTCCAGGCTCCGTTCCGCCTGCAGGTTCTGCAAGTCGCGACTGATCTTGGCAATCGCTAAGGTGCGATCAGGCCGGCGGTAGCTCACTGCGCAGTCGCGAGAACCTAAAGAGCCGTCAATCACGACGGTATCGAAACTCTCGGCATGCCCCACGTAATTGATTGCGACGTCGTAGTGTTGGCTCCAAAAGAACGGGACCGCGGTGAATGGCTGCAGCACCCCGCCCCATGCGCATCGATCATCGCCGGGTTTCCGATGATCACAACGAGATTCCCGGCGGTACTGACCGCAACGGCTTGCCAGCGCCGAACCGACCGGCGTCAACGTAACTGATGGCGCTTCTGGCGCCGCACGTGAATGGCCGGTCTTCCCTCAAGGATCGCTTGGCTCACTCTGATCACCGCGGTTATTCTATGAGCCCCAAAATGAGCTCGATCATTTGAGCGGACTTCGCAATGGCGCACGCGATCTCGTTCCGCAGCCTGCAAGTGGATGGTCTTTCCATCTTCTACCGCGAGGTCGGCCCGAAAGAAGCGCCGACCATCGTCTTGCTTCACGGACTCCCATCGTCATCGCGCATGTTCGCACCGCTGCTAACGCGCCTCGCGGACGAGTTTCACATGGTCGCTCCCGACTATCCGGGCTTCGGCCACAGCGATGCACCGAGCCCAAAGCAGTTCTCGTACACTTTTGACAACATCGCCGGGGTGATGAATCGCTTCACCGAGGCGTTAAAACTGAACCGATACACGCTCTATATGCAGGACTATGGCGGACCGGTCGGTTTTCGGATGGTGCTCGCGCACCCGGAACGGGTCCAAGCCCTGATCGTTCAAGACGCCGTCGCCCATAACGAAGGCCTCGGCGCAAACTGGGCAACGAGGCGCGCGTATTGGGCGAATCGCGACGCAAACGAAACCGCGATGCGAAGTAATTTGCTGTCTCTGGATGCCACGCGGACGCGTCACGTCCGAAGCAACCCACACCCGGAGAGGTACGACCCAGATCTGTGGACCGACGAATACGCATTCCTCAACAAGCCAGGCGAGGCGGATATCCAGAGCGATCTGTTTTACGATTACCGCACCAACGTGGACGCGTACCCGACGTGGCAGGCATGGATGCAAAAGAATCAGCCACGCCTACTCGTGGTCTGGGGAAAGTACGAGTCATCGTTTGACGCATCGGAGCCCGAGGCGTACCGCCGCGACGTGCCGACAGCGCAGGTGCACATCGTTGACGGCGGACACTTCGCACTTGACACTGCCGCTGATGAAATTGCCGACCTCCTGCGTCACTTCATGCAGGACAAGTCGTAGGGCGCACCGGCCTATCGCGCACGCCACCACTTACGGGACTTGATCGTGTGGGACGTGTCGACGTTGATCAGTGCAGCGCAGAGCAATCGCTGCTCTCGTTTCTAAGCGGATGCGATTC
>Ga0302326_10030174_pt1 | contig 10857 bp, 9 predicted proteins | sample Palsa_T0_3_FD_202264 | JGI IMG/M metagenome (GOLD analysis project Ga0302326, IMG submission 202264) | Peat permafrost microbial communities from Stordalen Mire near Abisko, Sweden - Palsa_T0_3 | ecosystem: Environmental > Terrestrial > Soil > Palsa > Peat permafrost | place: Sweden: Abisko...
AGTCCTTCCCGGCAGGCATGGCAGCACAAAGCATCCGCCATCAGCGCCTACCGGGAGATGTACGGCTACGACCATCCCGGCGATCCGATCGGCCCCCAGCCGACTGCCGACTCCCCCGACATGCGCGTCGCCTGGCACGCGGCATTCCTCGCACTCAGGACACCCGACGGGCCCGACGTCCGCGGCATGTCCGAGGGCAGGCTCTGGCTCATCCGCGACACCTACGCCACCGAAACCAGATGGGCTCCCCGGCACGTCGGCCGGGAACTGCGGCTGGCCAGGCTCGGCGCGTACAACGCGGACCGTGACGCGACACGCGCCGGGGCGGAAGCAGAAGCCGCCCGCAAGCACGGCAACCATGAGCGCGCGGACCGCCACCAATTCTGGGCGGCCGCCTACCAGGCGATGGGCCGCCGTTACCGCGAGCAGGAAGAAACCTTCGCCGCCACCATGGAAGACCGCCGTGAGTGGGAGCACACCACCGGGCACTCCCTCCAGCTCGCCGTCGCTGTCGACGCCGAACTCCGCAGTCGACACCCTGACCAGCAAATCGAGCCCCTCCGGTCCGCCGAACCCACCACGGTCAGCGAAACCGAGCGCAAGGAACTGGCTCTCGTCCCCGGCAAGGACATCGGCCAGATGGCGCAGTGGATTCAGGAACTGGCCGCCCAGCGCACGGCGTTCCGCGAGAAACTCGAAGAACGCAAGAGCCTAATGATCCCCAGCGAGGACCCCGACCTCGAGGACCTGGGCGAGGCCTTCCCCGACCAGGCCGCACCTGGCCGCGACGCGATCCTCCAGCCGCCGAAACCGCAAATCCGGCCATCGGCGAGAATTCTGGAGGCCGCACGGCAGCGTGACGCATCACATGAAGCAGGCGGCTGACCGTACCGTGGCGCATCATAGGCAGAAGAGGTGGCGTCCATGGACACGAACCAGATACCCGGCACTCTTCCGCCCGCGATCACGATCAGCCACGAGACCGCCGTAGCCTGCCTAGCCGATGACCTCGAAGATTACGGCACTACCGGGCCTGTGGCCCTCGCTTGGCGATGGGCGCTCACCGGCATCGGACCCACCCCAATAGCACTCGAAGAATGGACTCAGGGACCACCGGGCCGCGACACCCTGCTCGACGAGAGCAGTTGGCCATACGTCGACGGCTGGCAGGGCCGCGCGAACTGGGAAGAACTCCAGCACGCCCGCTTCCTGCTCTGGTGGCTGACAGCAGCCGACGGCGAACAGGCACCCGCACAACTCCGCGCAACCGGCGTCGCGGCACCCGGCCCAGCTGCTCCTTCGTCAGGGGGTTGACCTGCACGTACGGGCCGCCATCCTCCATATCCACGACCTGGCGCCCAACCCTGGCAGTGCCCGGTCGAGCCACCGACCCGGCGTCTCACCTCTCGACGCTCCGCTTGCCGGGCAGCTGTCTCAGTTCGGCCTGTAGCGACATACCAGTGACTACGAGCGATCGATCGATCTAATCCACGCTGAAGGAAAGCAGCTATGCAAGCAGGTAGCACGACGGCTTTTACCTGGCAAGAAATCGAGCAGGACTGGCTCGGTGGCAGCAGTGGTCTGGCTGCTGCGGCGGATGATGTTGTGGTGGCGTTCAACACCGTTGCTGCCTATTTCGGGCGGGACTGGGTCGAGGCTTCGCGGGCCAGGAGCGGAGGGCCCACGCGGGGCATGTGGCCGACACTACACATCGTCGCGCTCGGCCGTCGTTTTGCGGCCCTCGATGGCATTCCCAACTCGCAAGTACTGCTCGACAAGCTACGTCGTCATCAACCTGACGCGATAGCGGAATTGACCTCAATTTACCTTATTCGAGCCGGTAATCCAGAGGGGTCGTGGAGACAGAGCCAGAGATCCGCGTCGGAGCGCGCAATCGAAAGCCAGACTTTCGCGTCATGGTGACGGGCCAGCCATGGACGTACGTGGAGGTCACTAATCCGAACGAATCCGGGGCGCAGCGAGATGTACTTCGGGGCATAGAGCAGCTCACCAGCCTCCTAGAGGAGTGCACGGGAAGCTTTGCCCTTGAGGTGTTCCTTAAGCGGGAGCCAACGGCCGCCGAGCTGGGTGAACTCCAGGAACACATCATGCGAGGTCATCGGAACACAGCACGGTCCGAGGTGGAACTACCTCTGAGCCTTGGAACGATGTACTGGAATCATCAGCAACCCGGGAATGCCGTGCTGGAGAATCACGGTGAAGCCTACACACCGCGGCTGGGCCGGATGGCGGCCGTCATAGCCGATGGCGACCATCGGCACGTCATGGTGCGCTGGCCGTTTACGGATACACGAGTAGAGACCTTCATCAGGCACGAGGCCAGGCAATTGCCGACCGATGCCCCCGGGCTGATCATGATTCAGACCTCCGGGACAGTGGGGGCAATGAAGGCATGGTGCTCCCTAATCGAACCCAGGTTCCAGCCTAGGCTCCACACGCGCGTTAGCGCGGTCTGCCTGTTTGGTTCCGCCGTCCGTCCCACCCCTGCCGGTGAGGAGTGGACTCCCGCATGCAAGATCATTTCTAATCCTCATGCTCGTTTTCCACTTCCACTCTGGATCACCCAGCAGCTTGGACGCTTTCCGTCCGATGAACCAGACATCTAGAAAGCGGCTGCTCGCATGCGTTCTGGCGAGGGCCCGCGCCGCTTTGAGGATTTCGCAGACGTGTAATGTTGCGGCTCATGGCACCTGAGCCAGGTCGAACTCTCTGAAAATACCATTGGCTGGTCACGTAGCGTGGCAGTACAGCTTGTTCTTCGCACTGATAGCCGACTCCGGGACGTTCGGTGTGTGAAGCCAGCTATCTGATGTCAGGATCATGCGCGTGGTCACCATCAACCTGCAGCAATGGCTGCGCGCGCAGTGCCGGGAGTACGTGTACGACCTCCGCGGGGTCCTCCGTGTTGCTGGCAGCACGCAGTGGCCCATGGCCGCGACAGATGCCGCAGACCTCGAAGCACAGCTCCAGGCCAACGGCCATCTCCTGCCGCTGCCTAAGGAGCCGGCCGCCCTGGCCAACGTGCTGGAAGTCAGCATCGTCGACTTCCTACTCGAACGGGCCGCCGCCACCGACGGTCGGCTTGTTGCGACCAGAGGCGGCGAGCGCTTCTACCCGGACTTGGAAATCACAGGAGCCGGGGTGGACGACGCCTTCTACGCGGTCGACATCAAGGTAGCTCGGCGCAAGCAGACCAAAAAGGCCGCCCCTACCCAGACGCAGAGCCGTATTACGCTTTATACCGGCAACACCTATTTCGCCTACCCCACCCTGCACTGGCCGGGAACGTTCCGGCGGTTCGCCGATTATGCCGAGCACCTCGACGTCCTGGGGATCTACACGCTGAACCCGGACACGCCCTCCCGCGTTGACGATCTGGAACTCATCGTCCAGGAGCCGTGGAGGATCGGCAGCCGCCAGCGGTCGTCCACCACCCGGGAGTACATCGGTGCGGTGATGGATCTGGAAGATCTTCGGCAGGGCAGGGGCGAGTTCAAGACTGCTGAGGAGTTCTACAAGTTCTGGCGCGCCTACAACTTCCGCATCGGCGGCACTGTCCGCAACCAGCTCACCAAGCTCCTCGCCCAGCAGGCCCAGCCGCCCGCAAAGCCCTAGCGAACCGATCTTCCGGCCGTTCCCCGTGGGGTGCACGCCAAAAATGTAGGGCCTCACGCGTTTCCGCTGGTAGTGGCGCTGTTCTGATTGCACCCGTGGCAACCAGGCGGAAACATGCAGGTGATCGGGGTGCGGACCGTGCCGCCGCTCGCGAGCTTGCCCGGGTGGCTCCTTGGCGCTTCCAGTTGTGATCAAGTGGCGGGCCGGAAGCTGAGCCGGCCGCTACTACCAGAAGGCTGTCGGCTTCCCCGGGCCCAGGGAAGCCGACAGCCTTCTCCTTCTTGGCCGGGGCGCTAGCCGAAGAGCTCGGTGCCCAGCCTCCATGCCGTCTTGCCCGAGCGGTACACGCCGTACAGCGCGCCCACGAACATCAGGAACTTCACGAAGTTGTCCATCGCTCGCTGGCTCCTCCTTCCTGGCGAGTGCTCCTCCGGACGGTTGGTGCCAGCATCCGTCCGGTGGACGAGCCTCTGGCTCCCCCATAGACAATCTTGCCCTTACTGAACTGGGCTATGGCCGGTCTGATCAGCCGAAAGCAGGCGAGTTTCGTGTAATCTCCATAGGGTGATCACGGAGCCGGGCACGATCGACGACCTGGTGGCCGACGCGACCGCCACCGGATACCAGGCGAACGCGCGGCTGATCCGCGACTGGACCCAGCAGGGGCTCCTCGACTACCCGCAGCGCCGCCCGGCAGGCAAGGGCCACGGGTCGGCGGCCGCCCTTTACCCAGCCAGCCAGCGGAACCTGCTGTTGGCACTGCTGCACCACCGGCCCGGCAAGAGCATCAGCAGCCTGGCCCGGATCCCGGTAGCTATCTGGATGTACTGGGGAGATGAGTACGTGCCGCTCCGCCAGGCCCACCGCGCCCTCCTCCGCCACCTGGGAGACCCACAGTCCCGGGCCTACGCCCGGGAGGCCACCCGGGCCAGCAAGGACCGTGCCCACGCCACCGCGCGGGCCGTGCTCCGCCAGCTGGACAACCCGCGCGCGACGCCCACGGCGCGCCGGGAGCTGCTGGACGTCCTCACGGAGACCGCCTGGACCGGGCGGCCCGACTTCGGCATGCTCGAGCGCGCCATCAGCGCGGTCTTCGATGTGGGCAGCACGCAGATCCGCCGGGCCACCGGGCACCCGGCAGCTCCTGTCACCACCGAGGCAATGGTTACCTCTGTCAGGGCGCGCCTCGCCGCAGTCAGCGCGCTCACCGCCGGGCAGGTGACCGGTGAGATGCTCACCCAGGCCCGGGACGCCCACCTCTTCAGCTACGCCGAGTACATAGCCATGCAGTCCGCCCTTGCCACCGCCGCGCCGCCCGGCGTCCCGCAGCTGTACGCGCCGGTCACAGCGGAGGACACGCTGGCCAACTGCTGCGGGAACTTGCTGTCGACGCTTGGGCTGGAGATCCTCTTCCCGCAGCAGGCCGAGCTGATGCGAGAGGCCCGCGCCTCGATGCGCCGCCCCGGGCCCGCCGACTTTGATCTCACCTCCGAGGCCATCGCAGCCGGCCAGGGACAAGATGGCGACCGGGGGCGCGGCTAAGCCTGGAGGTCCAGCTCAGGATGCCGCCGGTCAAGGGGCGGATGCTGCTTAGCCGATAGAGAGGGAGAAGTATGACGCAGCTGCCGATCCCAGTTCACGTCGGGTCCGAGCCACCCGAGTCATGGGACGACGTCGAGGCGCGGCAACGCGAGTTCGGAGAAGACGCATCACCCCGGCTCCAGAAGCAACGTCGCCCGACGGTCGCTAGGCCAACTCTGGACTGGAGCGCTCTTGGCTTCGAGCCACGCTGGGTGGGCTTCGACACCGCTGACTGCGTGGCAGCCTTGCAGCCGAGCATCTTCGCTGGACACGGTGCCGATGAGTTCGAACGCTTCTGCCTAGGCGCCAAGATCCGTGGCGAGATCGCGCTGGTCATCAGCCCGATTGGTGATCCAGACGACCAGCGTCGCAACGTGTTCGGGCAACACGACGGCTCGGTCTACGTCGGCGCACTTGACGCGAGCATCAGCAGCCGGCCGCTCGGGAAGGGCGCGAGGGTCCGAGCCACAGCCGACCTCGACGGCGCCGACAGCCAGCTCGCGCTACGCATGCTCAGCTGCGACCCGCCGCCCCTGTGGCGCAGCCTGTCGCTCCACGGGGTGACCCACGAGGGGCCTAACGGGCAGATCCAGCCTCCCGCCCAGGGGACTCTGGTGCCCATCGTCGAGACGGACCTCCGTGAGCCGGTGGTCGCAGTGTGGGTTTCGCCGGATGGCGTCGAGAGGCGCTACGTGGTGCCGGCCGAGACGCCATGGCCGCTGTTGCTGCAGTGGCTGCTGGAGCAGGCGCTACCTGAGCTGGTGCCAGACGCGATGCGCCGGGCGAGGCGCCAGCTCGCTACTGACCAAGCTCTCATGAGCCGCCGTGAGCGCTCCACGCGCACTGCACTAACCGAGCTTGAGACTGAGTACGCCACTCGCCGTCGTGAGCTGGAGTGCGAGCTCAAGGAAGCCGAGACGGAGGCATCGGCGGTACGAGACGGCCTGCTCTACTGCAGCGGCAAGCAGCTCGCTGACGCGGTCCGTTCGGTGCTGGAATGGGCCGGGGTGGCCGTTGCCGATCTTGACGACCAGCTCGGTGGCACTAAGAACGCAGACCTGCTCTGCAGCTACGACGGTCACTCGCGGCTTGTCGAGGTGAAATCGGCGAGCGGCAACGCCCCGGAGCGTGCCTATGAAGACCTGGTCCGTCATCTCCGTGAGTGGGAAAAACTGCCAGGCAGCACACCAGTGGACGGCGGCGCGTTGGTCCTGAACCACCAGCGCCGGGCTGCCCCGCACGTGCGGAGCGCCAAGCCGTACGGCCGCCCCGAGTTCCTCGCAGCGCAGACGGAACAGGTCGTCACAACTCTGGACTTGTTCCAGGCCTGGCGCGAAGAGGACGCGGACGCCATCCAGCAGCTGCTCTTCGGGACCTTGAATCCGCCGGTGCCCGGCCCGAAGCCGCCAACCAAGGGCATCGAGTCCGCTGACCTCAAGCGTGGTTGGTTCCGGCGGCGCTGACCGATGCTCACGCGGAGCACTTACACACGCCGCGGATGTTCGTCAAGAAAGTAGGGCCAACGCGCTTTCCGCTGGTAGCGGCACTGTTCTGGATGCATACGTTGCGACCAGACAAACATGAAGGTCAACGGGATCCCGGCCGGGCCGTCGCCCCCGAGCGCGTCTGAAGTGCACCGTCACAAACAGACAGGTGCCGCCTAACCAGCCCGCCAGCAACCTACTCACCGGCCATCTACAAATCTGCCGCGCACCCTTCCCGGTGCGTTGAACCGGCTCCTGTCGGAGGGCCGTGACATCCTGACGGACATGACGGACGGGCCCTTGGCAATCTCCCTGTTCTCGGGCGCCGGAGGTCTCGACCTTGGCGTCGAGGCCGCCGGGTACCGGGTTGCGGTTGCGGTCGAGCATGACGCAGATGCGGCCCTCACCATGGAGAAGAACTTTCACCATCTGGCCTCCCCGGTGATCCGCCAGAACGTCCTTGAAGTGTCCACGGCAGAGATCTTGCGGCGTGCGGGTCTCAAGGACGGGCAGCGCCCTGACCTGCTGGTCGGAGGGCCACCGTGTACCCCGTTCTCGAAGTCCGGTTTCTGGCTGGAGTGGAAGCGCGCCGGGCTCGACCCCGGCGCCAGCCTGCTGCAGGCCTACACCCGCGTCCTCGCCGAGGCCCGGCCTCGCGCCTTCCTACTAGAAAACGTCTACGCGCTCACCTACAACAACAAGGCCAGCCGGCCGGCTTACGAACGGCTCCTGCGTGAAATCACAGATGCGGGCTATGCCTACCAGGCCAAGGTGCTCAACGCCGCAGACTACGGCGTGCCTCAGGCCCGGCCGCGGCTGTTCATCGTCGGCGTTCCCAGAGACTCCCGGCTCCCTGAGCTGCCAGAGCCCAGTCACACCGGCACGTGGGAGCGCCGCATATCAGGAGCAGGCAGCATTCCCCATGTCACCGCGGGCGAAGCCCTTGCTGGTCTTGACTGTGAATCGGAACGGGAGGAGACCCTGCGAGGCCAGTACGCCAGGCTGCTCCCTGACATCCCGCCCGGCGACAACTATCTCTACTACACCGCCGAGCGGCGCCACCCCCAGCCGTTGTTCGCCTGGCGCAGCCGCTACTGGTCGTTCCTGCTGAAACTGAGCCCTCAGCGGCCATCGCCCACCATCCAGGCGCAGCCGGGCCCGAACGTTGGTCCGTTTCATTGGGACAACCGACGCCTCAGAGTCGGCGAGATCAAGCGACTGTTCACCTTCCCCGATAGCTTCGACCTAGTCGGGAGCCGGGCCAGCATCCAAGCTCAGTTGGGCAACTCTGTGCCACCGTTGTTGGCCGAAAAGGTAGCCGCGCAAGTTATCTCCACGTGCATGCCTAGCTAGCCTATCCTCGAACAGATACATGAGATAATCCCTACACTGTGATGAAAGAAGTACAGTTGAAGAAGAGGATGGAGTTCAGCGCACCATCCCAACAGGTTAGTCAACTTGACGTATCACGGCGTCTGGATGCAACATGATAGGTGAGGCTGATTATCGTAGTGTCATCAGTGCTGTCCGAACTCCCAGGTTTGCAGTCTTCATTGATGAATCGACTCCCTACTGGCGGACAGCTGTCACGTCGCTGATCCGGGTGTTTTCGCTGACATGGGGCGGAAAATACTTCTTGATTGTGCCAACAGATGGCAAGCGCATCAAGGATAAGTTCTGGGAGCTGCTCGAGGCTTATAGTCCTGACTATATCGGAACATACACTGTCACGCTTGCAGACCTAGAAGAAGCCGATCCTGATCGATACCACGCCACCGTCGATCAGTGGCGCGAAGATTGGAAGTTCGACGCTGACTTCGATGAGTGGTTCAATGAACAAAAGTTTCTAACCCGACTCGGCGAATTCAGCATCGAGCCGGCTCTTGACACTGAACTTAAGAACCGACTGTCACCGATAGTCCAAGCCGACAAAGCTGTCCATAAAAGACTAATAAGCGGTCATACCCCAGGATTTCCGTTTAGCAAGGTCTCCGATATCAATCCGAATGCACATCGGCCAGCACGTAACGTGGTGCTACCAAAGCCCTTGGAAGATCCAGACCTTCGAGCCCTTGTTCTATCTCAGTCAGGCGACCTGGATCAGGCAACCACAGAGGAGTACATGGCTCGAGGTGTCGTCATCGAGACGCTGCCAGACGATTACCGGACGGAAGACCTGGTCGAAGCAGTCATGCAGGGCTCAGTTGACCAAGCCGATATACGCCTCAAGAAGGCACTTGCCGATGAGACGCCGGGTGATGAGCCTGCTTCCTGGACGCCCGACGAAGACTATGTCGCGCAGATGCCGTTCCAGGTCAGTATGCTGCACCTGGCCCGTTACTACCGGGTTTCCACACACCGTGACTGGGAGGAGCCGATCACGGTCGTAATCGGCGACACGGTCGATGACTTCTGCCTCTACTACTGTCTCGTCAGACTTCACGACGGCGTCTATTGGCTGCCGAACAAGTGGCTGGACGAAAGCAACAAGCGATCTGACAACAATCGCCGACTCCAGCGCAAAGGTCGTCCCACTCGCGAATACTCGGAGAACGCTCGGGTCGCTAACATGATCATTCGGTCAATCTATAAGTCTATTGGCTATGGCCACGACGACAAGCAGATCGAGCTTCGTAGTATTAGTTTGAGTGAAGACGAGTTGCGCCGGGCGCTCAGAGCCATAGACCGACTCCACTGGCTTCCCCGCGAGCTGTCAAGCCACGCGGTTATTAAACCGCTTCTCACGACTTCGACGCAATGCGTGGCGCGCATAATCGAGGAGAACAACTACACTAACCAGCAAGAGATGGTCTTCATTTCTGGCAAGAGTGTAGGGCGTGTGGCAACACCTAAACCAAAGAACTTTACCCGCATCGATCCGACGAACCATAGGTGGATGACGTCCGTAGAAATTAGCGAATACGCACCACCCCCTCTACCGTTCCTTGGTGACCAGATTGCCCCGACGCACCAGAGCCGTGTGGCCGCGGATGGCACTGTTTACATGTGCCCGGGAGTAGCCTATTTCGGCGGCGACATCGATGTCGCTCTTACTCGGCCTGAGCTAACCATCGTTTCCGCGCAGGAAATACTGAAGCAGTATTTCGCCGAGGCTGGTCTAGAGGTCAAGCCATCAGATAAAGGCAATTATCTGTCCGACGCAATCGCGCGGTTTGGCGATCTGGCTACAGCTGCTTCCTTCATCAGAAGCGGCGGAACTCGCGGAGTCCTGGATCTGTTCTTGACAAAGCAGTCCGCCGCAGATGGCCACGTAGTTTATCTGCGGGCAGAGGGACGAGCATTTGTCAACTATGACGGCGTTCAGAAGAGTGTCGGCGGCCAGGCGACCGATGTCCTTGATGACCTGGTCGGCAAGGACATATTTCGGCGCGGCCTCGTCTTCTTGTGTCTTCGGTGTCGTCTTGCGTCATGGTATGACCTAGCTGGCATTACGTCCGAGTTCACTTGTCACAGATGCGGGCTCAGGCAACAGTTCACCAAAGCGAATTGGAAGTCACCAGACGAGCCGAGGTGGTATTACGCACTGGCGGAGACGGTCTATCAATGCTACACGCACAACTCATATCTGACGATACTGGCGCTCGATCATCTTCGGCAGCAGTCGAAGAACAGCTTTCGATATCTACCAGAGATCGACGTCCTCAATTTCCCCACTGTAGGCGAGAACCATGAGATCGATGTCGCATGTCTAGTTGATAACCGTATCTTTCTGGGTGAATGCAAGACGGAGGCTCTCAAGCCCTCCCACACCCAAAAGTATGAGACGTTGGCCAGAATGCTTCCTAGGAGACCTGATGGCCTTGTTTTTGCGACCACCTATCAGAGCGTGAGCAGCGCTTTCCACCAGACGACTGCGGGAATTACAGGCAGCCTGGTGCTGACCAGCAAAGAGCTGATGCTATGAGCGTGTACGCCGAAACTGCATGCACGCACAACGATGACTCCCTTGTTAACCCATGGGAAATTATCCGCAAGTACCGGTGTACGGACTGCTCGGCGGTCCTGACGTGTGCCTGCGATAGTGATTTCGCCACATTCATCGTCCCACACCAGGCAATGCGTGGTGTCGACCGGCACACCCGAGATGAGGTAGCTGTAACCCATCCCCTGATGCCCAATGTATGTCCAGAATGCC
>Ga0302326_10030175_pt1 | contig 10857 bp, 9 predicted proteins | sample Palsa_T0_3_FD_202264 | JGI IMG/M metagenome (GOLD analysis project Ga0302326, IMG submission 202264) | Peat permafrost microbial communities from Stordalen Mire near Abisko, Sweden - Palsa_T0_3 | ecosystem: Environmental > Terrestrial > Soil > Palsa > Peat permafrost | place: Sweden: Abisko...
CAGCGCCGTCACATCGCCGCTCGTCGCATTGATCGCAAACGCGCTCACCGAACCGCCGCTTCCGTTAAAGTCACTGATTTCGTTCGCCGCGAAAAGGTATCTCTTCGAAGGATGGATCACAATCCATGATGGATTTGGAGTTTTCGCAACCAGCGTTCGGCGTATTAACTCGCCGCTGGTTGAATTCATTTCGAAACGATAGATACCTTCGCCGTTGCTGCCGGCTCCAACCTCGCCGGTGTAAGTGCCGACATAGGCAAAAGTCCTGCGCGGCAGTCCGGGGTGAGCGATGTTCTGCGCTATACCCAGCGTAGAGTTCGCTAAAGCTGCGGCACCGGCATTCTTCAGAAAGTCGCGGCGACTTAGTCCTCGTCGCGAAATCGAATTTGTCATCGAATTCTTTTTCATCACATCCTGCCTGGTAAGGTCGCTGTAAGGATAAGTGGGGTTAGTAGATCAGATACTTCGCACGAAGCGCTTCGAATCGTTCCAAGCTATCGCGCCATTGCTCCGCGATGCGGCGAGGATCCTGGCCGGCGACGATCGCATCCAGGCTCGCCTTGCTCAACATGAGCGTGTCCACTTCAGCGACTTTGTAATCTCCGGGATAGAGCGACTGCAGTGCAGACGCAACCTCAATCCCCAGTTCAGGAGCATCCAGCGAGTTGCGATCGATGACGATTATCTGCACGCCACCGCACTTTTCGTGCGTATACACTGAGCTATCTGGAGTGAACTCTGTAGGAATGAAGCGGACGCCCGCAATTGCGCGGGAATTCAGATACAGGGCAAAGTCTTTTGACTTGACCCAGGGCGCGCCGACTAACTCGAAGGGAATATCTGTTCCCCTGCCGACGGATATGTTAGAAGCTTCAATCATTCCGATCCCGGGATACAGCGTCGCGGCAGTCAGGCTGCGCATGTTCGGGGATGGATTCACCCATAACTCGCCGGTGGAATCGAACCAGTCGCCGCGAATCCATCCTCGCATGGGAACGACCGTCAGCTTTGCGTGCAGACTGCGCTCGACGTTAAACATTTTTGCCATCTCTCCCATGGTCATGCCGTGGCGAATCGAGGTCTGCCAGTAACCAACGAATGATTCCCTGCCCTCTTCGGCAACGGGGCCCTGCACGGATGCGCCACCAAGGGGGTTAGGCCGATCGAGGACGACAATTTCCTTGCCGGTCTTCGCCGCGGCTTCGAGAAAGTAGCCGAGCGTGCTTTCGTAGGTATAGAACCGGACGCCAATGTCCTGAATGTCGAAGACGATCTCATCCAGGCTCTGCAATGCTGTAACGGTGGGACGGCGTTTTGCATCGGTGTCGGCGTAGACACTGTATATGGTTGCGCCGGTTGCTTCATCCCTTGAGTTGCCAATCACTGGAGTGTCCAACGTACCGGTGATGCCGTGCTCGGGACTGAAGATCGCTGTTAGCTTTACGCCGGGCGCATGAAACAATATGTCCGCCGTGCGCTCACCGTGCGCATCGATTCCCGTTTGATTGGTTACGAGGCCGACTCTTACTGGATGACTTGCATCCGCGTGGAGCTCGCGGAAGTTATGAGCTTCAAGTACATCGATGCCTGTCTTCACGTCGCCATTTCTTGCAACGATGCGGCGGGACGCCGGCATCAACTCGTTGTATCCGGTAATCTCCGCGAGGCGCAGTCTGTCTTGCTCGGTGACGGTCAGATTCAGCGCCTGCACCACTGCGGTTGCCACCTTGCAGCGCAGTGAAACTGTCGACTTGCCGCCGTGAGGATGGACGGCGTTGGTAAGCAGAATAATGTAAGTATCGGTAACCGGGTCTATCCATAAGGATGTCCCGGTAAAGCCGGTGTGGCCGTAAGAGCCGACCGGGAGCAGTTCGCCGCGATTAGTTGAAAAGGGCGAATCGATGTCCCATCCTAACCCGCGGAGAACGGTTCCATTGGTTGGCTGTTGCGGCGATGTCATCTTGTTGACCGCGGAACGGCTCAGCACGGTGAAGCCGTTCAGGAAATCTTCTGCAAACAGGGCCAGGTCATCTCCGGTCGAAAACAAACCCGCATGGCCGGCAACGCCGCCCATGCGCCTCGCCGTCGGGTCGTGCACAATCCCGCGCAGCATATGACCCTGCTCATCGTATTGTGTCGGTGCAATGCGCTGGAGCCACTCCTTTGGCGGAAGAAAGCGCGTGTTCTTCATGCCCAGCGGCGTAAAGATATTCGCGGCAGCGAACTCATTCAGAGGCTGACCCGTGATCTTTTCCACCAGGAGTCCGAGCGTCTCGAAGTTGATGTCGCTGTAGACGAATTGCGAACCGGGCGGATTGATTGGCTTTTCACGCATCGCCATCTGGTAGGCAGCCTCGCGACCGGACCATTGCGACTTGAGATCGAGGTCCGGCGGCAAGCCGGAGTAATGAGTCAATAGGTCGCGAATGGTGATGTCTTTTTTGCCGTTCTGTGCAAAGTCAGGCAGATAGGTGGAAACGGAGTCGCCAAGGCGGATGCGGCCTTGCTCCACCAGCTTCATCACCGAAGAAGCGGTGGCAATGCACTTGGTGAGCGAGGCCAGGTCGAAGACCGTATCAATGGTCATGGGCTCGCGCACAGGCTCCAGCGATCTGGAGCCGAAGGCCTTGCGATGAACCACTTTGCCATCGTGTCCAATGAGGAGGACGGCGCCGGGGATGTTTCCTTCCGCGACGGCCTTCTCCACGATTGCGTCGACGGCCTTGAAGCCGTCGTCGCCGCTTTGCAGCGCGTGTGTTGGCGCGGAAACAAGAAGAAGGCACGGCGTGAGAATCGCGAAGACAGAATGCCGCCGCAAGATTCTCTGAGTCTTACTCAATATCGTTCGCCTGGGGCTGATCAGTTCTCTCGACACTCGGCTAACCGCCTTCGACCGATCGATTTGCTGTTTGCGGTGAAACTGTTTTCGGCATCAGCCGGCTTGCGGCATAACCCACAATAAAGGTGAACGCGCTTCCCAACACAACATACCAAGTGAATGCGATGCCAGTAAACAGCCAGAGGCAGAGATTAAAGGCGAAACCGCATAGCATGCCGAGCATGGCGCCGTTTTCCGAGGCGCGCTTTGTGAGCACGCCGAGAAGGAAGACTCCGAGCAGCGATCCATAGGCAACCGAAACGATCGACAATCCCATTTCCAGCACCTTGCCTCCGTTGCGGGCGAGAAGGGCTAGTCCAAACAGCGCCAGTGCCCACCCGATAGTGGCCAGGCGCGAGAGCTGAACGCGGCGCTGCTCGGTCGACTGCGGGACAATGCGGGCATAGAAGTCGACGATGGTGGTGGATGAGAGCGAGTTGAGCGCGGCGCTCAGATTCGACATGGCCGCGGCAAGAATCGCGGAGATGAGCAATCCGCTCAACCCATGCGGCAAACGCGAGACGACATAGGTGGGAAAGATTGTATCCGTCTGCTTGAAGGGCGTTGCGGGTGGAAGCATTTTGTAAAAGACAAACAGCATGACGCCGATGAGGAGAAAGAGCGAGAACTGAAAAAAGATGGCAACGCCGCTTGAAATCAGCGCGATTTTGGCCTGGCGCGCGCTGCGCGCGGAAAGAAGGCGCTGCACGATGAGCTGGTCGGTTCCATGGCTTGCCGTGGTCAGGAATGCTCCGCCAATGACGCCGGCCCAAAGCGTGTACGGTGCGGAAAGATTGGTTGAGCCATCGAATATGCGGAATTTGCTCGCTTGCGCGCCCGCTTGATGAATCGTCGCCCATCCCCCCGGAACGAAATGGATGATAGAGAAAGCTGCCACCAACGTGCCGCTCAAATAAATGCCAAGCTGAACGACGTCTGTCCAGATGACGGCGGCCATGCCCCCTTCAAATGTATAGAGAAGCGTGAGCATAGTCACGACTGCAATTGCAGTTATATCGCGGACCAGGTCGGTCATGCCGGTCAGCAGGCTGCCGAGAGCGATTCGGATCACGATGGCCACAGCGAACACGCGCACCCCTTCAGCGGCCGCGCGCGTAACAAGAAACAAGCCGGCGGTAAGCGAGCGCAGCCTGGCGCCGAATCGGCATGCAATCAACTCGTAGGCCGTGAACAACTGGCCGCGGAAATACTGCGGGATTAAGACAAAGCTGACGATGATGCGACCGATAATGTACCCGATGACGAGTTGCAGGAAGCGGAAATCTTTCTCATAGGCCAGGCCGGGAACGCTGACGATGGTGAGCGTGCTGGTTTCCGCGGCAACAATCGACAGGCTGATGGCCCACCACGGGATCGTGTTCCCCGCCAGGAAGTAACCCTTCAGGGTGCGCTGGCTTCCGCGAAAACGCAGGCCAAACAGAGTTACCCCGGCGAGATAGGCCACGATCACAAGGAGGTCAAGCGTGTTCAACCCCATGAACCGTTTTCCCTCCCGGCCGGCAACTCCAGGCGCTTCTTCAGGCGCGAATGATGCGGATGCCCTGGCGCTCAAAAGGTGCAAGGGCCTCGCGGCTGGCGCCGGCATCTGTAATCAGCATGTGGATCTCGGCGGCAGGGCAAATGAATGCGGGACTGACTTTGCCGAGCTTGCTGGAGTCGGCTGTGACAATGACCTGCTTGGATTGCTTGACCATCTTGCGCAGAACCAGCGCTTCGTCGGTCTCAAGCGTGGTGGCTCCGCGCTCCGAGTCGAGGCCGGTAACGCTGAGAAACACCTTGTCCATGTAGACGTCGTCAAGAAAGTTGAGCGCGGCGCTACCGGTCAACGAGAAAGACCAGGCCCATGGCACCACGCCGCCGGTGAGGTAGGTGCGGATTCCCGGCTGATTGCAAAGCTCCATACCGATATTGATGGCGTTGGTCACCACCTGGATCTTGTCGCGATGACGCAGGCTGCGGCCCACATGGGTGGTGGTGGTGCCGGCGGTAAGGCCAATGGTCTCATTGGCTTCAACCAGCTCAGCGGCGGCCAGGCCGATGCGGCGCTTCTCTTCGGCAAAGCGCTGCTCGCGGGCCAGGAAGGAGCTGTCGTAGCGGAATGGCTCGTAAAGCAGCGGCTCCACCAGCGTGGCTCCGCCGTGGGTGCGGCGAATCAGGCCGCGGCTTTCCAGGCGCACCAGATCGCGACGAATGCTGGGCGCTGAGGAGCCCGCCACGGCAAGAATCTCCTCAATGGTGGCGCTTCCGGTGCGCAGCAGAAACTTTATGATCGCCTCGGAGCGGCGATTGATTGATTCGGACATATCGCACCGATTTTAACCTCCCAGGGACTGAATTGCCCAACCTCTTTTCGGAGAATTTGAAGGTTATCAGATCAATTTCTCTGACTCGCTCATTTGATTGATCGAATTGGCGCTGTATGATCGAAGATGAGACCGGTGATTCATCGCGAAACGGTTTCTGGATAGAATCCATGCCCTTCTTCAAACATGAAATGTTGCGCGAGATTTATGAGCAGCCGATGGCGCTGCGCCACACAATGGGACTTTATTTGGCCGATCGCGCCCTCAAGCCGGACGTCGCTGCGCTCCTGGCTGGATGGGCTATCCCCGAGGGCGAAATCCTGATTGCTGCATCCGGTTCCAGCCGCCACAGCGGTCTGGCTGCGGAGATCATGCTTGAGGACCTTTGCGGACTGGCCGTGGATGTGGAATACGCCAGCGAGTATAGCTGCCGCGGCGTTAACGCCAATGCGGATGTTCGGCATCCCAGCGTGTTGGTGCTTTCGCAATCCGGCGAAACGTCGGACACGCTGGCGGCTTTGCGCGAAGGACGCCGGCGCGGGCAAAAGACCCTGGCAATCACCAACGCATCAGCCTCTACCATGGCCACCGAAGCCGACGTGTCCATGCCTTTGGCCGCGGGGGTCGAAAAAGCCATCCCCGCCACCAAGAGCTTTACTTGCCAGTTGGCTGTCCTTTATCTGCTCGCGTTGTACGAAGGCGCGCGTCTGGGTCGGCTCAGTGCTGCCACGCTGGCCACTTACATAGGCGAAGTTGAGGCTCTGCCTGCCCGGATTGAAGCGCAATTGGATGGTTGGCGCGAGCAGATGGCCGCACTGGCGGAGAAGTACAAAAGTGCGAATACGTTTCTTTTCCTGGGCCGCGGAATCCACTACGCCATCGCGCGCGAAGGCGCGTTGAAGTTGAAGGAAGCCTCGTACGTGCATGCAGAAGGCTATCCGACCGGCGAGTTGAAGCACGGGCCTAATGCGCTGGTGAGCGACACAGTGCCGCTGGTGGTGCTGGCCACTGTGGATCGGGCACTGGACGCATCGGTTTTGCGCTATGAAAAGACCCTGCAGTTGCTGCGCGATATGCAGGCGCAGGGCGCGCGGGTCATTGCCGTAGCCAACTGCGGAGATGCGGATGTTGCCGGCCTGGTGAGCGATTGCGTGTTCGTTGAGCCGGCATCCGAGTACCTGCTGCCCATTGCGGAAGTGGTACCACTTCAATTGTTTTCGTACTTCATGGCGCTGACGCACGGCGTGGACGTAGACCGGCCCAGAAACCTTTCCAAAGCCGTGGTGGAAAGCTTGCCAGAAGCCGGAGCGGACTGTCATCCATAACGCGCGGGTGCCTGATCCTTGCGCAGTCCTATCGCGCAAGGGTGAGAGAGGGCGAACCCGTTGCCGGCTGCATGCGAACGTTTCAAATCGCCGATTTTTTGGAAGCTACAGGAACTTTGCCCGCTCTTGTCTCGTAACATCAGAAGAGTGGAGCTGCCATGATCCGCTACATCCTCGCTCTGACCTTGCTCAGCGCCGTATTTGCGCCTGCCGCAGCCCGCGCCGAGCATGATGAAGTCCAGTTTTTCTCCAATATTCACGTTGGCCCCGATTCCACCATCCACGACGCCATCTGCTTTTTCTGCAACGTCGATCTTGAAGGCAAGGCAACTGGCGACGTGGTGGTCTTCTTCGGGCATACCCACATTGCCAGCGAAGCCCAGCACGACGTGGTGAACTTCTTCGGCAAAGTTACGGCAGACGACAACGCCGCCATCGGCCATGATCTGGTGAGCTTGTTCGGCAACGTCAGGCTGGGAGAAAACGTTCACGTAGGCGAGGACCTGGTGGCGATGTTTGGCTCCGTTCACAGCGGAAATGGCGTTACCGTAGAGGGCGACAGTGTGGTGCAGCCGGCTTGGATTTTCTTCGCTCCCCTGTTCGTCTTCATAGCGGTCGTTGTTCTGATTGTCCGCGAGTTCCGTGCCTACCGACGCCGCGTCTTCCTGCGCGGCTACGGCTTCCCGCCCAGGCCGTAGCTTCTGTTGGCTTCCAGAGCAACTCGAATTGGGAACCCCTCTCCTTACCCTGTTTGCTGTTCGATCATCGTCTGGCAGCCGATCTATCAGGTTCGTTTTGTTCGAACGGTACGTGCTTCAGCCAGTACGAAAAGCCTCGCCGAATTCAAATTTTTTTGAACGCGTTCATTTTTATCTTGCCTTTCTCCTGAAAAAGCGTTATTGTGATTTTTGAACACGTTCAACTAATCGCCAAAGGAGGCAAATCATGCAAGTGGCAGCCTGTTACCTCAGCTACCTGGTCATCAGCATCGCGCTCACCATTTGGGTGGCGCGCACGCTTCATCGCAGCGGCCGCGTCTTCCTGCTGGACGCGTTTCACGGCAATGAGCCCCTCACCGACTCAGTCAATCAGCTCCTCGTCGTGGGCTTCTATCTCATCAATGTGGGTTACATCGCCCTGGCGCTGAAGACGGCTGACCCGTTGAAGGACTTCCGCGGAGTGATTGAGCTCGAAAGCGGAAAGATCGGCGTGGTGCTGCTGATTCTTGGCGGCATGCACTTCTTCAACATGTTTGTGCTAGCCAGGATGCGGCGGCGGTCCAACCGGGAATTCGCGGCCTAAAAGGTAAGACAAACCAAATCAAGGAGACGGCTCATGTATCAGACACACTATTTCATCATCTACGCGGTTCTCTGCGCGGGGCTGATCGTCTGGCTGGCGATCGTGCTTCACAACGCGGGCGATGTTTTTCTGCACGACTCGTTTCCTGGCCGTCCCGAATTGGCGAAGGCCGTTGCCCGACTGCTCGACATCGGCTTCTACCTGGTGAGCTTTGGGTACGTTGCGCTTACCTTCCAGACCTACATGCCCCTGGATCAAATCGGACAAGTGACGGAAGTTATCGGCATCAAAGTCGGCTGTTTCCTTCTTCTGCTCGGCGCGATGCATTTTTTCAACCTGCTGTTACTGGCAATCTTCCGCCGCCGCGGGCCGGCTGCCGCTGCGCCGGCGGCCTGGTGACCGCCATGCCCCGCCAGGCCACGCTCAAATCCGATGCCACCCGTGCGCGTATCTACGAAGCCGCGTTGCGCGTCTTTCGCGAGCGCGGCTTCCAAGCGGCCACTATGCGCGAAATTGCCGCGGCGGCCGGCGTGGCCCTTGGCGCAGCGTATTACTACTTCGATTCCAAGAATGCCATAGTCATGGCATTTTATGTGCAAGCCCAGCAGCAGATGGAGCCGGAACTGGAACTCATTCTAGCAACGCGACTTACGCTGGAAACGCGGCTACGCGGCTTGATCCAGCATAAATTCGACTACTTTGCGCCGAATCGCGCTTTGCTTGGCGCATTATCGGCGCACACCGATCCGGATCACCCCCTTTCGCCGTTCAGCGCGGCGACGGCAGAGATTCGCAATCGCGATACAGCATTCTTCGCGCGCGCCGTCAGCGACTCCGGAGTGCGCATGCCGCCGTCGATCCTACCCTATGTTCCCCGCCTGCTTTGGCTGTATCAGATGGGCCTCATGCTCTTCTGGGTTTACGATAAGTCTGCCAGTCAGGCGCGTACCGCATTTCTCTTCGACAAGACGCTGGGAATGTTTCTGCTGTTCATCAAACTGGCGGGCGTGCCGCTGCTAAGGCCGCTCTACCGGCCGGCGGGGGAGTTGCTGAAAGCCATTTACGGGGAGGCGTGACCATGATTCCGCTGCGCATTGTTCTGCCCGGCGGAAGCGGCCAGGTGGGCCACGCCCTTGCTCGGCACATGCAAGAGCTGGGCCATCAGGTTACCGTGCTCACCCGCAGCCCCTACAGCGCGCCGTGGCAAACGGTACACTGGGACGGCGCGACGGAAGGCCCTTGGACGGAGACGCTGGAAGGCGCGGACGTGTGCATCAATCTTGCCGGCCGCAGCGTGAACTGCCGCTACACACCGGATAACTGTGCATCTATTTATAACTCGCGCATTGGAACAACGCGGCTGCTGAATCGCGTCATCTCCGGCATGGCCGCGCCGCCGCGCCTGTGGCTCAATGCGTCCACGGCCACCATTTATCGCCACGCCCTCGACCGCGACATGGACGAGGCTACGGGCGAACTGGGTGGCTACGAACTTGTCTCCAGGAAGCGTCGCGCGCCGGAGACCTGGAACTTCTCCATCCAGGTTGCCAAAGACTGGGAGGCTGAGTTTTTTCGGACTCCGACGCCGCGCACACGCAAAGTTGCAATGCGCTCTGCCATTACCTTCAGCCCCACACCCGGCAATGCGTTTGAAACTCTGCTCAACCTGGTGCGATTCAGTTTGGGCGGCAAACAAGGCAATGGCCGGCAATTCTTGAGCTGGATTCATGAAGACGACTTCGCGCGCGCAGTCGAGTTCCTCATCGATCGTGAAGAATTCGAAGGCCCGGTCAATATTGCCGCGCCCCATCCGTTGCCGAATCGCGAATTCATGGAAGCGTTGCGCGATGCGTGGGGCATGCCCAACGGCCTGCCTATTCCCGGCTTCGCTGTCGAGATCGGAGCCTTCTTTCTGCGCACCGAATCCGAGTTAGTGCTCAAGAGCCGCCGTGTGGTTCCCGGCCGTCTGCTCGAAGCGGGATTTCAGTTCGATTTCCCCACCTGGCCCAAGGCGGCGGACGATCTGGTGCGGCAATGGCGCAGGCGGGAGTAACTGTTAGCTTTCGGCTGTTAGCTTTCGGCTGTTAGCTGTCGGCTGTTAGCTGTCGGCTCGCTGCTATTTCGTCACCAGCGCGACATAAGAGACTAACTGCGGAACCGTAACCTGCACCTGTCCATTTGCATAAGTAAATGGAATCGATGTATCTCCCGAAGCATCCGGCGAAACCAGCGTGACCGTCGTTGGAGCATTGGCCACCGGAAAACTGACCACCACCGCGCTCTGCGCCTGAAATCCCTTCGAGTAATTGTGATTGATCAGGTGCGCGACCGTGCGTCTGTCGCTGAGCCCAGTCAAGTTTGTCGCTACGTTTGCGACGGAAACATTCACAACTCCGGTCAGATTCTGCGCATTCTCATAGAGAGCGGCATGAGCCGGCAGCTTATAGAAAGCGGCGGCCTTGTCGAAATAGGGCATCAGGCCGAGTTGCGTAGCAGTTGGATCGCCGACCGTGTCCAGCAGATGCATGGCGAAGTGCACCCCGACGGCGTACGCCTCGGGCACGTACATTCGCCAATAATCCTGCTGCTCCGACGACGGCAGCGATAGGTAGCGGGACATGGGGCCGCTGGGCCAATCAATGAATACGGAGACCAGCACGCTGCGCCCCGCGACGTATGCAGATTGCTGCTGCATGTAGAGAAATGCCGGCATCAGGCTTTGCGTGCCGTCAAGGTCGCCACTTCCGGTTAGTGGGCAGAAATCCTGATCGGACCCGCCGGGACCGAAATAGTTATAGTCGAACAGGCCGGCGGCTTGTAAATCGACAAAGGGATAGATGCCGTTGGCCGTAATGTATATCTCCCGCCCATATTTCTGGCGCGCATAATTCCGCAGAGTAACGACAATGTCCTGCCAATAGACGAGGTACAAGTAGGTATTTGTGAATGTGCCATTCTGCGGATCGTCACCCATCGCGCCCCACTCCGCCGCTAGAGGGTTGGATGAGATGAGCGGATTGGTTTGCCA
>Ga0302326_10030177_pt1 | contig 10857 bp, 7 predicted proteins | sample Palsa_T0_3_FD_202264 | JGI IMG/M metagenome (GOLD analysis project Ga0302326, IMG submission 202264) | Peat permafrost microbial communities from Stordalen Mire near Abisko, Sweden - Palsa_T0_3 | ecosystem: Environmental > Terrestrial > Soil > Palsa > Peat permafrost | place: Sweden: Abisko...
GCACTCCGCCCCAATCTGAAATCGGCGGAAACCCGGCAGGCAGGGCGCCGTTTGGCAGCAGATTCCCCGTACCGCCGAGGGACAAGGTAGCCGCGCCAGCCGGTGTTGCTCCCGCTTGTGTCACAGCGACGTTGATGTTTACGACAGTGACCCCTAGACCGTAGCGAACCCAACCGGCGGCGCGGCGGAATAAGTGGTTGAGCCGATGGTCAGGCTGGAGGTGTTTCCGGCGACGTTGGAGAGAGTGTACATATAAGTGGTGGTGCCATTCGCAGTATTCACGGTGGGCGCCGGCAAGTTCGCGATATCAAGACTCAGGCTGGCGGCGCTACCGCTCGAAAACTCATAACATTGCGCGCTCGCTGCGCGGCATCCCACAAAGGCGAGGAAGAATCCCAAAAGACATCGGACACTCGCCAGGGTACGTCTACTCGCAGTCATCGTTTTGGTTCTCCTCTCTCACCCCTTCACGAAGGTGCCTTGCCGCCGGGTGAGCGCGCGACGCCAGCCGTGAGAGACGCGTGGCCAGTGATTTTGGTTACAAGAATCCGCGCGGGCCAAGCCTACGGAACGCGAAGAGCGCGGAGGTCGATGCCGAGTTGCTGGCACTTCTTGTAGAGATGGCTGCGCTCAAGGCCTAACGCTTTGGCGGTATCGGTCATGCGCTGGTGGCGCTTGAGCTCGGCCAGGATCACCTCGCGCTCGTATGCCTCTGTGCGCGCGGCGAGCGTGCCGCCACCGAGCGGCGCGCCGGATGCGGTGGCGGCGCGGGGCAGGGCAAGGCGTACGGCGGCGGCGTCCACTTCGGCGTCGGAAAGCAGCAAGAGGCGCTCGACCACGTTGCGTAGCTCGCGGACGTTGCCGGGCCACCCGTATCCGCTAAGCTCCGCGATGGCGGCGGCGGAGACGGGCTTGGGCTTCCATCCGTTGATTTCGGAAACCTGGCGCGCGAAATGATCCACCAGCGCGGGGATGTCGTCGCGCCGGTCGCGCAACGGCGGCAGGGCCAGCGGATAAACATAGATGCGATGGTAGAGATCCTGGCGGAATGCGCCGCTGGCGGCCATCTCATCGAGATTGCGATGCGTGGCGACGACGACGCGCACGTCCACCGGAATGGAGCGGTCGCCGCCGATGCGCTCCACCTGTTTCTCTTCGAGCACGCGCAGCAGCTTGGCCTGCATGACGGCGGGCATGTCGCCGATTTCATCCAAAAACAGAGTGCCGTGGTGCGCCTGTTCGAATTTGCCCAGGTGGCGCGAGACTGCGCCGGTGAAGGAGCCTTTTTCGTGGCCGAAGAGCTCGGATTCGATCAGTTCGGCGGGCACGGCGGCGCAGTTCAACGTGACGAAAGGACCGTCGCGGCGGGGACTGCGATCATGCAGCGCGCGGGCGATCAGTTCCTTGCCGGTGCCGGTTTCGCCGAGGATGCAGACGCGCGTTTCGCTGGCGGCGACGCGATCGACCTGCGCCATGACGCGGCGCATGGCATCGCCCGAGTGCACGATCTCATGCTTGCCGACGCGCTGGCGCAACTGGCGGTTTTCGTCTTCGAGGCGGCGCATGCGCAGGACATTGTCGATGGTGAGGAGCAGCTTTTCGGTGGAGAGCGGTTTTTCGAGGAAATCGACTGCGCCGAGGCGGGTGGCGCGCACGGCCATTTCGATATTGGCCTGGCCGGAGATCATGACCACGGGCACGGGTGCGCCCTGCGCTTTCAGATCTTCGAGGAGGGCGAGGCCGTCTTTGCCGGGCATGACCACGTCGGAAAGCACCATGTCGAAGCGCTCGGTTTTGATGAGTTCGAGGGCGCGGGCGGCGTTGTCGCAGACGGTGGCCTGGTGGCCGGCGAGGCGGAAGGCGCGGGAGAGGGAGGCCAGGGTGTTGGCGTCGTCGTCGACGATGAGGAGTTGGGCCAAGGTCTACTGTAGCTGGGGGGGTGGGGATTGTGCAAATTGTGCAGGATTGTGCAGGTTGGGGGGTGTGGGCGGGGTTTGAAAATAAAATCGGACGTCTAAAACCAATTCGCGGTTTGCGAAATAATAAATAGCTCTGTTTCAATTATATGGCGGATTTTCATGAACTATCCCATGAGCACACGCGAACGGCGCTCCGTCCGGCTGCTGGTAAATATTCTGTTTTCAAGGATCTGGCGTGGAGGCGCGACTTCCACCTGAGTCGAGGATAGCATGGCGGCGCTACGGATTCGGTTCTTCTGTTGGACCTAGACGTGTGTTTTCAGTGGGAAGGCGGGATACGAAAGGCGTCACTCGGCGATCAAGCAGTATGGCTCGAGGCGGTCCTATTAGCCAGTACTGGCTAGTACCGTATCCCGCGGCGGGTCCGGCCGCCAATGCTATACTCTGCACAGCCTGAAGGGGTTGGCCGTAACCACTGTTACCGTCAAGCCTTAACTCTTCCCGGAGGTTCGGCATGCCAGTTCGTACCGTGTGTTCGGCCCTGCTGTCCGCGCTGTTACTCGCATCTGTCAGCCCGGCGCAGACTCCGGTCACTTTCTTTCAACCCACCAGCCTCGGCGATTGCTACGCGGTCGCAGCCGCGGATTTCAATGGCGACGGCAATCTCGACGTAGCCTGTGCCGGAGACACTCTCACCATCTGGCTGGGCGACGGCCACGGTCACTTCCATCAGACGAACCAAGTGCTCCCTTACGAGCAGGTACAGGTGGTCACCGGCGATTTCAACGGCGACGGCCGCCCCGATCTGGCGATTGCCGGTTCCGGCCAGGTGATCCTGCTGCCCGGCAGAGGCGACGGGACCTTCGGTACCCAGATCGTCATCGCGAATTTGACATCCGTCGCGCTGGCCGCCGCCGACCTCAACCAGGATGGCCGTCTCGATTTGCTGGTCGGCGTAGCCGATGCGAATCCGCCCTCCGCGGTGGAGGTCTTTCTGGGCAACGGCAATGGCACGTTTCAGAAGCCCATCGTCACCGGCGTCACCACCGCGCTCTCCGTGAATATCGCTGTTGCGGACTTTAATGGGGATGGCATCCCCGACATCGCCTCGGCCGACAACGACGAACTCGAGGTGGTCTTAGGCGACGGGGATGGCACATTCGGGCCGCCCATCGTTACCGCTATCGGGATCTCCAACCAGCCGTTCGCGATCGCCGACTTTACGGGCGATGGGATCCTGGATGTGGCCCTCAGCTACAGTTCCAAAATCTACGTTTACCAGGGAAACGGCGACGGCTCATTCTCCCCGGGTCCGGTCACATCCGGTGCGGTGGGAGCGGCACTGTTGGCCGCCGATCTTAACGGCGACGGCCGTCCCGATCTGGTCATGGCAGGCGTCGGCATTGCGCTGAATCGGGATGGCGGAGCATTCGAGCCGGCCGAATGGTACCAGGATCTCGACCTCGCAGCCGGCGTGGCGGGCGATTTCCGCAATCTCGGCCGGCCCGACCTCATGGTAGCGGGCGGCTTCTATCCGAACGATGGGACGGGCCACTTCCACGCGCCTCGTTCCTTTCCGATCACATCGTGCGGCGGCGGCTGCCACCTGATCGCGGGGGACTTCGACAACGATGGCAACCTGGACGCCGCCGCAGTCGCGAACGATACGGTGCGCGTGTACACCGGTACCGGTGGCGGCAACTTCAACGACTTTCGCCAATCCTCGTTTTCGCTGCCCGACAGGGAGTTGACCAACGCCGCGACCGCCGCCGATTTCAATAGTGACGGCAACCTCGACTTAGCCGTAGGTTCCGGGAACTACGTCAAGGTGGAGGGACAAGTCGCCCTCCTGCCGGGCAACGGCGACGGAACATTCGGCCGGCCCGCCGTGGTGTACACCGGCTATCCCGTATACGGCCTGGTTACCGCCGATTTCAAACTCGACGGCCACGCGGGCCTCGCAATCGGCACGAAAGCCGGCTTAGTCGTGATGTGCGGGAATGGCGCGGGCGGATTCACGACTACCGCCGCGATCCAGGGCATCGCCAACACGAGTTCCGTCGCGACCGCGGATTTCAATCAAGACGGCACCCCGGACCTGGCCACCGCCAGCGACGTTTACCTGGGCAATGGCGACGGCACCTTTCGCCATGCGTACACGCTGGCGCAAGCCGCCAGCCTGGTTCAAACCGGCGATTTCAACGGCGATGGCATACCCGATCTGGTCACGTCCGACGGCTACAACATCATCGTTTGGCCCGGGATCGGCGATGGCACTTTCGGCCTTCCGATCGCCGTCACCACGAACCTGTCGGAATCGGTGTTCCTGGTGGCGGATCTAAATGGCGATGGCATTTCAGACATCGCGGTGACGGCCACAAACAACATCTCCAGCTCATTGCTCCTGTATCTCGGCAGTACGGACGGCAACTTCCGCCCGGAAAACGTGGCCAATGTGCCGCCCTTCGGCGACGCGCCGATCTCATCCGGCGATTTCAATAACAATGGCCGTACCGATCTCTTGTTCGTGAGTCTCTTCAACCAGATCATGACTCTCACTAACGCCACTCAGTAGGAGATCCCCATGCGATTGTCTAATCTCGCGACCCTCATCGTACTGGCAGGAACCGCGGCGGCCCCCACTCATGCGCAGATCCTCGCGACCTTCCTGGAACCGCGGCACTTCGGAAAAGGTCTCGCTCAAGCCATCGCCATCGCGGACTTCAATGGCGACGGGATACCGGATGGCGCCACCATAGGCTCGGATCTTTCGGTATATCTGGGCACCGGCGACGGCTCGTTCCGGGAGCAGACGCCCATCGGAATTTCGGGCTCCGCGATCGTAACGGCCGACTTCAATGGCGATGGCTATCCGGATCTGGCCGTGGCTGCGGGAGCCACCCTGGTTGTCCTGCTGGGCAACGGCAACGGCACCTTCCGCGCGCCCGTCTCCTATCCGGCGCTGGCAGCCTTTATCGCCTTAGGGGATTTCAACGGGGATGGCAGCACCGACATCGCCGTTTACGGCCAGCCCGGAGGCGATGTCAACGGCCAGGTGCAAGTCTTTTTCGGCTCTCCGGCCGGCACGTTCGCGCCAGGTCCGGTCACTTCCACCATTCCTTCCGGCATCCCACTCGCCATCGTGAGCGCCGATTTCAATGCCGACGGCAAAGCCGATCTGGCCCTGACTTGCGCGATCTATCATGAGATTGGCGAGGTAGTCGTCTTATCCGGCAACGGCGATGGCACATTCGGTAGCCCCGCTGCCTATCCGGATGCCACCGCCAGTTACCTCGACGCGCTGGTCACCGCCGATTTCAATGGCGACGGCGCGCCGGATCTGGCCTACGTGTCGAACGCCGCGGAGGTGGTGGTGTTGCTGAACAATGGCGCCGGCATGTTCACCCCGCTCACGCCTATTAAGCTGGCCGCGACCGCCATTTCGCTGGCTGCGGCCGATCTGAACGGCGACGGCATCCTGGATCTGCTGGCCGCGGGCGCCGGCATCGGCACGGTCCTGCGGGGCAGCGGCAATGGCGCATTCCGCGAAGCCGGACAATATGTCCTGGCGTACGAATCGACAGCCCTGGCCATCGCCGATTTCAACGGCGACGGCATTCCCGACGTCGCGGCCACTAACGGCACGAATTCCGAGGCTGCGCCGCCCGTGCAGCCCCCGTTGTCGCTGATGCTGGGCAGCGGCCAGGGCGGTTTTGAAAGCTCGCGCGCGTTCGAAGCCAGCGCGGCGCCCAACGGCATCGCGGTCGGCGATTTCAACCGCGACGGGAACCTGGACCTGGCCGTTTCCAACTACAGCCCCTCGGTGCACGGCGCGTCCTCGATCTCGGTCCAACTGGGCGACGGCCACGGCGGCCTGGGCAAAGCCATAAACTATCCGGCCGCCAAGCCGACGGCCATCGCAGTCAGCGACGTGAATCCGGACGGCAAGCCCGACGTGGTCTTCGTCGGGCACAATTGCGTGGGCGTCCTGCTAGGCAATGGCGAGGGCGCGTTTTCGCCGGCCTCCTACAGCCCGTGCCCCGACTGTGGCGGTGTCCTGCTAGTGGCGGATTTCAATGGCGACGGCAAACCGGATTTAGCCACCGCCGATCTCAACCAGGGGGGAGTCGCGATTCTGCTGGGTAACGGCGATGGCACCTTTCAGCCCCCGGTGTCCTATGGAGCCATCAACCCGGCCTCTCTTGCCGGCGCGGATTTCAATGGCGACGGCTACCTTGACTTGGTAGCCAGCGTCGCCGGAAGCGCAGGGGGCACTTATATCCTGATGGGCAATGGCGACGGCACATTTGGCGCGCCGGTTCTGCTGAACGGGGCCGGTCAATTCGCCGTGACCGGCGATTTCAACGGCGACGGCAACGCGGATATCGCCATGTTGCTCAAGAACGGAAACGGTGTGGCCATCTACCTAGGCAACGGAAAAGGCTCCTTTTCGCCGGCATTCACGGTGGAGGCTGCCGTGGGCGCTCCGCTTTTGAGCGCCGATTTCAATAGCGACGGCGTTACCGATCTGTTCGCTCCGGCCGCCTCCGAAGTCGCCAACGTCGACGGATTGTCCACGATTCTTCTGGGCAATGGCAACGGCGACTTTTCCATCGACCCGCACCGGTACCTGATCGATGCGTCGAACGGCGTCTACGCGGCAGTGGGCGATTTCAATAACGATGGGAAGCCGGATCTGGCCACGACCGGCTACGGCAATACCGTTTGGATCATTTTGAATAACACGCGCCATTGAGGCTTGACTGAACCTGGATAGAAGTCGGGAGTCAGGAGACAGAATGACGCGCCGGCGTTAGGGGCGGGGCGCAGGCATCCTGCGTAACGCGAACAGGATTGCCGTTGCGGCGGGCATAACGGGCTAACGTGGAAGCTACAACGTGTTTGAAGATATCGGATTCACGCCAGCGTAAGCTGACACAGCAGGAAGCGGCGCGGCTCTGCGGCACGGATCAGCCAACACTTTCCAAAGTGTTGCGCGGCCGCATGGAGACCGTCACCATGGACCGGCCGACGGGCTGGCTCAACGCGCTTGGGCGGGATGTGGAGATCATCGTCAGGCCGGTCCCGCGGCCCTCCGACAAGGGCGGGTGCGGGTGAATTGAAGCCACGTGACGGTCGAAGCACGAGGCGGCGCCTTGTAGTCGGCGAGCGACGGTCATGAAAGTCTCTAGCCTAATTCTCGCAAACGACGGCGGCATCGGCGGAGGCTATCCGAGTTGATTTCAGCAGTGGCGGGCCGCCAATGATCCTGCACGAATTCGAGCATCCGCGAGGTGTAACCGGGTCCTATGGAGCGTCCGCTAGCCGGCCTCGGAACAAGATCTCTTCGGACATCCGCTTTACGGGCTTTTGACCCCAGGGAAACGAGGACCTGCTTGGGATCGTCCAATTGGTCCGGCCTGGCAGGGATCAAGATCCTGCGGATACCCAAGAAGCCCGCCAACGCCTCCGCGTCGGCCAGCAGCCAAGATTCCAGTTCCCGCACGGCGACGCGGAAACACATCAATTCCGCGGGGCGGGGCAGCCAGTCCGCGACGAGCGCCGCCGGACCTTCCGCATCGCGGTCCAAATCAACGACGACTATCCAGGGACGGAATCTCGCGTCATGGTTGAAGCCGGCTATGCGCTCCCGCAGAAACGCCTTGCCTTTCTGGCCGAAGACGCGATCGAGGCCGAGATCCAGATCGAGAAGGATGCGGCGAAGGACGGCCTCGTCCAATACGCCTTCTACCGCGGCAGAGAAGTATCCGGCGAGGCTGGTCGGCGTCATCTGATTGCGAACAGCGGCAACTGTTCCGCTTGGGCAGGACGAGTGAAAGGCATCACGGCATCGGGAAGAGAAAGTCCGCCTTCGAGAAGACTGACAATCTGTTGGAAGCGCTTTACCGGACGAACCATGGTGCCTTCACGCTCCGGTACCAGCAAAAACGCTTCGTCCAATCCGATACCGGGGTCAGCGAGGATAGATGGCGAGTGCGTGCTGAGGATCACCTGACGGCCGGTTCGGCTTTGCATACGCGCGAACATTTGCGGCAGGTGAGTGACGACCTCCGGGTGGAGCGAGAGCTCCGGCTCTTCCAACAATAGGGGTCCGGAACCCTCCAAGGTGGCCCATAAGAGACCCAAAAGGCGCAGTGTGCCGTCCGAGAACTGTTCTTCGTTCTGCCAGGCGCCTTGCGGCCGCCAATGCTCGTACTTGCCTTTGAGGTGAGGCGTTCCATTGGTTTTGTCGCGATCGAATTGCAGCTCTTTGAGCTGCGGCACGGCAACGCGTAGCACCCCTTCGATGCGGCGCAGCCAGGCGTTTCTGGTTTTCTCCGGAGTTCTGGCGATTTGCTCCAACAGATCGCCTCCGTAAGGATCGTTGCTCCTTCCGGCGGAACGGTCCGGCTCGCGCACCAACTGCGGCACGACGTGCTGGTAGCGTATTGACCGGAAAAAGTCGGCCACATCCCGGAACTCGCGGTTTACATTGATTTGTTCCAGGTAGGTTTGCGTCAGGCGTTCGGGATCTTTCGCGTCCTCCGCGTTCGGGCGGGTCCACAGTTGCGTACCAGCGCAGGAGACACGCTCCTTTTTAATGATCGGCCGGCGCTGATTGTCTTGGGAAAAGCGCAGTTCGTATTCCCAGGCGTTTGGCGTGTTGTCAGATCCGATTTGAACTTCGATGACGATGTCGGGATGGCGGCGCGCCGAAAGGCTGCGCAGTCTGGTAACGCCGCCGCGATGTGGGCCGGCGGCTTCTTGAAACCCTCCTCCGACGCTCACAATGTCGTTCAGGAATCGAAAGACGTCCAGCAGGTTGGATTTACCCGAAGCGTTAGGCCCCACCAGAAAAACGCGTCTCTGCAGATCCACGTCCACTTGGGTGAAGTTCCGCCAGTTCTCCAAACGGAGCCGTCGAAAGATCAGCGTGCTGGGAGCCGCATCGTTCATAAGGACTGCTTACCAGTTATCACGATAGCAAACGACTAGGTCGCAAAGTTGAAAACATGGCGGCCAGCGGGGATAAATCCCCGCGCGGGCTCAAGCCCGCCCCCCATGGCGCTGCATCGGCCTTACCTTCGCTCGTCGGTGGCCGCTTCGAGGTAGATATTGCGGGCGACGCCGTTGACGGTCTGTGCGGCCAGGCGCTCCAGAACTTCCGCGCGGAAGCGCTTGTCGCCGGCTACTTCCGCCAGTTCCAGAGCCAGTTGCAATTGGCCTTCGGCGGCGGCTTTACGGGCACGCTGCAGGATGGCTTCGGGGCCGCCGGCGGCTTCAGCCAGCGCGCGATTGAGCGGCGCGGGATCGCCGCCATTGAGGTGCGCCGGATCGAAATCGTACCAGCCGGTGTATTGGCGGAAGACGCCGTTGACGGCCCACTCCACCGTACCGTAAACCGGCTGCAGGTAGGGCTGCGCGGCGAGGTCCGGTGGGAGGCGCACCTCCTGGCGGATTTGGTAGAGCGGCTCGCCCTGGTTGATGCGCTTGACGGTTTCGTCATGCACGAAGCGGATGGCGCGCGCGTAGTTGGCGAGGGCTTGGTCGATGGCGTCGCGTCCCGTGAGCGGGCGGCTGTGCGAGCCGACCAGGAAGGCGGGATGCAGTTGGCGCATGCGATCGAGTGAGGCGGCCCATTCGAGAACCGGACGGTCGGGTTTGCCGGGGCTGGCCAGCATAGGAAAGCTCCAATAGAACAGATCGCCGGGGAGCAGCGTTTCGAAATCAGGGAGCCAGACCATCAGGTGATCGACGGTTTCGCCGAGCGTGTGATATAGCTCGATGCGCACGCCGCCATCGGTGAACTTGAACTCTTCGTCGAAGGTGATTTGCGGGGGGATGTAACCGCTTTCGGCGGGATGCAGGAGGTCGACACCGAGGGTTGCGCCGCGGGCTTCGCGAGGCACATCGGCGGCCCATTGCACTTGGTTCAGCGTGCGGTTGTAGCCGGCCATGAGGCGATATTTGCGCATTTCTTCGATGTGGTTCCTTTGCGCGATGACCTTGCTTTCGGGGCCGGCGAAGACTTTCGCGCCGTGGATGTGATCGCCATGGAAGTGGGTGTAGACGATGTAGCTGACGGGCAGCGCGGAGATTTTGCGGAAATCGTTGAGGGCGGCTTGCGCGGGGGGCTGGCCTTCGGTGGTATCGACCACCACGACGCTGCGGTCGGTCAGGATGAAGATGACGTTGCCTAGCGCGTAGCCGGTGGCGCAGTAGACGTGCGGGTTGACACGGATGAGCTCCGGGGTGGATTGGGAGAGTTGGGCGGCGGCGGGGAGGGCGGTGAGAAGGAGGAGGATGGGGCGGATGTTTCGCATGTGTTTACTTTATCAGCGCGGCTACCGCCCGGATTTGTGCTTTTCTAAAGCGGGCATTTGCCGCTTCATGAATTCCGTTGAGCGCCGGCTCCAGACCTTGCCTTTGGCATAATTTAGGTACAATACAGACTGTCCGATTACGAGCCAGGTCCGAATTGCATCAAACTTGTGAGGCGCCCCTCAATTGATCCGTAAATTCAGGGAGGTGTTTGGCTTGAAGGCTTCATTCAAAGTTCGCCATCTCTTTGTGCTTGGCGCGGCCGCGGCCGCGTGCTGTACCTATGCGGGCTACGACCGACTGCTTGGACGTGGCGTCGTTTGCGAGATGGCCAGTGCCGTGGTTTTCGGCTGCCTCGCTGCTGGCTGGATCCACCATCCGGACCGTCGGAGACCGAAGGCGAAGCACGACCCTGACAAGGCCTTAGAAAAAGTGCAGCCGAAACTCAATTCGCCTTTGCTTTTTTCTGCGATGGCGGTTTTTCTGGCTGTTTTCCCCTTTTCAGTTTTCTTGCGTGCGGTTGGTTTAGGGCCCGGCATATTATTCATCGTTTGCTTTAGTTACCTGTGGGCTGGCCTGAAGGGCGAGCATACCCCGCATAGTATTGTGGCCCTGC
>Ga0302326_10030178_pt1 | contig 10857 bp, 7 predicted proteins | sample Palsa_T0_3_FD_202264 | JGI IMG/M metagenome (GOLD analysis project Ga0302326, IMG submission 202264) | Peat permafrost microbial communities from Stordalen Mire near Abisko, Sweden - Palsa_T0_3 | ecosystem: Environmental > Terrestrial > Soil > Palsa > Peat permafrost | place: Sweden: Abisko...
GGGTATTTATCCGCGACACCCTGGCGGTTGCGGATCCCTCGCCGCGGCAGCTGTCGGTGGTCGAGCATGCCTTCACGCACTTCGACCTCGCGATCACGCCACTGCTGGTGCACTGCGCGAGGGCATCGGCCGTCATGGAGGCTGCCGGCAGCCTTTGGTATAACATCCGCGAGCCGGCGCGCATCGGGCTGCCGGCGCCGATCACGGCACTGCTGTCGCGCCTGGCGACGCAAACTTGAGTTCGAGGAGCGCACTGCCTGAAGGGCGCGGCGGAGAGTCTTCATGTCACGCGTGGTGCAGTGTGTTCTTCTCAAGCGCGAGGCGCCGGGACTGGAGCGGCCGCCATACCCGGGCGAGCTCGGCAAGCGCATCTTCGAAAACGTGTCCAAAGAGGCCTGGGGCCGCTGGCTGCCGCACCAGACCATGCTGATCAACGAGTACCGCCTGACCCCCATCGAGCCGAAGGCGCGCAAGTTCCTGGAAGCGGAGATGGAGAAGTTTTTCTTCGGCGCCGGATCGCAGGCACCGCAGGGTTACCAGCCGCCCAAGAGCTGACGGCGCTGCCGGTGTCCTAGGGGAGTCCGAGTGCCCGCTGCGCCTGGGCGCGGAAGCGCCGGCTGAGGTTCAGCCGCGTGCCGTCGTGCAGCACCACCTCGGCATTGCCTTGGAACAGCGGATGCACCTCGCGGATGCGTTCCACGTTCACGAGGATGGCACGGTGGATGCGCAGGAAGCGCGCCGGATCGAGCAGCCCCATGAGGTGGCGCAGACTCTCGCGGTGCAGGTAGGTCGTGCCGGCGGCATGAATGCGCACGTAGTTGCCGTCGGCGCGGATCCAGTCGATGTCGGCGGTCGCCACCACGCGAATCCGCTCGCCGCTGCGCACGCTGATGCGCTGCAGGAAGCCGGCCGCCGGCGCCACCGGCGCATCCGCATTGCTGCGTGCAGGCCCTGCCAGTGCGCCCGCACCCGCGCCATCGCCTGATCGAAGCGCGCCTGGTCGATGGGCTTCAGTACGTAGTCAATGGCGCGCGCATCGAAGGCGCGCAGTGCGTGCTGGCTGAAGGCGGTGGCGAACACCACCATCGGCAGGACTTGCGGGCGCAGGTTGCGCAAGAGCTTGAAGCCGTCGAGGCCGGGCATCTGGATGTCGAGGAACAGGAGGTCCGGCGCGAGTGCCGCGATGGCCTGCAGCGCCTCGGCGGCATTGCCGCATTCGCCGACGATGCTGACGTCCGGGTGTGCGGCGAGCGCCTGGCGCAGCGCCAGCCGCGTCTCCAGCTGCGAGTTGCGCAGCCGCTCGTCGCGTAAGCGGCGCTGCGATTCCATCGAGCGCAGCACCACCAAGAGCACCCAGTAGGTGATGAGCGCGATGTGGAACTTGTAGGCGAACTCCACGTGCACGTAGGCGGCGAACGTGGTGATCGCCGCGCCGGCGCGTGCACCGAACACCGCCCAGTACAGCCACAGCATCACCACTGACTGCGCTACCGCCATGGCGAGGCTCGCCGGCAGGTGCAGCGCCCAGAAGGTGCGCCAGCTGCCGCGGCTGCCGCGACGCCCGAGCCAGCCGACCCACGGGCTCAGGAGGAGCCACAGGTAAGAGTTCAGGAGATTCCAGCTGAGGATGCGTACCCAGGAGGTGGGCTCCCCCTCGTTGATCGAGGAGATGTACGAGCTCACCGCGTAGGAGAACGCCAGCAGCGTCCAGAAGCCGAAGGCCAGCGCGAACATCTTCAGCCGCTGCGCCCGACCTGCCTGGTACACATCTTCGTTGGACACAGTGCTCTCGCAAGCGCGCCTCCGGGAGCGCCCGTCAGCTAAGTGCAGGGTCGCGGCGGCGCCACGGGCCGCTCGCCGGCGTGCGCCTGCAGCCAGGGCGTCAGCGACACCTGCCAGATGCTGTCGCCTCCCGCCTGCGCGGTCCCGCCGGTGCGGTCGCTGTAATAGTAAAGCGTGCGGCGATCGCAACCCAGCTGTGCGCCCATGTTGTGCGTGCCGCCGTTGACGGCATCGCCCAGATCGAGCGGTGCGCTCCAGCCCTGCTCGGAGTGGAACGCGATGGCCAGCCGGTACGCGGCGGAAGGCTCGTGCTTGATGCTGAAGACGATGAAGCTGCGGTCCGGCGCGATGGCGGGATCGCGGATCTGCGCGCCGGCATCGCCCAAGGCCACCTTGAAGGGCGGCAGGTACTTGCCGCCCTGGAACAGTGAACGCTTGAGGTACAGCCCGTCCGCAGGGGCCGCGCAGCCGATGAAGTAGATGCTGCCGTCGGCGGCGACGTTCGGCGCAAACGTCATCGAGCAGGAATTGATCTCAGCGGGCAGGTGCACCGGTTCGCTCCACACAGCACCGCGCCGCTCGACCCGCCAGATGTGCATGCCCTTGCCGATGTGGCGCTGACCGGCACGTACCGCATCGAGCGGCGGTGCGCCTGCCGTCAGCGGGCGGTTGGAGACGAACACAAGATACGAGCCGTCGGGTGCCAGCGCCGGATCGAGATCGCGCCACTTGCCGGAAAAAGGCAGCGCCTGCGGGGCGGACCAGCCCGCGGCGCCGAGCTGCGACTGCATGAGCGTCGAGCCCTCGCCGGCGCCGCGCATGAAATAGACCGTTTTGCCGTCGGGCGTGAAAGCCGGCGAGGCGGAGTCGGCATCCGAAACGATGCCAGGCGCGAACACGCTCGGCAGCGCCGCAGCGCCCGCGGCCGCAATGCCCGCAGCGCTCAAGCCCAACAGCGTCAGGATCCCGGTTGCCGCGCGCATGATCTCGCTCCCCGTTTGTGAGGAGGCTAACCCGCCGCGCCGCCGGCGGTCCCGGGCAGCGTGATGAGCGGCGCTGCGCGCGTGACAAGCGGCGCGCCGCGCGCGGCGAGCGGTCGCATCAGCTGCTAGCGGGGCGTTAAGGGCGCCGCTGGCAACCCACTTTCGGCCGTCCGGACCACGCAGCTGCGCGTTCGTCACGCAGGCGCTGCGCAGCGCGCGCGACGCGCGCACTGTGATGCGGCGGTGCCCGAGCCGCATCACAAGCGGAAGAAATGTCATGTCAGATCGTAGCAGTGAGCGGTGCCGGCGCGTGGTGGCGTGGGGAGTGCTGGCAATGAGTCTCGGCGCGGGGGTGGCCTTCGCGGCCGACACCATGACGCCGAAGGCCGATGAAACACTTGAGACCAGCGCTGCGGTGATCGCCGTGGACAAGCACTGGGGGGAAGCGGAACTGGCCGGCGACAACGCCTACCTGGACGAGCTGCTGCTGCCGGACTACCGCACGGTGGACCCGACCGGCGTCGCGCACGGCAAGTCCCGGGGTGCGCGCAAGCCTGCGACTCCCGAAGAGCAGGCCAAGGCGAAAAACTGGCTGGCGACGCACGCGATCGAGGCGAAGGTCGTGATCAGCGGCGATACGGCGGTGCTCACCTGGTATGACCCCTCGCTCGGTCCGGAGCGCGGCGTGCGCTCCTCCGACATCTTCGTTTACCAGGGCGGCCACTGGCACGCGCTCTATTCGCAGCACAGCGACGCCAGCAAGGAGTAGGGCCGCCGGCGCGCTGCCGGCGGCTCTACAGGTGGATCAGCCCGCGCTTGTGGGCGACGGCCACCGCCTCGGTACGGCTGATGGCGTCGAGCTTGGTGAGGATGGCCTTGACGTGCGTCTTGGCCGTGCCTTCGGTGATGGACAGGCGCCGCGCGATGTCCTTGTTGCTGCGTCCCTGCGCCACCAGCTGCAGCACCGACAGCTCGCGCTGCGTGAGGCTCGGCTTGGCCATGCGCTGCAGCGCCTTGGCCGCCACGGTGGAGGAGGTGTAGGGGCGATCCTCGCTGACGGCGCGGATGGCGAACAGGATCTCCTGGCGCGGCGCGTCCTTCAGCAGGTACCCCTTGGCCCCCTGCGACAGGCACTGGAAGATGTCCTCGTCGCCGTCGTAGGTGGTCATGATGAGAATGCAGGCCTTGGGATTGATCTCAAGAACGCGCTGCACCACCGCCACGCCGTCGCGCTTGGGCATGCGCAGGTCCAGCACCATCACGTCCGGCTGGTGACGCTCGTAGAGTGCGATGGCCTCGTCGCCGTCACCGGCTTCGCCGACCACTTCCATGTCGGCCTGCTGGTTGACCATGGCCACGAGCCCGTCGCGCACCACCGGGTGGTCATCGGCGAGCACGACACGGATGCGCGTCTTCATGACGGCGGCCACTATGACACCCGCTTCAGCAGGCGCACGCTGACACGGGTACCGCGACCCGGCACGCTCTCGACCTGCCATTCGCCGCCGATGGCGCCGGCGCGCTGGCGCATGCTCGCGAGCCCAAAGCCCTGGCGGGCGAGCAGCTCCGGGCTTTGCGCCATGCCGACGCCGTCGTCGGCCACGGCGAGCGTCCAGTGCGAGGACTCGTCGGTCATGGTGATGTGCACGGCGTGCGGACGCGCATGTCGCACCGCGTTGCTCACCGCCTCCTGGGCGATGCGCAGCAGCTCGTGCTCGTGTTCGGGCTTGAGGCCGGTGGCGATACCGGCGCCCTCGAAACTGCAGCTGACGCCGTTCGGCACGGTCGAGCGGTCGGCCAGCTGCCGCAGCGCCAGCTCCAGGCCCGCACGGCGCGTCTGGTCCAGGCGCAGCGCCATCACCGAACGGCGTGCCTCGGCCAGCCCGTCGCGTGCCAGCTCGCGTACGCGCGACAGCGTCAGTGCCAGCTCCGAGCCGCGCTTGCGGCAGGAGGGGAATTCTTCGACGGCGCCGAGCTGCAGCAGGATACCGGTGAAGGCCTGCGCCAGACCGTCGTGGATTTCCTGGCCGATGCGCGTGCGCTCCATGAGCACCGCGGCCTCCTTGGCGGAATAGGCCAGGCGTGTCAGCTGCACGGCGAGCGTCGCCTGCTGCGCCAGCGCCACCAGCAGCTCGCTGCGCTGCACGTCGTGTGCCTCGCGCTGGAAGCTCATGACGAGGAAGCCGACGCTGCGCGCGCCGAACACCAGCGGGTACAGCACGGTGCCGACAGCCCCGGAGCCGCGCTGGAACTGCAGCACGCCGGGCCAGGTCTCGCTCGTCTGCGCGGAGACATCCAGATACAGGGGCTCGTGCAGCTCGCCGAAGCGCGCGCTGAAGGCCGAGCCTGCCACGGGCACGCCGGTGGCGTACGGCGGGTCGGCGAGCTTGCCGTCGCGCACGTGCGCGACGATGCGCCACTCCTGCACCGTGTCCTTGAGCACGATCACGGCGCCGGAGGTCGCGTCGAACTGGCGCGTCGCCTCGAGCAGCATGTGACCCATGAAGCTGTGCAGATCGGTCTGACCGGCGAGGCGCTCGAGGTTGCCGCGGATGACGGCGTTGGCTTTGGCGAGCTCCGCGACGCGCTCCTCGGCGGCGTGCTCGCGCTCGCGGCGCACGTCATCGACCAGCCGTTCGCGGTGCAGCGCGGCGCCGATCACACCGGCGGCGGTCTCGAGCGCGGCCAGCTCGGAGGCGTCGATGGCGCGGTGCTGGCGCGTGTTGTCGAAACCGACGACACCGATGAATTCGCCCGCCACGAAAATCGGTACCAGCGCCTTGGTCTGCGTGCCCACGCCCTCGATGGCGGACGCGCCGTGACTGTCGGCGATCTCACCGCGGCTGAAGCAGACGCTGCGTCCGGCGCGCAGCTCGGCGCACACCGTCGCAAAGTTGCGCTCGTCGCAGGAGCAGGGCGTCGACTCCTGCAGCGACGGCGTCACCCCTTCTGCGGTCCACTCGCTCACCACGACCAGCAGCGGCTCGCCCTGCGGGCCGGTGCGGGTCTGCATGAGGTTGACGCGGTCGACGTGGGCCGCTTCCCCGATGAGTCCCAGCACGCCCGGGATTGCCGCGCGCACGTCCGGGGCTTGCAGCAGCAGGCGGCTCGCGCGCGCAGACGCGGTGAGCAGGCGCTCGCGTGCACGCAGCGACTCGTTGATCTTGGTGAGCGTCTCCGGACAGAAGGCCGGGTCGGCTTCCGGTTCCAGCAGGGCGACGTTTGCATTCATGTCGGAGGGCACTCTCGCAGGGGCCAGGGGCAGGTCCGAAAGTCTACCGCGCGCCGGCCACCGGCCGCCCGCGCGGGCCTGTTTCTCTATCTTAAGGGGGAGAGTGGGGGCCCCCGGGCGGCCCGCAAGAGGGCTTCGAGAACCCTCGCCTGGGCGGACCGATGCATCTCCTCTGATGGGCTTTATAATCAAGCGGTTAGCCCCCCGCCGCCCGGACGTAGGACGGCAGCGGCGCGCTTTCCCAGGCTCCGCCGAGCGCCTTGTACACGGCGATCAGGCTGGTGGCCGCCTGCGTGCGGGACTGTGCGAGCTGGTCCTCCGCCGCCAGCTGCGTGCGCTCGGCATCCAGCACCTCCAGGAAATCCACCATGCCGCCTTCGTAGCGGGTGCGGGCGATGCCGGCCGCCGTGCGACTGGCGTCGGCCGCCGCCGTGGCCTCCTGCAAACTGTCGCGCGTGCGCGCGTGCGTGATCAGCGCGTCCTCGGTCTCCTCCAGAGCCCGCAGCACGGCGAGCTGGTAAGTCGCCAGCGCGATGTCGGCACGCGCGCGGCTGCCGGCGATCTGCGCCCGCACACGTCCGAGATCGAACGCCGCCCAGGAGATGGACGGGCCGATGAGGTAGCCGCGGCTCGGAGCCGTGCCGAGCGAGCCGAGCGTTGCGGCGGAGTAGGTGAAGTTGCCCGTGAAAGTCACCTTGGGAAACAGATCCCCCATCGCGACCCCGACCAGGGCCGTGGCCCCGGCCAGCTGGCGCTCGGCGATGCGGATGTCCGGCCGCCGCCGCAACAGTCCCGCCGGATCGCCGACGGCTGCGACCTGTGGCAGCGGCGGCAGCTCGCGCGCCGGTTGCAGCAGCGCATCGAGCGCGGTGGGCGCACGTCCCGTGAGCACGGCCAGCCGGTGCGCGGAGCGCGCGATGGACGCCTCAAGCGGGCCGATGGTGGCGAGCGTTGCCGACAGCTGCGCCTGGGCACGTGAGGTGTCGAGCTCGGTACCGCGTCCCGCCTCAAGGCGCGCCTGCGTCAGCTTGAGGGTCGCGCGCTGGTTGTCCACGTTGCGCTGCGCCACGGCCAGCTGCGTCTGCTCGCCGCGCAGCTCGAAGTAGGTGCGAGCCACTTCGGCGGTCACCGATACCTGCGCGTCGCGCAGCCCGGCGGCCGCACCCTGCTCGGCGGCGCGCTGCGCCTCGACGTTGCGGCGCACGCGCCCGAACAGGTCCAGTTCCCAGAAGGCATCAAAGCCGGCTTCGTAGAAGCGCGTATCGAGCGGGGTTTCGGTGGGGCTTGCGACCTGCGAGTAGCGCTGGTCGGTGTAGCCCCCGTTGGCCGTCACCGTGGGTGCAAGATCGAACTGGGCGTTGCGGCGGGCGGCGCGTGCCTCGACGAGATGCCCTAACGCGATGCGCAGGTCGTAATTGGCCGCGAGCGCATCGCCGACCAGTTGCTCAAGCGTTGCGTCGCTGAACTGCGTCCAGAACTGCGCTGCCGCGTCGGTATCCGCATACGGACCCTGCGTGGTGCCGGCAAACTGCGCCGCCACCTTAGCGTCGGGCTCGCGGTACTGCGGCCCGACCGCGCAACCGGCGAGGGCTGCGAGCAGGGCTGCGAGCAGGATGAGGAAGATGAGCGTGGCGAGCGTAGCGCTGCGCCGCAGGGTGGTATCAGTCATGGGCCCTCTCCGCGACTGCAAGCGGCAGCAGGCCCGCAGCGGCGCTGCGCCGCGCGGTGCCACGCCGCAGCAGCACGTAGAACACCGGCGTCAGCAGCAGCCCGAAGAACGTCACGCCCAGCATGCCGGCAAACACTGTTACGCCGAGCGCGTGGCGGATCTCGGCGCCCGCGCCGGTGGCCAGCATCAGAGGCACCACGCCCATGATGAACGCCATCGAGGTCATGAGGATCGGGCGCAGGCGCAGCCGTGCGGCTTCGAGTACCGCGCTCACGGCATCGTGCCCCTGTTCCTGCAGGTGCTTGGCGAACTCGACGATGAGGATGGCGTTCTTGCACGCCAGTCCCACCAGTACGATCAGTCCCACCTGCGTGAAGATGTTGTTGTCGCCGTGGTCGAGCAGCACCCCGCCGATTGCGGCGAGCAGACACATCGGCACGATGAGGATGATGGCGAGCGGCAGGGTGAGGCTCTCGTACTGCGCGGCCAGCACCAGAAACACGAACAGCACGCACAGGGGAAATACCAGGAGCCCGGTGCTGCCGGCCGACACTTGCTGGTATGCGAGATCAGTCCACTCGAAGCTCATGCCGCGCGGCAGCACTTCGTGCAGGATGCGCTCCATGCTCGCCTGCGCCTGCCCGGAGCTGAAGCCGGGCGCGGCCCCGCCATTGATGTCGGCGGAGCGGTAGGCGTTGTAACGCTGCACGATGTCCGGGCCGAAGCTCTGCTTGACCGTCAGCAGAGATCCGAGCGGCACCATCTCGCCGTGGCCGTTGCGGGTCTGCAGCGGCAGGATGTCCTCGACGTGCGAGCGGTAGGGCGCATCGGCCTGCGCCACCACCTCGTAGGTGCGACCGAAGCGGTTGAAGTCATTGACGTACAGCGAGCCCAGGTAGACCTGCAACGTCTGGAATACGTCCGTCAGACTGACGTTCTGGCGCTTGACCTTGACACGGTCCACGTCGACGTCGAGCTGCGGCACGTTGATCTGGTAGGTGCTGAAGGCGCCCGCGAGCGCGGGCTCCTGGTGCGCCTTGCCGAGCGCGTCCTGTACGGCCGCATAGAGCGCGTTGGCGCCGAGGTCGCCGCGATCCTCCACCTGCACCTTGAAACCACCGAGCGTGCCCATGCCCTGCACCGGCGGTGGTGGAAACACCACGATGAAAGCGTCCTGGATGGCGGCGAGCTTCTGGTTGAGCGCGCCGGCGATCGCCTTGACCGACAGGGCCGCGCTGCGCCGCCGGTCGAACGAATCGAGCGGGAAGAACACGATGGCCGAGTTGGAGCTGGGGGCGAAACCGTTAACGGACATGCCGGCAAACTGCACGGCTCCCGTGACGCCGGGCTGGCGCATGCCGATCGCGCCGATCTCGCGCGTCACCTCCGTGGTGCGCTCGAGCGATGCGGCCGCCGGCAGCTGCGCGACTGCGATCACGTACTGGCGGTCCTGGTCGGGCACGAAGCCGCTCGGCACGTGCGCGAAGCCCAGCCAGGTGAGCCCGATGAGGCCGGCATACACCGCCACGGCGATGAGGCTGCGGCGCACCGTGCCCTGCAGCGCCCGCGAATATGCAGCGCCGGCACCTGCGAAGCCGCGATTGAAGCGGCGGAACACGCCGCCGAACGCGCGCTCCATGAAGCGCGACAGACGGTCAGGCTGTGCGCCGTCGGGCTTCAGCAGCAGCGCTGCGAGCGCCGGGGACAGGGTGAGCGAGTTGAACGCCGAGATCACCGTGGAAATCGCGATGGTGAGCGCGAACTGCTTGTAGAACTGCCCGGTAAGGCCGGGCACGAAGGCGACCGGCACGAACACCGCGCACAGCACGAGTGTGATGGCGATGATGGGGCGGCTGACTTCGTCCATGGCCGCCTTGGTGGCTTCGCGCGGCGCCTGACCGGCCTGGATGTGACGCTGCACGTTCTCCACCACGACGATCGCATCGTCCACTACGATGCCGATCGCCAGCACCAGGCCGAACAGCGACAGGGTGTTGATGGAGAAGCCGCACGCGAGCAGGACTGCGAAGCTGCCGATGATCGAGACCGGCACCGCGACCAGCGGAATGACCGAGGCGCGCCAGGTCTGCAGGAACAGGATGACGACCAGCACTACCAGTGCGACCGCCTCCAGCAGCGTGTGTACTACCGCATCGATCGACTGGCGGATGAAGACCGTCGGGTCGTAGACGATCTGGTAGTCGAGTCCCTGCGGAAAGTCCTTCTTGAGGCTCGCCATGGTGGCGCGCACCTCATCGGAGAGCGCCAGCGCGTTGGAATTGGGCGCCTGGAAGATCGGTATGGCGATGGCGTTCTTGTTGGACAGGAGACTGCGGATCGCGTACTCCTCGGCGCCGAGCTCCACGCGCGCGACGTCGCCGAGCCGGACGATCTCGCCGTCGTCGCCGGTCTTGATGACGATATCGCGGAACTGCTGCTCGTCGGTGAGACGCCCCTGGGCGTTGATGGCGAGCTCGAACTGCGCATCCTGCGCGGGCGGTGCGCCGATCTGGCCGGCCGCCACCTGCACGTTCTGCTCGCGGATGGCGTTGATGACGTCGCCGCTGGTGAGGCCGCGCGCCGCCAGCTTCTGCGGGTCCAGCCACACGCGCATGGAGTAGTCGCCGCCGCCGAAGACCCGCACATCGCCCATGCCGGGTAGGCGCGCCAGCACGTCACGGACGTTGAGGGTCACGTAGTTGCGCAGGTAGAGATTGTCGTAGCGGCCGTCCGGCGACAGCACGTGCACGACCATGGTGAGGTTGGGGGAGCTCTTAAGCGTCGTGACGCCGAGGCTGCGCACCTCTTCGGGCAGCCGCGGCAGCGCCTGCGAGACGCGGTTCTGCACCTGCACCTGGGCGCGGTCGATATCCGCACCGACGCGGAACGTGATCGTGAGGTTGAGGCCGCCGTCCATGGTGGCGGTGGAGGACATGTACAGCATGTCCTCCACGCCCACGATGGCCTGCTCAAGCGGTGCGGCCACGCTATCGGCGACCACCTTGGGATTGGCGCCGGGGTAGGAGGCGTGCACCACCACCGAAGGCGGCACTACTTCCGGGTAATCGCTGATCGGCAGCTGGAAGATGGCGATGGCGCCGGCGATGGCGATGAACGCCGAGATCACCGCGGCAAAGATCGGCCGATCGATGAAGAAGTGCGAAATCCTCACCGCCGCGGCCCGCCCTCGT
>Ga0302326_10030179_pt1 | contig 10857 bp, 5 predicted proteins | sample Palsa_T0_3_FD_202264 | JGI IMG/M metagenome (GOLD analysis project Ga0302326, IMG submission 202264) | Peat permafrost microbial communities from Stordalen Mire near Abisko, Sweden - Palsa_T0_3 | ecosystem: Environmental > Terrestrial > Soil > Palsa > Peat permafrost | place: Sweden: Abisko...
GGTTGTAAGACGCCTGCAGGGCGTTGTAGTTGGAGAAGCCTATCGGCGCGTCGGCCTCGGTTACACCGCAGTACTGAGAGAAAGGAGCCAGCAGTTGTGACTGAACGATCGTCGGTTGATCGAGCGCGCAGCTGCTGGTGCCTGCAGCGATAGCACCATAGTAGGGGTTGGTTACCCGAGTATTCAGAGCGGTGGTGCCCATCGGAAGATACTTGGGGTTCAGCTGGGTTCTGTTGAGATCTGCGGTGATGATGTGGAGGCCGCGATTGCCTACGTAATTGACGTCAAGCGAATCGTTTGCCGTAATACCCCACTGGAAGCCAAACATGTACTGCTGAACATAGCTGGACTTGCGGCTGATGAAGTTGCTGGTAACGGCGTTGCCGACCTGTTGGAGCCCTCCGAGAGTGTTGCCTGTGATCGGAATATACCCATTGGGGAAAGGGTTCGCTATGGTAACTGCGGGGTTTGGGGTAATTGAATCGAGCGTTACAGGAGAAGTGGTCTGGCTGGAAAAACCAGCGGGATCTCCCGGGAAGCAGCAGGTAATCGATGGTGGATAGAAGATTCCATAACCGCCGTGAAGGACCACGTTGCGGGGCGCCTGATAGGTGAAGCCGATGCGCGGGGCGACGTTGCCGTAGTTGGTGTTATACACGCCACGCTGGTCGGAGGAGAGAAACTGTAGTGCTCCCGGGACCGATGCGCCAATGGCACTGCCGATCGGGTTCACCGCAGTTGGGTTGAACGTCGATGCGACGTTATGGCGATACGTAGGTGCAGTCTGGATCTCATAGCGTATCCCGAGATTCAGAGTGAGCTTGGGGAGCGGGCTCCAGTCGTCTTGCACGTACCCGCCAAAATAATGAGTAGCTACGGCAGGATTATAGGTGGTTCCTGTGGACGTGGGGACTTGCCCTGCCGATCCATTGTCGAGGACCCCCAGAAGCAACTGCGCCAAGCCACTTCCGGTATTGAAAGTGAACGGATTGTTGGGGTCCGGTCCGGACGTGAAGCTGCCTGCGGAATCCAACCTTGATTGGAAGAAGTTCGACTGGTCGTCTTCAAGTTCGGCGAACATAAATCCGAAGTTGATGGTGTGGTGCCCACGTGTCTTGATGAAATCGAGTGCAACACTGCCGACCGGACCATGGTTGGTGACGGTCTCATTCGTGAGCGGGCCGAGAGGCGACATGCCACCGATCTGCACGATGGGAAATTCAGGACTGTTCTGGTCCAGATAGGTAGGTAGACCGATCGACGATGGCAGGAATCCTCTGGATTGGTTGGTGGAGGTCTCGTGCCACAGCTCGACGCCTGCCGTCAGGTTCATGGTGAGGGTGGGGCTGAAGACCTGACTGTATCCCGCTGCCAGGTTGTAGCGGTTGTTCGGTCTGGCGTTCCCGGGGCCCGCGTCGTTGCTGGCTCCCCAGAAATCCGGTGTACCGGTCTTGAACTCCTGTTTATACGAATACCGGAAGTAGACTCTCGCGGAGTTGTTGATGTTATGGTCCACCCGGACCAGGTACTCGTTGGAGCGGGCAGGAGCCGTGCCCGTGCCGATAAAGTTATTGGTCAGGCTCGAATTTTGAGCAGTGGGATAATAACTTGCCAGTTTTATGCCGATGGGATTGAGTGGTCCCAGCGTAGTGACGTCGTTATTGGCTATCGGGTCGCGAACAAGCCCGGTTTTTATGGCAACGCGTCCGGTCTTCTGGTCCACTTGACCTTGCGTAACCGTGCGGGTGCTATGGGGATCGTAGATCTGGCCGATGTAGACGGGGCGGTTAAGGTCGTCAACAGCAGGGGCCCCACCCGTCGTCGTACCTTGCGGGCCGAGAAGCGCCGCGAACTGACCGGTACGGAAGGCGGCGGTGGGAACAGTGAATGTGCTGTTGGTTGGAGTAGCCAGGGTGAGGCGCTCGTAGAGACCGAAGATGAAGGTCTTCTCACGCTGTTTGTAGAGACCCGGGATATAGAGCGGGCCTCCGGCGGAGACTCCGTATTGGTTGCGGTTGAAGCTCTCTCGTGGTTGTCCACTGTGATTGTTGAACCAGAGGTTCGCATCGAGAGCGTCATTCCGGTAAAACTCGTAGGCGGAGCCGTGAAACCGGTTCGTTCCCGACTTCGTAACAACGTTCACCACATTGCCTGTGCTCCACCCGTACTGGGCCGTGAAGGAGTTGTTCTGTACCTTGAACTCCTGGACAGCGTCCACGGAAGGAACATAGATAACAGCGCCCCACTCTGGGTCGGTATCCCATACGCCATCCAGCAGGAACGCCGAGGTGCCAAAGAAGCCGCCGGCAAAGTTCAGGAAAGAGATGTCCTGGTCGGCATTATCGGTACTTGGACCGCCGCCGCCGAGCAGCATCTGTCCTTCTGACGTGTTATTCACAGAAGAGTTGAGGGTGGCAAGACCATAGACGTTGCGGGTGTTGAGCGGCAGTTCGACGACCTGCTTCGCATCGATGTCTGCGGAGATGTTCGCATTCTCAGTATTTAGCAGCGACGCCTGAGAGGTCACCACGACCTCCTGGCTCTCGGATCCCACAGTCAGGGCGATGTTCTGTGTGGCCGACTTGGAAGCATCCAGCACGATGCCGTTCTGCTTGTACTCCTTGAACCCCTTCACCTGTACGACAAGAAGATAGGTCGATGGAGGCAACTGCGTGAAGGAATAATGTCCGCCGCCATCTGTAACGAAGGTGCGCTTGATGCCGTTTTCCTGACTGGACAATTGGACGGACGCCTGAGGTACAACGGCACCAGAGGAATCGGTCACTATACCGCTGAGTGTTGCCGTAGTCACGGCCAGCTGCCCCAGGGCCCAGGGGGCACCGATGGCCAGCACCGCAAACAGAATCGAAATTCCGTACCGATATAGCTTAGTTCGTTTCAAGGAAAGCCTCCAGAACTGAACTCTTGGCGGCTCCATTGTGCATTGCGGCACGCGGGTAGAAGACCTAAGAATTCAGGAATGTAAAACGAGCCGAGTTATAGTGTTCTGAAATTATGCCGCGTAAGGTCTTTGCGGCAAGCGGGCCACTCTTTACATGTAAATTCTGATGCAATTCATTGCACCAGAAAGGTTTAGGCTGTGCTATCCCTGCCATCTTTTCTAGCTGATTCCAACTATGGTTTCTCTTTCGGGGGTGGCAAGGGATGTTGTCGACGCGTATAGAGGAAACACCTGCGGGTTTCTGCGAGGGAAGAAGTGCATCCACCAGTAGGGGAGGGCTATTGCCAGCAGCCTTGCGGTTTATGCCGAGACGGTCGAGTTTGTTACAACTGTCGAATTAGGCCAAGCGCTGAAGAATAGCCCTATGGAGACTTGCATACTTCATTCGCTCAACGAGCGACGCATCGACGAGTGAGAAAAGCGTTGAATTTACGAGTGTTCCGTATCGAGAGGCGGCCCTCGAAGCGTGTCGCGTACAATATGGTTAGAGGTAAACCCATGGCCGAAAAGGTGACGTCTCTCGGTGTCGCAGTGAAGAACCTTCCGGAGCTTTCGCAACTCGCTGAGAGCGAATGGGACCGCTACGTGATCACCAATGTTGGAAGACCGCAATCAGTCCTGATCAGCTACCAGGAATATCAGGGCATGAAAGAGACCCTTGAGTTGTTGCAGAATCCAGAAGCCGTCACCCAAATCAACGAGGGCTTGCGCGATCTTTCTAAACGAAAACGCGTGCCATGGACCCGGGCCACTCCTGCCTTTAAGACCTCGACAGCGTTGACAGACATGCAGGAAGCGGCGGTTGAGACACCGCTGTCGGCCGTCACTCGCGCCACTCGTTCTTACTAAACAATGTACTGACCCTCCGCCGAAGATGAGGATGACCAAGGCCGATGGCGAAAAGAATGAGCTACACCGCGCCAAAGTTCAACGAATATCTGTTGAAACTTAACCCGACGGAGTCCGAACAGGCGAAGGTCGAGGAGACCCGCGACCTTTTAGCAGAAGATCCTCAGCCCCCCGAGGCATATCCGATCCTTTTTCCATTCGAAGGTCTCTGGTGCTACCGGTTCGATCGGTTCAAGCTGTACTATATCTTCACTCCGAATGACATCACGGCGGTTGCGATTACGCTATGACATGGACCTCTGCACTTAACTTCGGTGGATTCCTGCTGGCCGCTGCTGGCAGTTGCACGGCGATGTGGGGTGTCTTCAAACAGGCCAACGGGTACTACACCTTTAAACCCGAAGTCTGGAAGTTTGCGCAGGTAGTGTTCAGCGTCTGCAAAGTCTTCGTGTTCCAGGGAAGGCGGCAGGGCCTGAAGCTATTGGCGTTAACTGTTAACAACAAAAGAGTCGAGAACCGTGCGCAGTCATTGATTGGCTTTTTCGCCGTATTCGCGGGCTTCCTGCTGCAACTTGCTGGCGCAACGCTGCTTTACGCCGCAACCCTTGCCGATGATGCTGCAAGAGCGACACAGCATTGACTTTGATTCAACAAGCTTTGCCGTCCAGTTGATTTACGATCATCGTTCTAACTCCTAGCTGAGTTTCTGCTTTCTGAAGTCTCCTTCAAAACCAAAAGCTGAGACCTGAAGCCACGCTAACGTGGATCTGTTACACAACCACGTCTATCGCTCCCCAACTCCATGGTCTGACTTGACAAAAGCGCTCTACCCAAAAACCCTCTACGACTAACCGGTCATTTGGTCCCCGCAAAAGTCCTAAGCTCAAATAGGAAGTCCAGAGTTAACTCTTTTCTTTATTGGACTTTGCGCAATATTTGACGGGGATGGGGGGTACTTCGGACGTCGAAAAGTGGCCACCGGGCAAAACTCATTTAGTAGGGCCGATCCGGCACTCGGAAGGTTCTCAACTTGCTCAACTTTGATCTGCACTCCGACAGCATTCTTGTTCTCGGACATAGGGGTGGAGCCACTAAATTATTGTCGTTGGCATTCGCCGAATTGTGCGAACTGTGAGCATAATGATCGGCAGCCCGGGAAAGCTTCGATAGATCACGTATTTTCCACCGGCAAGTTGTGGGAGGGGGTAAATCAGTTTCCCGTGTTGCCGGCACGGATGAAGAATTACGAAAATTGCGGAGAGAACAGGTAATGACACTTCTGCTTGCCAAATGCGTGAATTGCAGGATGATAGTGCTATGAACATCAGGGCGATCACAGCTCGAGCGCGCGTTTCCACCACAAAGATTGCAGGTAAGCTGGTGGCCAAGTTGGAACACGCCATTCGGCCGCAGCTTATCGTTCGCCATTCGACCGCCCAGGCGTTGAAACAGACAGGAAAAAGCCTCCGAGCGCTCTTGACTGGTTTTGTTGCGTCGGCAACAATGTTGGGCACTTCTAACTCTTGTGCGCAGGTTATCTCTGTCGCTCCTGCCGCTTCCGCTTCAGTCGCCGCTCCGATCGTCCCCGGGAAATTCACGGATGTGACCGCCGCCAGTGGCGTGCGTTTCGTCGGTGTAGCTTCACATACAAGCCACAAGTACCTGTTAGAGACAATGGGGTCCGGCGTCGCCGTCTTCGACTACGATAACGACGGGCTCCTCGATCTGTTCTTCGTCAATGGTGCATCGTTGGATGACCCCATGGCGCAGGATGCGGTTCCGGAGAATCGTTCAGCAAAAGACTGGAACCGACTGTACCACCAACGCAAGGACGGCACCTTCGAGGACGTGACCGAAAAGTCAGGATTGAAGGGCGTGGGATATGGAATGGGAGTAGCTGTAGGGGACTACGACAATGATGGTTATGAAGACCTGTATGTAACGGGTTACGGCGGAAACCATCTGTACCATAACAATGGCAACGGCACCTTCACCGACGTCACAGAACACTCTGGGACAGGCGGCGACAAAACACCGGGAAACTCGTGGTCGACCAGTGCTGCCTGGGTAGACCTGGACAATGATGGTCTTCTAGATCTGGTTGTGCTTCGGTATGTTCGCTGGAACTTCATCGATGTCTGGTGCGGTGAACATCGTGAAGGATATCGCGCTTATTGTCATCCCGATATCTTCCCCGCGATCCCTGCGCTGGTCTATCACAACAACGGCGACGGAACGTTTACCGAAATCGCTAAGAAGAGTGGTTTGGGGACGCCGGGGAAGGGGTTAGGTATTGCTATCTCCGATTTCGATCGCGATGGGAAGATCGATCTGGCAATCGCGAACGATTCCATGCCCGAGTTCCTGTATCACAACAACGGCGATGGCACGTTCGAGGAGAGAGGGCTTACGGCGGAGATCGCCGTCGACGGTGATGGTCGCACTTATGCAGGGATGGGCATCGATTTCCAGGACTTCGACAACGACGGTCTACCCGATCTGGTTATAACGAACCTTGCAAACCAGAAGTACGCGTTGTACCGCAATAACGGCGACGGCTCATTCACGTATGACACCTATGTCGCCGGCCTCGCGCCCATGACCCTTCTGCATTCGGGATGGGGAATCCACTTTCTCGATTACGACAACGACGGCCTCAAAGATCTTCTGATCGCGCAGGGACACGATCTGGACACAGTTGAGCTGAACTATCCGCAGATCCGCTATAAGGAGCCGTTGCTGCTGGCGCGGAATGTGGGTAACGGTACCTTTGTGGATGTGTCATCGCAGTCCGGCGACGTGTTCCATCAACAGTGGGTTGGCCGTGGGATGGCTGTAGGCGATCTGGACAACGATGGACGACTGGATGCGGTAATCACGACTAATGGAGGTCCAGCCTATGTTCTTCGCAACGAGACGGCGACGCAGAACCACTGGCTGACTCTTCTGCTTGTGGGGCATAAGAGCAATCGTGACGCGATCGGCGCCGAAGTCAAAGTCGTCACATCCCATGGGGCGCTTTATTGGACGGTATCTACGGCCGGCAGCTACCTTTCCTCCAACGACAAGCGCGCGCACTTCGGGTTGGGCACGGACTCCGTTGCCCGCTCCATCGACATTCGATGGCCGAGCGGCATTCGTCAGACCCTTACGAACATCGGGGGCGACCGGGCCCTCAAGATCGACGAGCCTTCCGGTCCACAAGACTCCCCTGCGAAGGCCGGTCCGCGTTGAGGCAGGCAAAACTTTCCGCGGAAAAGAGCGTTTGGCGTTTCGCTATGTCGCTGTTGGTGATGGCCGTCTTTGCCGCCACTCATATATGCAGCGCACAGGAATCTTCCCTTTCAAACCTAGGCGCGGCGCAGTTGCCAGCGAACTCGCCCGACGCACTGGCAGACGCTCGGAGCTTGATAGTGACAGGCAACTTCAAGAGAGCTGAAAGCGTGCTACGTACCTATCTAGTTACGGACCCACGATCAAGCCATGCGCGCTACCTGCTTGCCTACGCGCTGCTACGTCAAAACAGGCCCAAGGATTCGCTGGCGGAGTACACCCGCGCGGCAGCTCTACAGCCCCCTACGGCTCAGCAGCTAAGAGAAGTAGGACAGGACTACGTGCTCCTTGACGATACTGCCGATGCTGACAAATGGATATTACGTTCCATCGACATCGACAGGGCGGATCCGGAAGGTTGGTATAGCCTAGGTCGCCTTCGCTACACGGAACAACGATTTGGCGACGCTGTGGACTCTTTCCAGAGGGCCATAGCCCTGGCTCCGGGAAGCATCAAGGTTGAGAACAATCTGGGGCTTGCCTACGAAGGTCTCAACCGCACGGATGACGCGGTGATTGCTTACCGGCAAGCAATCGAATGGCAAGACGCCGGGCCGCCCGAGCAGGCCAGTGAACAGCCCCTGCTAAACCTGGCAATCGTGTTGCTACATCGGGGAACGCTTGCTGAGGCTGAGGTCCTGTTATTACGTGCTGTGCGCATCGCGCCGCAAGACCCGCGAATTCATGAACAACTGGGCCACCTTTACACGCTACAGGACAACTATGCGGAGGCCGCGAAATATCTGGAGGTTGCCACCCGGCTGGATCCCGAGAAGCCGAATCTGCATTTTCTTCTTGGCCAAGCCTATCGTCACCTTGGGCGCCAGGGGGAGGCCAAGACGGAGTTCGATGCTGCCGCCCGTCTAGCGAATTCGTCGGGTACCCCCTGAGGAGTTATCTAGTCAATATTTGCCATATGAAACCGGTTTCATATGAGCAACGCACACAAACAAGTTTTCTGTTGACATTCTTGATAGGGGTCCGATAACGTTCTCTGACGAATGGGGTACACCTTTCGATTGACGAAAAGATACCGCTTTCGATTGATTTTGATGTAACCGCTTTATCAAAGTTTATTTCGTTCGACCCGGTTTAGAGTAACCGTTTTCTCGCAAACGATCTTCAAGATACTGATGCATTTTTCTCAGGAGAGGCCTTAATGCTCAGCTTCATCAAAAAATTACAGTGCGTCCTGTTACTGTTGCTGATCGGCCCTTTCACCTTCACGGCGATCGCCCAGTCCGCGCGAGGTGCTCTGGCCGGCAATGTCACCGACGCAACTGGCGCTGTCATTCCGGGTGCTACCGTTTCGGCCACCAATCTGGCGACGGGGGGCAAGAACGAGACCAAGTCGACTTCGGCGGGCGTATACAAGTTCGCTGACCTTCCGATTGGCGTCTACACGGTGACCGTCGCTGCGCCTGGCTTTGCCACGACGACCAACACGGGCGTCCAGGTTGAGATTAACGGCACCGCTTCGGTCAATGTCACGCTGAAAGCAGGCGCGGTAAACGATGTGGTCAGCGTCGACGCGAGCGGCAATCGGATTGAAACAGAGTCTTCCGAGATCGGCGGCACAATCTCCAATAAACAGATCGAAGACCTGCCCCTGTCGCTCGCATCCGGAGTAGGCGGATTGCGGTCGCCGGAGACCTTTGTGTTCCTGCTACCGGGCACTACGGGCCCTGGAAGCGGCACCAGCGGGAATACGGGCAATGGCGTGTTCTTCTCCAGGCTGAGTGGTGGCCAGGCTTACGGGGCAGAAGTTCTGCTGGATGGTGCAAGCATTCAGCGCAGCGAAAACGGTTCGTCTTTTGACGAAACCTCACCCTCTATTGAGGCCCTGCAGGAGTTCAAGGTCACGACCTCGACTCCATCTGCCGAGTTCGGACGCACGACATCAGGTATTGAGAGTTTTTCCGTCAAGTCGGGGGCGAATACCTTTCATGGAACTGGATACGCGATCGTCAAGAACAGAGTTTTTGACGCGAACAACTGGTTCAACAATGGTTATAAGGCCCTCAACTGCCAGAGTGTGTCCGAAATAAAGTGCTCATACAGCAAACCTCAGGACAGCAAGTACGACTATGGTGGGACATTCAGCGGCCCGGTCCGCATTCCAAAGCTATACAACGGAACAGACCGTACGTTCTTTCTTTTCGCATGGGAGAAGTATCAGTTGCATCTCGGAAATGTGATTCAATCCACCGTGCCGACCGCGGCGGAGCGCACGGGAAACTTCAGCGATGTCTTGGGAAGCCCAGTACCGGGAGGGACCGTGGTGTCGGGAGTTTCCTATCCTGTGCTGATAAATCCCTGTACCAATTTGCCGATCTTGTATAACCAGGTCTTCGATCCGAGTACAAGCGTCCAGATCTCGCCGGGTATCTTCTGCCGCACGCCTTTCGCAGGCAACACAATTCCAATGGCCCGGTTCAGCGCGGCTGCGCAAAAGTTGATTGCTGGCTTCCCAACGCCCAATCAGACGCCGACGTCAACAGATGTATTTGGTTACACGAACAACTTTTCGTATGCTGCCAGCGCGCCGAACGTCAACACAACCTACACGATCCGCATAGATCAGAACCTTTCTCAGAGAAGCAAGATCTTCGTCACCTACAGCACGCGCGAAAACTTCAAGGCCACGGCCAGCCCCAGCTTTCCCGAACCTTTCAACAACAGCGGTTATGTTCAGGACTTTACGACCCACTATTCCCGGGCCGGCTGGGACTACACCTTCACGCCTACGCTCTTGAACCATCTCAACCTTGGGTATAACCGGACCAACAGCATCAACCTCTCCCCGACCCTCGGATCCAGCCTGACAGCGACCTCGGCGGGTATTGCGAACGACCATTCGACCTTCTATCCGGTCCTCGTCTTTCCTAGTCCCGACGCTCCCTCCTCGCTGGGCCAACAGCAGAATGGACAGAACATTGATAATGGCATCCGCATCAATGATAGTGTGAGTTGGCAAAGAGGCAGGAACAGCTTCAAATTCGGCATTGACTTTCGCTACCAGCAGTACTCCACGATCCAGTACAACCAGGACACCTTCAACTTCTATCGCGACCAGACAGCCGGTGTCAGCAATGCCTGCTGCGGGTCCGGCAATCCCTTTGCGAGTTTCTTGCTAGGCGAGGTGGGTAATGGTGGACAGACCGTCTACAACGATCATCCGCGGTGGAATTCGCACTATATTGCGGGTTTTGTCGAAGACGACATGAAGCTGACCAGCAATCTCACGGTCAATCTTGGGTTGCGCTACGATGTCGATTCGCCCCGTCACGAGGCACTGAACAGGACCTCGGAGTTGAGCCTTACGGCTCCTGACGCCTTGGCTGGCGGTCATCCCGGTGCGCTGGTCTTCGGCGCAAATTGCAATTGCAACACCGCCTGGGCAGACACCTGGTATAAAGACATTGCTCCGCGTGTCGGCTTCGCCTATGTGCTTCCCGGCACCAGTGGCAAGGCGGTGCTACGTGGAGGCGGCGCAATTATCTACGGCCCGCTGCAGTACAACGACTTTGGCAGTGCCATGGACGCCGGCTATACGCAGGCGCGGAGTTTCTTTACTAACCAGGGCCCCACAACCGGTGGCGCGTTTACTCCGGCGTTCCAACTGGACAGCACCGGCGGCTCAGATCCAACTAACAACACTGTTGGCTTCCCGAACGTCAGTTATGCTCCAAGTCTGGATCCGACCCAACTGA
>Ga0302326_10030180_pt1 | contig 10856 bp, 12 predicted proteins | sample Palsa_T0_3_FD_202264 | JGI IMG/M metagenome (GOLD analysis project Ga0302326, IMG submission 202264) | Peat permafrost microbial communities from Stordalen Mire near Abisko, Sweden - Palsa_T0_3 | ecosystem: Environmental > Terrestrial > Soil > Palsa > Peat permafrost | place: Sweden: Abisko...
CTACCAGGGTACGCGTTTCGAAATCGTCTGCGACAAGTCTGGCTTGTGACGTGGGAGCTGGGATGGTAGCCGCCAGCAATCGCTGCGCCGCGAGCATGGTCACGCCTAAGATCCTCACGATTCCCAGTTCTTTCGCTTGCGACGCTATCTGTGGCCAGTTCAAATTTGGCAGGTGCAGGATGCGGGCGAGATGACAGAACCAGATGAGGCGCGGCGGAGAGCGATGTCGCCGTACACAGTTTCCGCAACGGCGAGGCCTTTGTAGGTAGAGCTTCGATCTTGAGTGCCGACAGGTGTTCGAGAATGCGAATCAGTTCGCGCGATAGAAGCAAGGCCTTGCGCAGGTTTAATTGATGGCTCGGTTGCAGATGCCGCCGCTGCTCCGCGGAGATTTCAGTCTGAAATTGCGAAAGAGCTTGATACAGAAGCGGTTGGGTGCGGCGGTCGGCGAGGGCGAAGAGAGATTTGCAGTCGACCGGGCCGCTGCAATGGTGCGCGGAGGCGATCTTGCTTTGCCGGGCAGAAATGGCGGAAACATGCGGCTCGAAGTATGAACCCCTCTGGATGGGGCCGGGCAGATGTTGATCAGGCGCCGTGGGGATGAGGCTCGCGGAAGCGAGTTTCACGCACTCGCGCCAGCCAGCGCCGGAAGCGCGCGAATCTGCACCAGTTTGGCGGCATTGCGTTTCTTGTTGAGCATGTTGGCCGAGGGAACTCCGGTGCGCGCGAAGGATTTTTCGCAATCCTGCGTAGAAGGGCCGCGCATGTTGCCTTCCAGGAAGGCGAGGCCCGGGCAGCGGGTGCAGGTGCCAACATGCGAACAAGACGAGCAAGTGGTCAAATCCTTCACGCGGATGGAGCGCACTTCGTTCATCTGATCGGAATGCCGCCAGATGTCGACGAAGCGCTGGCGGCGGACATTTCCGGTGGGAAGCGGAAATGCGACGCAGGGAAAAACGTCGCCGTAGGGAGAAACGTAGCAGGCATTGTGGCCGGCGCTGCACGGGGCGGAGTTCAAATCGTCCTCGCCGGCTTTAGGCGCAATCGCGCAGAATTCGTCCACATCGCCGACTAAAACCGGATCGCGGAACACCTGCTGCAGCGTTTCGTGGTCCACAGTCAAGGCAACAGTGGAGCGGTTTCCGTCCATCATGGGGGTGACGGTGGGATCGAGGGTGCATTCCACGCCCAGTTCGCCGGCCAGCGCGCGGACGCCGGGATAGTCCTGCATGTTCTGCGTCATCAAAACATTGGCGATGATGACCTTCAGGCCCTGCGATTTCAAAAAGCGAATGGCAGTGATGGAGCGCTTCAGTGAGCCGGAAACCAGGGTGATGGCGTCGTGAACTTCGGGACGGTGCGAGTAGATGCTGATCTGAATCGATTCGACGTCGAGATCTTTCAGGCGCTGGGCTTCTTTTTCGCGAATCATGACCGCGTTGGTTTTGAGCTTGACGCAAAACATCAGGCGGCGGGCGTGTTCGAGAAGCTCGAAGAAATCCTTGCGCAGAAAAATCTCGCCGCCGCTCAAGGTTAGGATGAAGACCCCGGCTTCGGCCATTTCGTCGAGCAGGTGCTTGATTTCGGAGGTGGTCATCTCGCCGTGGTCGTCGTGGTCGAGATAGCAATGGACGCAGCGCTCGTTGCAGCGGTAGGTCAGATCGAGGTGGACGCTGAGCGGGATGTTCAGCTTCAGCGCTTTCGCGCTCATCTCCAGCATGAGGCTGCTCATTGGGCTTCTCCGACTCTGGATTCGGCTCTGGATTCAGCCACGGTCGCACTGCGCGGCTGAATTGGTTCTTCCGAGATCTGCAAGATTTCGTGGCTCGCCAGTTCGCGGGCCAGGGATTCGGCATCCTGCAGCGATTCGCAGCGGTCGACCTCGAACTCTGCGCAGATTCGGCTGTCGACGATTTCGTCGAGCGGAGTGGCGCCGTCGGCGGCCTGCCAGAGAATGGTGGCGGTCTGGTTGAGGATGAAGAGCGTGGAATCGCGGCCGGACATGATCATCATCTCGCCGCCGAGGCTGCGGGCCGCGACTCGGGGATCACGCGCAAGGTAGAGGCGGCTCATCGAATCAACTCCCAGACCCGGGCGTCGGGCACGAAGGTGAGCCGGGAAACGGGAACCCGGCTGAGGAACTCGAAGGCGGAATGAAAAGTGGACTGTCGCCCGGCCAGATCGTTGGCAGCATGCTCCAGCCCGTAACTTGCAGGCGCAGCCTTCCCGACGAGCGAAGTACCTCGCTCGCCAGTTCGCACTTGAGGGCTGTCCTATTGCGCGAGATTGAACCGGACAGAATCATGATACTTGGTGGTTCAAATTGCAGCTAGAGCTTTGGTTTGGCATCTTCCCGCAAGTGAGGGCGGTTGTCACAAACACTTGCTCGTAGCGGAACGACGGTTTTTCGTACGGCTTCTTGACGACGGCGGTACGCGGAGTATCGGAGGGCGAATCGTTCATATTCATAAGAGGAACCTGTTTGAGCCTGTTGTTTTGGGTCCGTCTATTGTAAGGCCGATTGCGATGCTTGTACGGCGCATCCCCCACTGCTGCCCGATGTCGTGCAGGTCTGGTTACCGAGGGTCGAGAAGTAGATCTGAGAGGTCCCCGCAAGAGCGCCATTCAGACTATTGTCGATGATAACTCCGCTCGTACCCCCTGAGGAGGCGAGGGCAAGAGTCGGCACGGCTCCAGCGTTGGTCCAGGTGATCGTCCCGTCCGTGGTTGGGGCCCCTGGGGTCGTCTGCCAGGAAGGCGTGCTCCCGCCCGAGGTTCCCCCGCTGATCGTGACCTGAATGTTGCCGTGAGTATCGAGAATGAGGCTCCTGGCCGCGTAGGGGTGGGAGGCAATCCAGCCTGAGGTCGTCGTGGCCGAAAGGAAACCTTGATCGATCCAGACGACGCTGCCGTCGGTCTTGGTGGCCCCCGCTGTGCTGGTCCAAATCGGTGGTGTGGCCGCCGAAGTGCCCCCCGTGATCACGGTCTCGATATGAAGCTTGGTGCTCAAGATCTGCTGGCCTACGGCATACACTGTGGAGGCGTACCAGGGAGCCGAGACGAAGTTGGCGAGGCACCCGGCGGAACCGCACACACTGGGTACGCCATTGTCCTGCACGCCGACGAACAGTCGCTCCGAGAAGCCGCCCGTAGTATTCGGGTTGGGAACGTCAGCTACGGGTGAGCAAGGGACGGTCGAACTCGCTGCAGCCAGCGCCGTGATGGCCAGGCCTTCGCCTGTCAGGGGCATGGCGCCAGCCGTAATGGGAATCTGATACAGCATCGCATTGCCCCCGGTGTCGCCGCAGACATACAGGTTGCCGGTCGCATTGGCGGAATTGAAGTAGGCGCTATCGAAGGCCCCAATGTACATGGGACTTGGATTCGGCAGGGTTCCATAGGCGACACTGTTTCCTACCGTGACTTCCGTCCCGCTGTTGCCAGCAGGGAACGCAGTTGTGAGCTGATACACCGCGGAGCAGGCCGCCGTGCCCACGTCGCAGTTCGAGCTGCCGTCGCTCGATGCGAACACGTACACGAAGCCGTTTGCCGAATCGACAATCGGGCCGTCCACGATTCCGGCGCCGAAATCCAGCTGGTCCGATGTAATTACTGCGCCAGTTGAGGAGTTCACACGGTACAGATATCCGTCGGAGTCGCCCACAAAGACGTTCTTCGACACCTTGTCGTAGACCGGGCTGGATATCCAATCGGTGGCGCTGTTGACCTGGACAGGGAACCCGCCAGAAGCAACTTCACTCGGAGCTCCCTTGAATACTCCCGTGATCTTGTGGAGCCAGCCGTCGGCTCCGCCGACCCAGGCTATGTCATGAGCATAATCGTAGAAGACCGACGAGGTCGTATCGTCGGTGGGTGTCCCGCTGCCGTCCTGCAGAAGAACAAATGTTCCGCAAGGCGCGGTGCAGGTGGAGTACGAGCCAGGGGATACGAGTTGTGGAGTTACGGGATTGCTCAGGGTTCCACTCGATGCGGCCCACTTCAGCACGACCAGGATTCCGAATCCGCTGTTGGTTTGGACGAATGCGACTTGTTTGCCATCCTGCGAGATCAACGGAGAGGTAAGAATCTGGCCGTCGGTGTTGTAGGCCCAGTTGACGGACGGGACCGTTCCCGTACATCCGGAATACAGATTGTTGAACGCCACGAGGCTGGGCTGGCTCGAAGATGCGGTCAAGCCGGTGCTGTAGACCACGTAATCGGCGCTGCAACTCGCCTCGGTGCTGCTGAGAGTAAACGTGGCCGGAAAATTCCCCGCGCCCACCGAGGCGTTGTCGCCGAGGTTCTCCTCCCAAAGGCCTTTGGGCCCCTTGCGACGGTGTGCTTGACGGCGCACTGAAGCCGGGCCGGATGCCTCTGGGCTCAACTCCCGCGACTGTTCCTGGCGGCGAAGTTGTTGCCAATAGCGCGGATCCTCGCTCACACGAGCGAGCTGTTCGGCGGTGGCGGGCCGGGAAAAGACGAGATGCCGATGGCTCCAGTCTGTGGGCAGGCCATCTTGAGCGGGCTGTGCCGCATGGCCTGACAGAAACCATCCCAGGACGACGAGTCCCGATAATCCTGTAGCGAACCGAACGAGGCCTGCGGCATTTCCTGTCATCTTGCCACTCCTGTCATCTTTGCCGCTCCATTTTGCCACTCCATGGCGCGAACGACATTACTCGTTCATCCCGAGCCTCGCCGAGGCGCGGGTTGAGTGCATTCTTCTCACGCGGACGAATGCGGTCCGGCAATCTGCGTGGTTGAAAATCCACCCATTCGCTGGCTGGACAATCGTCTCCGATTGGTGAGGCTGGGATGGACCAAATCGTACTCCTTCGCGCTAGGTCTGCGCAATCAAGTTGGGACCATCCGGGACCATCCGCGCCAGACCCTCCTCCTAAAGTTCGTGGACCTGTGTCTGAGCTTAGAGTGTCATGCTGAGATCTGCCTTCCCCTTTGCCCGAAAGCTGTCCTGGACGAAGAGTGCGCGGACTCGAACACCGAATGGCTCGCGGGATGGGTGGGAGAAGATCTTTGCGGGGCCACTGGTAACCACTTGGAAGTGCTCCCCCACGGACCGCATTGCGGCACCGGTCGCGGCCCGGAATCGGAGACGCCCTGCGGCACAGGATGAGTGGCCACCGCGGACGATGACCGCAAGAGCATACGCCTGCCCAATTGTTTTAAAGGCTAGTGCGCGTAATTGTTCACGGTCTATTTCTTCGAAAACAGCTTCAGTCAACTGAACGCGAAGATGAAAATGAAATGGAACAGCAACCGCCGAATCGGGCTGACCCACCTAGTTTTCGGGGCGGTAATCGTAAACTCGTTCGTAGCTTCACTTGGCAACCGGCTGGAGCCACCGGCACGTATTATTCTCTCCTCCTCACAACTTGATGGACCAGTTTAGATTGTCGCGAAACCCAAGCTACGTCCAGCAAATCAGACGGCGCATTGCCGAGCCGAAGGATCAGGGCGATGGTTGGTGTTGGCGGCATGGTCCCAGAGACTTGCTTTGCGGCGATTGGAGTATAGACATAGGCGCAGGCGCCACGGTGGGAGCAGGTGACTACCCCGCAAAGTTTTCGTTCAATGCGGGGACCGCGAGTTGTACGGATTTGGTCGTGTATAACACGAGTCTGGCCGGTTCCTCGACGCAAGCGACCGTCGTTGCTTTCGATAATCTGTACGTCGGCAGCGGCGATCTGTGCGGCACTGCGCCTTCAACGTACTGTGCTTTCAACACTGGAGGTTCTGTGGTGACCTCGGTCACGCTTTCGTTCTTCAGACGACGGCACTCGCCGCCCACCCCCGCCAACATCCAAAGGAAAAGTGCCAAAGAGCTGACGACCATCATCAGTCTCTCCACACTACGTTCATTAAGAAGCCACCAAGGGATGGCGAAAACCGAGGAAATAGGCCCCACTCATATCGCCCCATCCGATACCTTCGTTCCTCGAAAAGTTTGCAGTTTCCTATAGTCTTGGGTTATGTCCTATACCCAGTCCTCTAGGGGGTGCAAATTGAGGATACTTTGTGTTCTTGCCCTGGCCGGTTCCTTGGCAATGCCGGTAGTGGCTCAAGATAATAGCGAGGCCGAAGCAAAGGTCATTGCCATGGAGAAGGCATGGAACCAGGCCTATCGGTCTCGAGATGGTAAGGCGCTGGGTACCCTGCTTGATGATTCCGTGGTGCTGGTCGACGACGCCGGCAGCCTGCAAGCAAAAAGTGGATTTCTGACAGGAATCGAAAACGCGAAGCCTTCCGCGAAACAAGATGGGAATCCGGAGTCAATCAAGGTGCAGTTCTTTGGCAACGTCGCCATCGCGACCGGTGTATTTCGCCAAAGCGGTTTTGAAAACGGGAAAGCCTTTGTACGACGAAATCGCTTCGTCGACACTTGGATTCACAGTGGTGATTCGTGGCAGTGTGTAGCCGCCTCGGCTACCCCGATTCTTCGGTAGTTGCGCAGAATATTCCGCCAAGCGGTACTCCGAGCCAAGTCTCAAGCCCATCGTCGCAATCAGGCCCTTACATTCGGTCGAAAATCCCCTCCCCACATTTAGATTGGGTTCGTGGCCGTACCTTGGCTTAAGGGTGGGATGGCCACTTGGTTTCCGAGTTTGCGAAGCGCTCGTGCCAGCATCTGAGCTCGTTTCTTTTTGGCCTGGGGATCAGTTCGCGGCCTTGCTCGATAAATCCGACCCCCTCGTGCGAGATCTTCCAAACTAGACGCAGATGCGATGGGCACGGCCCAGATGGCGGATTGATAGCCGAGACGCGCGTTCTCACAGCTTCCAGAAGCTGTCGCTCCCCGCTCGCGGAGACTTAAGGAACTGTGTAAAAGTGAACAGTTATCGAGGGCATCAACGGGTACGTTGTTTCCATAGGGCTCGAAATCGGGCCCCAATTTATCGACCCTTCGGGGGTTCGGCGAGGGACGATATAATAGTTGAGCAGAGCGGTTGGTTTGTCCTTCGGAGGCTGCATGAAGAAGAAACTGGTAGCGTTCACGAGTGTAGTCGGGACGGGAAGCTTGGTACTGGGCGCAGCCGGGTTGCTTCTTGCAGGCTACGTGTTCCTCAACATGATTCCAGACCTGCGGCGCTACATCAAGATCAGCAGGATGTGAATTTATTAACCGCCCTGTTCGCAAAAGTTATTGTTAGAACCTGCTCGAACCCCATTCAGAAGGGCGTTTTTCTAGCTCTCTCCGTACCCGCTTCGCGCCCTCGCGCCACTCGAGATCGTAGGACCCCTCGGGGTGCTTCTCGGGTTGGCCGTTGACAACCATATCGGGCTTGACCCGGCCATTTGCTGATAGCAGCACTGGACACCGAAAGATCCAAACATACAACTGAGCGCAATAACGGCCAAAGGCGAAGTGCACTGCCATCCCGCGTCCCGTGTGCTTCGGCGGGGGCGTGTGCCGCGCCGGTCATCGCAGCAGCGTTGTGGTTTGCGCGCGCGACGTTTTGGAATCGGGCACAGCTTCCGCATCGAGGGGAAAATGCGAAATCCCTTCGGGCGAAAAAGAAATGAGCCCGTGGACCGGGTGGAGCGGGCGCAGTGTGCGTGCCGGGAGAGAGGGCCGACCGACTGCGGCGGTTGCTACCCTCCGCGCAGTCAATGTGCTAGGCTGATCGCGCTCATTACCATTGGACGTAAAGAGGTGTTTTACGGGCAATCTCAGTCGTATCGGGGTGTCGATAGATGCAGAGCTGCTGCAGCGGTTTGATTCCTTCATAGCGGACAAAGGCTACGAGAATCGTTCTGAGGCATTTCGCGATTTGATTCGTGACCGGCTCGTCGGCTCGGTTGTTGTCGCCGGAGGTGCGCTTGTCGTGGGCACTGTCACCCTCATTTACGATCATCACACTCGTCTATTGCCGGAAAAGCTTACCGATCTCCAGCACGAATCGCACTCAATTGTCATTTCCACCCTACATGCACATCTCGATCACGAAAACTGTCTCGAGGTGGTGGTACTTCGTGGCAAGTCGAGAGATGTCCAAAAGCTAGCCGATCGCCTCATCAGCACAAAGGGAGTGCAGCATGGGCGGCTCGTAATGAGTTCTCCGGAGACAGTCTCTAGACAGTCTGGACGATAGCGGGAACACGGCCTTTCGAAAGCGCCGCCGTCGGTCTGCGCACCCGCGTGATAGACCACATAGTCGATAATGTTACTTGTAAATGGACAGGATTTGGTGCATAACGCGGTCGAAACCGGCGTGACGGGAAGGGATCGGATGCGAACGAACAGTGGGCGAATTCTTCTGAGTGCGTCAACGAAAAAGGCTGGTCACCAATTGCTGGATCATGAATGCTGGGTCATGGGAAGAGACATTCTAAGCTCAGCAGGAAACCTGCTTTGTGAGTTTGGATTCTGTCAAGTTCGCTGCCCGAATGGAGGTCTAACCCAGTACGAGCTCAAAAATGCACTAGGCGAGGATTCGCATGTCTATTTGTGGGGATTCGGCGTGTTCTTTGGGGACGAAAGGGAAGGCGTTTTTCTTGGACGAAATGGCTTTAGGCCGCTTCGAACGCAGGGAAGGGTCGAGCTTCACAGAAAAGAGGACCCTAATTTTAGCGATGAGACACTCCAGGTAGACCTGTTTCTGCGGGGCATTGCATGGTTTGCCGATTACGAACAATGGATCGCTCGGCGCATGCCTGACGGGTATCGCGAGCTGTGTCTCGCAACGTTTCCTCGCCAGGCCCTGCCTGGCGGCGAATTCACCCAACGCTGGAGAGCTCTGGTTCATTGTATCGAGGAGGATCAGCATGCCCGGGACGGGGTGATGACAAACCATGAATCCGCCAGAGACCGTCTCCTACCATCCGGTCCACACCCTTGAGGCAACCAGCGGGGAGAAAGTGATTGAGGGCAAACAAGCAATCTGACGAGTGAATCCAATTCCCGTTCCACTGCGTATTACTAGCCATGGACCGGGAATATCCTTGGCAGGAAGCAGGGAAAGTCCGTAGAGCCAAATAAGTTTCTGAATGAAAGGGCGATTGCCTTTACATTTCGTACAAGCTGTAGCACGATTATCAACTTCGTATCCTGGCTTTAGGTAGCACGAACTGAGAGAACGTACTATGCGAAAGGTTCTTGGGGGGCGCGACGGCGACGCGAAACCTGGTTTCGCTACGGCCAGAACTCCAGGGCTGTTCTTGATGCTTATACTTTTGTCCTCGCTTCCGTCGCTCGCGCAAGAGAAGACGCGGGTCGCCACGAGTGATAAGGCTCATCCGCCTCGGCTGTCAGGAACCGTCGTTGACACGTCCGGTGCGGTGATTTCCGGGGCTACCGTGCAGGTTCGGAGCGCGAACGGTGCGGTACGAATGACGACACAGTCGAACACGAACGGCTCCTTCATGATTTCTGGACTCTCGGCAGGGGATTATCGACTCGTGGTATCGAATCCCGGTTTTGAAACCAAAGAAATTCCCGTCACCATAGGGACCACTGAGGCGCCGACCCCGCTGCGCATCTCCCTGGCAGTGGGCTCCGTGAGCACCGCCATAAACGTGAAGGGCCGGGGGGATGACCTCGTCGGAGTTGCCGAGTCGGCCACCCAGGGAACGGTGGGCGCAAGGGAAATCCAAGATCGTCCGATTCTTCGTTCGGGAGAAGTTTTGGAGGCGATTCCCGGTGTCATCATCACCCAGCACGCCGGCGGCGGCAAGGCCAACCAATATTTTCTTCGCGGCTTCAATCTCGACCACGGCACAGATATCGCCATTTTCCTCGACGATATGCCGCTGAACCTGCCGTCGCACGCGCACGGCGAGGGCTACTCGGACATGAACACCGTGATCCCGGAGTTTGTGCGGCGGGTGAATTTCGAGAAAGGTCCTTATTACGCCGATGTCGGCAACTTTAGCTCGGCTGCGTCAGCCCATGTGGAATTTTTCAAGACGCTGCCCCAGAACTTCTTCACGGTGGAAGGCGGCATGTATGGCTATGGGCGGGCCGTTTTCGGCGTGTCGCAAAAGCTCGGCAAGGGCAGTTTGCTGTACGGCGGAGAAGCGTATCACGATAACGGTCCGTGGACGACGCATGAGGATAATTTCTACAAATACAATGGCCTTGTAACCTACAGCCAGGGCGGAGATGACAATGGTTTCAGCGTCACGGCCCGCGCCTACCGTGGAACATGGCACTCGAGCGATCAAATCCCCGTTGACGCCATACCGCTGGTTGGTTTCTTTGGCGCGCTGAACCCGACGGACGGTGGCGAGTCACAGCGTTATAGCTTGCAGTCGGAATGGCATCGCAGCGGCGCAAATTCCGAGACGAAAATCACGGTCTACGGATTTTATTACGACCTCAATCTGTTTTCTGATTTCACCTACTACCTGGATGATCCCATTAAGGGCGATCAGTTCGAACAGCAGGACAGGCGTTGGGTGGCGGGGTTTGACGCACACCATACGATTTCCAGCACATGGTTTGGCCGCAAGTTGGCAAATACGTTCGGCCTGCAACTGCGCAACGATTGGGTTCACAACGGCCTTTTCCGGACGGAAAATCGTGTGCGCACGGACAAGACTGACATCAACGCCTGCCATGACGAACCCATCCCCCGGTGCGTTACCGATCCGAATCTGACGGCAATCTTGCCCGCGGGCACGGATTTGAACAAATTTACGGACACGGTAGTAAGTTTTTATGCGGAAAATAAAATCCAGTGGGCGGAAAAATTCCGCTCGGTCGTGGCCCTGCGCGGCGACGACGCAAAATATGTCGTCACCAGCTTGACTCCCACCTATGTCTCCCCCGTCTTTGCTCCGGTCAACTTTGCCGAGCTCAATACCGGCTCGGCTAACAAGTTCCTGCCCAGCCCCAA
>Ga0302326_10030181_pt1 | contig 10856 bp, 9 predicted proteins | sample Palsa_T0_3_FD_202264 | JGI IMG/M metagenome (GOLD analysis project Ga0302326, IMG submission 202264) | Peat permafrost microbial communities from Stordalen Mire near Abisko, Sweden - Palsa_T0_3 | ecosystem: Environmental > Terrestrial > Soil > Palsa > Peat permafrost | place: Sweden: Abisko...
TTCCCGTGGGGACGGCCGCCGAGCTTGTTCAACGGGCCCGTGCAGCTGCCCGGCCCGGCGTCGACGTGGAAATCGCTTGGAACCCAGAGTTTTTGCGCGAGGGTTTTGGGGTGCACGACACCCTGCACCCCGATCGTATTGTGCTCGGTGTGCAGGATGACTCGATGCGTGCCGAGGCCGCGATCCGTGAGATGTACGCGCCGATGCTGGATGCCGGGGTGCCCTTCCTGGTGACAGACCTGCAGACCGCGGAGCTGGTCAAGGTTTCCGCTAACGCCTTTCTGGCGACAAAGATCTCATTCATCAATGCGATCTCCGAGGTGTGCGAGGCCGCCGGTGCCGACGTCGCCCTGTTAGCAGACGCACTCGGGCATGACCCGCGGATCGGGCGCCGATTCCTCAACGCCGGCTTGGGTTTTGGTGGCGGCTGCCTGCCGAAGGATATCCGCGCGTTCATGGCGCGCGCCGGCGAACTGGGCGCTGATCAGGCGCTGACCTTCCTGCGGGAAGTAGACAACATCAACATGCGGCGCCGCACCCGCATGGTCGAAATCGCCACCAACGCATGCGGCGGCTCGCTGTTGGGTGCGAACATCGCCGTTCTTGGCGCCGCGTTCAAGCCCGAATCCGACGACGTGCGCGACTCACCCGCGCTCAATGTGGCGGGCCAGCTTCAGCTCAACGGTGCGGCGGTCAACGTCTACGACCCCAAAGCGCTGGAAAATGCCCGGCGGCTGTTTCCCACCCTGAATTACGCGGTCTCGGTGGAGGAAGCCTGCGACCGCGCCGACGCGGTCCTGGTGCTCACCGAGTGGCCAGAGTTCGTCGAACTCGACCCCGATCTGCTCGCCGACCGGGTGCGGGCCCGCGTCGTCGTCGACGGCCGCAACTGCCTCGACGTGCAGCGGTGGCAGCAAGCCGGTTGGCGCGTGCATTGCCTGGGGCGGCGCGTAGCCTGACCGCGTGGACTACGCGGTCGAGTTCTTGGAGCAAAACGGCGCCTTCGGCGAGGTGATCCGCAGCGGCGAACCGTCCACCCCGGTGCCGACATGTCCGGGCTGGAGCCTCGACCAGTTGTTCCGCCATGTCGGCCGCGGCGATCGCTGGGCCGCGCAAATAGTCGCCGACCGGTTGGATCACCCTCTCGACCCGCGCGCGGTCGAGAATGGCAAGCCGCCCCCCGAACCCGACGAGGCGATCTCCTGGCTGCGCGGCGGGGCGCAACGCCTGATCGACGCGGTCGAGCATGTCGGTGTGGAAACCCTGGTATGGACGTTCCTGGGGCCGCGTCCCGCGTACTGGTGGGTTAGACGCCGCCTGCACGAGGCGACAGTGCACCGCGCCGACGCCACCCTGGCGCTCGGGCTCGACTACGCGCTGGCACCCGAGCTGGCAGCCGATGGGATCGGCGAATGGCTTGAGCGGGTCGCGAGCCAGGCTGGCCCCGACGACGCGCCACTTCCGTTGCAAGACGGTCGAATTCTGCATCTGCGCGCTACCGACCCCGGGCTGGGAGTCGGCGGGCGGTGGACCATCCGCTCCGACGCGGGACGTGTCTCGTGGTCGCACGGCGAGGAAAACGGCGCGGTGGCGCTGCGCGGGGGCGCTGTCGACCTGCTGCTGGCGCTGCTGCGGCGAGTTCGACTTGACGACACCGACATCGCGTTGTCCGGGGACGCCGCGGTGTGGCAGACGTGGCTCGACCTCACGCCCTTGTAGACGCAGGCGGTACCTTTCTCACCATGACCACATCGGAGATCGCCACCGTACTGGCTTGGCATGACGCGTTGAATGCATCTGATGTCGACACCCTGATCGCCCTGTCCAGTGATGACATCGAGGTCGGCGACGCGCATGGCGCCGCGCAGGGCCACGCGGCGTTGCGTGAGTGGGCGACCGCCCACCCTCGACACGCCGAGGTGGGCCGAACATACGTCCACGACGGCGTCGTCGTTGTCGAACAGGCGATCGCCGGCCCGGGTGAATCGGGCGCCAACGCCACTGTCGCGTCGGCCTTTCGGGTGGTCCACGACCACGTCACCTCGGTATTCCGTCACAACGATCTGACAGCAGCGCTGGCTGCGACCGAGCTGACCGGTGCCGATCTCGTCGACTGAGGAGTAGAGGATTGCGAGGGATCATTCTGGCCGCCGGCTCGGGCACGCGTCTGTATCCGATCACCATGGGCGTCAGCAAGCAGCTGTTGCCGGTCTACGACAAACCGATGATCTACTACCCGCTGTCCACGCTGATAATGGCCGGCATTCGGGATGTCCAGGTAATCACTACCTCCCACGATGCACCCGCATTCGAACGAGTGCTCGGTGACGGCAGCGCATTCGGCATTAACATCAGCTACGCGGTACAAAGCCGGCCCGAGGGGTTGGCCCAGGCGTTCGTGATCTGCGCTGATCACATCGGCACCGATTCGGTGGCGTTGGCGCTGGGCGACAATATCTTTCACGGTCCGGGCCTGGGGACCAACCTCCGGCGCTTCAAATCAGTCAGTGGCGGAGCCATTTTCGCCTACTGGGTTGCCAACCCGTCGGCCTATGGTGTCGTCGAATTCAGCGCGGACGGCGTGGCGTTGTCGCTTGAAGAGAAACCGGCCACGCCGAAGTCCCACTACGCGGTGCCCGGTCTGTACTTCTACGACAACGACGTGATCGAGATCGCCCGGGGCTTACGGCCTTCGGAACGCGGCGAGTACGAGATCACCGACATCAACCGGACCTACCTCAATCAGGGTCGGCTCAACGTCGAGGTGCTCGCCCGCGGTACGGCCTGGCTGGATACCGGAACATTCGACTCCTTGGTGGACGCCTGCGATTACGTGCGCACGCTGGAACAGCGACAGGGCCTCAAGGTCAGCGTCCCCGAAGAAGTGGCGTGGCGGATGGGCTTCATTGATGACGAGCAGCTGGCGGAGCGCGCCAACTCTCTGTTGAAGTCCGGATACGGCAGCTATCTGCTGCACTTGTTGGAACGCCGCTGACCCGGCTGCGATCAGCCACCTGACAGCGGGCGCCCCATGACAGTCAGGCGGTTTCCGTAGCGAGGACCGTGACCGAATCCACCGGACCTGCCGCCGGCCATGCCGGGCATTCCGGGCATGCCGGCCGGGACGGCCTCCGCGGCGCCACCAGTGGGGCCGACCGCGTTGGTCCAGCCGCCGCCGGCATAGGTGACACCGCTGTGATTGGCGACCTGTGCCGTCGCCGTCCACGTCGGGGGCACGGACAGCTTGCCGACGAGTGTGCTGCCGGACGTGTTCACCGAAACGCCCACGTTCGGCATGCTCATCTGCGGCTGCGGCGCCACCATGCTGGCGAAGCCGGGAACGCTCATGGCTCCTCCCGCCGCGTCCGTGCCGGTCCCCACCGCGTTGATGTCGGCCAAACCGCTGGTGACCGCCGGCGTGATGATCGCGGGGTTGACGTACCCGGCCGATGTGAGGCCGTTGAAGAAGTTGGAGTCCAGGAAGGTTCCGATGGAGTTCCCGTCCGCGCCATCCAAAAAGTTGAGGATTCCGCTGAGCGAACTTGTTGGCCCGGTAGCCGCATTTGTCGCCGAACTCGTCGCCGCGGAGAGCGGCGAGCTGAGTTGGTTCAACGACGACGGGATTGCAGAGGTCAGCTGTTGCAGCTGCGCCTGCACGCCTGCCCCGGTGCTCGCGCCGGTTGCTTGCGTGACTGCCGAGGACTGCATGCTCTGAGCGTTTGGATTCGCAGTTTGCGGTGGCTGGCGGAATGGCTTCACCGATGCCGCCGCGGCGGAACTGCTGGCATATCCGTACATCGCTGCGGCGTCCTGTGCCCACATTTCGCCGTAGTGGGCCTCGTTGGCCGCGATGGCCGGCGTGTTCTGACCCACGACGTTCGTGGCGACCAAAACCATCAGTTGCGCGCGGTTGGCGGCGACCGTCAACGGGGGCACCGTCATCGCGAATGCCGCCTCGTAAGCACTTGCGGCGGCTGAGGCTTGTGCTGCAGTGTGCTCAGCTTGCGCCCCGGTGGTGTTCATCCACGTCACGTACGGGTCGACGGCGGCGACCATCGCTGCAGAGGTCGGCCCGCGCCACTCGTCGTCGGCCAACGTGTCGATCGTCGACTGGTACTGGGTCGCTGCCGACTCCAGCTCCGCCGCGAGCAGATTCCACGCCGCCGATGCGGCACGCATGGGCGCTGAGCCTGCTCCGGAATACATTCTCGCAGAGTTGATCTCCGGTGGTATCGCTCCAAAATCCATCGTCAGCACTCCAAGCTAGGCGTCGATGTACACGAGTGGAAGCGATAGTCCGCTGCTTGCGACGGCGTATGCGTCGAAACAGAAGGCACCGCGATCCCCCTTTCATTTATGTTCCGATGAATGCAGATCCGTTGCTGCGGTGATCATTTAGAATGTGTCAGAGCAGCTTTCAGTTCTCGCCCTTTTTCGCCCTTGAGCAGAGCTTCTGTGCTACAAAGCAACTCGGGCGACAATGACCGCTTGAAAAAGCTGAGAAGCCGAACTCATGGATTAGTAATAATCCATCGTGCATCCAAGCTTCGGCACTGCGCGCGTCCAGCGGCCGAACTCATAGAAGACTCAAATAATCGTCATACGGTCGGTGGGGGTGGCTGTGATGGCGGTTGTCTGTTCAGAGCTTGCAGCTAGAGCGATCGAATGACGCTGCGGTCAGCGACGCCCTTCATGTTTGCGGTCGGTTCCTCGGCGGCGAGAGTAAAGACCAGATCATTCAGGACATCCTGCAGGGATCACCGGGCATGTCGGTCGATACCGCAACCGACTTCGCCGGCACCGCTATCGACGTGTACGGCCCTGACGGCCATCCGGATGACCCGGGATGAGCAGGGGCCTCATTGACGGTAGCTGGCCAGGAAGTTGCCGAGCCGCTCGATGGCGCGGGCGAGGTCGCGCGACCACGGCAGCGTAACGATCCGCAGGTGATCCGGTGCGGGCCAATTGAAACCGGTGCCCTGAGTGACCAGGATCTTCTCTTGCAACAGCAGATCCAGGACTAGCTGCTCGTCATCGACGATCTCGTGCACCTCGGGATCCAGCCGGGGAAAGGTGTACAGGGCGCCGGCGGGCTTGACGCAGGACACCCCGGGGATCTCGTTGAGCTTGGACCATGCCACGTCGCGTTGTTCGAGCAGTCGCCCACCCGGCAGCACCAAGTCGTCGATGCTCTGGTGACCACCCAGGGCGACCTGGATCGCGTGCTGGGCAGGCACATTGGGGCACAACCGCATGTTCGCCAGCAGGTGGATGCCCTCGATGAAACTGCTGGCGTGGTCCTTGGGTCCGGTGATGGCCAGCCAGCCGGCCCGATACCCGGCCACCCGATAAGCCTTCGACAGCCCGTTGAATGTCAGGCACAACAAATCGGGTGCGACCGAAGCCATGCTGATGTGTTGGGCATCGTCGTAGAGGATCTTGTCGTAGATCTCGTCGGCGAGTAGCAGCAGCTGATGCTTGCGCGCCAAATCGGCCATCTGCGTGAGGATTTCACGGCTGTAGACGGCACCGGTCGGGTTGTTCGGGTTGATGACGACCAGGGCTTTTGTGCGCTCGGTGATCTTCGATTCGATGTCGGCGATATCCGGCTGCCAGCCCTGGGTTTCGTCGCACAGGTAATGCACCGGGGTGCCACCCGCCAGCGACGTCGACGCCGTCCACAGTGGGTAATCGGGGGCCGGGATCAACACCTGATCACCGTTGTCCAGCAAGGCTTGCAGGGTCAGCGTGATCAGCTCCGAAACCCCGTTGCCCAGATACACGTCGTCGACGTCGAAACGCGGGAAGCCGTCCACGAGTTCATAGCGGGTGACCACCGCGCGCCGCGCCGGGATGATGCCCTTGGAATCCGAATAGCCCTGCGCGTAGGGCAGCGCCTGGATCATGTCCCGCATGATCACGTCGGGTGCGTCGAAGCCGAACGGCGCCGGGTTGCCGATGTTCAGCTTGAGGATGCGGTGGCCCTCGGCCTCCAGTCGCGCGGCGTGATCGTGCACCGGCCCGCGGATTTCGTACAGCACATCCTGCAGCTTCGACGACTGCGCGAACGTGCGCTGCCGCGGCTGATGACCCGCGGTATGCCAGGGCAGCTGGTGAGTGGTCACGACATCTATGGTGCCACGCCTGTCCAGCTAATTAGTAATTCAGTAATCGACCTGATCAGCGCTTACCGGGTGGACGGGCCCCGCGGGCGATGCCCAGTCCCTTGACGGGCGCAGGGGGTGAATCCGGTACGCCGTCGTCCCCGTTGCTGTCCGCGGGCGTGGTTTGCGGCTCTTCGGTTGCCTGAGGCTCACCCTCAGCCACGGCCCCAGACGCCGGCTCCGGGTGCGCGGGGGCAGCGGGGGCCGCGGCCTTTTTGGCGCCGGGTCGCTTAGCCCCGGCGGCGATTCCCAGCCCCTTCACCGGCGCGGCCGGCGCTGCGATCTTCGCGGCCTGTGCGGCCGGTGCGGACTCAGTCTTAGCCTCAGGTTGTGGCGTCGGCGCGGATTCCGTTGCGGCCTCTGGTTTTGCGGCGGCCTTTTTCGCACCGGGTCGTTTGGCGCCGCCGGCGATGCCCAACCCCTTGACCGGTGCTGCCGGCGTTTTGGCTTCGGCCGCCGGCTCGTCGGATGTCGAGGGGGCCTGGGTGGCTTCAGCTTTCGGTGCCGCCTTCTTGGCCCCGGGCCGTTTAGCGCCGCCGGCGATGCCCAGTCCGGTGACGGCCTTGGTGGCCTTCTCCGTTGTGGCTGAGGCGGCTTCGTCCTCGACGGTGGTTTCGGCCGGCTCGGTCGCGGTCGCGGTCGCAGTCGCGGCAGGTGCTGCCGCTGCTTTGGGAGCGGCCTTTTCGGCATGCTCGGCGGCTTGTTTTGCCGCAGAGCCCTTCTCCGGCAGCGTGGCTGTGTTGCGGTCGAGCGACTCGAGCAGCAGCTGGGCCACATCGCGCACGTCCACGCCTTCGCGCCCGGCAGCCTCTTGACGGTCGTTGACACCGTCGGTGATCATCACCCGGCAGAACGGGCACGCGGTGGCGACGGTGGTGGCGCCGGTGGCCAGCGCCTCGTCGACGCGCTCGTGGTTGATCCGCTTGCCGATGTGTTCTTCCATCCACATCCGCGCGCCGCCGGCGCCGCAGCAGAAGCTGCGATCGGCGTGCCGTGGCATCTCGGTCAGCTTCGCACCGGCGGCTCCGATCAGCTCGCGGGGTGCCTCGTATTCCTTGTTGTGCCTACCTAGGTAGCACGGGTCGTGATAGGTGATGTCCTCTGAGACGGGGCTCACCGGGACAAGCTTCTTGTCTCGCACCAGCCGGTTGAGCAGCTGGGTGTGGTGCAGCACGGTGTAATTCGCGCCCAGCTGGCGGTATTCGCGGCCCAGGGTGTTGAAGCAGTGCGGGCAGGTGACCACGATCTTGCGGTCGACGTTCTCCACACCCTCGAACAGCCCGTCGAGGCTTTCGACGGCTTGCTGGGCCAGCTGTTGGAACAAGAACTCGTTGCCCGAGCGGCGGGCCGAGTCGCCGTTGCAGGTCTCGCCGGTGCCCAGTACCAAATACTTCACCCCGGCGATGGCCAGCAGTTCGGCGACCGCCTTGGTGGTTTTCTTCGCCTTGTCGTCATAGGCGCCGGCGCAGCCGACCCAGAACAGGTACTCGTAGCCCTCGAAGCTATCGACGTCTTCGCCGTAGACCGGGACGTCGAAGTCGACCTCGCTGATCCAGTTGGTGCGGTCGGATGCGTTCTGGCCCCACGGATTTCCTTTATTCTCAAGGTTTTTGAACAGAACTCCAAGTTCTGAGGGGAACTCAGACTCCATCATGACCTGGTAGCGGCGCATGTCGATGATGTGATCGATGTGCTCGATGTCGACCGGGCACTGCTCGACGCACGCACCACAGCTCACGCAGGACCACAGCACGTCGGGGTCGATCACACCGCCCTGTTCGGCCGTGCCGACCAGGGGGCGGCTCGCCTGCTCGGGCCCATGCCCAGGCACCCGGCCGAATCCGGACTCCGGCACGTGGTGGCCCTCTTCGTGGACCGTCTCCAGGTCGAGGCCCTCGAGCGGCTCAGCCTTCTTCTCGCCAAGGAGGTAGGGCGCCTTGGCCATCCAGTGGTCGCGCAGATCCATGATGACGAGCTTGGGCGAGAGCGGCTTGCCGGTGTTCCAGGCCGGACACTGCGACTGGCAGCGCCCGCACTCGGTACAGGTGGCGAAGTCGAGCATGCCCTTCCAGGTGAAGTCCTCGATCTTGCCGCGACCGAATGTCGCGTCGTCCGGCGGGTTTTCGAAGTCGATCGGCTTGCCGTCGGCCTCGACCGGTAGCAGCGGACCCAGCCCGTCGGGCAACCGCTTGAACGTGACGTTGACCGGCGCCAGGAAGATGTGCAGGTGCTTGGAGTGCAGCACGATCACCAAGAAGATAAGCGCCACAGAGATATGCGCGAGCAGTGCGATCGTCTCGATCCACTCGTTGGCGGCTAGACCGAGCGGGTGCAGCAGCGCGCCCATACCGTGTGAGAAGAATGCGCCCCCGCCGTAAGGGAAGGTTCCGGTGTTCACCGCGGCACCGCGGACGAATGCGTAGCTGAAGATGACCAGGAAGATCATGAACAGGATCAGCCAGGCGCCGCCGGTGTGGGAGCCATAGAACCGTGACGAGCGGCCGTAGTCCTTCGGTTCGGAGCGCAACCGGATGATCGAAAACGTCGTGATGCCGGCTAACACGCCAAGCGCGATGAAGTCCTGCAGGAAGCCCAACGCGTCCCACCGGCCGACGATCGGGATGTGGAAGTTCGACTGGAATAAGGCCCCGTAGGCCTCGATGTACACCGTGCCGAGGATGAAGAAGCCCCACATGGTCAAGAAGTGCGCGGCACCGGGGATGGACCATTTCAGCAGCTTGCGCTGGCCGAACACCTCGGCGATCTGCGTCCAGATGCGAGTGCCGATTTCATCGGTGCGACCGCTGACCGGCTGGCCGGAAAGCGTGAGTTTGACCAGCCACAAGACCCGACGGAGGGCGAAGAAAGCGATGATCGCCGTCCCGCTTAGTCCGACAAAAAGTCTGATCAGCATCTGCGTGTGCACGGAGCGTCTCCCCAAATCCGTGTTACTGGCCAGTAACTAAACTCATGCTACTCACCGGTAACTTAACTACAGGACCTGCTCAAGCCGTCTAAGCCTGCTCATAGTGACATCTTCGCGAGGACTACCGCGACGAAGGATGCCCTAACTTGATGGCCGCTACACCTCGCGTCGGACCTGTGATCGCCGGATGTTGCAGCGCCCGGCCGATTACGGGGTGGTGGCTGAGAAGTGCGGGATCGGCGGTAACGGGGGCAGGTTGCTGCGCAACCAATGACGATGCGGATGTTGCTGCGTCCAGGGCGCGGTGGTCGGCGGCGGCTCAGGTTCCGTGGTGTCTGTCGACGGGGACGTTGTCGTCGGGACGGTCGAGGACGGCGTCGGCGACGGGGTGGTTGTCCGCGGCGGCGACGTTGTCGAGGACCGCGTCGTGCTGGGGGCTGGTGCGCTGCCCCCGCCGCCTTTGGCGAGGACCGCCAGGCCGTAGATGATCGTCGCGATCAGGACCACCACCGCCAGTCCCCACAGGGCCAGGACCCACCGTTTGAGATACCAGGGCGAGGCCTTCTCGGCGGCGCCGAAGCCTTCTGTGTCACCGATGCTCGAGTCGTCATCTGAGTAATCATCGACGTCGTATGGTCGTCGGCTGCCCCCCACGAGAAGAAATCGTATCGGGACTCACCGCATCGGCAATACGGCGGCCAATCGTCTCGGCTACGGCGTCCCGCCGTCGCCGTGATGGTGGCGATGGTGGTGGCCGTCGTCGATGCTCGGGCTCGTCGGTGCCGTGGTGGTCGGTGCCGTGCTGGTCGGCTCACCGGTCGTCGGCGGGTAGGTCTCGGTGGTCGTGGGGGCCGGCGCAACCGGAACTTCGGTAGTCGTGGTCGCCGGGGTGGTTGCGGTCGTCGTGACCGTGGTCGACGTCGTCGGCGACGTGGAGGTCGGTGTTGAACCGCCGTGCCCGGTGGACCGGTCGGCGGCGACGTAAATTGCCAACCCGAGCAGAATCGCGGCGAACAAGCCCAACACGAGCAGAACGATCGGCTTGCGGTACCAGGGCGACCCGGGATGCGGTGGCAGTTGCCCGTCGTCGCCGTAGTCGATAAAGCCGGTCGGCGCTTCGCTGGGGTCGTCTGGAGGTCCGTAACCGGTCACGGCCGCTGATCCTAACGCCGGATTCTGACGACTTGGTCGCCGAGGCGTGATCGGCCGCGTCTTAAAAGCCGTGCGGCAGCGTAACCACGGTGTGCGGCAACGTGATCGTCGACGGGACGTGCGGCAGATGGTGGTGATGTCGCGGCGGCTCGGCGGGGGCGGGGGAGTAATGACCCGACGGCGGCGGAGCCTCTTCGGGTGTCTGTTCGGGCGTCTCGGGCGGCGTGGTGGTTGTCGACGGGGTAGTCGTGGTGGTCGTCGGGGAGGTTGTCGACGATCGTGTGGGTGTGGTGGACGGCGTGGTCGTGGACGGGCCACCACCCCCGCCGCCGCGTGAAAGCTCGACCAGGCCGTAGATGATCAACACGAGGAACAGGACGATCATCGCCGCCCATAAGGCCAGCAGGACGCGATTGCGATACCAGGGGGCTGGCGCGGAATCGTCCGGCTCGTCGGCAACATCCGGCGATAGCGAACCGACCGCGCTGTAATCGGCCATCTTCGTCAGCCGATCGCTCGGGTCGACCGCGCCGTAATCGGCCATCTTCGTCGGCCGGTCGCTCGGGTCGTCCGGCAGGCCAGTCACGCCCCGATGCTACGTCAGAGCTGCCGCT
>Ga0302326_10030182_pt1 | contig 10856 bp, 8 predicted proteins | sample Palsa_T0_3_FD_202264 | JGI IMG/M metagenome (GOLD analysis project Ga0302326, IMG submission 202264) | Peat permafrost microbial communities from Stordalen Mire near Abisko, Sweden - Palsa_T0_3 | ecosystem: Environmental > Terrestrial > Soil > Palsa > Peat permafrost | place: Sweden: Abisko...
CGACATGCGCCACCGACTTTGAACGATCGCACCGCGTTTTGACAGGCCTATGAAGGGTTGTTACGATGAAGCGTTGCTCCAATGCCCCGCCTTATCTCCGTCCCCGTCGTCTAGCCTGGCCTAGGACATCGCCCTTTCACGGCGGTAACACGGGTTCAAATCCCGTCGGGGACGCCAAGCCTACTAGCGAGGGTTCTCAGCGATTCGCCGATTGCAGGTGCAACCCAAGTCACGATGGAGTCACGATAGCGAAGGGACGCAAAGCGGGGCAGGGAATCGGTCACGAGGCTGCCATTCCCGCCTCTGGACAGGCACGGCCGCAATTGGCTTTATGAATTCCAGTGGGACTCTAACCTACAATACTTCCGCGTCGTCAGACACGTTACAGTCAGAAGAGGATTCAACATTGGTTAGCGGGCAGACGTTCCAGTTTCTCGGTTTAGATACTTGTCGTGACCTACTGATGCGACGGTTATTCTCAATCGCGATCTTCCTCGCAATGGCCAGCCTTGCCGCCTCGGCGCAACTGGTCCCGCCGCTCACGGTGGGCATCGGCGCGCTGAATGTTCAGACCATCTTTTCTTCCGAACGTCCGTTTGCCTGCGTGGAAGCCTACGCTACTCCCATCATGAATGGCGACTATGGGCAAATGATCAACGCTGCAGATCAGGCGCAATCTCTGACCACCGCCTCAACTGTTAAAATCTGCAGCCCGGGGAGTCATCCTGTTAGTACCCCGATTGTCTTTGACCGGCCGATTCACTTTGAAATGACGGGATCCAAACTGATTCCTTCGTCTTCAATGGGCAGCGCGCCGATAGTGCTCACCAACGCCACGGTGACCGCCGGCAGTGAAGTGTTGACGGTCTCGAGCAGTTCGAGGTTTAGTATCGGGCAATCGATTGGTGGCCTCGGAATTACTTACGGCTCTTACATAGCGGCGCTTGGGCCCGGAACGATTTCGATCAGCCTTCCCCCTTCGCTCACTCTCCTGGTGCAGGAAGCCAGCAGTACAACCTTGACTGCAATGGGTTCTCTCGCGGGCTTTGCCGTAGGGCAAACCATTTCAGGACCGGGCATCCCGGGCTCAACCACCATCACTGCAGTCAATATCACGGCGAATCCCCAGACCCTTACCATTTCGAACGCCGCGACCACAACGACACAATCGCCGGTGTCAATCTCGGTTTCGTCAGGCACCTGGACCGTGCCCACACTCACGGCGGTCACTGCCGTTCCCGTGATCACCTGGATGTGGAATCAATCAGCCTTGCAAAACGAGTTTGGCCAGAACATTGGCGGCGCCATGAAAGACGTTTGGGTCTCAGACGCCACGGAACGCGGTATTCCGGGATTGCAGGGCGTAAAGATTTACGGCTGGGATGGGTTTGACGCTTTCAACACCGACATTGAATTCATTGACGGTTCCGGGCTGGTGCTGGGCGGGATTGCTCCCTACACCACAGGCGGCCAAGGATCGGTTCGCGAATCTTTCTTCTTTGATACTAAGGTTCGATACTCGGGGGATATTCCATCGTCCCAGCCCGCTGTCGCACTGATGACTCCATACATCTCTGATGGCGGCGATGAGACCAACCAGATCGGATTCAGCAGCGCGCAGTTTGTCACCAATCTTGGAGAAACTCTTACTATTGGAACTTACAACCCGAATCACAGGGGAACCAATGGTCCGCGGCTAATCTGGTTCGATAACAATTCTCAACTCGAGGGTGGCCAGTACATCGCAGGACTCGCACCTAAAGCGCAGACCGAAGCCGATACCCTGCATATCATTCAGGCGGATGATATCTACTTCATTGGATCTGAGCTCGCGACGGCGGCCTTTGGCAAGTCGGTGGTAAGAATCGACACCGCGAACACTCTCAGCATTCTTGGCTGCAAACTGCTGAATGCGGCTGGCAGCGCAAACTACACGGTCAACGTAACGAACGGATCCAAGGCGGTTTCACGGCTCAGTGGTGGAAAGTTCCAGACCGATGGCTCATGGAATGGAATCGCGATAGACGTCAACAGGGGGGCCAGCACAGTTTATCTCGACCCCTCTAACGGGGTGCCCAGCACCACAACCCTGAAGCTCGCGGCGAATTATACCGGCACCACAGGCAGAGCTACCTTCTCGATGCCGACGCTTGGCTACGTCATCAACCTGGCGGGAACGATCAACAATCTCCAGGTAAAGGGTGGAGAACTCAGCGCGCAAGCGGTACCCATTCCTTCCGTAGGATCTGTGCTCACAGCTTACGTTGGCGCTCCAATCGCGAGCTTCTACGGAGAACTCCAGTCTCCCCAGACGACGAATGGATGGGCCCAGATGCAGTACACGGCTATCAACCCATTCACTAACGCGTTTCAGCCGCTCGAAACGCTGCTTGCGCCGAACCAAGGGAATGGCGATTGCACGCAGCGCTTCAACGGAGTGTCCCTGAGCGCGAATAACTCTGTGGTAGAAGAGTTCTGTTACACGAGCTCGGGAAGCGCCAGCAATTACGGTTTCTTCACTCTTTATGGCCAGTCGACGGGATGCTCTATCTCTGGATCTGGAACCTGGAGCTGCAACGTCATTCAGTCCAATGGCAAGAGGTTAAATCCAGTTCTGACCGGAACAACCGGAACGATCACAGGGACGCTCTTATCCGCTTCTTGCGGCTCCGGCACTGTGACTGTGACCGGAGCAATGCCTGGGATGATCGTGGGAGTCAGTTCAACGACCGGCGCAGATGTCGGCGGCGCGTTCGATCTTCGGGCTTCAGTCACATCTCCGAACACGGTAACAGTTTATGTGTGCGGTACAGGAACACCTGCAAGTCTGGCGTACAACGTTCGAGTGATTCAGTAGCAATCAAGCGCGTGGTCTGGCACGAGATTGCGCACTGGCCCGGCTGTGAACCCGAAGAGCATGTGCGGGAGCTGGGTCTGTAAACGATCTCTCTGACTTTAGTCTCCCGATGGTACGAGCGTTTCTTCCGGCCCTGCGATTTCTGCGGCCAGGGCTGAAGGGTACTCGCTAAGAATCGGCTGGAAGGTTGAGTCTGGATCGCATCTTGGACTCGTTTGCGTCGTCGTTTCGGCGAACTGCTCGGCTTCGGTCGAGCCAGCGAGCGCCGTCACCGAAGACGCTCCGCCGGCAATCGCCTGCGTGAGCGCATCGAAGTATCCCGTGCCCACAAAACGCTGGTGCTTGACGGCTTCGTATCCATATTGCGATTCGCAACTGAATTCTTTTTCCTGCAGCCGGGAGTATGCAGTCATGCCACTGACTTTGTAGCTGCGCGCGATTTCGAACATGCTCAGGTTCAGGGCGTGGAATCCGGCGAGCGTCACAAACTGGAACTTGTATCCCATCTTCGCCAATTCCGGCTGAAAACCCGCAATAGTGGCGTCGTCGATGTTCTTCTTCCAGTTGAACGAGGGCGAGCAGTTGTAGGCCAGCAATTTGCCCGGATACTTGGCATGAACCGCGTCGGCAAACAGACGCGCTTCGTTCAGGTCAGGACGAGATGTCTCGCACCAGATTAGATCGGCATAGGGCGCGTAGGCGAGCGCGCGCGCGATGGCCGATTCCAGTCCGCCGTGAATGCAGTAAAAGCCCTCGGCGGTTCGCTTGCCGGTCAGGAATTCGCGGTCGCGCGGATCGATGTCGCTGGTCAGCAGGTGCGCGCTATCGGCATCCGTTCGGGCCATGATCAGTGTCGGCACCCCGAGTACGTCCGCGGCCAGGCGCGCCGCCACCAGCTTCTGGATAGCCTCTGAGGTCGGGACCAGAACTTTGCCGCCCAGGTGTCCGCATTTCTTCGCGGAGGAGAGTTGATCTTCAAAGTGCACGCACGCCGCGCCCGCTTCAATCATGGCCTTCATAAGCTCGAACGCGTTGAGCGTGCCGCCAAATCCCGCTTCGGCATCGGCCACGATGGGAGCGAGCCAGTAGGTGGCGTCGTTGCCGTCCATGTGATGGATTTGATCGGCGCGCAGCAGCGCGTTGTTGATCTTGCGCACCACATTTGGGACGCTGTCGGCGGGGTACAGGCTTTGGTCGGGATACATCTGACCGGCTTCGTTGGCGTCGGCCGCCACCTGCCATCCGCTCAGGTAGATCGCCTTCAGTCCCGCCTGCACTTGCTGCACGGCCTGGTTGCCAGTGAGAGCGCCCAGCGCCGCTACATAGGATTCGTTGTGCAGCAGCCACCAAAGACGTTCGGCACCGACACGGGCAAGCGTATGCTCGATTGCGACCGATCCGCGTAATCGGGCAACGTCTTCGCCGCTGTAGGGCCGCTGAATTCCCTCCCAGCGTTCATCCGATTGCCACTGCCGCGTCATCTCTTGGGTCGATAAGCTGAGCATATTCGATGTATCCTCCGTCCAAGGAACAGTAGACCCCGAAAACGAGTGCAGCACAAATCGACCGATCCGTATCGGACAACTCGTCCGTTATTACCTAGTCACTGGTACGGACGCTCGAAAGCTCCTATGATGTGGTCTTGAACACAACTACCGTGTCGCCCAATCGTGACCTCGAGATCCAGGTTCTCACCCCCGAAGCCAGCGCTTTTCTGACGAAGCTGGCGCGCCGCTTTGAGCCGCGCCGGCAGGACCTGCTGGCTCGCCGGGCCGAACGCCAGAAGAAAATCGACGCCGGCCAGTTGCCCGATTTTCTGCCGGAAACGGCGCACCTCCGCAAAGACGAATGGAAGGTGGCGCCGATCCCGCCTGATTTACAGGACCGTCGCGTGGAAATCACCGGTCCCGTCGATCGCAAGATGATCATCAACGCTCTGAACTCCGGCGCCAACGTATTCATGGCGGATTTTGAAGACTCGAATTCGCCGACGTGGCAGAACAATCTCGAAGGGCAGGCGAATCTCCGCGGCGCCGTCAATGGCACCATTCGCTTCGTGAGCCCGGAAGGTAAGCGCTACGAACTCAACCCCAGAGTGGCGACGCTGATGGTTCGACCCCGTGGCTGGCATCTCGTTGAAAAACACTTCTTGGTCGATGGCAAGCCAATCTCAGGGTCTCTGTTCGATTTCGGTTTGTATTTCTTTCACAACGCGCAAAAGCTCATCGACAAGGGTACGGGTCCTTATTTCTATCTGCCCAAGATGGAGAGTCACCTGGAAGCGCGTTTGTGGAACGACGTGTTCACCTTTGCGCAGGAGGAACTGGGCATTCCCCGAAGCACCATCCGCGCGACGGTGCTGATCGAAACGATCCTGGCCGCTTTCGAAATGGATGAAATTCTGTATGAGCTGCGCGACCACTCGGCGGGATTGAACTGTGGGCGTTGGGACTACATTTTCAGCTTCATCAAGAAATTCCGGAACCACCCCGACTTTGTCTTGCCCGACCGCTCCACCTTGACCATGGACAAGCATTTTCTGAAGTCCTATGTGGACCTGCTGATCCAGACCTGCCACCGCCGCGGTATTCACGCCATGGGCGGAATGGCGGCGCAGATTCCGATCAAGAACGATGCTTCGGCCAACGAGCGCGCGCTAGAGAAAGTTCGCCAGGATAAGCAGCGCGAGGTGCAAGCTGGACACGACGGGACATGGGTGGCGCACCCAGGTCTAGTGCCGATTGCAAAGGAAATCTTCGACACGCACATGAAGGAGCCGAATCAGATCGGACGGCGTCGCGACGAGGTCCGCGTTAGCGGAAGCGATCTGATGGCTGTGACCGAAGGCAAGATCACAGAAGAAGGTCTGCGCTGGAACATCGATGTGGGCCTGCAATATCTGGAATCGTGGCTGCGAGGTTCAGGTTGTGTCCCGATCTATCACCTGATGGAAGATGCCGCCACCGCCGAGATCTGCCGTTCGCAAGTGTGGCAATCGGTACGCCACGGAGCCGCTCTCAGCGACGGCCGGCCAGTTACGCGCGAGATGGTGCGCGGCATCATCAACGAGCAGAAAGATAAATTGAAGGGCACACGCATGGCCGAAGCTGCCGAAATCTTCGAGCACATGATGACCAGTCCTGACTTCGAGGAGTTCCTGACGCTGGAGGCTTATGATCACCTCGACTGAAGCCGCGGCTGATCACTTCTAGCACGGTCGACAATGAGTTCCAAATCTCTCGAGATCTCCGACGAATTTCTCGCCCAATTGAAGCAGGACCTGGTGCGGCGCCGGGTCGGACGCGGCATGGCACGCCTTGAAGAGCACCGTTCTCTGCTGACCTCGTTCGACCCGCAAGCCCCGAACGCGGGGCTCTTTGCCGGCTATCTGGCCCAATGGGTCGACATTGGCTTCCAGCGAACGGCGCTGGTCAAAGAGGTCATTACCCGCTTCTCGAAGCCTGTTCGTGCACAAATCCCCTTGCACGACTATCTGCATCTCCGCATGGCCGAGGGTATGGTGGCGATGGCAGAAGAATCAAAAGACGAGGCCATTCGTCATTTGGATTTTGTTCTTGGCCTGGAGGGCGAGACCGACGACAAAGAACTCATATCGATCGCCAATTTCTGGAAAGGCCGCTGCCTGCGCATGAAGGGCGAGTACGATCAGGCGCTAGCATTCGCGGTGAAAGGAAAGGATCTCGCATCCGAACTGGATCACGAGCCGATGGCCGCCGTCATGCGCGTGCTCGAGAGCTGGCTCCTATTTCAGCGCGGGGACGCGAAACAAGCTCTCGACATTCTGCGGGCTGCCGAGTTCGTTCTGAATAAGACCGACGACTATCTCACGCTGGGCAATATTTATTCGTCCTACGGAAGGATCGCCGGCCGGCAGGGACGCTTTCAGCACGCCATCGACGACTTTACCGCAGCCATTGCGCAATATAAGAAACGCGATCCGCGCCACCGGAACATTGCACGCTCGCTCAACAATGTGGCGCATGTAAGACGGCTGATCGCGCTGCAACTGCGCCGCAAGATCGATCTTGACGCCGCGCGACATCGTAAGACGGCAGCCCGAGGACGCGCCAGCAACGGTGAACGCAAAGTTCCCTATCGCAAACGCTTTGAGCAACTGCGGCAGGAGGCTCTGGCCAATCTCGACGAAGCCGCGGCCATCTACGCGCAATACGGCAACAATCATGGGTTAGGCAGCGTCCACCTGAATTACGGCTATCTTCACTTAGACAACGGAGATCTGGAAAAAGCTGATTCTGAAGCAGTAACTGCCTTTCATCTGGGGGAAGAACGACGCGACCACATTCTTATGGCGCGGGCGCGGCTGCTGCAATGCATGATCGGAAATGCGCGCGTGGAAGAAGGGATTGGCGAAAGCACCGAGCCGGGCAGCCACGCCCGCCTGGCGCAGGAGTGCGCACAGGAAGCCATCGAATTGGCCAAACAGACTGAAAACCGGCGTCTGCTGGCGAACGCCTACGTGTGGCAGGGCCTCACTCTCTGCAACCGTTTCTTCGACGATCCGGAAGCGGCGCGCCGCTGTTACGACCAGGCCGTTACACTCTCGAAAGGCGACGCGAGCGAGCACGATGGAGACGATTTGCAATTGCTGAAAAGCAAAGCGCTGCGCGGAGGCAGCGTCAATCCGACGCTGCGGGCGTGGTCGCAGGGCTCGGTCGGCGACAAGACTTTTCAGCAGATCAGTGAAGAATTCGCCGAGCTGATCATTCCGCAAGTCTGGGAACGCGAAGGCCGAAAGATTTCGCGCGTCGCCACCCGCCTCTCGATCTCGCCGAAGAAAGTGCGGAGAATTCTCAACCGAGTAGGACCGCGCAAACCCCGGTCAAAGTAGCTCGTCGTTCGTTTGCAGGAGAAGCTTCTTTCGGCTCCCCTTCGGGCTCACGATAAACGACCCGGAGCAGACCTTCGTCAGCGCCGAATGGGTTTAACTCGACGGGATCTGCCAATGCTTTTTTCCTGTCGACCCTCTTGCTCATCAATTCTCCTTCGTCTGTGGTTGCGGAAGCTTTTGCACCCTGGATTTCCTTCGGCAACCCTTGGCGGCGGCCACAGGCCCAAGTTTCCCAGATGGCAGCCGCCTCAAATCCAGAGTGCGGTCTAAATACCTGAGAAATCTAAACTTAAAAAGCAACTGATAGGGACCGAAGGGAGTCTTAGTTGCGTATTTTATTGACCCTTGAAGCGCCTGGCTGGTCAAGGTAATCGGACGACGGAGAAACAACGTGAAAAGACCCACGAAAGCAATCATTGGCGGGTTCTGTTTAGGTACCATCCTTCTCTACGGCTGGCGTTGGTATTACGGGCGCCGCAGAATTCGAAATTTTCACCTCACGAACGATGATCTCAACTATTCGGATCGGTCAGCCGAAGAACTCGCTTCCGCGCATCTGATTGATTTAAATTCTGCCAGCGCCGATCAACTTACGGATCTCGGGCTCTCCGCAGAGGCCAAAGAGCGTTTGATTGAAAACCGTCCCTATCGTAGCAAGCTCGAACTGCTCTCCCGCATGATTCTGTCGCAAGAGGAATATGCAGCGATTAAGAACAGAGTGTCGATTGCCGAAGCGAATGAGTCGGTCAAAATCGCATGAAAAGGTCGTCACTTCGGTTGAGTAGCCGGGGAGAAAGAGGAGTGAGTGCTTTGGTCAAAAAGAACTCGAAAGTTAATTCTGGAACGCGCGGTCCGAGAAAGCAATCAGCAGGCAATCCCGAGGCAGAACCAGCTGCGGGCGGCGAGCTACATCAGATCGCTGGGGGGCAGCACCCAGCACTGACCACCAACCAAGGTGTCACGCTCTCAGATAATCAGAATTCACTCAAGGCCCATCCGCGCGGCCCTGTGCTTCTCGAAGACTTCATTCTGCGCGAGAAGATCACACATTTTGATCACGAGCGTATTCCCGAACGTATCGTTCACGCACGAGCTACAGGTGTGCATGGATATTTCGAGCTGACCTCTTCGCTGAAGAAATACACCACTGCCAAAATACTCAACGAGGTCGGGGAGAAGACGCCGGTCTTCACACGATTGTCTACCGTTGCCGGGGGCGCAGGTTCGGTGGACACGCCTCGGGACGTACGCGGATTTGCGGTGAAGTTTTACACGAAAGAAGGAAACTGGGATCTGGTGGGGAATGATATCCCTGTCTTTTTCATTCAGGATGCCATCAAATTCCCGGATCTCATCCATGCCGTGAAAATGGAGCCTGACCGGGGTTTCCCTCAATCCGCGACGGCGCATGACACGTTCTGGGATTTTATTTCCCTCACCCCAGAATCCATGCACATGGTGATGTGGATCATGTCCGATCGCACCCTGCCGCGCTCGCTGCGGATGATCGAAGGATTCGGTATCCATAGTTTTCGACTGATCAACGATGCCGGCGCGTCGACTTTCGTGAAGTTCCACTGGCGCCCCAAGCTGGGTTTGCAATCGACGATCTGGGACGAAACGGTCAAGATTTCGGGCGCTGACCAGGATTTTCACCGTCGCGACATGTTTGATGCTGTCGCTGCCGGCAACTTTCCTGAGTGGGAATTTGCGGTTCAGCTGTTTACAAAAGAGGAAGCGGACGCGTTCCCGTTCGACCATCTGGACGCGACTAAGCTGATTCCCGAAGAACTTGTGCCTTTGAAGGTAATTGGTCGCATGGTACTAGATCGCTGGCCGAACAATTTCTTCGCCGAAACCGAGCAGGTCGCTTACTGTCCTTCCCATATCGTACCCGGCATCGATTTTTCAAACGATCCGTTATTGCAGGGTCGCTTGTTCTCTTATCAAGACACGCAGCTATTGCGTCTGGGATCGCCTAATTTTCACCAGATTCCGGTCAACGCGCCCAAGTGTCCGTTCGGCAACCAGCAGCGGGACGGGCACATGCAGATGGAACAACCGGAGGGGCGAGTTTCCTACGAGCCCAATTCATTGTCGAAGAATTCACCACGTGAGAACCCCGTAAACGGATTTCGTAGTGTCGCCATCAGCGAGACCGGCGACAAAGGCCGCGTTCGGCCTGACAGCTTTGCCGATCACTATAGCCAGGCTCGCCAGTTTTATCTCAGCCAAACAGCCTACGAACAGGCGCATATCGCCTCGGCATTGGTGTTTGAGCTTTCAAAGGTCGAACACTTGCACGTCCGGGAGGCGATGGTGGGCCACCTGCGCAATATAGAAGAGGATCTTGCCCAGCGCGTAGCCGACGGTCTGGGAATGGAGGCATTGCCAACCGCGGCCAAGCCCGCTGCACCCGTGCAGAAGATGAAGCTCTCGCCCGCGTTGCAGATTATCGGCAAGATGAAAGACACGCTACAGGGGCGCGCTATCGGCATCCTGATTGCGGATGGTTCGAACGGCGCTCTGGTCAAGAAGATCAAGAAAGCCGCGATCGAAGCGGGCGCCGCCGTTAAGATAGTTGCGCCCAAAGTTGGCGGAGCGAAGCTCGCCGACGGGTCGATGATGCCGGCGGACGGACAACTGGCCGGCATGCCTTCTGTGCTATTCGACGCAGTCGCAATAATCCTCTCCGATGGGGGCGCGAAAGCACTGTCGCTTGAGAGTGCGGCTATTGACTTTGTGCGCGATGCATTCGGTCATCTCAAGGCCATTGCCGCCGACGAGGGTGCGCAAACGCTCTTGAAAGTGGCTAATATTAGAAACGACGCGGGCGTGGTCAGCGCCAAGAACCTGACTGCGTTTATCGCCGCCGCAAAGACCCGACAGTGGGGCCGAGAAAAGTCAGTACGGACGCTGGCCTAACAAGGAACGAGTCCGTGGGCTCCCGAGAGCGGATGTTTTTTGGACGGTAAAACCTCTTTCACTCGGGACCTATACGAGTAGAAAGCGATAGTCGGCTCCAATGCGAAGAACAATGTCACTGTTCAGACACGGTGACTAGAAACGGAGACTTGCATGTTGATCTTGATCATTATCTTGATTTTGGTGTTGGGTGGGGGTGGGGGA